>Ga0079226_10000128_pt1 | contig 47516 bp, 48 predicted proteins | sample Poulit2014_FD_76345 | JGI IMG/M metagenome (GOLD analysis project Ga0079226, IMG submission 76345) | Agricultural soil microbial communities from Georgia to study Nitrogen management - Poultry litter 2014 | ecosystem: Environmental > Terrestrial > Soil > Agricultural land | place: USA: Georgia...
CATGATGAATGCTGCAGCGCAACGTTTGCAGCTTAACAACACGCATTTTAAAAACTCCACAGGCTGGCCTGCCGAAGGGCATTACTCGTCCGCCAGTGATATGGCGCAACTTGCCCGTGCGATTATTTATGAAGATCCAGAGCATTACTCCATTTACGCTCAGAAAGAGTTCACTTGGAATGACATCACTCAGTCCAATCGCAACCTTTTACTGTGGCGTGATAAAACTGTAGATGGTTTAAAGACCGGACATACTGAAGAGGCGGGTTATTGCTTGGTGGCTTCAGCAGTTCGCGATGACATGCGCTTGATTTCAGTAGTTTTTGGGGCCGCCAGTGAGGCAGTTCGAGCCGCAGAGACACAAAAATTGCTGACCTATGGTTTCCGCTTCTTTGAAACCAAAACCTTTTACCAGCAAGGTACTGAACTGGCTGAAAGCAAAGTTTGGAAAGGCGAGCGCTCTGAAGTGAAAGTGGGGTTAGCGGATAACTTAACCCTGACTTTACCGCGCGGCCAAGTGGACAAAATTGCCGCCACAATGATCTTAGATGAAAGCGTGACAGCACCGGTTAAGCAAGGTGACCAACTGGGTGTTGTAGAAGTACGTTTAGGCGATGAAGTGCTGCATACCGCTACATTGGTAGCTTTAGATGATGTTCCAGAAGGCGGATTGATTCGCCGTATACTGGACAGCATTCGTATGTTTTTTTACAGTCTATTTAATTAAAATTCATTAATATGAGTGCGCTAAACAACCTAGGCGTCGTTTTAAGGTGTAAATAAGCGGGCTTTATCCAAGCCAGCGTTTGAAAAGAGCCAAAAGCTCGGAGTTGAGATGACCGAAGAAACCCAGCAGCCACCTAAAATAGAGTTCCCTTGCGCTGATTACCCGATTAAAATCATTGGTGATAACTGTGATACTTTTGTTGAGGTAGTCCTTGAGGTGTTAAAGCGTCACGCCCCAGACGTTGACCCAGAAAGCGTGGTGTGCCGTGATAGCAGTAAAGGTCGTTTTGTTTCTGTTCAGGTGTGTATTAATGCGCAAGGTATTGAGCAGCTTGAAAAGATCAATCAAGACTTACGTGAAACGGGCCTTGTGCGCATGGTGTTGTAATGCACAAAACCTTAGTTGTTCGGCAGCTAGGCTGTGTTGCCTATGAGCCAACTTGGCATGCCATGCAGAACTTTACCCAAACCCGTGATGCGGCTAATGCTGATGAAATATGGTTGTTGGAACATCCGCAAATCTATACCCAGGGGCAAGCGGGTAAAGCCGAACATATTTTAGCAGCAGGGGATATTCCCGTGGTGCAAGTGGACCGTGGTGGTCAAGTTACTTACCATGGGCCAGGTCAGTTGATTGCTTATGTGCTTGTCGATGTGCGCCGCAGAGGGCAGGGTGTGCGCGATTTGGTTAATAGCATTGAGAACAGCTTAATTGATGTATTAGGGCGCTATAGCGTTACTGCGCAAGCTAGAGCTGATGCTCCAGGTGTTTATGTGGCGAATAAGAAAATTGCTTCCTTAGGCTTACGTATTCGCCGCGGCTGTTCCTTTCACGGCTTGGCTTTAAATGTTGCTATGGACTTACAGCCCTTTCAGCGTATTAATCCTTGTGGATATGCCGGTCTACAAATGACCCAGCTGTGTGATGAAACACAGCAGACAGTGAAAATGTCTGATGTGAGTAACTTGCTATGTGATGCCCTCGTTTCACACCTTAAATACGATAATTATGTAACTCTTACCGATGGGATTGAATGCTATGAGTAATCAAAAAGCTCCAGCTCGCGCTAAACCTGCAAAAGTTGAAATGGGTGTTAAGTTGCGAGGAGCAGAGAAGCTGGCGCGTATCCCAGTTAAGGTCATTCCTACAGATGATGTGCTGCGCAAACCTGACTGGATTCGGGTGCGTGTACCGGTTTCACCGCAAGTTGAAAATATCAAACAAACCTTACGTAATCACAAGCTGCACAGTGTTTGCGAGGAGGCATCTTGCCCCAATTTAGGTGAATGTTTCTCTAACGGTACGGCTACCTTTATGATTATGGGTGATATTTGCACCCGCCGTTGCCCGTTTTGCGATGTGGGCCATGGTCGTCCTAACCCGCTGGATGAAAATGAGCCAAGCAACCTGGCTAAAGCCATTGCCGATATGCAATTGAAGTATGTGGTGATTACTTCCGTGGATCGTGATGATTTACGTGACGGTGGCGCCCAACACTTTGCTGATTGCATACGGGAAATTCGTGCTTTATCGCCAAGTATCCAGCTCGAAACATTAGTGCCTGATTACCGTGGCCGCATGGATATTGCTTTAGATATTACCGCCACTGAGCCCCCCGATGTGTTTAACCATAACCTTGAGACTGTGCCACGCTTGTACCGTGCGGCGCGTCCAGGTTCAGACTTTGAATGGTCTTTGGATTTGCTGGAGCGCTTTAAGCAGCGTGTCCCAGGTGTACCCACTAAGTCAGGCCTGATGCTTGGTTTAGGCGAGACCGATGAAGAGGTTATTGAGGTGATGCAGCGCATGCGTGAGCATGACATTGATATGCTTACTTTAGGGCAGTATTTGCAGCCATCACGGGATCATATGGCGGTGGAGCGTTATGTGCATCCAGACGTATTTGAGTGGTTTGCTGAAGAAGGCTTGAAGATGGGCTTTAAAAATGTTGCTTCAGGTCCGTTGGTGCGTTCATCTTACCATGCGGATCAGCAGGCCAAAGAAGTCAATTAAGCCAGCCAACAAAAAAACCCGTATCTGGCATTGAGCTGGATACGGGTTTTTTTAATGCAGCGTTATTTGTTTAACGCTCTAAATATTGTAATTTGTCGGCAACGCCATCCCATTTTTCAGCATCAGGTAATGGGTCTTTCTTTTCGCTGATGTTCGGCCAAATATCAGCCAGCTCTTGGTTCAGTGCAATGAATTCTTCCATATCTTCTGGGACTTCGTCTTCTGCATAAATTGCTTCTGCCGGGCACTCTGGTTCACACAGCGCACAGTCAATGCACTCGTCAGGGTGAATCACCAAAAAATTGGGGCCTTCATAGAAACAGTCTACTGGGCAAACTTCTACGCAGTCGGTGTATTTGCATTTAATGCAGTTATCAATGACAACGAAGGTCATAACTAGCTATCTCCTTGGGCGTATAACTTGAGCTCTATTGGCTAGAGCGGCAAGTAAAAAAAGTGTGTGCTGTGTCTAACACAGTTGTATCCATAAATAAAAGATCATTATTCTAACAGCTTTAGAGTGCCTAAAGTTAGACCTGCGACTTCCAAGCATATAACAGATCAAGTGCTTGTCTGGGCGAGAGCTCATCGGGCTGTATTTCTTGCAATTCTAACAGCAGTGGATGTGGCTGCGTAGCAAATAAGTCACTTTGTACAGGCTTGGACTGATCGGTAGGGCGATTAGTGTTGTGGAGTAAGCTTTGCTCTTCAAGCTGCTGCAGGTGTTCTCGGGCGCGGCTGATTACTTGGTTGGGCACACCGGCCAACTGCGCCACTGCCAAACCATAACTTTGACTGGCTGGACCGGGCAGCACGCTGTGTAGAAAGACAATACGATCTTGATGCTCGGTGGCACTTAGGTGGACGTTGGTCACACTATTTAACTGCTCAGGCAGTGAGGTGAGCTCAAAGTAGTGGGTGGCAAATAAAGTCCAGGCTTTAAGCTGAGCAAGCTGCTCTGCTGCAGCCCAAGCCAGTGAAAGGCCGTCAAAGGTACTGGTACCACGGCCTACTTCGTCCATTAACACCAGGCTGCTGGCGCTGGCGTTATGCAGGATGTTGGCTGTTTCACTCATTTCCACCATAAAGGTCGAGCGGCCACCGGCCAGGTCATCACTGGAGCCAATCCGGGTGAAAATACGGTCCACCAGTGACAGTGAACATTCTTGTGCAGGAACAAAGCTGCCAATATGCGCCAAGAGCACAATCAACGCAGTCTGCCGCATATAAGTCGATTTACCACCCATGTTTGGGCCGGTAATGATCAGCATGCGGGTGTCGTCATCCATCTCGACATCATTGGCGACAAAGGGCGTGGTCAGTACATTTTCTACCACTAAATGGCGACCTTGTTTGATGTCCAGCAACGGTTGCTCAGTAAAAGTAGGGCGGCACAGATCTAGATTAAGGGCGCGTTCAGCGAGATTGCTCAGCACATCCAGTTCTGCCAAGGCTGCGGCGGTTTCTTGCAGTGGCGCAATCTGCGCAATTAAAATATCCAGCAGTTCATCGTAGAGTTGCCTCTCCCGTGCCAGCGCCCGGCTTTGCGCAGAAAGCGCTTTGTCTTCAAAGGCTTTGAGCTCAGGAATGATAAAACGCTCAGTGTTTTTGAGGGTTTGTCGGCGAATATACTCTGGGGGTGCATGCTCCGCCTGTCGCGTGGGAATCTCAATAAAGTAGCCATGCACACGGTTGTAACCCACTTTTAGGTTGGCCAGCCCGGTGCGTTCTTTTTCGCGAGTTTCTAAATCAATTAAAAACTGCCCTGCATTCTCACTGATGGTCAGTAGCTCATCCAGCTCGGCATCGTAACCTAGCTTTAATACACCGCCTTCACGAATCACTGCTGGTGGGTTATCAACAATGGCGCGGCTTAGGGTGTCCGCCAGTTCAGGGTAGACGCTAATGGCCTTCGCCAGCTCTTGAATACGTGCAATGTCCAAGTCTGCCAAGATACTTTGCAGAGCGGGTAGTGCATTGAGAGCGTCACGTAAGCGTGCTAAATCCCGTGGGCGGGCGCTACGTAAACTGATGCGCGCTAAAATGCGTTCAATATCACCAATATCTTTCAGTGCTGGCTGCACATTTTCAAAGTGATAGTCATTGAGTAAGTAGGCGATGGCATCTTGACGCGCCTCCAGCACAGCTTGCTGGCGCAGGGGTCGGTTTAGCCAGCGGCTCAACAAGCGACTGCCCATACTGGTTTGGCAGCGGTCGATGACTGACTGTAGGGTGTTTTCGCGACCGCCGGATAAGTTTTTATCCAGCTCTAAATTGCGCCGAGTAGCAGCATCTAAAATAACTGTTTCGCTGAGGCGCTCATGGAACAAACTGCGAATGTGCGGCAGCGCAGTGCGCTGGGTTTCTTTTGCGTAGTTTAATAAGCAACCGGCCGCACCAATGGCTAAAGTCAGCTGCTCGCAGCCAAAGCCTTTGAGGTCTTGGGTGGTGAATTGCTGGCACAATGCTTTAAAGGCACTGTCGTAATCAAAATCCCAAGGTGCACGGCGTTGTAGGCCGCGGGCTTTTTCTAAGGCCGCTGGTAGGGCCCAGTCATCGGCCACTAATAATTCGGCGGGGTGGATGCGCTCAAGCTCAGCCAGTAGGTTTTCTTTGCTGTGCAATTCTTGCACACTAAAACGGCCGCTGCTGATGTCCAGTACAGCTAGGCCATACAGGTTATCTTGCTGCATTAGCGCCGCGACTACATTATCACGGCGATCATCCATTAAGGCTTCATCACTCACCGTGCCAGGGGTGAGAATGCGTACCACTTGCCGTTCCACCGGGCCTTTTGTGGTGGTGGCCGGGTCACCGGTTTGCTCGCAAATGACCACCGACTCGCCGAGGCTTACCAGGCGTGCTAAATAGCCTTCAGCAGCATGAAAGGGAATGCCGGCCATGGGAATAATGCTACCCCCAGACTGACCGCGGGAGGTGAGGGTGATATCCAGCAATTGCGCGCATTTTTTCGCATCGTCATAGAAGAGTTCATAGAAATCACCCATGCGGTAAAACATGATTTGATCAGGGTATTGATTCTTTAAACGCCAATACTGCTGCATCATCGGCGTGTGCTTACTTAAATCTTTAGAACTCATAAGGGACAAAACTCAAATAATGGTGCAAAAGCCCTAGTCTAGCGGATTACACAAAAAAATTGTGCTCTGCGCTGTGCTGAGGCGTCAATCAAGCGGTTAAGCATGTTAAATTGAGTGCAACGGATGGGTCTGATGGAAGTGTATATGAGTGAAAATAATGACAATGCCCCGCTCGGTGAGCAGTCAGATGACAGTTTAGCCTACCTGCAAGCGCAAGCTGCTGAAGAAACTGTTGATCCCTTGACGGCGATTAAAAATATGCGTTTAGAGCAGCTGGCGCTGTGTCGATTAAAGTCACAGGAAGAAATGCGCGCAATGCGCCAGTCATCTCAAGCGGCAGAAACAGAACAAGACGAGGATAGCTAGTTTGTCAGCGCTGTGTGCTGGATTGCTGATAAGGGTTGGCTGGCAGGTGTATTAGGGTTCGCTCATATCGAAATTTTGAGCAGGCTATCAAGTGTTGATATAGAGGGTTAATAAGTAATGACGCAAAAGCAAAGGTTAAGTCTGGATGACATCTACACGCTGTGCTGCAGCGCATTACGTGCTTGTGGTGCGAATTCACTTAATACTGAGTCCATTGCCCGTGCCTTTGTGGCTGCAGAGGCTGATGGTCTGGAAAATGTTGGGCTCAGCTATTTTTTGGATTATTTGCAGTGTTTGCGCAGTGGTAAAATTAACCCTCAAGCGCTACCCAAGGTCAGGCACACAGCGGCCAGCAGTTTAGTGGTTGAGGGCGATGGCGGCGTGACCATGAGCGCCTTTGATCTGGCTTTCGAAGACTTTATTGAAGCAGCCAAAAATACCGGTATCGCTGCTTTGTCGATCAATAATGTACATGCCTGCGGGGTGCTGGGGTATTTTGTCGAGCGCATTGCTGAGCGTGGTTTAGTGGGGCAGGCTTATGCCAACGCACCGGCGATGGTCGCACCTTTTGGTGGGATGCTGCCGTTTTTTGGTACTAATCCTTTAGCCTTTGCCGTGCCAGTTGCGGATTGCGCGCCTTTAGTAGTTGATCAGTCCACTTCCACCACGGCTTATGTCAATATCCGCGCTGCAGCCGTTGATAAGACACCTATCCCAGATCATTGGGCACTGGATAAAACAGGGCAGCCCACTACCGATGCCAGTGCAGCGCTGCAGGGTACAATTACTCCGTCAGGTGGTTATAAGGGTGCAAATCTCGCCTTGATGGTGGATGTGCTCGCCGCAGGCTTAACAGGTGCAACTTGGTCGCATGCTGCGGGGGATTTAACCGAAGGGAGCGAGCATCTGAATCTAGGCCAGTTTTTTGTGGCCATTGACCCGCAGCAGTTTGCAGGGGAGGGCTTTGCGCAGCGCATGCAGGCTTATCTGCAAGAGTACCAAGGGCAGTATGACGGTTATATTCCAGGTAGCAGCCGAATGCACCAACGACGCCTGCATAGCGAGCAGGGTGTGGCAGTGGACTCTGCAGTGATTGAAGCCATTCAGCAGTGCATTGACAACCCAGTGTAACCGGCAGCGGGACTGGTCTGCTGCGCATGATTATCGTCAAGTTGTATTAAACAGTCTTGCTCAGTGATGAAATGACCTGTGAAGGTAATAACAAATTAAGAGAGCGCATGGTTAATGGACATAAAATACAACGAGGAGAGCCATTATGAGTACTGGAGTACAAACCCCAGAACAGCTTTTTAATCAAAACTGTTTAGAACCCAATAATTGTACTGCGATTGAGTTAATAATTGAGCCGCGTGTTGCTGATCTGGGCGGTTTTTCGGTACGTCGTGTGTTGCCAGTTCGCCAGCGGCGCATGGTGGGCCCTTGGACCTTCTTTGATCATATGGGGCCAGTTGAATTTGCCCCTGGCAAAGGCGTCAATGTGCAGCCACACCCGCATATTAATTTGGCCACGGTAACCTATTTATTTGAGGGTGAGATTCTGCACCGCGATTCGCTGGGCAGTTACCAAAGCATCCGGCCTGGGGATGTTAACCTAATGGTTGCCGGTAAAGGCATTACCCATTCAGAGCGGGAGCGTCCCGAGGCAACCCAAACAACGCGCCGTTTAAATGGCCTACAACTGTGGCTGGCTTTGCCTGAGGCCGAAGAAGAGTGTGAACCAGCGTTTTACCACTACCCAAGTGAAGCTATTCCACAGCTCACAGTGGAAGGTGTGGCGATTCGCGTGATTATGGGCAGTGCTTTTGGAGTCAGCTCGCCTGTTAAGGTGTTTGCCGACACCCTGTACGTTGAAGCGCACTTACAGGCAGGTCAGCGCATCAGTTTGCCAGAGGCTGAGGAGCGGGCAGTTTACGTGGTAGAGGGCGAGTTAAATGCGAAGGGTAGCGTGCTGGCCGAGCACAGCATGGCGGTTTTTTCCAGTGAGTCTGGTATTGAACTGATGGCCAGTCGCGAAACGCGGATTGCCATTATTGGCGGCGCGCATTTAGGTAAACGCTATATGGAGTGGAACTTCGTTTCCAGCCGCCGCGAGCGTATTGCTCAAGCCAAAGCTGATTGGCAAGCCCAACGTTTTGCAAAAGTGGTGGGTGATGAGGACGAGTTTATTCCGTTACCTAGATAGTACTCTCTATAAACAAAAAAGCCCTTAAGTATCAACTACTTAAGGGCTGTGTTTGGTGCCTCGGGGGAGAATCGAACTCCCACGTTGTTACCAACGGTGGATTTTGAATCCACTGCGTCTACCAATTCCGCCACCGAGGCATGGCGCAAAATTATAGAGAGGCTTTGCGCATAGGTCAAATGATTTCGCATGGTCAGATGCAAATATTTCCGTTAAGCTTTGCGTCTTCTTATCAATGATCACTATTATGCACGTTTCACACTTCCAATTTGATTTGCCCAATGAGCTGATTGCTCGCTATCCCTTAGCAGAGCGTCGCGCCAGTCGTTTGCTGGTGTTGGATGGTCCCAGTGGGGCGCTTAAACACCAACAGTTTACTGATTTGCTCGAGCATCTGCGGCCCGGTGACTTGATGGTATTTAATAATACCCGCGTCATCCCAGCCCGTTTGTTCGCCAAGAAGCCCACCGGCGGCAAAGTCGAGGTGCTGGTTGAGCGAGTGCTGGATACTGATCGTGTACTGGCCCATGTGCGATCCAGTAAAGCGCCAAAAATTGGTAGCAGCATCGAGTTGGACGGTGGCGCGCTAGCAACATTACTGGCACGCCATGACAGTCTGTTTGAGTGGCAGTTTTCTGAGCCGGTTCTGCCCTTATTGGAGCGTATTGGTCATATGCCGCTGCCACCTTATATGGAGCGGGCTGATGAACAAAGCGACCATGAGCGCTATCAAACGGTTTATGCCGAACATGCAGGTGCTGTTGCCGCACCCACTGCAGGTTTACACTTTGATGAGCAGTTGTTAGCCAGCATCCGAGAAAAAGGTGTTGAAACAGCCTTTGTGACTTTGCATGTGGGGGCCGGCACTTTTCAGCCGGTGCGTGTGGCAAACCTTGAAGACCATCAAATGCACCATGAATGGCTGGACGTCAGCCAAGGGGTTGTTGATGCTGTGGCTGCGTGTAAAGCCCGTGGTGGTCGAGTGATTGCGGTGGGTACCACCAGTGTTCGCGCATTGGAGAGTGCAGCCCAAGCGAGCGGAGAGTTGCAAGCTTTTACTGGCGAAACTGATATTTTTCTATACCCAGGACGCCCCTTTCATGTGGTGGACGCACTGGTGACTAATTTTCATTTATCTGAGTCAACGTTATTGATGCTGGTGGCAGCCTTTGCTGGTTATCCGGAAATCATGGCAGCTTATCGCAGTGCTGTGCAGCACAGGTACCGCTTCTTTAGTTATGGCGATGCCATGTTTATTACCCGTAATCCACAGCCACGCAGTCCTAAGGAGTGATGCATGTCGTTTATGAAGTTTGATTTGTTGGCCAGTGATGGGCGTGCACGCCGTGGGCGCTTAACTTTTCCCCGTGGTGCAGTTGAAACGCCGGCCTTTATGCCAGTGGGCACCTATGGCACGGTGAAAGGCATGTTGCCCCGTGATATTGAAGCCATTGGCGCCCATATGATTTTAGGCAACACCTTCCATTTATGGTTAAGACCCGGCACCGAAGTGATTCAGAAACACGGTGATTTGCACAATTTTATGCAGTGGCAAGGGCCGATCTTAACCGACTCTGGTGGTTTCCAAGTTTTTAGCCTAGGGGCAATGCGCACTATTAAAGAAGAGGGCGTGTACTTTTCATCGCCAGTGGATGGCGCCAAAGTTTTTATGGGGCCCGAGGAGTCCATGCAAGTGCAGCGTGAGCTGGGTGCCGATGTGGTGATGATCTTTGATGAGTGCACACCGTATCCCGCTGATATTAAAACCGCTGAAAAATCCATGGAGCTGTCACTGCGTTGGGCTAAACGCTCTAAAACGGCCCATGGCGATAATCCAGCTGCTTTATTTGGTATTGTGCAGGGCGGCATGCATGAAGAGTTGCGCCTGCGCTCCCTCGAAGGCCTGTGTGATATAGGTTTTGATGGCTTAGCTATTGGTGGTTTATCAGTGGGTGAGCCTAAAGAAGACATGATCCGCATCTTGGATTTCTTACCGCCGCATATGCCGCCTGAAAAACCCCGTTACTTAATGGGGGTGGGCACGCCGGAAGATTTGGTGGAAGGTGTGCGCCGCGGTATTGATATGTTTGATTGCGTGATGCCCACGCGCAATGCACGTAATGGACATTTGTTTACTGACAACGGTGTGATTAAAATCCGTAATGCGGTGCATCGTCATGATGATTCACCTCTGGATGCCAATTGTGATTGTTATACCTGTCAGAACTTTTCTCGTGCTTATTTGCACCATTTGGATAAGTGCAAAGAGATGTTAGGCGGCATGCTCAACACAATACATAATCTGCGTCACTACCAACGCGTCATGGCGGGTTTACGAGAGGCCATCCAACAAGGTACATTGGATGACTTTGTTGATACATTTTACGCGCAGCGTGGATTACCTACGCCGCCACTTGATTAAAAAATAACAGGCATTAATGTCTTTTGAAGATGGGAGTTGCATATGAATTTCTTTATTTCCGCTGCTTATGCTGATACTGCTGCCGGTGCACCACCGGGTGGTGAATACATGCAGTTTATTTTGCTGGCGGGTTTCTTGGTTGTTTTCTACTTGATGATCTGGCGTCCACAGGCTAAGCGGGCCAAAGAGCACCGTAATTTAGTGGGTGGTTTAGAAAAAGGTGATGAAGTGGTGACCAGTGGTGGCATTGCTGGAAAAGTTACTAAGGTAACCGATGATTTTTTGATTCTTGAGGCCTCTGACACTGTTGAGTTGAAAATTCAAAAAAGTGCAGTTGTCGCAGAGTTGCCAAAAGGCACTTTAAAAGCTATTTAAGGTCTTTTGCTAGCGGGCGGCTACACCTTAAGGCGTCAAGCTTTTGTGGTGGCTGCCCGATTTGCGTTGTATTCGATTGATTTTGACTGCACATCTTTCAGTCACATAAACGGGCGGTGTCATGCTCAACAAATATCCATTATGGAAGTATCTGCTGATTGTAGCGATCCTCTCTATTAGTTTTATTTATGCTTCACCTAATTTATTTCCGGATGACCCGGCCATTCAAATCACTGGTGCGCGCAGCGGATTGCAGATTGAGCAAGCTGATTTGGACCGTGCGGCTGCTGCTTTAACAGCTGCAGGCATTGCAGTTAAAAGCGATGAGCTGGAAACCCGCGGTGGGTTGCTGCGCTTAATGCAGCGTGATGACCAATTGCCAGCTAAAGAGGTGGTGCGCAAAGCCTTGGGTGATGAGTATGTGGTGGCATTAAACTTGGCCGCGACTACACCGCAATGGCTGCGTAATATTGGCGCAAGCCCAATGAAGCTGGGCCTAGACTTATCAGGAGGGGTGCACTTTCTACTGGAAGTGGATATGGAGAAAGCCATTTCTGCACGGATGAAAGTCTACGACAATGAGGTTAAAAGTATTTTACGTAAAGAACGTGTGCGCTACCGCAGCTTGCCGGATTTTGAAAATGGCTTTCAGCTGAGTTTTGATGATACGGCTACGTTGAATAAAGCGCGTGGATTGCTCCGTAAAGACTTTATTGACTTTGAGATCAGCACTGCTGAGCGCAACGGTAAACCTGTGCTGCGCTTTACTTTATTGCCCGCTAAGATCACTGAGATACGTGAGTACTCAATTCGACAAAACTTAACCACGGTACGCAACCGCGTTAACGAGTTGGGGGTGGCTGAGCCTTTGGTGCAACGTCAAGGTGCTAACCGTATTGTGGTTGAGCTGCCGGGTGTACAAGACACCGCAGAGGCCAAACGCATTCTTGGTAAAACGGCGAACTTGGAGTTCCGTTTGGCTGCAGCCCATGATGCACCACGGGCCACTACCGAAATGCACGAGTTCCGTGAAGAGGGCCGACCGCCGGTTGCCTTGGAGCGTAGCATCATCATTACCGGTGATCAGGTGACTGATGCCCAAGCCAGTTATGATGAAAATGGTCGTCCACAGGTTAATATCCGTCTGGATGGGCATGGTGGTGAACTCATGAACCGTGCCACCCGTAATAATATTGGCCGCAGCATGGCGGTGGTATTTATTGAGCAGCGGCCCATGACCCGTTATGTACGACAAGAAGTGGATGGGGTTATGCAAGACGTCCCTGTTCAGACTTTTACCGAAGAAAAGCGGGTGATCAGCCTGGCCACCATCCAGTCCGCGCTGGGTAATCAGTTCCGTATCACTGGCCTGGATGGACAAGGTGAATCTTCTGAGCTGGCGCTACTCTTGCGTGCCGGTGGCTTGGCAGCGCCCATGTATTTCGCAGAAGAGCGCACCATTGGTCCGAGCTTAGGTGCTGAAAATATTCAGCTGGGCGTGAAGGCAGCCTTGTGGGGCTTCTTGTTTGTCGCGATCTTTATTGTTCTGATCTATAAGTTCTTTGGATTCTTGGCAACCATTGCTTTGAGTTTAAATATGGTGAACTTGTTGGCAATGATGTCGCTATTAGGGGCCACTTTAACCTTGCCGGGAATTGCCGGAATTGTGTTGACCATGGGGATGGCGGTGGATGCCAACGTACTGATTTTCTCGCGGATTCGTGAAGAAATGAAAAACGGTATGTCGCCGCAGCGGGCTATTCATGAAGGTTTTGATAAAGCCTATTCGGCAATTATTGACGGCAACCTAACCACGTTGTTGGTGGGGGCGATTCTTTTTGCAATGGGGACCGGGCCCATTAAAGGCTTTGCAGTCACCCTGTCGTTAGGGATTGTGACTTCAATGTTCACTGCAATTATGGTGACACGTGCCATGGTTAACCTGATGTATGGTGGCCGTGACGTCAAGAAGCTGTGGATTTAAGGATGTGGCAAGCATGAAACGAGTAATTGATTTTATGGGGCTGCGCCATGTGGCGTTTGCCCTCAGCTTGATAATGGTCCTTGCTTCGCTGGGCAGTTTAGCAATTAAAGGCCTCAACTTTGGGCTGGACTTTACCGGCGGAACGCTGATTGAGCTGAACTATGAGCAAGCGGCAGACCTCAATAAAATACGTAGTCAGCTACAGGACGGCGATTACCCTGATGCTGTGGTGCAAAGCTTTGGGGCAGTTAATGATGTCTTAGTGCGCATGCCGGGCGATGACCCTAACTTGGGCAATCAAGTGGCGCAGGTGCTGCGTGAAGGCTCTACAGATCAAGTCACTGTTAAGCGGGTGGAGTTTGTTGGTCCTGCGGTTGGTGAAGAGTTGCGTGACCAAGGCGGCTTAGGGATGCTGCTGGCGCTAGGTGGAATTCTGGTCTACTTAGGGTTTCGCTTTCAGTGGAAGTTTGGCGTTGGCGCGATTGCCGGCTTACTGCATGATGTGATTGTGACCTTGGGTGTGTTCTCTTTCTTTCAGTTAAATTTCGACTTAACAGTATTGGCGGCAGTTTTAGCGATTATTGGCTATTCGCTGAACGATACCATTGTCGTTTTTGACCGTATTCGTGAGAACTTTCGCTTTTTGCGTAACACCACGTTGATCGACAACATCAATATCTCCACCACTCAAACATTACTGCGTACGTTAGCCACTTCGATCTCCACTTTATTGGCGGTGGGTGCTCTGCTGGTATTTGGTGGTGATAACTTATGGGGCTTTGCTTTAGCGTTGTTTGTTGGCGTCACCGCAGGGACTTATTCGTCGGTGTATATAGCGAGTATTTTCTTGATTTGGCAGAAGCTGACGGTAGAGGACTTAATACCGCCAGTGAGCACCGAAGAAGTGGATGAAATGCCTTAAGCAAGGTGAGTAAACAGCAGCCGTAAGGCGAGGTTAGATAAAGCCGCATCAGTTTAATGAACTTGTGCGGCTTTTTTGCTTCTAAGTAAGTGTGATTAACACTTGCCTGAGAGAATTAAAATGAATAAGTCGATGTTGATTGGTAGCGTGCTGGGTGCGGTTGCTGTCACAGCAGGTGGTGCTTATGCCACCTACAGTTTGGTCAGTGGCCCCAGTTATGCAGAGGTGGTCGCGGTTAAGCAGGTAAAGGAAACCGTAAGAACGCCGCGCCAAGAGTGTCGTGATGTGACCGTCACTAAGCGTAAGCCGGTTAAAGACGAGAACCGCATTGTGGGCAGTGTAACCGGTGCTGTAGTGGGCGGTTTACTAGGCAATCAAGTTGGTGGTGGGCGTGGTAAGAAAATTGCCACTGTTGCCGGTGCTGTGGGTGGCGGCTATGCAGGGAATAAAACCCAAGAGCATTTACAGCAAAATAACACCTACACCACCACAGAGCGTCGTTGTAATACTGAATATGATATCAGTGAGAAGATTGCAGGTTACGATGTAAGCTATGAGCTGGGTGGTAAGGTGCGTACGGTGCGCATGGATGAGGATCCTGGCCGCCGCTTGCCGTTGGATGATCAAGGGCGGGTGATTTTAACCCAGACAGCCCATTAAATTGTCACCAGCAACAAAAAAGCGCCTATGATAGGCGCTTTTTTGTCAGTGCAGTAAAGCCGTTGGCTTATTTGAAGCTAGCGGGTACAAAGGGTTGAATGCTGGTTAGCACAGCTTTAAAACACTTGGGACCACCGGCAACAATATGGCCACTTTCTAAAAAGTCATGGCCACCATTAAAGTCGCTGACCAAGCCACCTGCCTCTTGAATCAGCAGTACTCCTGCGGCCATGTCCCATTCCGACAAGCCGTACTCCCAGAAGGCGTCATAGCGCCCTGCAGCCACGTAAGCCAAGTCAAGGCTTGCAGCGCCTGCGCGGCGTATGCCGGCAGTTTGCACGGCCAAGTCTTTAAACATCGACATGTAATTGTCGATGTGTGGCATTTGACCTTCGCGAAAGGGAAAACCCGTGGCGAGTAAGGCATTGTTGAGGTTTTTCAACTTGCTGACCCGCATGCGGCGGCCATTGAATGTCGCTCCGCGACCACGACTGGCAGTAAACTCTTCTTCGCGGATAGGGTCGATAATCACTGCGTGCTCAAGGCGACCACGGAATTTGCAAGCGATGCTCACTGCAAAATGTGGAACACCATGAATAAAGTTAGTGGTGCCATCTAGCGGATCGATGATCCACAGATAGTCGGCGCCTTCACCTTTGCCTTCAATTGCACCGCTTTCTTCGGCAAGGATACCGTGGTTGGGATGGGCTTTTAAAATAGCATTGATGATCGTCTGCTCTGCAGCACGATCAATCTCGGTGACGTAATCTTTTGCGTCTTTCTCATTAACCGAGATGGTATCTAAACGTTCCATGGAACGTAATATTAATTCACCCGCACTGCGCGCAGCGCGCAGCGCGATATTCAGCATAGGCTGCATGAAAAGTCACCGGATTTTGTTAAAGAAGAATTGGAGAGGATGAATTCTAACAGAAACTCTTGGGCATGTGTTCTACTGCAAGGTTCTTTTTCATGGCGTGATGCTCAGGGCTTCGGTAAGCTTGTGTTTTTAAACTCAATGATCTGTGTCTAATAGACGGTTGGAGAGCCTCGTGCTGGAAAGAATTCGCGTAGTTTTGGTCAACACCAGCCATCCTGGCAATATTGGTGGTGCTGCTCGGGCGATGAAAAATATGGGGCTGAAGTCCTTATTCTTAGTTGAACCCAGAAAGTATCCACATAATGATGCGAACGCCCGTGCAGCGGGCGCTGATGATATTTTAAATGCTGCGCAAGTGGTCTCAAGTTTAGAGGAAGCATTGCAAGGTTGCAGTGTGGTACTGGGTACCAGTGCGCGAGATCGGCGTATTCCTTGGCCGTTGCTGGATCCCCGTGAGGCTGCTGAAACCTGCTTGAATGTTTGGCGTGCTGATCACCAGGCAGACATTGCTTTGGTGTTTGGGCGTGAGTACGCAGGGCTCACCAATACCGAGCTGCAACGCTGCCAATACCATATTCATATTCCAGCTGATCCCGAGTTCAGCTCTTTAAATTTAGCCACAGCTGTGCAAGTGTTGAGTTATGAGATGCGCATGGCTTGGCTTAAAGAAACTCAACAGCCGACTCATATGCCCGAAATAGAGGCAACAGGGATGTTAGGCGCTGCGCCGGCCACCCATGAGTCTTTAGAGCTGTTTTATGAGCATTTGCAACAAACACTGGTTGAAATCGATTTTCTCGATCCGGCTAAGCCAAGGCATTTAATGGCACGTTTGCGACGTATCTATGGCCGCAGTCAACTGAAAAAATCTGAAGTAAATATTTTGCGTGGCATTTTGACGGAAACTCAAAAAGCTGCCCGCGGTGAAATTATCCAGCGTCGAGGTGAGCATGTTTAAAGGCATTCGTGAAGATATTCAAAGTGTATTCCATCGTGACCCAGCGGCACGCAATGCTTTTGAGGTTTTAACCTGTTACCCCGGTTTGCATGCGGTCTGGTTGCATCGGCTAGCCCATGCTTTGTGGGTGCGTAACTGGAAGTGGTTGGCGCGGGTTATTTCAAATTTAAGTCGCTGGTTAACAGGCATTGAAATCCATCCGGGGGCAAAGATTGGCCGACGTTTTTTTATCGATCACGGGCTGGGCATTGTGATTGGTGAAACTGCAGAGTTGGGTGATGATGTCACTTTGTACCAAGGTGTCACTTTAGGGGGGACCAGTTGGAATAAAGGCAAGCGTCACCCGACGTTAGAGGATGGTGTGGTGGTGGGTGCAGGGGCGAAAGTCTTAGGGCCCTTTACCGTGGGAGCGGGGGCTAAGATAGGTTCGAATGCGGTGGTCACCAAAGCAGTGCCAGCTGGGGCGACAGCGGTGGGTATTCCAGGGCGGATTATTGTTAAGCCCAGTGATGAGGTTGAGGCTAAACGCCAAGCCATTGCCAAGCGTTTTGGTTTTGACGCTTACGGAATGAGCGAGGATATGCCAGACCCGGTGGCGCGCTCGATTGGTCAGATTCTTGATCATTTGGAAGCAGTGGAAGAGCGCTTGGAGGATATGTGCGAAGCCATGAATAAAATGGGTAGCGACTATCGAGGGAAAAAACTCCCGCAATTGCCGGATATGGCTTTTCCGTGCTCTGAGCGTGAAGTTGAGCGGGGCAATCAAAACTCCGCAAGACCGGCGGATGAGCCGGAAGATGCTCAGTAAGCGTGGCTCAATCCAGCCTTCATTCAGAGTGAATTGTGCTCAAGGATAAAACCGAGTCTTTTAATCAGGTATAATACTTGACCTGTTTACTGGGTTATTGCATACTAGACAGTAATATTTACATGCAGCGGTAATTATTCTATGCGACTTACAACTAAAGGCCGCTATGCCGTGACAGCAATGCTTGATTTAGCGTTGAATGCACAGGAGGGGCCTGTACCTCTAGCAGAGGTGTCTGAAAGGCAAGGTATATCATTATCATATTTAGAACAATTGTTCGCTAAGTTGCGCCGCGCCGCATTGGTTAATAGTGTTCGAGGACCCGGCGGTGGCTACTTGCTAGCGCATCAGCCTGTAGATATACAGGTGGTCCAGGTGATCGATGCAGTGGACGAGTCTGTGGATGCAACGCGCTGTCAAGGGTTAGGAGACTGCCAAGACGGCGATGAGTGTTTGACTCACCGTTTGTGGTGTGATCTTAGTAAACAAATACATGATTTTTTAAGTGGCATCAGTTTAGCCGATTTGGTTGAACGCCAAGAAATTCAAAAAGTTGCCTTGCGCCAAAGTCAGCGCACCGCAAACAAAATTCATGCGTCCACCATTGGGTGAGTAAAGACGCAGATCGTTAGGAGAGAGTTGATGAAACTGCCGATTTATCTAGATTATTCAGCGACCACGCCGGTTGACCCAAGAGTGGCAGAGAAAATGGTTGAATGCCTGACTCTAGAGGGCAATTTTGGTAATGCCGCATCACGTTCACACGTGTATGGCTGGCGTGCTGAGGAAGCTATTGAAAATGCGCGCCGTCAAGTTGCAGATTTGATTAATGCGGACCCCCGCGAAATTGTCTGGACCTCGGGTGCTACAGAGTCTGATAACCTCGCCATTAAAGGCGTGGCGCACTTTTATGTGAGCAAGGGCAAGCACATTGTAACCTCCAAGCTGGAGCACAAAGCGGTTCTGGATACAGCACGCCAATTGGAGCGTGAAGGTTACGAGGTCACCTATCTGGACCCAACCGAAGACGGTTTAATCACTGCTGAGATGGTTGCTGATGCCATTCGTGAAGACACCATTTTAGTGTCCATCATGCATGTTAATAATGAGATCGGCACCATTAACGACATTGCAGCAATTGGCGAAGTCACTCGCGAAAAAGGCGTGTTGTTCCACGTTGATGCGGCGCAGTCTGCAGATAAAGTAAAAATTGATCTGAAAGAAATGAAGGTCGATTTAATGTCCTTCTCGTCACACAAGGCTTACGGCCCTAAAGGTATGGGCGCGCTCTATGTGCGTCGTAGACCTCGTGTGCGCCTCGAAGCGCAAATGCACGGTGGCGGCCATGAGCGCGGCATGCGTTCCGGTACCTTGGCAACGCACCAAATTGTTGGCATGGGTGAAGCTTTTGAGTTAGCGCGCCTAGAGATGGATGAAGAAAATAAGCGTATCGCAGCGTTAAGTAAGCGTTTTTACGATCAAGTGAGCGACATTGAAGAACTGTACTTGAACGGTAGTGCGAGCCAGCGTGTACCACACAACCTGAACCTCAGCTTTAACTTTGTTGAAGGTGAGTCGTTAATTATGGCGTTAAGAGATATGGCGGTGTCATCAGGTTCAGCCTGTACCTCCGCATCGCTAGAGCCGTCTTATGTGTTGCGCGCCTTAGGCCGCAGTGATGAGCTGGCACACAGTTCAATTCGTTTTACATTCGGTCGTTTCACGACTGAAGAAGAGGTTGATCATGCTGCTGGACAGATTCGTCAAGCAGTCGAGCGCCTACGTGATCTTTCACCTTTGTGGGACATGTATAAAGAAGGCGTTGATCTCTCTAAAGTTGAGTGGCAAGCACACTAGTGCTGCCCCATTAAAGAAGGAATATCATCATGGCATACAGTGAAAAGGTCATTGACCACTACGAGAACCCGCGCAACGTTGGTAACTTGGATGCGGAAGCAGAGAATGTTGGTACCGGCATGGTCGGAGCACCTGCTTGTGGCGACGTCATGCGTCTGCAGATCCAGGTTGGTGATGATGGCGTTATTCAAGATGCAAAGTTTAAAACCTACGGTTGTGGTTCTGCCATTGCGTCCAGTTCTTTAGCCACTGAGTGGATGAAGGGCAAGACCGTTGATGAAGCAGAGCAGATTAAAAACACCACCATTGCAGATGAATTGGCCTTGCCGCCAGTTAAAATTCACTGCTCGGTTTTAGCAGAAGACGCGATCAAAGCCGCAGTACGTGATTACCGAGAGAAAAAAGGTTTAGCTGAAGAGGTTTAATATGGCAGTTAGCATGACTGAAGCTGCAGCAGAACATGTTCGGCGCTCGTTAGAAGCTCGTGGTAGCGGAGAAGGCATCCGTGTCGGCATCCGCACCACAGGCTGCTCAGGGATGGAGTATGTGCTTGAGTTTGTTGATGAGTTGCAGCCCGATGACGAAGTGTTTGAAAGCTTTGGCATGAAGGTTGTTATAGACCCTAAAAGCTTAGCTTACATTGATGGTACTAAGCTGGATTTTGTCCGCGAAGGCCTCAATGAAGGCTTTAAGTTTGATAACCCAAATGCGCGCGGTGAATGTGGCTGCGGCGAAAGTTTTACGGTGTAATATGGCGAGCTCAACGCAGGTTGATTACTTCGCACTGTTTGGTTTGCAGCCAGCATTTGTGATTGATAGCAAAGAACTGGCTGCAACCTATCGTGAGCTGGCAAGGGAAGTACACCCCGACCGCTTTGCGAGCGCAGCTGATGCGCAACAGCGTGAGGCAGTGGAGCGCGCAGCGCAGCTCAACGAAGCCTATGAGACGCTGAGATCACCTACGCAGCGCGCTTTGTATCTATTGCGTCAGCAGGCCGAGTTGCCTGAGGAAACCACTATTCAAGACGCTGAGTTTTTATTTCAGCAGATGGAATGGCGTGAACGACTAGAAACGTTACAAGCGCAAGAAGATATTGACGCGTTAGCGCTTTTCAGCAAAGAGCTTATGCAGATTCGCAAAGCCATTGATGATGAGTTTGCAAGCAGTATCGAAGATCCAGAGCAACGTATTCAGGCTGAGCGCTTGGCTCGGCGGATGCAGTTTTTGGACAAGATGTTTTATGAAGTGCGTCAACTGGAAGAGCGCTTAGACGATTAACCCAAAGCCTGCTTGGCAGGCTGTCAGATTAAAGATTCGTATGGCCTTACTACAGATTGCTGAACCCGGACAAAGTCCTCAACCTCGCCGGCAGCGGCTGGCAGTTGGGATTGATTTAGGGACGACTAACTCATTAGTGGCAACCGTGCGCAATGGTAATGCAGAAGCATTACCGGATGTAGACGGGCGCATTGCTTTGCCCTCTGCAGTACGTTATCACTCAGAGCACATTGAAGTGGGGCACAAGGCCCGTGAAGCGGCCGCCAGCGACCCCTATAACAGTATTTTATCCGTTAAACGGCTTATGGGTCGTGGACTGGCTGATGTGCAGCAGCTGGGTGAGCAGTTGCCTTATCGCTTTCAGGCCGGTAAATCGCATATGCCGTTTATTAAAACGGTACAAGGCTTGAAGAGTCCTGTTGAAGTGTCTGCGGATATTTTAAGAGCCCTACGTGAGCGTGGCGAAGCAGCGCTAGGTGGCGAGCTCATGGGCGCTGTGATTACAGTGCCTGCCTACTTTGATGACGCACAGCGGCAAGCAACCAAAGACTCAGCACGCCTTGCAGGAATCAATGTTTTACGTTTACTCAATGAGCCCACTGCCGCCGCAGTAGCGTATGGCCTGGATCAACAAGCTGAAGGCGTCGTGGTTATTTATGATTTAGGTGGGGGCACTTTTGATGTGTCCATTTTGCGCTTAAGTCATGGGGTCTTTGAAGTGCTGTCGACTGGCGGTGACAGTGCCTTGGGGGGCGATGATTTTGATCACGCTATTGCGCATTGGATAATTGAACAGGCAGGCCTGTCCAGTGACCTCTCGCCCAGTCAACAGCGGGACTTGCTGGAGCGGGCGTGTGCCGCAAAAGAATCGCTAACAGAGCAGGACAGTGTGGCAGTTGAGCACGCAGGCTGGCAGGGTGAGTTAACCCGTGCAACCTTTGAGCAACTGATTGAGCCCCTCGTGGCGCGCAGTTTAAGAGCCTGCCGGCGGGCTTTGCGTGACTCAGAGGTAGAGCTGGAAGAAATTGAATCAGTGGTTATGGTGGGTGGCTCAACCCGAGTACCTTTGGTGCGTACACGGGTCGGTGGGCTATTTGATTGCACGCCATTGACCGATATCGACCCCGATCAAGTGGTGGCGATTGGCGCAGCTATTCAAGCGGACACTTTGGTGGGTAATAAGCGCCCAGGGGATGAGTTGCTGTTGCTGGATGTCACACCTTTGTCCCTAGGTTTAGAAACCATGGGTGATTTGGTTGAGAAGATTATTCCCCGTAACACCACTATTCCGGTCACTCGGGCGCAAGAATTCACCACCGCCCGTGATGGTCAAACTGCGATGGCGCTGCATGTATTGCAGGGTGAGCGTGAACTGGTCAGTGATTGCCGTTCATTGGCGCGCTTTGAACTGCGCGGTATTCCACCGATGGTGGCTGGTGCAGCAAAAATTCGCGTGACTTTTCAGGTCGATGCCGATGGTTTGCTGGGTGTAACTGCGCGCGAGTTAAGCAGCGGTGTCGAGGCCAGTGTGCAGGTTAAACCTTCTTACGGTCTCACCGATAATGAAATCAGTGGCATGCTCCAAGAGTCCATTGAAAATGCCACCCGCGATAGACAGGCGCGCGCTTTGCAAGAACAGCGTGTGGATGCAGAGCGTTTATTAGAAACAGTGCGCGCGGCATTGCAAGCGGATGCTGAAGCTTTGCTCAGCAAAGACGAGCAAGCAGAAATCGAGAAACATATGGAGGCGTTAGAGCAGGTGCGTCACGGTGACGACATTAACGCCATCGCTCGTCATGTTCAGCAGTTAAATCATGCCACAAACGAATTCGCCACACGCCGTCTCGATGCCACAGTACATACTGCCTTGGCCGGACGACAACTCAATGAAATGGAGGGTTAATCCCAATGGCGCAAATTGTATTTTTGCCTCATGAAGAGCTTTGTCCAGAGGGTGCAGTTGTTGATGCAAACCCTGGTGAAACCATTATGGATGCAGCACTACGCAATGGCATTGAAATCGAGCATGCTTGTGAAATGTCATGCGCTTGCACCACTTGCCACGTGATTGTGCGTGAGGGCTTTGAATCGCTCGATGAGTCAGACGAGCTGGAAGACGATATGCTGGACAAAGCTTGGGGGCTAGAGCCAGACTCTCGCTTGTCTTGCCAAGCGGTGGTTGCGGATACTGACCTTACGGTAGAAATTCCAAAGTACACCATTAACCAAGTGTCTGAGCGTCACTAAAGGAAGGGGCTGATTATGAAGTTAAAATGGGTAGATGTGCAGGAAATCGGTATTCAGTTAAGCGATAAGCACGAAGACATTGATCCACGTTATATTAACTTTGTTAATTTGCGTCAGCTGGTGCTGGATTTAGAAGGCTTTGACGATGATCCAGAACGCAGCGGGGAAAAAATTCTTGAAGCGATTCAAGCCGCATGGATTGAGGAACTTGATTGAATTTGTGTTAAATTAGCGCAGTCAAATATTGCAACAGGTAGCCGTCGGCAGAGAGCGTTCTGTGGTGAGCTACGCATTTTATCTAAACCCGCGTATAATTCGCGGGTTTAATCCTTATAAACACTTAAATTTGTGGAGCTGTATATGGCTGTTCAACGTACATTTTCTATTATCAAACCTGATGCTGTTGCTAAAAACGTAGTGGGTGAAATCACTTCACGTTTTGAAAAAGCGGGTCTGCGTATTGTTGCTTCTAAAATGGTTCAACTGTCAGAGCGCGAAGCGGGCGGTTTTTACGCGGAGCATAAAGAGCGTCCTTTCTTTAAGGATCTGGTGAGCTTTATGACCTCTGGTCCGGTGATTGTTCAGGTTCTAGAAGGTGAAAACGCCATTGCGCGCAATCGTGAGTTGATGGGTGCCACTAACCCTAAAGAAGCAGAAGCAGGCACCATCCGTGCAGACTTCGCAGTATCGATCGATGAAAATGCTGTACACGGCTCTGACTCAGAAGCTGCTGCAGCCCGTGAAATTGCATACTTTTTTGCAGCAACTGAAGTATGTGACCGTATCCGTTAATAGCGGATAGGTAAATAAAGGTGAATCCATGACGACTGTAACTGAAAAAGTTAACTTACTTGGCTTAACGCGGGAACAACTGATTGAGTTTTTCAAATCAATCGGTGAGAAAAAGTTTCGCGCTGACCAAGTTATGAAATGGATTCACCACTTCGGTGTTGAGCAATTTTCAGAAATGAGCAACATCAGCAAAGCTTTACAAGAAAAGCTCGCCGCTTGCGCTGAAATACGTGGCCCAGAAGTGGTCAGTGAAGATATTTCCAGTGACGGCACCCGCAAATGGGTGGTGCGTGTAGCTTCCGGCAGTTGTGTAGAAACGGTGTATATTCCGCAAGGTAATCGCGGTACTTTGTGTGTCTCTTCCCAAGCTGGTTGTGCTTTAGATTGCAGCTTTTGTTCGACAGGTAAACAAGGATTTAATAGTGATCTGACCAGTGCCGAAATTATTGGCCAAGTGTGGATTGCTTCAAAGTCATTTGGTTCTGTACCTGCCACTGTTGATCGCGCAATCACCAATGTGGTGATGATGGGCATGGGCGAACCATTATTGAACTTTGACAATGTGGTTGCGGCAATGACGATCATGCTCGATGATTTTGGTTACGGTATTTCCAAGCGTCGGGTGACCTTATCAACCGCAGGTGTTGCCCCCATGATTGATAAATTGGGTGAGCAAATTGACGTTGCGCTTGCATTATCTTTACATGCGCCCAATGATGAATTGCGTAACCAATTGGTTCCTATCAATAAAAAATACCCACTGAATGTAGTGCTGGATGCATGCACCCGTTATATTGCTAAATTAGGTGAGCGCCGCTTTCTGACCATAGAATACACCTTACTAGAAGGCGTGAATGATCAGCAAGAACACGCCGAGCAGCTTGCAGAGTTACTCAAAGATGTACCTTGTAAGGTAAATTTGATTCCGTTTAATCCATTTCCATATTCAGGTTATGAGCGTCCCAGTAACAATGCCATTCGGCGCTTTCAAGACACTTTGCACCATGCAGGTTATAGTGTGACAGTGCGTACCCCCCGTGGTGAAGATATTGATGCAGCCTGCGGGCAGCTAGTGGGCAATGTACAAGATCGCACGCGACGCAGTGAGCGTTATATTGCAGTGCGGCAAGTGAATGGCTAAAGCGTATTAAGCTGTTAGCTGGCTGAGCTTGAAGCTTAAGGGAGTGAAGATGACTGTTCGTGCAGTACTTGTTTTATTTGTGTGCAGTGTGCTCAGCGCCTGTGTATCCAATACAGGCGCTCCTGTCATGCGTACTGAAGAAGGTCGCAGTCAAGCACGCGATGCTTATATCCAGTTGGCCATTGGGTATTTGCAAGAAGGCATTACCGAACAGGCAAAAGCACCTTTAAAAAAAGCGCTAGAAATTGACCCAAACAGCGCAGATGCCCATGCAGTGTTAGCCTTGGTTTTTCAAAATGAACTGGAGCCCGAACTGGCTGCACAGCATTACCGTAAAGCCTTGTCGCAAGGGAAAAACACCCGGATTCAAAATAATTACGGTGGTTTTTTATATGAGCAAGGCGACTATCAAGCAGCTTATGAGCAGTTCAAAAGCGCTTCGCAAGACACTATGTACTCTGGCCGCTCACGGGTATTTGAAAGCATGGGGTTGACCGCGCTGCGGTTAAATAATAAAGACCTGGCGCTGCAACACTTCGAGCGTTCTTTGCGTTTAAATCCACAGCAGCCACAAACATTATTAGAGGCGGCAATCTTATTGTATGAACGCCAAGAGTACGTCCCCGCGCAGAATTACTATGCAAGGTTTGAACAAGTGGGTGAGCATTCGGCACGCAGTTTGTTATTGGGCACCCGCTTGGCCAATATCTTTCAAGATCGTAATAAAGCAGCCAGTTTAGCGCTGCAGCTTAAGCGCCTGTATCCCGCGAGCGCTGAGTATCAACAGTATCAATCGGAGCACAGATGAGTGATGCACCCGCAGTGACAGAGGCGCTAACAGTAACGGTAGGCGACACCTTACGTAATGCTCGAATGGAGCAAGGTTGGAGTGTGAGCCAGGTAGCAGACAAGCTGCACCTTACTGCACAGACGGTCGAGTCCATAGAGAATAATCAATTTGAGCGTTTACCGGGAATAACCTTTGCCCGTGGTTATGTTCGCAGTTATGCAAAAATACTGGATTTAGACGCTGACCAGCTGGTTAAAATATTTGATGGTTCAGTTGAGTATAATGCAACGGGCGCAGTACAAAGCATTGATCGGGTTGGTGAGGCACGCCGTGTATCCCGCGGAATGCTGCAATTTAGCCTGTTTGTGGTGTTGTTAATTATCCTTGGCGCTGCATATTATGCATGGCAAAGCTTTACTAGCGAGCAGACCGCCGCAACAACGGCGGCAGCTATCTATGAACGTGTTGAGGTTGAACGAGCTGACGGCTCCATGCACATCCAAACCCTTGACGAAGTAGAGGAGCCTGTTGCTTTGCTTGAGACTACGGTTGACGAGGAGCCAAGCACAGACACTCAGCATGAGTCAGTGTTAGCAGTTGAAGCAGTGCCTCCAACTGCTATAGAAGGTGAGCAAGCTACAGCCATCGAGCAAACCACTGTAATAGCACAAAGTGAAGTGACAGAGGCTGAGCCGCCGCAAGCTGAGCACAGTCCTGTAACAGTTGACCAACAACCAGCACCGCTGGCCGATGGACAGAGTGCCCTACAGTTGGATTTTAATGCCGATAGCTGGTTGCGAATTGTGGACGCAGATCAAGTGCAACTGTACAGCGGCACTAAGCGTGCGGGCGAGCAGCTCAAACTTACCGGAAAGCCACCTGTTCATGTTCATTTAGGTAACGCCGCGGGTGTTCGCATTCTCTATAATGGTGAACCTGTGGATTTCAGCTCTGCCACGAACGGTGGGGTTGCTAGAATTAAGTTGGGCCAATAAGTATGCACGCAGAATCTTTAATTAAGCGACGTCTATCGCGCAAAATACAGGTGGGTTCAGTAGCAGTGGGCGGTGATGCACCTATTAGTGTGCAAAGCATGACCAATACTGATACCTGTGATGTGGATGCGACCGTTGCGCAAATTTTACGCTTAGAACAGGCAGGGGCTGATATCGTGCGGGTTTCTGTGCCAGATATGCAAGCAGCCGAAGCCTTTGGTCGTATTAAGCAACAAACAAATATTCCGTTGGTGGCAGATATTCACTTTGACTACCGCATTGCTTTGCGGGTTGCCGAATTGGGTGTGGATTGCTTGCGGATTAACCCCGGTAATATTGGTAACCAAGAGCGTGTTAAAGCAGTGGTGGATGCTGCCCGAGATCGCGGTATTCCCATTCGTATCGGTGTCAATGCGGGTTCTTTGGAAAAAGATCTGCAGAGAAAATATGGCGAACCCACAGCTGAGGCTCTGGTTGAATCAGCCTTGCGCCATGTGGAGCATTTGGATCGTTTAAACTACCCTGATTTTAAAGTCAGTGTTAAAGCCTCTGATGTGTTTATGGCAGTGGCTGCTTATCGTCAACTGGCAGAGCAAATAGAGCAACCCCTGCACTTAGGCATTACTGAAGCCGGTGGCTTGCGCTCAGGTACGGTAAAGTCCGCAGTGGGTTTGGGAATGCTGTTGGCGCAAGGGATTGGCGATACCATTCGAGTGTCGCTTGCTGCTGACCCTGTGGAAGAGATAAAAGTGGGCTTTGATATTTTAAAATCATTGCGCCTGCGGTCACGGGGCATTAATTTTATCGCTTGCCCAAGTTGTTCCAGACAAAACTTTGATGTGGTGAAAACCATGAATGAGCTGGAAGAGCGCCTAGAAGACCTGTTAGTGCCCTTAGATGTGGCAGTGATTGGTTGTGTGGTGAATGGCCCTGGGGAAGCAAAAGAAGTTCACTTGGGTTTAACCGGTGGCTCGCCTAATTTAGTTTATATCAATGGTAAACCAGCCCTTAAGCTGACTAATGAAAATTTAGTGGATGAGCTGGAAGCGCTGATTCGTAAACGTGCCAGTGAAAAAGTTGCCGCTGATGCGGCGCTGATTGCACGCAGTTAATCGTCAAGGACATTTTGTGAGTAAACCATTACAAGCCATTCGCGGCATGAATGATATTTTGCCGGAAGACACACCGCTGTGGCGCTATTTTGAGAAAACTGTTGCGCAATTATTAGACAGTTATGGCTATCAACAAATCCGACTACCGATTGTCGAATTCACCGAGCTGTTTAGACGCTCAATTGGTGAAGTGACCGATATTGTCGAAAAAGAAATGTACACTTTTGCTGATCGCAATGGTGATTCATTGACGTTACGTCCGGAAGGCACTGCTAGCTGCGTGCGTGCGGTGATGGAGCACAGCCTCGTGGGCGGCGGTCAGGTGCAAAAACTGTGGTACCAAGGCCCGATGTTCCGCCATGAGCGTCCACAAAAAGGACGTTACCGTCAGTTTCATCAAATTGGTGTTGAGGCGTTTAATTTAGCCGGTCCCGATGTGGATGCTGAGTTGATTGTCTTGACCTGGCGCTTATGGAAAAAGCTGGGGATCAGTGAGTATGTCACTTTAGAGCTCAATAGCTTAGGCACTTCGGCAGCTCGAGCGGTGTACCGCGAGGCACTGGTTGAGTATTTAACTGCACGTTTTGAGCAGCTTGATGAGGACAGTCAGCGCCGCGTATCCAGCAATCCGTTGCGGGTTTTGGACAGTAAAAATCCCGATACGCAAGCTTTACTCAGTGATGCGCCGCAATTAGAAGACTATCTCAGCGAGGCATCACAAGCGCACTTTGCTGGCTTGCGGGCTCGCTTGGATGCTGCAGGGGTACCTTATGTGATTAATCCTCGCTTGGTGCGCGGTTTAGATTACTACAGTGAGACAGTCTTTGAGTGGGTCACCGATCAGCTTGGCGCACAAGGCACCGTGTGTGCTGGTGGTCGTTATGATGGTCTGGTTGAACAAATGGGCGGTCGAGCAACCCCTGGAGTGGGCTTTGCCATGGGCATTGAGCGCTTGATATTGATGCTAGAAACCCTTGGTCAAATTCCAGCGGAGCTGTCACGTACCATTGATGTGTATTTTTGTGCGTTTGGCGAGCCCAGTGAGTTGGCGGCTTTAGCGCTCGCGGAAAAACTACGTGATGCGATTCCTGGAATACGTTTGCAAGTCAACGCAGGCGGTGGCGGTTTTAAAAGTCAGTTTAGAAAAGCAGATAGAAGCGGTGCATTATTTGCCTTAATATTGGGCGATAACGAGCTGCAAGCCCACACCGTTGCGGTTAAACCTTTACGCAGCGACGATGAGCAAGTCGCCATTGCTTGGGGTGATCTAACAGACCACTTAAAGTCCAGTCTGCAGCAGCAACTGCCGATTAATTATTAGGAGTATCAGCGTGAGCGAGTATACTGAAGAAGAACAAATTGCGCGGATTAAAGAGTGGTGGCAACAAAACGGTAAGCCGTTATTAGTGGGTGGTGCTTTAGCTATTGTTATTGTGTTTGGCTGGCAGGCTTGGCAGCAGCACCAGGAAAAACAATCGCAAACTGCATCAATGCTGTATCAGCAATTATTAGAGGCCACTGTATTGCCCAGTGAGCAAGTGGACGCTCAGCAAGTTGCAAGTCTGCTCGCAGAACTTAAGCAAATAAACGCCACCAATGCTTATACACAATACGGTCAATTATTAGCAGTTAAAGTTGCGGTGGATAATAACCAGCTGGACGATGCTGCTTTAGAGTTGAATGCCATTTTACAAAAGCCTGCCAATCCAACTTTACAAGAATTGGCACGCCAGCGTTTAGCCCGTGTCTTGCTGGCACAAGGAAAAGCACAACAGGCGCTGCAATTGTTAGAAGCTGAGGTGCAACCTGCGTTTGCGGCAACTCGGGAAGAGCTGCGTGGTGATGCTTTGCTTGCATTAGAGCGCCCAGCGCAAGCGCGACAAGCCTACTTACAAGCACAGCAAGCCTTATCCTCCGAGGCAGCAGTAGGCGATTTATTAATGAAACTCGACAACCTCAGTGAGAAGGATGCCTAACTTGAAACATTCCAAGTATCTAATAGTGTTTGCCTTAGCACTATTTGTCATGGGCTGCAGCAGCTCGAGTAAAAAAGAATTAAAACCACAGGCGCTGGAAAAAATTAACGCTGAAGTACAGCTGAAACGCGAATGGAGTACATCCGTGGGTGTTGGACAAGGCAAACTGTGGAACACCTTGTCACCGGTGATTGTCGATGACCGTTTATATGTGGCAGACATCAAAGGACGAGTTACCGCGCTGGATCGGTTTACTGGAAAAGCATTTTGGACTCGCAAATTAAAAGTTGCAGTGTCCGGTGCTGTAGGTGCTGATGCTGACCGAGTGTTGCTGGCCACTTTAGAGGGTGAAGTGATCGCCTTAGATGCGGCAAGCGGTGAAGACTTGTGGCGCAGCAATGTCAACAGTGAAGTGTTGGCGGCGCCGGCCAGCAATGGCGATGTGGTTGTGGTACAAACCCAGGATGACCGTCTAATCGCACTGGAGGCGAGTAATGGTCAGCAACGCTGGATCTATGAAAGTTCACCAGCAGTCCTAACCCTACGTGGTACCGGTGCTCCAGTGCTGACTGACTATGTGGCATACGCAGGGTTATCCACGGCTAAAGTTATTGCCATTGATACCCAGCGTGGCTTACCCATTTGGGAGCAGCGCATTGCCGTACCCACTGGACGCACTGAGCTTGAGCGCATGGTGGACATTGATGGCGGCTTATTATTGTCCGCTGGTACCTTGTATGTGGCCAGCTATCAAGGCCAACTGGCCGGGTTAGACGCACAAACAGGCCAGGTTTTATGGCAGCGTGAAGCCTCCAGTTATGTGGGTGTTGACCAAGGCTTTGGTAACGCCTATATCAGTTTAGCCGATGGCCGTATTGAAGGTGTGGATGAGCGTTCAGCTACAGCCATGTGGAGCAATGATGCGTTATTGCGTCGCCAGTTATCAGGCCCTGCAGTGTTTTCAAGCTATATAGCCGTCGGCGATATTGAAGGCTATCTGCATTTACTCAGTCAAGTGGATGGCCGCTTTGTCGCGCGCACTAAAATAGATGGTAAAGGAGTGCGGGTACAGCCTTTGGTTGAAGGTGGCTGGCTGTATGTGTACGGCAATGGCGGCAAGCTGGTTGCACTAACTATTAAATAAGCTATTGACTAGCTGTGCTTGTCTAATAAAAGTTTAGCCGCTGTCGTTAGGTCGACAGCGGCTTTTGTGTTTTTTTGAATTATCGCTGGAGGAGCCAATGGTTCCCGTAATTGCCCTGGTGGGCCGACCGAATGTCGGCAAATCAACATTGTTTAACCGCCTGACTCGATCCCGCGATGCGATTGTGGGGGGTATCCCAGGTCTTACCCGTGATCGCCAATACGGTGAAGCACAGTGGGAAGGTCGCAGTTATATTTTAATCGATACCGGTGGTATTACCGGTGACGAAGAAGGTATTGATGCAAAAATGGCTGAACAGTCGCTGTTGGCCATTGAAGAAGCCGATGTGGTGTTATTTTTAGTGGATGCCCGTGATGGTTTGTGTCCGGCTGATCAAATGATTGGTGAACATCTACGTCGACGCAATAAAACCACTTTGGTAGTGGTCAATAAAGTGGACAGTATTGATGAAAATATTGCCCTTGCGGAATTTAGCCCACTTGGTTTAGGCGACTCGGTGGCAATTGCTGCGGCCCATGGTCGCGGCGTGATGCAAATGTTGAGCCTAGTGCTATCTGACTTTCCTAAAGACCCAGTCCTTGACCGTGCAGAGTTTACTGATTTTGTAGAAGGTGAAGATCTGGCACGGATTCCTGGGCCAGACGCAAAAGATGGGATTAAAATCGCCATTATCGGCCGCCCTAACGTGGGTAAGTCAACCTTGGTGAACCGCATGCTCGGTGAGCAGCGCGTGGTGGTTTATGACGAGCCAGGTACCACGCGGGACAGTATTTATATACCCTTTGAACGCGATGAAGAAAAATACACTTTAATTGACACTGCAGGTGTGCGTCGCCGCGGCAGAATCTCAGAAGAAGTGGAAAAGTTCTCAGTGGTGAAAACCCTGCAAGCCATTAAAGATGCCAACGTGGTCATTTTTGTCATGGATGCCCGGGAAGGGGTGGTTGACCATGACCTGAACTTATTGGGTTTTGCCCTTGAAGCGGGTCGCGCGATTGTGATTGCCTTAAACAAGTGGGACGGCATGCAGCCCAGTGAGCGCGAGTACGCGAAAAGAGAACTGGAGCGTCGACTGTATTTTGTTGATTTTGCTGATATCCACTTTATTTCGGCATTGCACGGTACCGGTGTGGGGCATTTGTATAAGTCTGTACAAGACGCCTTCGCTTCAGCGGTGGCACGTTGGCCGACTAACCGCTTAACGCAAATTTTGGAGGATGCGGTACGTGAGCATCAGCCACCGATGATTGCTGGGCGCCGCATTAAGTTGCGCTATGCGCATTTAGGGGGCGCGAACCCACCTTTGATTGTGATCCATGGCAATCAGGTGGAAGCCGTGCCTAAGAGTTATGTGCGTTATTTAGAAAATATTTACCGCCGTGTGTTGCGTCTGGTGGGTACCCCGATCCGCATTGAGTTTAAAGGGGGAGGCAATCCATATGAGAAGAAGAAAAATAAACTCAGTGACCGTCAGGTGAACAAAAAACGTCGCTTAATGGCCAATAAAAAAGAGCGTGAGCAGCGTAAGAAAAGAAAAAAATAAGTAGCTAGGGTGGCTCATGGGACAAATTCAATAGAAAATCGCGTCAGGCTAGGCAAAATCTATTTGTTTGTCCCACTAAGCATATAAGTGTTGTGATGAATTTTGCTAATATAGACACAGGTCATTGAACACATTAGAAAATACTGAGTTAAATGCCGCGCAGGCGCAGTAACAGTTAAGTATACTCATTTGTGTTTTAATAATAGTGCGGTGTGATGTAAAGAGCTGGCTTGAGTGACTGCATCACCTTTGTAGAGTTGTGAAGCTCTTTTTATTGTTTTTTGGGAGTGTCTGTAGCTCATGGATATCGGTTTACGTGAATGGTTATTTGTTATCGGTATTGTTGTCATTGCGGCTGTATTGTTTGATGGTTGGCGTCGCATGCGTGGTAATAAAAGCAGCCTTAAATTCCGCCTTGACCGCGATCTAACTGACCTTCCCGAAGAAGAAAACTCTGAGATTTTAGGGCCCGCACGCAGGGTTGAGAAACGAGAGCCATCGTTAAGTGTGGATGACGACAGTTTATCCCTGCATGCCGATACTGAAGAGCGCGTTAAAGTGCAATCGCGTACAGTTAAAGGTGAACGGCATAAAGAGCCTGAGCTTAAAACGGTGGCTGATGAGGCACAGATTGAAAAAGAAGCGGACACCGGCGCTGAATACGAAGAAATTTTAATTATTCATGTGGTGGCACGTCATGAAGAGGGCTTTAAAGGGCCTGCTTTATTGCAAAGCATTTTAGAAAGCGGTTTGCGCTTTGGTGCTATGGATATCTTTCATCGCCATGAAAATATCACCGGCAATGGTGATAAACTCTTTTCCATGGCCAATGCGCTCAACCCCGGCACCTTTGATTTAGATGATATGGACCTCTTTAGCACCCGTGCAGTGTGCTTCTTTATGGGTTTGCCAGGGCCGCGTAATACCCGCCAAGCATTTGATCTTATGATTGCTGCAGCGCGTAAATTAGCCGAAGAATTGGACGGCGATCTTAAAGATGATAACCGCAGTGTATTAACCGCACAGACCATTGAGCACTACCGTCAGCGTATTGCAGAGTTTGAGCGCCAAAAGCTCACTAAAAAATTATAGATATTGTGAAACCAATCGTTTTGCAAGGGCAGCTGCGGCTGCTCTTTTTGTTTGAGTACAGGCCATGACAGCACACAAGACTCTTTCTGCACGTATCGAACAGCTGCGCCACGCCATAGCGCAGCATGATTACAGCTATTATGTTTTAGATGCGCCCACGGTGCCCGACAGTGAATATGATCGACTCTTTAATGAGTTGCAGACTCTGGAACAGCAACATCCAGAACTGATCACTGCCGACTCGCCAACCCAGCGAGTATCTGGCCAGCCATTAGATGCTTTTCAACAGGTGCAGCACAGTGTACCTATGCTCAGTCTAGGCAATGCTTTTGCTGAACAGCAGGTTCTGGAGTTTGCTCGACGGGTTGAGCAAACCCTGTCTGAGCAGCTGCACTGGACCACAGAAACAGCCATAGAGTACAGCTGTGAGCCTAAACTGGATGGTTTGGCTGTCAGTATCAGCTATGAACACGGGCAGCTGGTGCGTGCCGCCACCCGCGGTGATGGGCAAACCGGTGAAGACATTACCGCCAATGTGCGCACCATTCGTAATGTGCCTTTGAAACTGCAAGGTACAGGTTGGCCAGAGCTATTAGAGGTGCGTGGTGAAGTGTATATGCCAAAAGCAGGTTTTGCTGAGCTCAATCAACGTGAGAGCGCCGCAGGCCGTAAGCCTTTTGCTAATCCGCGCAATGCAGCCGCCGGTAGTTTACGTCAGCTGGATGCCAAAATTACCGCCAGCCGGCCGTTAGAGTTCTGTTGTTACGGTACCAGCACCGCAGGGCTAACTGATCGGCACAGCACCACCTTGCAACAGTTGCGTGAGTGGGGAATTAGCATCAGCCCCGAGTTGCAAGTGGTTAAAGATATTCAAGGTTGCTTAGCTTATTACGCTGATATTGGTGAGCGCCGCATGCAACTGCCGTATGACATTGACGGTGTGGTGTTTAAGCTGAACTCTCTGGAGCAACAGCAGTTGTTAGGCTTTAGAGCGCGTGAGCCGCGCTGGGCCTTGGCGTATAAATACGCAGCTCAAGAAGAAATCACTGAACTGCTGGATGTGGAATTTCAAGTGGGGCGTACCGGTGCAGTGACCCCAGTGGCCCGCTTAAAGCCAGTGCATGTGGGTGGGGTGATGGTGGCTAATGCCACTTTACATAACATGGATGAAGTGGCGCGTTTGGGGGTGATGATCGGTGACAGTGTGATTGTACGGCGCGCTGGCGATGTGATTCCGCAAATCACCCAAGTTGTGTTGGAGCGCCGCCCAGATGATGCGCGAGCGATAGACACCCCGCGCCAATGCCCTGTTTGTGGTTCCAAAGTGGCACGCACTCAGCTGGTGCGTCGTAGCAAAGGTCGGCAGGTGGTCAGTGAGGGTGCGGTATGGCGTTGCATGGGGCGTTTAAGTTGTCAGGCGCAATTGCAGCAGGCGTTACTGCATTTTGTGTCACGTCGCGCGATGGATATTGATGGTTTAGGTGAGAAAATCATCGAGCAGTTGGTCACTCGTAAACTGGTGAGTTCACCTGCTGATTTGTACCGTTTGACCTATGAGCAAGCCTTACAGCTGGATGGTTTTGCTGAGCTTTCAGCACAAAACTTAGTCACTGCCATTGCCGCTAGCAAGCAGCCGACCCTAGCTCGTTTGATCTATGCTTTGGGTATTCCAGATGTCGGTGAAGAGACAGCAAAAATCTTAGCCAGCGCTTTTGGTTCCATGCAACGTTTGCAACGAGCTTTCCCAGAAACATTGCTGTGGCTGCCGGAAGTGGGCAGCGAAGTGGCCCATGAGATTGCCAGCTTTTTTGCAGATCGCCATAACCAGTCCGTGCTTACTGAGCTTGCTGAACTGGGTGTACAGCCGAGTGATGAAGGTCAACCTGATGCACGCTTCCAAGCCTTTACCAGCTTGCCAGGCTTTATCGAGCGCTTGCACATTAGCGGTGTGGCACGCACCAATGCACAGCGTTTGGCCGAGCATTTTAAAACCCTTGAAGGATTATTTACTGCAGACTGGTTGGCGCTTTCCACAGTTGAGCGCCTGCCCAAAAAAACTGCGCAGGCGGTGTTGGACTTTATGAGTGAAGATGGCCAGCGTGAGCGGGTGCTGCAGCTTGAGCAACAGTTGCTAGAATTCGGCATGCATTGGGATTGCCAGCGTGATGCTTTACAGCGTCTCCCCTTAGCAGAGCAAACTTGGGTGTTAACTGGCACTTTGGCCAGCTTAACCCGTCAGGAAGCTAAAGTTGAGTTGGAAAAGCTGGGGGCGCGGGTGACCGGCTCAGTATCAGCGAAAACCGACTGTGTGGTGGCGGGTAGTAATGCCGGTTCTAAATTAACACGGGCCAATGAGCTGGGGGTGCAGGTATTGGATGAAGCAGAGTTTGTAGAAAAGCTTGCAGAACTGAAGGGTCAGTAACCAGCGGTCACGCTGTGACTGTATAGACTTTTGTTGGATTGTTTAATTGCGGTTTTAGGTTAGTATCGAAATCGTCTAACTCCTGCGAGAAGACAAGTTCATGCGTAAAAACATTCCTCCCCCGGAATGTTTGTTTTAGACGGCCAACTGTGTTGGCCGTCTTTTTTTTTAAGTAAATATTTTTAAATACCCTGGCTTAGGTAGCGCTGCGCATGCCTGCTGATGTTTTATTACCAACCGATCATTTGATCCAGATTGAGGCGTGCGCCTATACCAAGGGTGTATGCTGTTAGTCTGTGCATTTTAACTTAGATTAAGGTGGCGATGATGAGTGAAGCTATACAGGTTGAGCATGATATTCAGAAAAACTGTTTCTCAGCAGTGATAGATGGTTATCAAGCAATTTTAGAGTATCGCGTCGTAGCTGAGGCTACTTGGGATATTCACCACACGTATGTGCCCAATGAATTGCGTGGTAAAGGTATTGCCGCGGTATTGGCTAAGACGGCCTTGGCCTATGCTAAGGAGCATCATTATAAAGTGGTGCCAAGCTGTTCCTATATTGCTGTGTACTTACAACGCCATCCGCAATAAATAAAAATGCCCAGCTGTTTGACTGGGCATTTTTTAGCGTAACAGTGCTGTTTTAGCTGCGCTGACGCTTGGGCAGCACATCTTTTAATTTGTCACGCATCGCACGGATACTTTTTTCTGTGGTGGCCCAATCAATACAGGCATCAGTAATGGAGACGCCATACTTAAGCTCATTTAGATCTTCGGGGATGGATTGATTACCCCAGCCTAAATGACTTTCCACCATTAAACTGCTGATTGATTGGTTGCCATCAACAATTTGATTGGTGATGTTTTCCATGACTAAAGGCTGTAGAGCCGGGTCTTTATTGGAGTTGGCATGACTGCAGTCAATCATAATATTGGGCTTAATCTTAGCGTTTTTAAGTTCTTGCTCACACAGGGCAACGCTCACTGAATCATAGTTGGGCTTGCCGTTACCACCACGTAAGACCACGTGCCCATAGTTATTACCCTTAGTGGTGACAATGGATACGCCGCCTTGTTGGTTAATACCCAAGAAGCGGTGTGGGTTGGAGACAGACTCTAAGGCATTGACTGCTACTGTTAAGCTGCCATCGGTACCGTTTTTAAAGCCCACTGCTGAGGACAGGCCAGAAGCCATTTCACGGTGGGTTTGTGATTCAGTGGTGCGCGCGCCAATGGCCGACCAGCTGATTAAGTCTTGTAAGTACTGCGGTGAAATTGGATCTAAGGCTTCAGTAGCGGTGGGCAAGCCTTTCTCTGCTAAGTCGAGCAGTAACTGGCGGCCAATGTGTAGGCCTTCTTCAATTTTAAAGGAATCATCGAGATAGGGGTCGTTGATTAAACCTTTCCAGCCAACCGTGGTGCGCGGTTTTTCAAAGTACACACGCATAATCAACACTAAGGTGTCAGACACTTCATCGGCCAAAGCTTTGAGCCGATCTGCATACTCGTGAGCAGCTTTAATATCATGGATAGAGCACGGGCCAATCACAATAAATAAGCGGTGATCTTTTCCAGTTAGAATATCGCGCACCACTTGGCGACCATCGGACACGGTGCGCTGCGCTGTTTCGCTAAGGGGAATTTTTTGTTTGATTTGTTCTGGTGTGATCAGGGTCACATTAGAAGCAATATTTAAATCATCGATCGGTAAATCGGCCATCGTCGTTGTTATCTCACAGGCAAGTTATAAAACAAAATAATGAGTCCAAACAGACTCAATGCGGTCTAGAGGTGGATTGCAAATACCTTAAACCATACCGTTTAATCAGCAGTAACGAAAGTCATACCTTAATTTATAAGTCAACACAGGGCCCAGCTGACAGGGTTGGTTAAGGTGGGTAAAGCGGTGGCAGTTGCTCAGTTTGGGTGGTTTTATTTTGCTTATCTAAGGTGTACTGCTCAATTGCTTGCCACAGTGCTGCACCTTGCCATGGGCTGCTGACTTCAGCATAGAGGGCATTGTTTAACGCCTCTACAGCGGTTTTGAGCTCGCTATGAGTGGCAGTCATTTCAAGCAAAGAGAGGCTGTGTTGGCGTACCCAAGCATCTAACGCTTGGCGGGCACTGTGTGGATCGTTACTTAAGCAGGCGCGCTTTAAACTGTCGTGCAAGTTGCGGGCACTGACGGTGAGGTTCGGATTGCTGAGTACGGCAGGTTGCTGGCGTGCACGCCACCATAAACTAAAACCCACAAGGCTTAACAGCATAAATAAGAAGCTGGCAGCTTGCCAGAGTCTCAGTTGTGCTGGGTTTGCAGTGTTTTTGGCTGGCTCGCTACTTAACACGGGAGTGCCCAGCTCATGGTGCATTTCACTGACAGGGGCGCTTGCTGCGTTTACCTGGAGGTTTTGCTCGGCGAGCACAGCATATTCAAGTTGATCTGTAGTGGTATTCCACCAGGGCAGTTTGATGGCATCTAAGGTCTGTTGTCCGCTCTGGTGAAAAACAAAAGCTTGGCGTTCATGGCGACTGCTGAGCACGCCATTGGCAGTGTATTGATGGCTAAAAGTGGGTTTGTCTAAATAGACTTGATAGGCACGGCTTGTGTTGGCAGGAAGAGCAGGTAGCTGAGAGCCCGCTAAGCCTTTGACCTCGAGTTGTAATAAACGGGTCACTGCTGTACCGGTGTGAATTGTGCTGTCCAGGCTGGGTGTCCAGGTTTGCTGTAAAGTAACCTGCTGCGCTGGCAGCCAAGCAGCGTCTGCCGGGTATTCGCTGGGAATATCTTTCACCTGTACTGGGATTTGTGCTGATTGTACTTGGATGCGTTGCCCTGGGCGTGCACTAAAAGGTGTCAAGGAGTGTGGGTTGTGGCCGGCCAAGGTGGCGCTGAAGGTTTGTGGTGCAATGTTAATTGTCCCGGTTTGCTGTGGATAAATGGCGTAACTGACCTCAATGACACCATGGCGTACACCATTAATATGCTGCTCAAAGGTGCGGGGTTTGCCCAGCTGCTCAACTCGGGCATTGTCTAAGCTCAATGGCGTTAAATTGCTATCGGCAAATAACGGAATAGCGTGGTAAATACGCAGGGTCAGGATCAATTGTGCTTGCAGGTACACCCACTCGCGATCTAACTGGCTGTCAATATAAACCGGCTCCAGTGGGAAAATATCGGGCTGGTTAAAATCTTTAATATATAAATGAATGGGTGCGCTGTTGAGCTCACCCAAACTCAGTGGTGGAATAATTAATAAGCCGGTTTGCTTGGGCAGTAAGGTGAGGATCCATTGTGTAACAGGCTGCCCAGACTCATTAAAACGATTGATTTGTTGGCTGCTGAGCAGCTCAAACAGCGGCTTAAGGGGGGTTAGGTCGGGAGCTAAAAAATGCGTTGTATCATCGGATTCTAAAATAAGCTCAACACTTTCCCCGGCGCTGAGTTCGCTGCGATCAACCCGCGCAGTAAAACTACTGGCTTGCACAGGGATGGCATACAGTACACATAACAGCAGAAGGTAGTGCAATAAAGTACGGCAGCTCAAGGTGTCACCTCTTGCATGTTTTGCTCAAAGAGAAACTTGCGTCTTAATAATTCGCTGGGGTTGTCTGGGATTTGTTCAAGCCAGCTTTCTAAGTGCACGTCTTGCTCTACTTTATCAGGCTCTTGAGAAATCTGTGGGGCTGCAGTCGGCTCAACATCGCTATTGGATTGGGGGTCGATAGGTGCTGCAGCAGTATTGTGCTGAACGGGTTCGGCTTGCTGGCTATTAGCCTGTGGCGGTGTTGCTGGCAAGGCGTCTGGAGTGAGTGTTTGTGCGGTTTGGCCGGCAGGTAAAACGGGTGCTACTGGGCTGTCGCTTGTGGGCTCATCTGGTTGCTGTTTGGATTGTTCGGCGGCCAGTTGTTCTTTGACCAACTGCTGATTGTATTGGGCAGCAAGTAGCTTGGGGTCTAACAATAGCGCGTGTTGGTAGGCGGCCAAGGCCTCAGACAACATCCCCGCTAAAGCCAGCGCGTTGCCGCGATTGTAGTGCGCCTCAGCGGTATCAAACTCTGCAAATAAACGGGCGGCGGCTTGGTAGTCAGCAGCCAAATAAAGCGCAGTAGCCTGCCAGAGCGGGTCCGTAAAAAGTTCAGCAGCTTGAGCAGGCTGTTGCTCAAGTTGCTTTGCGCCACGCTGATCGGCACGTAACCATAAAGCATCCCACTCCAAGGCGTAGGAATGATTTGGGGCTGCCAAAAATAGCAGCACAATAAGAAAGCTACCGCGCCGGGCTAAAATAATGGTCACTAAAAGTAGAGGGAAAATAAACCAGTAGCCCAGATCTTGGTTGCGCAGCTGTGCGGATGCACGGTGCGACCCATGCTGGCTGCTTGGGGTGAGCAGTTCGAGGGTTTGAATGTCAGCTTGGTTGGTGGTTAAGGGGGTGTAAGGACTCGCAGTTTGTTCTGCCAGCAGCTGCAAGGACACTTGATCAAGCCGACTGAGCACTATGGCGCCTGAACTGTCGGTGCGTAAATGCCCCTGCTCAGACTCGACAATGGGGGCCCCTGTGGTGGTGCCCACACCCGTGAGTTTCAAGTTAATGGGATGTTTAGCAATAAGTTCAATAATTGCATTTTGCTCGGCAGGGGACACCCCTGTGCTGATCAGTAAAATCTGCCCTGTGCCTTGGGCGCCTTGTTGTAATAAATTGATAGCTTGCTGTACTGCCAAATCGGCACGTTGCCCCGTTTTGGGCATCAGTTCAGGGTGTAACGCCTGTAACAGATTGCTACTGGTGAAGGGGTCATTGCTGAGGGGTACTAAAGTGTGGGCGCTGCCTGCGTAGACAACCAAGGCGCTCAGTGCATCTTCACGCAGTTTTAAAATATCCAGTACTTTATTACGGACATGGCTCAAGCGGTTGGGCGCTAAGTCTGTAGCAAGTAACTCAGGGGTCAGTTGGATGGCGATAACCAATGGTGCAGGCTGTGGTTGCTGAGAAGGTTGCTCCATGGTGGTTGGCCAGGTCGGGCCCAGTAAAGCTATCACTGCACAGAACCAAGCCAAAGCTAATAGCCAATAGCTGGTTGGCGATTGGCGCTGGGCATTTTGAGGTAATAAAACGGTCTGAAAACTCTTGGGTAGTAGGGTTCGCCAGCTTGGTTGGTGTTGCCGGGCTCGGTACAAGACAATTAATAACAGCACCGCCAGCGGTATAACCAACAACCAATACGGCCGTACCCAGTCCGGCCAAGTGAGTGCTAAGTTGGCCATCAATTGATCTCCCGAGCAGTGGCCAGCTGGCGGTAGGCGCGCAGGCTGCGCAAGGCAACGAATAGCATACTCAGGATCAAAGCCGCGGCTAATGGCCAATGATACAGCTCAGTAAAGTATCGCTTAGGGGCTTGCACAGTTGCGCTGGGCTCAAGTTTATCCAAGGTGCTTTGAATATGGCTTAAATCTGTACTGTCGGTGATATGGAAATACTGCCCTTGGGTTAATGCGGCGATCTCCATTAAAGAGCGCTCATCCAGTTCAAGACCTGCGGTGTCAATTAATTGCTGCGCTGGCACAGTTGCTTGGCTGCCGATGCCCACGGTATAAATTTTGATTTGATAGCGGGCTGCCAGTTGTGCAGCAGCTCGTGGTGACATAACCCCACTGGTGTTGGCACCGTCAGTGATTAGAATCAGTACACGCTGCTCTGCGGGGCGCACCCGTAACCGCTTAATGGCCAGCCCAATGGCATCACCAATGGCGGTGCTGTTGCCAGCAATGCCTGGCTGGGCTTCTTGTACCCAAGTGCGGATGCTTTGTTGGTCATAGGTTAAAGGGGCTTGTAAGTAGGCTTGCGAGGCAAACAAAATTAAACCTAAACGGTCGCCATGGCGTTGGCTGATAAAGCTATCCAGCCATTGCTGTACAAATTCAATGCGCGAGATGCTGGTGCCTTGTACCGTCATATCGCTGTGTAGCATTGAACTGGAGAGGTCGAGAGCAATCAGTAAATCACGGCCAGTACTGGGCCGTTCTTGCACAACGCTGGGCAATTGTGGCCGCGCGGCAGCGCTAAGCAAGAGCAGCCAAATGAATAGGTAGGGTAAGTGTTTTCTGTTTAAGCCCAGTAAAGCGGGGCGTGCTGCGTGTTGTAAATGTTTTATTTCATGAAAAAAGGGTACAGGCAACTCAGCAGCCGGTTGTCGCTTAGCTGGCAGTACACTGTGTACCAGCCAAGGCAGTGGCAGTAACAGGAACAGCCCAGGCCAAGCAAACTCAAACATGTTTACGGATCCAGATATCAATGGCGTTGTGCAGCTGATCAATAGCGGCGTCATCTAAACGGCAATCAGCTTGGTAGGCGCCTTGCACTAATACCATCCACCGAGAGAGTCCGGCGGCTGGGCAACGGCTGTCTAAAAAAGCTAACCAGTCACGGCCACTGAGGGTATGGCTGGCGTACTCGGGGTAGCGGGCGGCACAAATACGCTTCAGCAATTGGTTAAGTTGCTGTAACCAGGGACCTGCCGGCTCATCAGCCTGTGGTTTAGTAAAACTATGCAGCTCTTGTAAAGCACTGTCGCGCACTGGGTCGCTTGGGGTTTGCTTAAGCTGTTTAGCAAGTGTTTGTGTGCGGTATTGGCGCAGCAGCACTAAGACTAGAAAGCCCAACAACATGAGCAACCACCAGCCCAGTGCCGGTGGCCACCAGCTGATAGGGTCAGGGTAGATGAGAGGTTGCAGCTGTTCAACCTGGATCATACTGTGCCACCGTGCTGCTGTAAGCGAATATGTTGTAACTGCTGCAGTATGGGGTGCTCAGTACTGAGCGGTAACAGCGGCGCATTGAGCTGTTGAGCAAGATGAGCCCAAGCGCTTTGATAAGTTGCAGCCATTGTTTGCCACTGCTGACGCAAGTGCTGATCAGCGGTGTTGATTCTGGTGCTGTCATCCCCTAAGCAAAACTGAGCTTGACCCATAGCAGGCAAGCTGTGTTCTAAAGGGTCAGATAAGGGTAATAAAATCAGCTCTGAGCGCTCAGCCAGGCGGCTGATAAGTGAGTGGGTGCTGGGGTTAAGGTGGCGCTCATTACAGATTAAGATCACTAAGCTGTCACGGGGGATAAGGCGGCGTGCCCGCTGCAAACTGTGTTGCAGTGGGTTGTTGAGTGTTTGCCGCATGGGTCGCTGTAAGCTTTGATTGGCCACGGCAATGGCTTGGAGTAATTGTAATACACTTTGCTTGTTACGCTGCACGGGAATGTATTGAGTTGTGGCGTGATCAAAGACTAATCCGCCGACCCGGTCATTGTGCTGCACGCTTGCCCAAGCAAATAAACTGGCCGCCTGCGCGGCTAAAACAGATTTAAAACAACCGGTACTGGCAAAAAATAGATGCAGGCTTTGCTCAACCAAGATTAAGGTCGAGCGTTCCCGTTCCTCATGAAAAACTTTACTGTGCACTTCGCCGGTGCGGGCAGTCACTCGCCAGTCAATAGTGCGCGCATCATCGCCGCTTTGATAAGCGCGTACTTGATCAAAATCCATGCCGCGACCACGCAGGCGCGAGCGGTGTAAGCCTAAGAGGGTGCTATGCCGCAAGGGTGTGCGAAACAACTCTATTTTGTACAACGCATGGCGCATGCCCAGCAAGTCTTGCAGGTCAATATGGGTGCGCCCTTGCATGTCCATTAGGCCACCGCAACCACATCAAGTAAGCGTTGTAACACCTGATCTTGATCAATCCCAGCCGCCTCGGCCTCGTAAGATAAGATCACTCTGTGGCGTAAAGTATCGAATAGCACAGCTTGGATATCTTCCGGGCTCACAAAATCGCGGTTGGCGAGCCAAGCGTGGGCGCGAGCACAACGGTCAAGGGCTATGGAGCCGCGCGGGCTGGCGCCAAAACGAATCCATTTGGCCAGCTCGGTATCAAATTTACCTGGAGTACGGGTGGCGATGACCAGTTGCACCAAATACTCCTCTAAGGCATCTGCCATATGTAAATTTAGAATGTCTTGTCGAGCTGCATTAATGCTGGCTTGGCTCAGTTGTTGTGCTGGGGGTTGTTCACCGTGTAGAGCAATGCCACGTGCTTGCTGGAGAATTTGTCGCTCAACCTGCGCATCAGGGAAATCGATTTTTATCAGCATGAGAAAACGGTCCAGTTGCGCTTCGGGCAGCGGATAAGTGCCTTCTTGCTCAATGGGGTTTTGAGTGGCCATCACTAAAAACAGCTCGGGTAAAGCATAGGTGTTATTGCCGACACTGACCTGATGTTCTGCCATGGCTTCCAGTAGTGCTGACTGTACTTTGGCCGGTGCGCGGTTAATTTCATCAGCCAATATTAAATTATGAAAGATCGGCCCCGACTGGAACTCAAATAACGCGCTTTCCGGTCGAAATACATCGGTACCAGTGATATCAGAGGGCAGTAAGTCTGGGGTAAATTGAATACGTTGAAAAGTGCCTTCTAAACCTTCAGCCAAATGTTTAATGGCCTTGGTTTTAGCCAGTCCGGGCACACCTTCCACCAATAGGTGACCATCCGCCAATAAAGCAATTAGCAGGCGATCCACCAGACGTTCTTGGCCTAGAATTTGACTGTTTAAATAGCGCCGTAATGCAAGTATAGCGTGATGAGCTGACATAGTGCCCCTTTCCAATGCTGAGTGCTAAGTTGCAGTGTAATGCATCTATTGGGTTTTTGGTTAACGGTGATCTGGGGTTGGCCGTGGGTTTAAAAAGGCGCTGGGCAGTTAAAGTCTAAGCGTTGTTTTGACTGGGGATGGGTAATGCTCAGTGCATCTGCATGTAAACATAGGCGTGGTGCGGCCTGCTGCGCAGATTGGTGGGCATAGAGTACATCGCCTAGAATGGGATGCCCTAGGGCAAGCATATGCACTCTCAGTTGGTGTGAGCGCCCTGTATAAGGCACCAGCTTGATCCGTGCATGTGCGGGATGCTGTTGCTGTACAGTCCAAAAAGTCAGGGCATCTTTGCCCAGCTCATGGTCAACAATTTGCCGTGGCTTATTTGCTGGGTCGTAGCGCAGTGGCAGCTCAACCTGCCCTTGGCGGTGGGCAAATTGTCCCCAGCACAGGGCGCTATAACCTTTATCCACTTCACGGTCATGAAACTGACGGGACAGTTCGCGGTGACTGGCGGGGTCTCTGGCCAGTACAGTGAGCCCTGAGGTTTCTAAGTCTAAACGATGCACAGTTAAAGCATCGGGATAGCCATTTTCTTGCAATCGTGTAATCAAACAATCTTTATTGTTGGCGGCACGGCCAGGCACCGACAGCAACATAGTGGGTTTGTTGACCACCAGAATGTGCGCGTCGGCATGCAGTATTTCAATGCTAGACAGTGGCATACTAAAGCACCAGCAAATGGCGGCAGAATTGCCGCCATATCAGAAGGTTGTGCCCGTTGAGTTTAACGGTCAGGTAAGGTGATGTTTAATTCAAGAATAGAACAGCTGCCTTGGTCTTCTAAGGCCACTTGCACTTGATCTTGGTCGATATTGACGTATTTGCGTATCACCTCAACCAGCTCTTTTTGCAGTGCTGGTAAGTAATCGGGTTCATCACGTTGGCCGCGCTCGTGGGCAACGATGATTTGTAGGCGTTCTTTGGCCACTGATGCGGTTTGGGTTTTTTTGCGGGATCTAAAAAAATCTAAGATGCTCACTCCTTACCTCCGAACATGCGCTGGAGGAAGCCTTTCTTTTGCACTTCTAAAAAGCGGTGGGGAACGTCTTTCCCCAGTAGACGATCAACAGCATCGCTATAGGCCTTACCGGCATCACTTTCCTCGTCAAGAATCACCGGAACACCTTGGTTAGATGCTTTGAGAACTGCTTGCGACTCGGGAATAACACCGATCATTTGGATGGATAAGATTTCTTCAACATCTTCCACGCTGAGCATTTCGCCGCGGGCCACCCGCTCAGGGCAATAGCGAGTCAGTAGCAGGTGCTCGCTGATGGGTTCGCGACCGTCCTCAGCACGTTTTGATTTACTGGACAGCAAGCCTAGCATGCGGTCAGAGTCACGCACTGAAGACACTTCAGGGTTGGTGACAACAATAGCGGCATCGGCTAAGTACATTGCCAAGTGGGCGCCTTTTTCGATACCTGCAGGCGAGTCGCAAATCACATAGTCAAATTGCTCAGCCAGTTCGGTGAGTACTTTTTCAACACCTTCTAGGGTCAACGCATCCTTATCACGGGTTTGACTGGCTGCCAAAATATATAAGTTGTCTAAGCGCTTATCTTTAATCAAGGCTTGATTCAGCGTGGCATCACCGTTGATGACATTAACAAAATCATAAACCACACGGCGTTCACAACCCATGATTAAGTCAAGGTTACGTAAGCCGACGTCAAAGTCGACGATCACGGTTCTGTTTCCGCGCAGCGCGAGACCTGTACCAATAGCTGCGCTGGTGGTAGTTTTTCCAACGCCGCCTTTACCTGATGTTACAACAAAAATCTTAGACAAGCGGTTCACCTTATAAATGATGTGTAGGGTTGTTGAGTAGGTTGATTATAAAGCGTTCATAGTTACAAAGGTATAGATCAGAGGGCTGAGATGTCCAACTGGTCCTCATTTAAGCACGTTTGTGTTGCTTTTCCCCATAAAGGGTCACGGCGTAGGTCTTCGGCGACTTTATATTGTCCAGCAATGGATAGCAGTTCGGCGCCCAACTGTTGACAGAAAATACGGGCTTGGCTGTTACCGTTGATACCGGCCAGTGCGCGCCCCCGTAATGGACCATAAACATGGATATTGCCATCGGCTAAAAGTTCAGCGCCGGCACTCACTGCAGACAAAACAATTAAGTCTGAATTTTTTGCATAGACTTGTTGGCCGCTGCGCACTGGCTGGGAAATGATGCGTGCTGGAACTAAGTTGGGTTCGGCGGAAGGGGCCAGCGTGGGGGTGATTTCTATGGCGCGTTCCCGTGCCCCTGTGGGGGCCAGCACAGCGAGGTCTAACTGTTGAGCTGCAGCCAAGTGAGCTGGATGTTCACTGCGCAGGGCCAGAGTGCGCATACCGTGTTTACGGCAAACTGCCAAAACACCCGCTAAATCTAAATGGGTCGTTGCTGGATCGAGCTTATCAAGGGCTAAAATAATTGGCGCATCTTGGAAAAACTGCGGAGCTTGCTCAACTTTACTAGCCAGTTGGCTGTCGAGGCTGTCTAAGTCATGGTCGGTAAGTTCTAAAATAGTTAAGGCGAGCATACTGCCTTTAAGCTGAAAAACAGAAGTGTGCTCAAGAAGATCAACTGGCTTCATGGGTGGCTCTATCGAATAAAATGAAAAACTGTTATAGCGTTAAGCATGACAGGCTACAAATCAATAAGCCATGTAGAATACGCTCTTTTATGGTGTTTGGTCGATTTAGTATGAAACATTCTGGGTTTACAATTGCTTTTCTGCACCCCCGCTACTGGTTACTGTGGTTGGGGTTGGCTTTATTATGGTTGGTGACTCAGTTGCCTTATCCGGTGTTGTTGGGTTTGGGGCGTGTTTTAGGCACTGTGATGCGGCATACCGCTAGCGGTCGTCGGCACATTGTGCAGCGCAATTTACAGCTGTGTTTCCCGGAACTAAGTGCGCAGCAACGTGAGCAGTTGCTGCGTGAGAACTTTGCCTCGATGGGCATTGCTTTCTTTGAAATGGCCATGA
>Ga0079226_10000129_pt1 | contig 47201 bp, 41 predicted proteins | sample Poulit2014_FD_76345 | JGI IMG/M metagenome (GOLD analysis project Ga0079226, IMG submission 76345) | Agricultural soil microbial communities from Georgia to study Nitrogen management - Poultry litter 2014 | ecosystem: Environmental > Terrestrial > Soil > Agricultural land | place: USA: Georgia...
GCTATCAGGCTATACGGAAGAAGAGATTCCGATTAAATTTGCCGGTATAAGACCTGGTGAGAAGATGTATGAGGAATTGCTTGGAGAAGATGAAGTCCATCCGGATCAGGTGTATGAAAAGATTTATGTTGGAAAGACGAGTGAAGTAGATGAACAAGTATTGTTAGAGTTGATTGCTCAGTTTGAACAGTGTAATCCTAAGCAGTTGAAAGATGATTTGATGGGAATTGTATTTGGTGAAAAAACGTTATCAGCTGCAAAAGGCAGTTAATAACGTTATAAAATATGAATGGAAATGGGGAATTGAATCAATGGCTAAAGTGAAAAAGACAATTATTCCAGCAGCAGGACTAGGTACTCGTTTTTTACCGGCTACAAAAGCAATGCCGAAAGAAATGTTACCAATTGTAGATAAACCAACGATTCAGTATATTATCGAGGAAGCAATTGAGTCTGGTATTGAAGATATTATCATCGTAACGGGTAAAGGAAAGCGTGCGATTGAAGATCATTTTGACAACAACTTTGAACTGGAAGAAAACCTTGTCCAAAAAGAAAAATATGATTTACTAGACAAAGTGAAACAACCGGCAAAAGTAGATATTCATTACATAAGGCAAAAAGATCCAATGGGCTTGGGACACGCTGTATGGTGTGCACGAAAGTTTATTGGTAATGAACCATTTGCAGTCTTATTAGGTGATGATATTGTACAAGCTGAAACACCAGGACTGAAGCAATTGATCAATCAGTTTGATGAAACACAGCGTTCTGTCGTGGGTGTACAAACAGTACCTGATGAGGAAACAGATCGGTATGGTGTCGTCGATCCAAGTACAAAAGAAGGGCGCCGTTATAAAGTAGATCATTTTGTAGAAAAACCTGAACAGGGAACAGCACCTTCTAATCTTGCAATTATGGGCCGTTATGTGCTAACTCCAGAAATATTCACATTCTTAGACAAACAAGAAATCGGTGCAGGTGGAGAAATTCAGCTAACAGATGCTATTCAAATGTTGAATGAAATTCAGGAAGTTTATGCATATGACTTTGAAGGAGAACGTCATGACGTTGGCGAGAAGTTCGGATTTGTTAAAACGACCTTGGAATTTGCTTTAAAGGATAAAGAAATTGGTGAGGATGTTGCAACGTTGATAGAGGAGATAGTTACTAGGCAGCGTGTGGGGAATTAGATGAATTTATGCCAGTTAATGATTGAAACTAATCCAACTATTTGTTGCAAAGCTATATCTAGTTAAATAAAACCTCAAAATAAAGAATATATCAATTCAATAGTTTGATGAAAACCAACAATGGATATCAGTATTCCTTGTAAAATAATATTATGTTAGTGGCGATGTATCAAAATCATCTTGAAAACTAATTTAAATATGCCGTTTTAAAACATTTTTTATAGTGTTTAAAGAGGTTTTATAATATGGAAATTTTTAAAGTAGCTTCGATTTTAAATAAAAACTGGAGGAAATATAATTGTATCTTAATTATATTAAAAGAATGTTAGATATTGTAATATCACTTATCGCTATCATAATTTTATCGCCCATCATGTTGATAGTTTCGCTACTTGTGAAAACAAACCTTGGAAGCCCTGTTATATTTACACAGGAAAGAGCTGGTTATCATGGGAAAGTTTTTAAACTATATAAATTTAGAAGTATGACAAATGCAGTCGATGAAAATGGTATGCTTTTACCGAATAAGCAGAGACTAACGAAGTTTGGAAAATTATTACGGTCAACTAGTATGGATGAATTGCCAGAGCTATTCAATATTTTAAAAGGTGATATGAGCATTATAGGTCCTAGACCTTTGTTGACAGAATACTTGACGAGATATAATGAAGAACAGAAAAAAAGACATAATGTTAGACCTGGACTTACAAGCCTTACAGCAGTTAATGGTAGAGCAACCTTGTCGTGGGAAGACAGATTAGCAATGGATGTTTGGTACGTTAATAATGTTAATTTTCTTTTGGATTGTAAAATTATACTAAAAACTGTCTCAACTGTTATAAAAAGAGAAAATATAAGTAGTAACCGTGGTAAATTCATGGGATCAAATCAAAAAAAAGATGAGCATGAAAATAAATCAATATAATTACAGGGGTGAAGATATGTCTGATGAATTAAGTATTGAGCGGATATTAGAGTTCTTAGAAAAGAATAATTATTCTTTCTCATTTAAAGGTAATAAAAAGGATGTAATTAAAGGGTTTTCGACTCTCTTTAATTATCAAGAAAACACAATGACTTTTGTATCATCGTTAAATAGATTTAGCGACTACACTGATTTATTTGATAGTAAAGAAATCCAACTTATTATTATAGATCCTTCTGAAATTATAGATGATAGTTTTATAAATGTTATTCAAATTGAAAAACCGAAAAATGCTTTTTTCTCAATCCTTGACCAATTTTTTGATGAAGATTCTACTGAGGTTATTAATCCAGTAACAACTGAAAGACAATCGCATATTTCAGAAAGTGCTATAATTGGTCGGAATGTGAAAATTGGAATCGGATGTGTAATTGAAGGAAATGTCTATATTGGTGATAATACTGTGATTCATCACAATGTAGTTATAAAAAGTAATACCAAAATCGGAAAGAACTGTACAATATTTTCTGGGACTGTCATTGGAGAAAGGGGATTTAGCCCTTTTACTAAAAATGATGGAAGTCGAAATATGCTCAAACATTATGGCGGTGTAACTATTGAAGACGATGTTCATATTGGTGACAATTGCTGTATCATTCGTGGGGCAATAGATGACACCATAATAAAAAAAGGGACAAAGCTAAATACAATGGTTCATATAGCCCATAATTGTATTGTAGGGGAGAACACCGTTATCACTATGCCTACGCATATAAGTGGAAGTGTGAGTATAGGAGATAATTGTCATATTGCCGCAATTGTGATCCGGAATCAATGTAATGTGGGCGATGGAGCAGTATTGGGACTCGGAGCAGTAGTAGTAAAGGATGTACCTGCAAGAGCAACTGTTATTGGAAATCCTGCAAAACCAATAAAAAAATAAAGGTGATAAATTTGAAGATATTAGTATTTGCGCCACATAATGACGATGAAGTTTTAGGTGTTGGCGGAACAATAGCTAAACATGTATCTGAAGGTCATGAAGTATATGTTTGCGAAGTTACAAGTGGTAAGGATCAGGAAAGGTTAGCACGGATAAAAAATGAAGCCCTTGCGGCACATAAGGTTCTTGGAGTAAAAGAAACATATTTTCTCAACCTACCGGTTGTCGGGCTAGCAGATATATCAACAAAAGAATTAAATACTGCATTACATGGTATAGTCCATAAAGTAAAACCTAACGTTGCGTATATTCCACATAAAGGTGATATGCATATTGATCATACATTGGTAGCTGAAAGTGCGATGGTGGCATTAAGACCGGTAAACAATCCTCAACTTAAAGCTATCTATGCTTATGAAACCTTATCGGAAACCGAATGGAATATACCGACTGTGGACAATATTTTTATACCTAATGTATGGAGTGATATTACAAAAACTCTTGATAAAAAAATAGACGCAATGAAATGCTATAAATCACAACTGTACGATTTTCCACATCCTCGTTCTTTAGAAGCAATTGAAGCATTATCTAAACTTAGAGGATCGACAGTTTGTGTTAATAATGCAGAGAGCTTTATGCTAATGCGTTTTATCAGATAAAGAGCCAGATTGATCGGAGGATGCTTATTGTGTTGTCATATGAAATTGGCAGTCATTTTGAATTTGACAGCAAGATGAAGTTAAAAGGAAAAGAAAATACTGACTGGCTTCCAAATGCCACCGACACAGCCATGACATTTTCCGGAAGAGCTGCAATAGAATTGGCTATAAGGGATATGAAGATGAACCATAAAATAAAAAGTGTGTATATGCCATCTTATTGTTGCTATTCGATGATTGCTCCTTTTATTAACCATAACATAAACATTATATACTATGACGTTGAGCATTGTTATAAGGATGGAATCTCATACGACATAAATCTTGCTGAGGACTGCGATGTTTTTTTTGCAATGAGTTACTTTGGACTTGAAGATTTCAAACTCAATTTTGCAATAGAATCGTTTTTAAGACGCGGAAAAACTATTATTGAAGATATCACACATAGACTGCTATGTAAAGAAGCTTATTCAAACATGGCTCATTATAGTATAGCTAGTATTCGAAAGTGGCTTCCTGTCCCGACAGGGGGGTATATTGCAAAACAATCAGGATCACTTAGTCATAAACCACATTTGGAAAGCGATCACCTTGTTTTGCAGAAAATAAAGGCTATGGAAGAAAAGCATCAATACTTATGTGGAGATAATATTGACAAAAATTCATATTTAGACAAGTTTGCAGAATTTGAACGTAAATTTGGCAGTCTTGATAGCACTTATATGATTGATAATCTTTCGCTTGATATTATTAAAAATCTTGACATAGAAAAAGTTCGTACAAGCAGGCGTAATAATGCAAGAATTTTATACGATAGTATTGAGACTCTGCCACATATTAAGCCATTAATACCTACGCCAAATTTAGAGAATGATTGTCCACTTTTCGTGCCTGTAATGATCGAAACCGAAAAGCGGGATGACTTACGCAAATATTTAATTGAAAATAATATATACTGTCCAGTCCATTGGCCACATAAAGATCAAATGAGCTCTAAGATACCGGAAAATGAGCTCTCATTAATTTGTGATCAACGTTACACTGAAGCAGATATGGAATATATTATAAAAGTAATAGAGCGCTGGACTAAGAAATATATTAGTTAGTTACTTTTTAACTGTGCTTATAAGCCGGAAGATTATTCTGTTAGGAGTATTAAAAATAACATGATTGATATATATTTTGAACATAATTATGGGAAACTATATGAGAACCTTGAGCAAGGTGTTTGTGAAACTTATGAGTTCAATAGCTCGATTGGTCAAATTCAACATTTGTTTATTAAACGTCAAATCCCTATAAAAATTAACGGAAAAACTTATTATGATATTGTTTCTCCCTATGGTTATGGAGGCCCAATAGTCAGATGGTGTGAAGAGGGAATGAAAGATGATTTAGTAAGGGATTTTATTAAAGATTTCCAAATATATTGCGAAAATAAAAATATTGTCAGCGAATTTGTGCGTTTTCACCCTTTAATAGAGAATGCTAATGATTTTAATGAATACTATAATGTCTCCCACATTAGAAATACAGTTGGTACGAATTTAGTAGACTATGATGATCCTGTGCAAGCAGAGTTCTCTAGATCAAGCAGAAAAAACATAAGAAAAGCCTTGCGGAGCGGTGTGACTTATAGAGTCCATGAAAAACCGACTGATGTGAGTAAGTTTCAGGAATTTTACTTTTCTACAATGGATCGCAATAATGCTTCAGACTATTATTATTTTGGTCAGGAATATTTTAATCTATGTGTTGATTATTTTAAAGAAAATCTTCTCTTAGTCGAAGCGATTTATGAGGGACGAACTATTGCTATGGGATTTTATTTTACTTATAAAGATTTTATCCACATACATCTTTCAGGTACTCTTAGCGAATATCTTCATTTATCACCTGCATATATCCTAAGATATGCTGTCACGGAGTGGGGGAAAGAAAACGGTTATAAGCTAATACACCATGGTGGTGGAAGAACTAATAATCCAGAGGATACTTTATATACCTTTAAAAAGCGCTTTGGTGCCAATACAGAATTTGATTTTTGTATTGGGAAGAAAATATGGGACGAAAGTGTATATGAGCAATTATGTGAAAAGAAAAAAGTCACCAAAACTGTAGATTTCTTTCCAGCATACAGAATACAGTAGTGAATCTAATAAGTAAACTTTTAGTAATGATAATCTTTGGGATGGAGATATATATATGTCTGATTTAAAGGGTAAAAGGTTGTTGATTTTGGGCGGATCTAGAATTTCATGTGAAATTGTAAAAAAGGCACAAGAGATGGGGATTTATACAATGGTTACGGATTGGTATCCCCTCGAAAAGTCCCCTGCAAAGCAAATTGCTGATAAATATTTTATGACTAGCACAGCTGATATTAAGGCGATGGTTAAACTAGTAAAAGATGAAAAAATTGATGGGATACTTACCGGGTTTACTGATTCTGTACTACCTTATTATGCCCAAATTTGTGAAGAAGCAGGGCTACCGTGCTATGGTACAGAAGAACAATTTGAAATACTCACAAATAAAAATGCATATAAAAAGTTGTGTAGAGATTTTGGTATTCCGGTGGTAGATGAATATAAGATAGCGGAAGAAGATTTAGATACAGATAAAATTAACCCTATTAAATATCCGGTTTTGGTAAAACCTTCAGACGGTAGTGGAGCCAAGGGTGTTTCTGTTTGCAAAAATAAAAGTGAATTAATTAAAGGGTATAGAAACGCACTTGCTTTTTCGGAAAGCAAAGAAGTTATTGTAGAAAGGTATATTGACGGGAAGGAAGTCACAGTCTTTTACACGCTACAAGATGGTGAGATTTATTTAAGCGGGATGGGAAATAGACATATAAAACATAACCAGGAAGACGTTATAGCTCTGCCGGTTGCATACACTTTTCCTTCCATATATTTAAAGGAGTATCGAGAGACCGTAGAACCTAGGGTTAAAGAAATGTTTAAATCATTAGGGATGAAAAATGGGATGGTATTTATGCAATGCCTTGTTCAGGATGGGGAGTCCGTTGTATACGATATAGGATACCGCCTAACCGGATCTTTAGAGTATAAATTGTTAGATGAAATTTGTAGATATAATCCTTTGGACATGATGATAAAATTTGCTCTGACAGGTCAAATGGCGAGTTACTCTTTGGATGAAAAGGTAAATCCTTATTGGAGTAATTATGGGTGTAATGTATCTTTTCTTGTGAAGCCAGGTATCATTGAAGAGATCACCGGAATAGATACAATACTAAATATTCCAGGAGTTATTGATGCAACCTTATCCCATGTTGAAGGGGATGAAGTACCAGTGGCTGCAAAAGGAACCTTAAGACAAATTATAATGCGGGTTTTTGCAACAGCTGAAAGCGAAAAGGAATTAGAAAAAGTTCTGAACGAAGTCTATTCAAATCTAAAGGTAATATCAATTGACGGGGAAAATATGTTACTTGAGGGATTTGAAACCGAAGAATTGGAAGGTGTTTTGATTTGAAAAATCAAGAAATAATTCCGACTATATTAATAAGTGGTGCGAGTGGACTTTTAGGTCATGAATTAGTTACTCAACTTCTTGAAAATGGAAATTTTAAAGTTATTGCAATAACGTCTAAGCAAAAGGAACTTGCAACAGAATTTCAAAGCTATTCTAACTTGCAAGTGGTAAAAGTTGATAATTGGAAGGAAGAAATCGAGTCGAATACCCAAATAGACACTTTTATAAATTGTGCATTCCCTAGGTCATCTGAACCTCAACAATTATCTCACGGCCTTCTTTTTACGGAGAAAATAATAAAAGATGTATTAAACTTAAAGATAAATAAAATTATAAACGTTTCTTCACAAAGTGTTTATAGTCAAAAGTCAAAGTCCCTAACGGATGAAACAGCGCCAATAGTTCCAGAAACCCTGTATGGGATGACAAAATATGCTAGTGAGAGAATAATAGCAGCAATGTGCCAAAATATTGCTTTTTCAAATATACGATTAGCTAGTTTAACAAGTTTAGATTTCGAAGTAAGAATGACTAACAGGTTCGTGAAAAGCGCATTAACAGGAAAACCAATTGTAATAAATGGCGGCCAACAGAAAGTCTCATATTTAGACGTTAGAGATGCTGCTTCAGCATTAATTGAAATGCTAAACAAAGATTCAAGCTTGTGGAAGTCAGTTTATAACCTAGGAAACCATCATTCGTGCACAGTTTTGGAATTAGCGGAGATGGTGAAAAAACAAGCTGATATATATACGAATAAAAGTGTTAAGTTAGACATTCTAGAGGGTCAACACAACTTCAATAATTTAATCAATAGCGAATTATTTTACAGTGATTTTAATTGGGAACCCCAGTTCAACATGAATAAGATGATTGAAGAGTTATTCGATTATTACAAGGAACGTGTTTAACAGGAGGACTTTGAATGTATGCTTTAGTTATAGGACGAGCCTACCCTGATGAAAAGACAGGGATGATGGGGATATTTGAATTTGAGCAAGCTGCAGCAATAAGTAATATTGGGATAAAGACAGTTTATTCTTTTTGTGATACACGATCAATTAAATTATTACGCAAGCTCAACTATACTAGTTTCCAAAAAGGAAACGTCTCGGTCTATGGATATCATTTGCCAATTGGTGGGATCCCAAGACCGATATTTGAAAAGCTGAAAAACAGCCATTTTAAAAAAGTATTAAAAAGGATAATAAATGATCATGGAACTCCAGATATAATTCACATCCACTATCCCTTATTAAATTTGACTGATGGCATATGGGAAATGTTAAAAAAATTAAACAGACCTATTATTGTAACGGAACATTGGTCAAAAGTACAAACAAAATCAATAGAATATTATAGATGTGACTTGCTTAAAAAGATAGTCAATGAATCAGATACTTTTATGTGTGTTGGAAACTTGCTTAAAAAGAGTGTGATTGAATTAACAAACACAAAGAAAGAAATACACGTGATGCCAAATATGGTAAATCCAACTTTTTACCTTGAAGAGAAATTACAAGAAAATAACCATTTTGATTTTATTTCCATTGGGAGACTAGTAGCAGACAAAAGAATGAGTTTTGTTATCGATGCCTTTTCAAGAGCTTTTAGCGAAAATTCAAACATAAAATTGCACATTGTTGGTGACGGTCCTTTATTTGACAAATTAAAACAACAAATTAATAAATTGAACATGAATGGTAGAGTAACATTGCATGGATTTCTATCTCGTGAAGAAACTGCAAATTTAATTAGAAGCAGTGATGCCTTTGTTTCAGCAAGTATATTAGAAACATTTGGTGTACCGTTTATTGAATCTATGGCGTGTGGAAAACCTGTTATTGGAATTAAAAATGGCCCGATTGATAATTATATTAATGATACTAATGGTGTGTTGTTTGAAAAGGATAATTTGAATAGTCTTACGGAATCTTTAAAAAGAATGTATAACTATAGAAATAAATATAACGGACTACATATATCAAAAAAAGCAAAGGAATTCTTTAGCGAAAGAGCGATAGTAGGGAAGCTAGTAGATATATACGATTCACAATTGCAAAAACATGGGGAAACTTCGAGGTGAATCCTCATAACTATTACCAATAAAATTAGGAGGCATACAAATATGCTCAGTTATTTGTATGAAATAAATCAATGAAGGTATTATTTATCGCAACGTATGCAGGGACTTCAGGAGCTAGTCACTCTCTTATAGCTTTGATAAAATATTTAAAAACAAAGGGCGTAGAACCATTAGTTATATTACCAGGTCATGGTCCTTTAGAAAATATTCTAACAGAAAACCAAATACCTTTTAAAAAAATAAGGTTATTTAATTGGATTATACCTCTAGAACAAAAAAAATCACCAAAAGGGCGAGTTAAATGGATGGCCAAACAATGTATAAATTTATTACAAGAAATACGTATTTTCTTCTTAATTAAACAAGAGAAAATAAATTTAGTACATATAAATGCAGTCACGGCAGCATGGGGATTTAGAGCGGCTAAAATTGCTAGAAAACCTATAGTATGGCATATAAGAGAGTTTCTAGAGGAGGATCTAAACAAACGCTTTAGGAATAAGAAAAAAGCAATAAGGTATTTAAATGAAACTGATTGTGTGATAGCTATTTCTGAAAGTGTAAAAAAGAAGTATATGCAGCTTATTGATAATAAAAATATTGTGCGAATTTATAATGGCATTGATATAGACCAGTATAATGACATTGAAAATAAAGTATTTGAAAGACAAAATACTATATTAACTCTTGCTGGTCGCATTGTACCTGAAAAGGGACACGAAGAAGTGGTGTATGCTCTAAAGGAATTAATAAAAAGTGGTTTAACAAAGGTTAAGGTAAGGTTTATAGGGGGGGAAGGGGAAGAAGCTTTTATTCTACATATCAAGCATCTAATCAAAAAACTAGGTCTTGAAGACTACGTTGAGTTTTCAGGCTATAGAAATGATATGTATAACGTTTGGGCTGAAACTGATATAGCGCTTGTTTGTTCTAAAGCAGAAGCGTTCGGAAGAGTTACTGTAGAGGCGATGATGGCAGGATCGCTTGTAATAGGGGCAGACACAGAAGGAACAGCTGAAATTATACGTGATAAATACGGGTTAATTTATGAACAAGGTAATTATGTATCATTGGCTAAAAAGATAAAATATGCTCTAAAACACAAAGAGGAAATGAAAAATGTTACCTCGATAAGCCGCGAATTTGCACGTGATATTTTCACAGCTGAAATAAATGCTAAGAATATATATGAAGTCTATAAAAACGTTCTTTAGTAAAAAATATCTTGAAAAAGGATTAACAAGCGATTTAGAGGATTTAAATTAGAATAAGATTTTTCCATTTTGATATTAGTATTCTTAACTGTTACAGATAAATTTAGAATTGAGGTAGAAAATTGAGTTCCAATTACCAAGGTTATCAAAATCACCAAATTAGAATAACAGGAATACTAGTGCTTTTATTATTTCCAATAATACTCCCCGATTACTTGGAAAGTATAGATATAATAAGTAATATATCTGTACTTATCGTGGGTATAATGTTTATTTATCTTCTTGTATTTAATTTTATCAAGAAGGATATTAATATCTTCGTAATTGTTAGTGTTATTTTTTTTGTCTGGCGCATGTTTTCAAGTTATTATTTAACCGATGGAGTTATGGATTTGGTCAACAGCATTAGAATAATCACACTAATTTTGTTTCTGAATTTAGTAATTAAACGATTTCCAAAATCCACGTTGAAAGCATTAAGTACAATCTTTGGTTTATATATAGTAATTAATTTTATAACTCTTTTGATTTTTCCGAAAGGATTATACTTAACAGATAAATTTAGTAGTGGATGGTTTTTAGGTATTGAAAACCAATTTGCTGTCTTTCTAGTTCCAGGTACCATTTTAATTGTGATATCTTCATGGTATAATCACAAAAAAATTTCAACATTAGCATGGTTGCAAATTGTAATCACATTATTGACTGTACTAAAAATTTGGTCTGCAACTGCTATCGTAGCAATCATTTTTGTTGTTGCTTCAATTATGTTGATTTTTAGTAAGAAGCTGAAGAATATATATAACTTTAGTATGCTTGGTATTTTATATGTGGCGTTATGGTTAATTCTGGTACGTTTCAATTCAATAGAATCATTTCAAACAATTATTGTGGACATTCTTGGGAAGGATATGACATTGTCTTTTAGAACAAGAATTTGGGAGGTTATTATTGATATTATTCCCGACTCATTTTGGTATGGATTTGGAATTAATACCAGTGTGTTAGCTGGTGTTGAAACACATTTTGTAGCTCATAATATGATATTACAAACAATTTTAGATAGTGGAATTATTGGTTTATTACTATTCTTAATTTGTGTTTTAATATCAGGAACTAAGTTACAGAAGTATAAAAAATATAATATATCCGCTTTATTATTGATTGGAGTATTTGGGATTTTAATAGGAGGGCTTACAGAGTCCTATAGATTTAACTATTTATTTTTATTATTAGTGCTTTCTTATAACGTTAAATATATTAATCAAAGATATGAATTAAATAAAAAATGACTCTCAAGCGATATCATCCACAATTGAATTGTAAATGTATATAAGTCTTAAGCTGGAAATAGAAATAAAAAAATCACCTATAGGCTCATAAAGTATGACTTTAAGTTTGGAATGTTCTTTTACTAAATTCTAACGCCTTTTGTGAACAATCTTGTTAAGTGGTAGACGAACTAGGAGTAAAAAATGAGAAGAAAAATTGCGAGTTTATTTCAAAAGCCTTTTGTACGAAATGTAATAATTATTGCAAGTGGTACGGCTGGAGCTCAGGCTATATCAATGGTTTTATCACCAATCATCACAAGAATGTATGGACCTGAAGCTTTTGGGATTATGGGAACATTTACATCAATGACAAGAATCCTAATACCGATCGCAGCTCTAAGTTATCCAATAGCGATTGTACTCCCAAAAAGCGATCAAGATGCAAGGGGACTGATTCGTTTATCTTTAATAATTACAGCAATTATTTCTTTAATAACTTTAATTATTTTAGCCTTATTTAACGAGCAAGTTATAAATATATTTAATCTGACTGATATTGCGAGCTTTTTATACCTAATCCCTTTAGTAGTGATTTTTGCCGGTTTGATGCAAGTTGCCGAACAATGGTTGATCAGAACAAAACAATTTTCAATTAATGCACGTGTGACTTTTTATCAATCACTCATAACAAACCTAAGTAAAGTAGGAGTTGGCTTTATTTATCCAGGTGCGGCTGTATTAGTCATATTAACAGCTTTTGCAAACGGTATAAGAGCTTTTATGATGATAATATTTGCAAAGAATTCAAACTATCAGGTAGATAAGAAGATCCATACACAGAAGTACAGTATAAAAAAAATGATGAAAAAATATAGTGATTTCCCTAAATATAGAGCGCCAGAACAATTTTTAAACGCAACATCTAATGGTTTACCGGTCCTTATGCTTGCGGCCTTTTTTGGCCCTGCATCAGCTGGCTTTTATTCAATAGGAAGAACTGTTTTGAGTTTACCGACTCAATTGATAGGAAAGTCTGTTGGGGATGTATTTTATCCACGTATAGCTGAAGCAGCGCGTAACAAAGAAGATGTAACTGCATTAATAAAAAAAGCTACGTTAGCTTTAGCTGGTGTTGGGGTTGTGCCATTTGGACTAGTTATTTTATTTGGCCCAACTTTGTTTAGTTTTGTTTTTGGAAGTGATTGGATAGTTGCTGGTGAGTATGCAAGGTGGATTGCATTATGGTCTTTTTTTGGATTTATGAACAGACCAAGTGTGCAATCTTTACCCGTACTAAATGCGCAAAAGTTTCACTTGATTTACACAATAGTAATGTTAGTTATAAGATTAGGTGTGTTAATAATTGGTTATTATGTTTATTCAAGTGACATTTTAGCAGTAGCGTTGTTTGGTGCTTTAGGTGCTATCTTAAACTTTGGATTAATTACAATTACCTTGAAAATAAGTCGAACGAAATCAAAAACATAATACTTATAAAAGAACGGTGAAAACGATGAGTGATTTTATTTATTCAAGATATAAAGTAAAACCCAAAAGAATAACGAAAGAAATACAAACAATATACAAGGAGGAAAGCCCATCTGTTCACGAATTTCATGGTAATTGGGGTTCTTTGGGTGTTAGTCGAAATTTGTATTCTGGTTTTAATCCTTACGAAAATGATGAATACATTGTGGTCGTAATTGGTGGACCAATATTAATGTTCCGGGATAATAGCTTTTTAAATGCTAAAGACAGTTCAGAAGCGACTTTTTCAATTTTTCGACGATGGAAAATTGGAAGTATGAAGTGGGATAAAGATTTAAATGGACCATTTGTTGTCTTAATTGTTAATAAAAAAACGAGTGAAATAACCTGTATAACAGACCTAATGTCGTTTATACCAGTATATTCATTTAAGCTATCGAAGGAATTTATGTTATCTACGCATGTAGATGCATTGGCTAAAATTTCAGCACAACATGATAAATTTGATGAAATATCAGAAGTGGACTTTATATTACACGGAATAGTGACTTATCCTTATACATTATATAAAAGTATTTTTCAAGTAGCACCCGCCTCAGAACACAAAAATTTAAATGATTCAAATGGATTGAAATCAAATAATTATTGGATACCTAAAGAGTCAAGGGAGTATTCATCTATTAACAAAACAGCCATTCAATTAAGGAAAGGTATAAAAGACTACATAAACAAAATAACCTCGAATACCAGCAATATTGCTCAATTTATAAGTGGAGGGGAGGACTCTCGCGCACTATCCGCATTGTTACAAAACCGCTCAAGGGATGCTTATATTTTTCTTGATCGAATGAATCGGGAAGGTGAAACAGCACAAAAAGTAGCTGATGTTTATGGAGCAAACTTTAAGCTAGCTATACGAGATAAACTTCATTATTTAAACATTCTTCCAAGTTGTTCTGATTTAGTAGGGAGCGGATCCCAGTATCATCACGCACACACTTATGGATTTCATAAAGATTGTAATTTACAATCTTATTCGGCAGTTTTTGGGGGATTGTTTTCGGATGCGCTATTAAAAGGTGCTCGTATTAAGCGAGTACGTCGTTCGGGAAAGCTTCCTTTTATACCTGAAATTAAAAGAAAAAGCTATTCTGTAAAAAAATCACTAAAAAACCCTTTATTTAATAAAGGATCTTTGGTTGAGTTAACTAAAAGAAGACAAGCCCATTTAGAATATATTCAGAACTTCAGGAATGAATCAGCTGAAGAATGGTTTGAGTTATGGCCGAGCTCAATGAATATGAACATACCTAATCTACATGCCAACCGTAGACTGTTTCGTAGCTATGAGCCATTTATGTCTAACGAAGTTGTGAAAATTTCATCCGCTATCCCGCAGAGATGGAAGCTTAATAGAAAACTATTCCATAAGTTGGCTAAACCATTATTAAAACCTACTAAATGGTTACAACATGGGGATGGCTGGTATCCCTATTATTCATGGCCTTTCAAAAGTGTGCTTTTCCCTATAGTAAAAATTAAAAGAAAAATTGGAATTAGTTTAGGGATTAACAGAGGAAATCAAGGGCCATGGGGTCAATGGAGCTATGTGACATCTAGGAAAGAGTGGTTTAATAGTGTGCAAAAATATGTTTATGGAGCAGAGGTATTTTCGTGCACGTTAGACAAACAGGAATTAATCGACGCAATTAATAGTAGTGGATTGAACATAAATCTACGTGTTAATTTTTTGCAGGCACTTTATACAAGGGGTAAAAATAAAAACCTTTAAAATGTTACTTAAATAAAAGAAGGGTAATAAAATTTACTGATGAAGTTATATGGCAAATGAAAAAACTTAACAGTTACTATAAATCATGAAAGGCATTTTAAGAATGCAGATATATTATTATTTCAACCCTAATCTAATTCTGACTTGAATCAGAATTAGATTGATACACGTAGTGACTTCCGTACCCCAAGAGGCAGATAAACCCTGATAAGTTGGACGGACTTACAATCCACTGCTGTAGTCTACTGACTAACTTCTGTATTTTTATTCTTTGACGGGACAAACGAAGAGTCGTTTTCTTTCCCGGAAAGTAATCATGGAATATTCTGCTATTCAGTAATAAATATAAGTTTAAAATATGTCTTTTATATGGAGGAGTATCTATGGCAAATAAAATTTTATCATTTACAAAAAAAATGAACCTCCCGTTTGTCAAATTTGTAGTCACTAAAGGATGGTACCTAAGGCTTGTAAATAAAAAAAATAAAAATGCTAAATTTCGAAGGCTAAGTAAAGAAGAAAAATTAGAAATTAAACAATACTGGAGAAGCTACGGTAAAAACATTAGTACAGATTGGTGTGCTTACTTTTCTTATGGAAGTGGAATAGTTGATAAAAAGTTCGTTCCAGAAAGTTTGTATTACGGTGAAATTCTAAGAGGCTTAAACGATTACGGTATGGGTGCATTACACCATAAGAATGTTGCCGATCAAATTTTTAGTTCAAAACAGCCAAAAACTATATTGAGAAAAGACGAAAATGTTTTGATGAATGGAAACTATGAGCCTATAAGTCTTGAGAAAGGTTTAAAACTCTGTGAAGAACAAGGTTCTGTGATTATCAAGCCGTCTACAGGTACTTACGGAGGATCAGGAATAGATTTTTGGAGTAAAGAAGAAGGGGAACGGAAACTACGTGAAGTAATCGGCTCTCTGGATAAAATAATTATCCAGGAAGTAGTGAAGTCACATCCGTTTTTGGAATCAATTCATCCTGAATCACTAAACACACTAAGAGTAGTGACTTTATTAGTAGATGGCAAGCCTGTACATTTATCAACAATATTAAGAATGGGGCGAAACAATAAAAAAGTAGATAACTATTCTGCAGGAGGAATAATTTGTCCGATTAATAAAGAGGGACGTCTCTTCGAAACCGCAGTCCAATCTGATCAAAGTGTGATTACAAAACACCCAGATGGTTTTGTTTTCAAAGGAAAAAAAGTTCCTTTTTTCAACGAAATAATTAATGATGCATACAGACAACATTATAGAGTTCCGTACTTCAAAATGATTTCTTGGGATTTCTCTTTAAGCCCAGAAGGTGTACCAATACTGATCGAAGCAAACATACCTTCAGGGCAGTTAGATTTACATCAATTGAATATTGGGTCAATATTTGGAGAATATACTGATAGAGTTTTAGATTTTGTCTATAAAGATAAAAAATTATAAGTGAACAGTAGGAGGGAAGCGGTAAATAAAGCAAGTGTGATAAGCAATGCCGGATCACCGCTGACAATACGCACTTATAATGAGGATAGATACTAGATGTATTATACACTATACCCATTCACCAAGGATTTTCATGAAAATCCGTCTATAATCGTTTTGAATGATATGTGAAACGGAAGAAGAAACTGAAAACGGGAATAATATTCAAGTGGTTTGTAAGCAGCGTTGGAGGTTATCAGATCGAAATAAAGAATCATTTACACCAAACTTTATCAAGTTGGACCGAAAGAAAAAGAATCTCAATATTAATTTTGCTAAAAGCGAAAGAGTGGTAATACCTTGGCATATGCATGTTTTAAGAATCAGAAGGTCAGTATCATCTCACGTTCAGTGAATCAAGGAATTATAGCGGTGAAAGAAGTATAGTGTGCAACGTCCACGTCTAGTGACGATAACTAGTTAAAAAATGGTGTGAAAATTGGGAGAACAACTAAAAACGAAGTTAAATGAGATAATATATATTGATATATATGCACGCCCACAAAAGTTGGGGAGGCATATATGCTAATGCTAACAAAAATATTTTTGACGGAAACAGACCATCAGTTTCGTCGATTTCATATAGAATGGGTAGGTAATGGAAAAGACTGAGTATTCACGGAGGTGCCGAATATTGAATGCGGTTAAAGCATATGAAGTTGGATCTCCTTGTTAAGTCATCTGCCTTATTGTATTATAACTGTAAAAGAGTTTGAGAGGATGGGCTTGCAATTAGAAAGATATTATGGACAGGCGGTTGGGATTCGACATATAGAGTACTTGATCTGGTTTTGAATAAAAAAGAAGAAATACAACCTTATTACATTCGTGATGAAGGTAGAAGATCAACAAGTATGGAGATAAAGACTATGAATCTCATTAAAAAGATGTTAAATGAAAAGGACGCAGAAAGAATATTAAATACAATAATAATTAATAGAAAAGATATTCCGAAAAATGATGAAATAACAAAGGACTTTGAAACTTTAGCAAGCCAATCACATTTAGGGCACCAATACGATTGGTTGGCTAGGTATACTAATAGTCTAGGAATTAAGGACTTGGAACTGAGCGTTCATAGAGATGATACAGTTGAAGGCTTTATAAAAAATGATGTAGCCCTAGTTGAGAAGGGAGATGACAGCTACTACAAATTAGTAGAAAAACCAAGCCAGCCTGAACTTGGTATTTTTTCTTACTATGATTTCCCTTTGCTCGACATGACCAAACTTGATATGGAAGCGCAGTCCAAGAAAAGTGGATTTAATCACATTATGGAAATGACATGGTTTTGTCATGCTCCAATGAACAAAAAACCTTGTGGTATGTGTAATCCGTGTAAATACACAAGAGACGAAGGACTTGGAAGAAGAGTTCCAACACCAACGCTCTCGATGAAATTAAAAAGAAAAATTCAATTTAAATTAATTGGCTTGAAGAGAAAGATAAAATTAAATTAAACAGTTGGAACATACTGTGTAATGGAAAAGAAGAAATTTAGCTTTTTTGTTGAATTTAGTAGATAAAAAGGGGAGTAAGAATTGAACTTTGTAAAAGTTGTTTATGGCACACTAATAATGCCACTTGCGACCTCTCCAAATAGGTTTACCTCCCCTGTCGATCCGACAATGTTCGACAGGAGAAAAAAGGAATGTACTTTGAACGATCATCATATTTTAAAGGCTTTCTTATTTTTTTAAGCTTTATGTAGCATGCTCAAGAACGAAAGGGAACATTTGTTTTATTGAACAACTTCATTTTCCAGCAAAACTCAAGAAAAAATAAATTTTAGAGTGGAAGAAAAGAGATGTTAATGAATCATGATAATGAATAAACATTAGTAAATCTTGGTTTTTTTATTGCGAAAAATAGTATATACCAACCGGACAAAAGGATTACATAAAAAAGGAATGAATTGCGATGAGTCATAAAAACGAACGGATCTTCCTTTCCTCTCCACATATGAGCGGGAAGGAACAAAAATACATAAAAGAAGCATTTGACCTAAATTGGATTGCGCCACTTGGGAACAATGTTGATGGATTAGAACGGGAGCTTGCAAACTATAACTCTATTGAAGATGCTGCAGTGGTTACATCGGGAACTGCAGCTATTCATCTTGCATTGAGACTTTTAAATGTAGGAACGGAGGATACAGTCTTTTGTTCTTCTTTAACATTTGTTGCTAGTGCAAACCCGATTTTATATCAAGATGCAACACCAGTATTAATAGACTCGGAAATGGAAACGTGGAACATGTCACCCGTTGCATTGGAGCGTGCATTACAAGAAGCGAAAGAGAATGGTAAATTACCGAAAGCGGTTATTGTAGTGCATTTATACGGACAAAGCGCGAAGATGGATGAACTAGTAGCAATCTGCGAAGCGTATGACGTGCCAATCGTAGAAGATGCTGCAGAGTCACTGGGAAGTACATATAAAGGGAAAATGAGCGGCACTTTTGGTAAGCTCGGTATTTTTTCTTTTAACGGCAATAAGATCATCACAACATCAGGTGGTGGCGCCTTAGTTTCTGATGACGTAGAGATATTGAAAAAAGCAAGATTCCTTGCAACCCAAGCCCGTGATCCGGCAGTACATTATCAACATAGTGAAATCGGCTACAATTACCGAATGAGTAATATTGTTGCGGGGATCGGACGCGGACAGCTTGAAGTATTGGACGAGCGCGTGGCACAGCGGAGAGCCGTTTTCAACAGGTACTATGAAGCATTTGTGGATGTTCCGGGAATCAGATTTCAGCCAGAGCTTAAGGATACGATGTCCAATCGCTGGTTAACTGCATTGACAATTGATCCAGAAGTAGCGGGTATTTCACGACATGAGATTATTGAGCGATTGGCAGAAGATAATATTGAAGCACGTCCGGTATGGAAGCCAATGCATTTGCAGCCATTGTTTGATGGTGTGGCGTATTATCCGCATGAGGAAGGAAATAGTGTGTCGGATGAATTGTTTACGTACGGGTTATGCTTGCCGAGTGGATCGAATATGACGGTGGAGCAACAGGAATTGGTGATTGCAGGAATTAATGAATTATTAAATAAGTAAGGTATGAAAGTTGACGAAGGGGAGCGAATGTTGATGCGGGCAAAAAGGAAAGGATCAAGAAAACTATGGTTGAAAATACCTTTAATTGTTATCCTTCTGCTTGTACTCAGTATCGGGATTTATGCCTTTACTGTGTACAATAATGCCAAGAAGACCGTCAATGATAAAATGCATGACCCAGTGGAATCTATCGATCTGGATCTGACAAAGAAGAAGATAAAAGGGACTGAACCACTAAATATCCTGTTGATGGGAATCGATACGGAAGAAAGTGATCAAGGGCGTTCAGATGCTTTGATGGTTTTGTCCTTGAATCCCGGGCAGGATGCGATGCAGTTAGTTAGTATCCCACGAGATACAAGAACAACGATTGTTGGTAAAGGGATAGAGGACAAAATTAATCATTCTTATGCTTTGGCGGGGCAGACATGACCGTTGCGACGGTAGAGAACTTCCTTGATGTTGAGATGGACTATTATGTAAGCATGAATATGAGTGGGATGAAAGAGCTGGTGGACCAGTTAGGCGGTATCACAGTGAACAATGAAATCGCTTGGGATGATGGAAAGTATAATTTTACAGAAGGTCTGACAGATTTAGATGGTGACAAGTCGATGCATTTTGTGCGTATGCGTAAACAAGATCCGGATGGTGACTTTGGACGAACAAAGCGTCAACGTAAAGTTATTCAGGGTATTGTCGATAAAGGCGCAAGCGTTGCATCTGTGAGCAAAATTAATGGTGTCATTGAAATTCTCGGGAATAACATGGCAACCAACTTAGACTTCGATGACCTGAAGAAATTACTGTCCGGCTATAAAGATACAAGAAAGAACTTTGTAGACTATCAAATGGAGGGTAGCGGAGCGAATATAGACGGTGTATATTATCTGATTGTACCGGATGAGGAAGTGCAGAAGGTGCAAGGGATGATTGAAGAGATTGGGAGATGAAGTAGGGACCTGCGTGAAATTGTAGAAGGAGCACGGGTTTTTATTTGAAATAGTTATTTAAAAGTAACCTTAGTTATAATTCAACAGATGTCTACAATAGTATAATAGTATCCCTATAATGTTGTAACTTTTAAAAATGTGTCAATTGAAACATGATTTGGGGGAAACAAAATGAAAATAGCAGTCGCTGGAACAGGCTATGTTGGCTTAGCCAATGCTGTTCTTTTAGCACAACATAATGAAGTTATCGCTTTGGATATTATCCAAGAAAAAGTGGATATGCTCAATAATAAGCAATCACCAATTGCGGATAACGAAATTGAAGGTTTTTTAGCTACAAAAGAATTAAATTTAACAGCTACAACAAATCCTGAGGAAGCTTTTCAGGATGCTGAATATATTATCATCTCTACACCAACAAACTATGATCCGGAAAGAAACTACTTTGATACAAGCAGTGTCGAGCAGGTCATTGAAAATGTATTATCTATTAATCCTGATGCAACGATGGTAATCAAATCTACCATTCCTGTTGGTTATACAAAGGAAGTAAGAGAAAGATTTAATACAGATAATATTATCTTTTCTCCTGAGTTCTTAAGAGAAGGAAAAGCGTTGCACGATAACCTATATCCTTCCCGCATTATTGTAGGGGAGAAATCAGAGCGTGCGGAGACATTTGCTAATTTGCTTGCAGAAGGTGCTATCAAAGAGGAAGTTCCTGTTTTATTTACCGATTCAACAGAAGCAGAAGCAATTAAATTATTTGCTAACACCTATCTCGCCATGCGTGTATCTTTCTTTAATGAGTTAGATACATATACAGAAGTAAATGGGCTTGATACAAAGCAAATTATTGAAGGAATTGGGCATGATCCAAGGATTGGCAACCATTATAATAATCCGTCCTTTGGTTATGGAGGCTATTGTCTGCCAAAAGATACGAAACAGTTAGCTGCTAATTTCAAGGATATACCGAATAATTTAGTCAATGCTATTGTTGATTCGAATGATACAAGGAAGAAACATATTGCGAACCAGATATTGGCGCGCGATCCGCGAATCATGGGTATCTACAGATTAACAATGAAAACAGGTTCTGATAACTTCAGACAATCTGCAATTCAAGACGTGATTGACTACGTTAAAAATGTTGGGGTTGAAGTAGTGGTCTATGAACCTGTACTTGAGACGAATGAATTTGAAGGTATAAGAGTTATTAACGACTTAGAGGCCTTCAAACTGGAGAGTGACGTCATCGTAGCTAATCGCTTAGATGATGAGATTAAAGAGGTAAGAGAGAAGGTTTATACGAGGGATTTGTTTAGTAGGGACTAGTGTTTTCCTAATGAATAGCCTTATAGTGTTACTCGAACTTGATAAGAGCATACAGATAAAAGGATTCGTATCTTGAATATTTACGAATCCTTTTAAAATAACAGCAATGAAAGGATATTTTAAGATGACTTGGCAAACAAATTACCAAAAATGGAAGCGTTTTACAGAATTAGATTTAGAATTACATAAGCAGCTGACAGAGTTCGAAAACGATGCGAACCAACTCGAAGATTCTTTTTATAAAAACCTGGAATTCGGTACCGGTGGAATGCGCGGAGAGCTGGGACCTGGAACAAACAGAATGAATATCTATACCATCCGAAAAACAGCGGAAGGTTTAGCCCGTTATGTGGCACAGCATGGTGAAGAGGCGAAAAGTCGTGGCGTTGTCATTGCTTACGATTCTCGCTTTAAGTCGCCGGAATTTGCAATGGAAACTGCAAAGACACTTGGAAAACATGGCATTCAGACATACGTTTTTGAATCGTTGCGTTCGACACCAGAATTATCATTTGCGATAAGGTACTTACATGCCTATAGCGGTGTTGTTATAACGGCAAGCCACAATCCAGCCGAATATAACGGTTTTAAAGTTTATGGCTCTGATGGCGCACAGCTATCTTCACAGGCAGCTGACGAAATAACTGCTAAGGTAAATGAAGTAGAAGATGAATTAAGGGTTGCTGTAGGTGAAGCGGAAAAGCTTAAAGCAGAGGGACTTCTTGTTTTCATTGGAGAGACAGTAGATCAAGCTTATTTAAAGCAACTGCAGTCCATCATCGTTAATCCTGATGTAATCAAAGAAGTCACGGATGATTTTAGGATCGTTTATACACCATTACACGGGACAGGCAATATCCCGGTTAGAAAAGGTCTCTTAGATGCTGGCTTCAAGCATGTGGAAGTGGTGAAGGAACAGGAAATGCCAGATGCAAACTTTTCAACAGTAGACTCACCGAATCCGGAAGAACACGCCGCTATCTCTCTTGCAATGCAATATGGTGAGAAATCTGGCGCAGATATTTTACTTGCAACAGATCCGGATGCAGACCGGGTTGGTGTCGCTGTTAAAAATGACCAAGGAAAATACGAAGTCTTAACCGGTAATCAGGTCGGCGCATTATTACTGCATTACTTAATCACACAAAAGAAAAAGCAACATGAACTGCCTGCAAATGCGACTGTTTTAAAGACAATCGTCACATCAGAAATGGGACGCGATATAGCCACAGCCCATGGATTAGAAACGATTGATACGCTAACAGGGTTTAAATATATTAGTGAGTGGATCGAGGAATTTGAAACGACCGGCGAAAGAAGCTTTTTATTCGGATATGAAGAGAGTTACGGTTATTTAATCGGTGACTTTGTACGTGATAAAGACGCTGTGCAAACATGCCTACTGATTGCAGAAGCAGCAGCCTACTATAAATCTAAACAGATGACATTGTATGAAGGCTTAATGGATTTATATAAGGCGTATGGCTATTACCGGGAAGGCCTGGAATCACTGACATTGAAGGGGAAAGACGGTGTCGAACAAATTGCTGCCATCCTAAGCGATTTTCGCAGTAACCCGCCGAAGGAAATAGCCGGGAAACGTGTATTGGTTATAGAAGATTATCAAAGCAGCAATAGATTGCTCGTTGAATCCGGTGAACAAGATGAAATTACTTTGCCAAAATCCAATGTTATCAAATATAAATTGGAGAATGGATCTTGGATCTGTTTAAGACCATCGGGGACAGAGCCGAAGATTAAGTTTTACTTTGGCGTGAAGGAAGAGACGTTTGAGGGAAGTGTGAAGGTGTTGGAAGAGTTGAAACGTAAAGTTATGGAGAGAGTTGGAGAAGAGGAATAGTGGGGAGGTGGGATGGTGAGCCTTCTGGGATAATTTCAGGAGGTTTGCTGTTTAGCTACATTTAACTGGACAAAACAGTGTTAAGGTAGATTAAAATAAAATCTGTTTATACTTTGAAACATGGAGTGCTGGGTGACCTGGTATTCAAAATAAGTTCAGAGAGCAATCCGAAAAGGAAGCTTTATAAGAAAGCATAGCATAGAGTAGTTGCCACAGTTCATGAATGTTTTGAAAGAAGATATGAGTATTGTTAGTCCGCCCGTCTAGAGATAATCCCTATCTCAATTTGTTATAGTGGATGTCAAATCGGGCATTTCCGGGTGGTGCAGGCTAATGGATGAAGTGTTATAAACCATGGACAGAAGATTGGCATAACCTGTATTATGTTGATAACTTTAGTACGTGGTAGCATATGCAAGTGTTTGTTACGACAGTTGAACAGGTTGTTGAAGGCAAGGTTTGCACTTTTAAGTATGTTTTTTTATTATGTGCACACCTGCTGAAGTATAAGCTAAAATGTTATTTTAATAGTGACAAAATAAATTATTTCTATTGTAAGTTAAGTGAGGTGTTGAAAAGTGTCAGGAAAGCTTTCGCCCAAATCACATGGAAGTACTTTAAAAGTAAACCCCAATGCCGATGGAAACTTATCACAATTATCATAACCGGTTAAAAACTTCGAAGAAGATATCAATGATTTTGTTATTGAAATACGAGCAAGCAAAATAAAAAAATGAGAACAAAATTATTAAATTAACAAAAGCAAAATTTCCTGTCCATGATATACTATTAGGTATTTTAACAACTTCAATTGGGGCTCTTATTAGTGGCTTAGTTTCCGATCAATCATTGGATTCCATGACCGGTTTAATTATTTTGGTCTTCTGTCCAACTATAGGAGTAGGAGCTGGAGTGCTTATCTCTTCAAAAGGTATATAGATGTTCAATTACCAAGAAAATCGCTGAAGAAATATTAAATGAACTTGGTGATCCGAAAAAATCTGAGTAGGAGTGGAATTATGAATATTGATATGATTAGTACGCAGTTATTATACACAACAGTTCCGATATGGGTGGAGAAAGAGGACGGTTCTCAAAGTAGCGGAACAGGTTTTTTCTTTTCCTTTCCTGATAAAAATGATAACAATATGTCCATACCTTTACTAGTTACAAATTATCATGTAGTAAAAGACGTAGACAAAGGCGTGTTTGAATTTATTGGGGATAAAAATGGATTACCCGAAAGAAATAATAAAATTCATGTCGAATTTGATCATTCTATTATTAATAGTATCGAAGATTTAAATATAGACTTAATTGCAATACCTATTGCGCCAATCATGAATGAACTTGAACAAAGTGGGAAAAAGGTATTTTTTCGTTCAGTATTCCCAGATATGCTACCGAATAAAGATCAAATAGATAACTTAGCTGCTATAGAGGAAATTACTTTTATAGGATATCCAAGCGGTTTATATGATTCATACAATTCCTCGCCTATTGTACGAAGAGGGATTACAGCTACTCCAGTATGGAATAATTTTAATAATGAACCTTGTTTTCTTATTGATGCCGGAGTATATCCTGGTTCGAGTGGCAGTCCAGTATTTATCTATAACGAGGGTAGTTATGCAACAAGTAACGGAATTAATATTGGAAGCAGATTATTATTTTTAGGTGTGTTAACCGAATCAATTCTTCGATCTGAACAACTTAATCGGGCATATTTAGGCCTTGGTAAAGTTATTAACAGTATAGAGACAATAAAGTACTTAGAAAAGTTAGTTGATTACTAATACAAATACTTACTTCTATGGATGAAATTATAAGTCTACATTACAGGAGGAATAGCCTTGGCTGAAAAAGAATTTATTAAATCTATGTACGAATTGGCGAAAAGGTTAAAAGGAAACAATTTGACTGAGAGTGATAAGAAAAGAATTATAAAATATTTTAACACTTCAAAGAAAACTACGACAGCAGAAAAAGCAGTTGATGCTGTCGAAAAAGCAACAGGAAAGTTTCTTTCTGGAAATATTATCTACTTTGAAAAATCAGCTTCATCAACGTTAGATAATATAGATAATCTGCTAATGCAGATGAAAATAGAAGCGAGTAAATGGGAAAAAGAGCGAAACTAAATGGATGTTATAATTGAGACGATTCTTGAACGTATATTACAGATATTTATAGGGTATATGGATGTAGGCGAATATTGGACAATACTTTTCTTCATTTCCTCAATTTGTCTAATATTTTTTCTAACAGGATCGTTCATAACCTGGACTTTAACAAAAAGGAAAATACAATCTGAAATAAACAATCTAAATGTCGAAACAAAAAATAACCATGAACTTTTTATAGAAAAAATCCAGAAATACCGCGAAGAATATTTAGAAGAATCAAAAATGGTGCAACTTAGTATATCTAATACAATAAGCTCAATAAAAGATAGAGATCTTGCAGAGCTTGAAAAAAGCCATAATGAATTATGTGAAATGTTTTTCAATGATTTTCTTCCAGTATTTCTTTTATATTTAGAAGTATATGAAGTAGAAGTAAAAAGTGACACCAAGAAAAGAAAAAACTTTGTGGATAATGAGATAATGCGTTTATTCAAAACTGTAAACAGCTTCCTTGAGGTAGTAAATTATGACTTTTTTCTCAGGGAATTAGGAAAACCAAAAGTTATAGTCTCAAAGGAAAGCGTTATAGGTTTAATTAATTTTATTGATAATACTTTCTCTTCTTGGAATATTAAAAGACGGGTTTTAATAAATAGAGAGTTAAAAAAAGTGGGTGTAATTAAATCTAAAGGATTGATAAAAAGGAACTATAAATAGCATCGATACATACCGTACATGTATTACTAAAACAGGAATCATGTGGAGAAAGTTATCAGTGTCGAACTTTAAATATTAAGCAAATACAATAAAATAGAATCCATTGTATTATTAAAGATAACAACAACTTTAAAACACACAAGAAGCTATGATGTTAATTTATATTTGTCTTTTGTGTTATACTGTAGGTGAAAATAGGAAACGAAAAGGTGGTCATTTTGAATAATAATTTCATTTTAAACCGTTTTTTTTCACAAGTGACCTTAAAAGATATATTGCGAAGTGGATCGAACTCAGTTTATAAAAAATGTCTGGAGCAGTATATAAAAAAAAGAGAAGTGAAAAGTAATAATGATATTATACAATCGCTTTATCGTTATTTACAGGAAAATTATAGAAATGAATATTTTTATAAAAATACTCTTTTCAACAAACAAATATTGGGAAAGCATAGTTTAAATACAACAACAGCTTTAACTGAAGTTCCGATTCATAAATCTAAAGCAGATTTTATTAAGATAAACGGTAAAGCAGTTGTTTATGAAATTAAAACTGAATTAGACTCACTTGAAAGATTGGAGTTGCAACTTGAGGATTATTATAAAGCATTTACAATTGTAAATGTTGTGACGAGCGAATCCAACGTAGAAAAAGTGAGGGAACTTGTAGACGGGACGAATACGGGTATAATTGTACTTACAAAGAGAAATCAATTTAGTGAAAGAAAAAAAGCTATAGAAGATGCTTCGGGATTAGATAAAGAGGCAATGTTTAAAGTGCTAAGAAAATATGAGTTTGAAACAGTTATTGAGAAAAATTACGGGTTTTTACCAGAAACAAAGCCGGTTTTTTATTATAATGAATGCTTTAAACTGTTTAGTCAGATACCTTTAGAAAAGGTCTACGAATTGTTTATTACAGAGCTAAAAAAAAGAAATCACTTGCATGTTCAAGATTACTTAAAATTTGTACCCTATGAGTTACGCTTTTTGGTTTATTTTTCGGACTCAATCCAAAAAAATTATGAAAATCTAGCGCGTTTTTTAAAGAATGACTGGAGGGGTTAATATGTATTTTCCATATTTAAGAGGAAGACAGTTTGAACTCATTGCTTTAAGGGAAATGCTTGAAAAAAACTTAATCGGTGAACAGGTTATCCCGGTGATTGAACCAATTAAGCCATCGTCAACACTTCGGCTAACTTTGAGAAAATTTGTAGATAAAGAAAAAAGGATTGCTATTGTTCGAAACCCGCAGGTGGGAGGTTTTTTAGATGACTATAAGGAATTAGACTCGACTAATGAATTGGTTACGTTGATGGAAAATGATTGGATTATACAAACTCACATTCTGAACAAAAACTCTGAAAAGGAAGTTAGGAAGCTTGAAGAAGATGGATTCATATTAGAGAATCTAACCGTGATAAATACAGAAGCTGATTATTTACCAACTTACCATTTATTATTTAACGGATCAGCTCCGCAATATATATTAATCTCCGATAATACGACTATCCGTAGAAGTATATTATCTAATCGTGTCCTCTTTGAAAATCGCTTTTCTAGCGAAGATAGAAATTCAGATTATAAGAATCGCGATATATTATTCTCGGAAGATCATTTGTTTTTTGCCGATGAAAGTTATAAGGGGTTCTCAGATTATTCCATTGTGGGAAAAGAGTTCAATGAGTCTGGTTTTGCCCCGTACGCTGTAGCAATTCATATTGTATATTTTGATGAACATGAAAAATTGAGGGTTAAGAGTTATGTGTCGGATTCAAATAATGATATTCGTGACCCGGCAAATAAATATTATGAAGCATTGGGATATTTAGTGAACTGTCCAACGATAAAAAGTCTTCATACAGTGGGATTAGCAGAATTTAGAAAACACTATCAAGAGGGAACTTACCCAGGACTTGGTACTGTCAAGAAACTTTCTATCATGCATCATATTGAAATGATGAGTCGGTACCTGGATAGAAAGCAAGAGATATGATTTTTCGATCTGAATGTTTTGAATGTAGTGAAGTATGCGCAATTATTAAACCCTTAGGCAAAAAGGGCAATTGGCGAAAGCCACTATCTCAAAATAGTGGCTTTCGCTTTGATGTTTGGCTTATCTCCATAACAAAGTATTAGGCATACGCTAATGACTAATTGCTATTCTTACCAATGCGCAACTAGTAAAGGATTTAATAAAATAACATAAGTATTTCTAGTCAATAGAGCCTTGGAGCTATTAATTTAAAAACCGCCTCAACACTCTTCTTTCAAAATACTTCTCACACTGCCGCCATGTATTAAAAGTAGACAAATAAATATCTAAATCAGATGGTCTTCCAGTGTGATTTCGAAAAGATATGACTTTGCCATGTATCTTTACATAACAAGCTTCACTGTGTACACTTGCTTTAAATTCAGCATAATGCTTGTCTGCCACTTCCTTTACTAATCCTTTTATATTATCTTGTACATAATAGGGAAGCACTTCTCCGTGTTGCAATTTATGTCCTCTGATCCACATCATTGTCACCACTACAATATATATTAATCTGTTGTACTGTTACCAATATCATTCAATAGTAAAACCTTGTTTAATAATTGTTGAATTATCATATACATTTCCCATTTACCTACCTTTTCTATCTAACTCTATGATGAAATAATAGCAAAGCAAGTGATGAAGATACATTAAATAGTTTCTTTTTCTGAAAAGTAGTATGTATCGGCATAATAAGTGTTAATTATTATTTGTCGGAACTGTAATATTTAGAGGTGGTACTTTTAAACGTACCACCTCTAAATTCATTATATGATATATTTCTAATAAAGTTAAACAACAATTTACTGGATCCTGGAGTAGCAAGTGTACAGTTAAAAACTTGTAAATGCACACTCATAATTTTCGTTGAAGTAGATAAATAATGTTGCAATTTTGTTTGTTTCACAGTGAACATAATAGGGGGGATTAGATGAAAAAGACTAAATGGGAGCGGCAAGACCTTATAAATGAACTTCATTCAAAAGTTATATTAATCGATATGAAAGGAAAAATTTTTCAAACTATATGTAGTTTGCTCGACGATCAGATGTATACCAAGAATGACGCTGTCTTTTCATTGCTGGACGTTTTAGCCTTGATAGAACTAGAAGAAAGAAGTGTTAATTCGGATGGTGTAAGAAATAGTTTAAAGACTGGTAACGAGTCAAAGAATTGATATGCTAAATAACTTTCATAAGCATAGGAAAAAACCCATTCTATAATACAAAATGGGATGTCTTTATATTGAAACAAGGTTTTGTTGTATTTTATTATTTATCTAGCTCATTTTTTATAAATTCCCAGAATCGATCCAGTCGCTCTATGTTAACAACCGGGTTTTCTGCAATCTCATCGAGAAGGGATAACTCTTTCATTTTTTTAACTGTTTTTATTTCAGACGCTGTTAAGGATAGATTATCAGAAATGGCATAATAAACGGGGTGATGCGGCGTATCAATCTTACCAAGCAGGTAATCAATGGATACTTGATAAAAACAAGCAATTTTATAAATCGTTTCTAATGAAGGTTCATTTCTGCCTTGTTCATAATAACCATAGCCGCTTGACGAAACATTAAGTTCCGCAGCTACATCGTCTTGATTATATCCATGTTCAATACGAAGGTCTATTAAACGTTCACTTAATACATCCATGTACAATGTTCCTCCTGGCTATCTAGCTATCAAGAAAATTATACAGGTTAAGATTATTTATTTTTCTAAAAACAACAAAACATTGAGAAAGTTATTTACAAACAACGTTTTGTTGTGTATACTCATTAATAATAGTTGGAAAATTAAAACTTCTATAGAGGAGGAGAGTTATGTTAATAAAAAGAATTAACCAATTCGCCAACTAATTTATCTGAATATTTATTTAAATATAGGAGGTTTTCGTATATGAGTAAAACAAACGATAAAGTTAAATCAAGTGAAGCTTTCCCGTTCTATTCCTTTGAAGGAACACATTATGAAATAGGTGAACAATACGGAGAATCTTGCAGAGACTTAATAAAGTTGCATAAAAAATATGCACTTGAGAGATTAAGTAAATCAATAGATATTTCAGCTCATAAAAATCTTGAAGATGCGGCGTTGGAGTACCGACCTTTTGTAATAGAGTATGCGCCTTTTTTTGATAAGGAAATACAAGGGTTAGCTAAAGGTGCTGATATATCTCTAGGAGAAGCTTATTTCTTACAGTTAAGAGCAGAAATCTATAATTTTTTTGACACTACCGATGAATGTACAACGTTTGCTGTGTCGGGAGAAGTAACTAAAAATGGTATACCAATTTTAGGTCAAAATGCAGATCTACCTTCCTTATATAAAGAAGTAGGGGTAGTCGTAGAATCCAAATATAACAATTCGCCAAAAACGCTTATGTTAACCCCTGCTGGTCAAATTTCTTATATCGGAATTAACGATGAAGGAGTAGCAATTGGTGCAAATTTTCTTGAATGCAAAGGATGGAAAATAGGTTTTCCAAGATATCTACTTTCAAAGTTAGCTTTAACAAAATCAAATGTAAAAGATGCAATAAAAATAATAGAAGGTGTTAATAGAGCTTCATCCAGGAATTTAATAATGGTCGATAAGGCGAATGAGATGATTAACTTAGAAACAATTCCTGGTGAAATAGCAGAAATAAAAGACGACAATGGAATATTGGCACATTCTAATCATTTTGTATCTCAAAAATTATTACATGAGGAAGGAAAGGAGGGAGAGGAATTAAAAAATTCCGAGTTGAGACTTGATAGGACTTTATCATTACTTAAACAGGGTTCAGGTGTAATTGATGTAGAAAGGGCAATTGAAATATTTAGAGACCGGGAAAACTTCCCTCACACATTATGTAGAGAACAAGGAGATTTTACAGAAAGTAGTGACGTTATAACGTTTGCTTCAATGATAGCTGAGCCTACAAAAGGACAATTATGGATAGCGATAGGACCTCCTAGTAACTATCAGTATAAAAAGTATTCATTTTCTTAAGCAGTTTAATCGGTGTAGAAGTAGAATACAAGATGAAGTACGTTTAAAATTTGCTCATTTTAGTATTGAGATACCCAAGATAAGAAAAAAGTATTTACTTTTTAAATAAGGAGAATAACGTATGAAAAAAAACAGTATGTTGTTTATCATGGCATTATTGACAGCGATTACATTATTTTTGACAGCCTGTAGTTCTACTGAATCGGCAACTTCTTCGGAAAATAATACTGAATTGCCAGAAGGTTATCCGGATAAGCCTGTTGAATTTACCATAGGTTATGAACCTGGTGGAAATACAGATTTAGTAGGAAGAACAGCAGCAAAATTTTTTGATAGCATGGATATGATTGATCAATCAATTACAATTCAAAATAATCCTGGTTCTAATGGGGCGCTCGCTACAAAGTCAGTGATTCAGAAAGATGATCCTTATACACTTAAGGTTACCTCCAATCTCGGTGAAGGCTCTTTTAAAGATGGATCAGTTGATTTTTCAGACATTAAACCAATTGCAGCATTTTCTTTAACTGATGTGTTTATTGCTGTCCCTGGGGATTCTCCTTTTGAAAATGTTGAAGAATTATTAGAAGGTTTAAAAGAAGAGCCAGATTTGACTGTAAATGTTTCAGGAGGAACTGATGGAGTTGATGCTTTCGATTGGCACGTACTCGGAGAAGAATATGGAATTGAAAACTTTAATATCGTCCCAGGTGGTGGGAGCGCGGACACAATGCAAGCACTTGTAAGTGGTCAAGATGATGCGGCTTTTGGTACACCTGCAGCAATGATGGATTATATTACGACAGAGGATTTAAAACTCTTAGCTGTATTATCTGAAGAGCGATCTGAGTATTTTCCAGATGTACCAACCTTGAAAGAAGCCACAGATTTGGACATGACTAAAAACAGATTAGTCGGTCTGTGGGCTAGCGGTAATGTGTCAGATGGTATTGTTGATTACTGGGAAGAAAAATTCAAGGAATTAACTAATACAGATGAATGGTCGGATTTTTCAGAGGAAAACAAAATAAGTTCTCATTTCATAGGAACTGAAGAATATACAGATTTAATCGAAGAACGAGCTCCAGATTATAGAGAATATATCGAAAACCTAGAAGAGTAATCCGCGAAATTATTTGAATAATTAAATATCCGTGTATGTGGACAGTGGTTATAGTTAGTTATTGGTCTAAGAAAATTTATGAGCTATGAGAAAGTGTTATCGAAGTAGGGTTTTTACATCTAAAGAAAGATTTTCATTGTAACAGCAGAAAAACCCTACTTCTAAATAAGATAACAATCCCTGTCAAAGATAACCATATAGGTTATATCTAGAAGGAAGATCAGGGGGTGAAAAATTACTAGAAATCTAATCAGAATAGGAGCGCCAATAATGACTTGATTAGTTGTAAATCTAAAAAATTCAAAGGAGAAAATATATGTTACTTGAACGATTATTTTTCATTTTTTTATTTATAATATCTGCGTTATTTTTTATTTACTCATTTACACTACCATTTTACAGTGAAACGGGAGTTTTTGGATCAGGTTTTTATCCACGTTGGATTTCCGGTATTTTGCTACTTGTAACAGGTTATTATTTAATTAAGTTAATGGTAAATAAAGTAAATGAGGTTAAAGAAGAAAAAGATAAAAAGGTTATTATGAATCAAACAATCCTTGTTATTTCTTTGTTTATTAGCTTTGGATTAATATATGTAATTGGTTTGCTACCTAGTGCCGTAGTATTTATGGTTTTTACATTGGTATGGATACAAAAGATTTCATGGGTAAAGTCAATTATTTTAACACTCGTGACAATTAGTGCTCTCTTCGGAGTTTTTGATTACTGGTTAAACATTCCTTTTCCTAGAGGCATGTTTGCTTAAAATGGCAACTGTTGAACGGATTAAGATTTATTTTAAAATAAATAATCACATCGACAGGATTCATGTATTAGTAGGATGAAACAGCCATTTTCATCTAATTATTCTTGATGAACAGATAATAATCGAAGTTTAAGAAAAGTTGAAAATTTTGGAGGTGGAAAAATGCTGTCAGAATTAATGGCTGGCCTATTAATGATAATTACAGATCCAGTTATAATGTTTTGGTGTGTTTTAGGATTGATTTTGGGAACTATATTTGGTGCATTACCAGGATTAGGGCCTGTTTCAGGGATTGCACTTCTTCTTCCATTAACCTTTTTTTTGGATCAAATAAGTGCAATAATATTATTAATAAGCATTTATGCAGGAGCTATGTATGGCGGACGAATAAGTGCTATATTAATTAACGTTCCCGGTGATGCTGGAGCAATCGTCAGTACGTTCGATGGTTATCCGATGACAAAAAAAGGCCAAGCAGGATATGCACTAACATTAAGCGCAGTTGCTTCCTTTGTCGGTGGAATGTTTGGTTTTCTAGCTTTAGTGTTTTTAACGCCACTTTTGTCTGAAGTTGCAATGATGTTCGGACCCGCAGAGTATTCCAGTCTATTGTTATTTACAATACTAGCTATCGGTGGTTTAACAAGTAAGAAACCATTAAAGCCAATTATTGCAGCATTACTGGGCTTGTTATTATCGACTGTAGGAGCTGATCCTTTAAGTGGAAAGAATCGCTTCACATTGGGAATTATGTCTTTGTGGGATGGTATAGATTTAGCGGTTATGGCTATTGGTGTTTTTGGTTTAGCGGAGGTCCTTTTTAGATTTGAAGATAAAACTTTGATTAAAAATAGCCAAAAAGTAACGCTTCTTTCGCTTATAAAAGATATAAAATATGTATTCAAGGATTTTTTTGCAATGATCAGAGGCGGAATTCTAGGACTGTTATCTGGAATCTTACCTGGTACGGGATCACTTGCAGCTACGTTTATGTCGTATACAGTTGAAAAAAAGATTTCAAAAAACCCTGAGGAATTTGGAAATGGAGCCTCTAAAGGATTAAGTGGTCCAGAATCAGCTAATAATGCGTCCGTTGGAGGATCATTGATTCCAACTATAGCCTTAGGAATCCCAGGGTCAAACACTACGGCTGTATTAATGGGTGGATTAATGATGGTTGGACTACAACCTGGACCATTGTTATTCGAAAAATCACAAGATGTTTTATGGCCAATTTTTGCAGGGGTCTTTATTGGCAATATCCTTCTTTTGGTTTTAAATATTGCCTTTGTACCGCTTTTTGCAAAACTTATACAAGTATCTCAACCATATTTGATTCCATTAATTACAGTACTTTGTTTTGTAGGCGCTTATGTTATACAAAATCGTCCTTTTGATATTATTTTGTTAATTCTCTTTGGTCTTTTAGGGTTCTTTATGAGAAAAAGTGGCTTACCTTTGGCTTCCTTTTTTTTAGCTTTTATGCTTGGAGGCATGCTTGAAGAAAATATTAGGGTTGCTTTGTCAACTTCTATAGGAAGTTTTTCTATTTTCTTCACTAGACCAATTTCCATGGCTTTCATTATTTTAACCATTGTTGTTCTCTTGGTACCTGTATTAAGAAATATTAAATTTACAAGAAGTTAAAAGGTATATTTTATAGTCTTAAGTCAAATATTGGGATGAGAAAGATGGAACGAGGAATAAATAAATTTATTGAGGTGATTGCATGTCAGTAAAAAAAGAATTTAACTATGACGTAGTAGTAGTTGGTGCTGGTAATGCTGCTCTTTGCGCTGCTATTGCATCTAGTGAAAGCGTTTCCGATATACTGGTGTTGGAAAAAGGTCCGAAACATAAACGTGGGGGGAACTCTTATTTCACAGATGGCGCTATCCGTTTTGCGTTTAATGGTTTAGACGATTTGAGAGAAATTATTCCAGGTATTACAGATGAAGAGGCACGTAAAATTAACATGCCACCATACCCAATAGATAAATATCACAACGATCTTATGGAGGCTACGGGTGGGAAGTCGAAACCAGAGCTAGCTGAACATCTTGTATCACAATCCTATGAAACAATTAAATGGATGTATAAAAATAAGGTTGATTTTGATTTAATATATGATAATCAGTCCTTTAAAAAAGACGGAGTTTACCACTTTTGGGGTGGATTACCGGTTAAAACGAGGGGGAGAGGTGTCGGTTTAATTGAACAACTGAACAAACGGGCCGAAGAGCTAGATATTGAGGTATGGTACGAATCGCCAGCTGTTCAAATAAATAAGGATAGTAACGAAGTTTCTTCTATTGTGGTAAATACATACGGTGAAAATGTGACCGTCCAAACAAACAGTGTTATTTTGGCTTGTGGTAGCTTTGAGGCTAATAAAAAGCTTCGTACCGAAAAATTAGGAGAAAACTGGGCTAATACAGTTGCAAGAGGAACAGAATATAACACTGGTGATGGTTTATCTATGGCATTTGAGGTAGGTGCTCAACCATATGGTGAATGGAGTGGTGCGCATGCAATTGGAACTGATGCCAATGCTCCTAGCGTGGGCGATTTTACTAAGCCCGGTGATATCTTTAAGAAGCATTCGTATCCACTTGGAATTATGATTAATAAAGATGGGCATCGATTTGTAGACGAAGGAGCAGATTTCAGGAACTATACTTATGCCAAATATGGACGTGAAATTTTAAATCAGCCAGATCAAATTGCTTATCAAATCTATGATAAGCAAGTAAGACCTATGCTCCGTGATGAATATGATAGGAAAGAGGCTACTTGTTATAAAGCAGACACCATCGAAGAGCTAGCAGCACAACTAGATGTGAATAAAAAACAATTTGTCCGGACGATTGAACAATATAATAATGCAGTTCAAGACGCTCCATATGAGCCATCTGAAAAAGACGGAAAAGGAACAGAAGGTATTCCATTACCTAAATCTAATTGGGCACTAATGATTGAGAAAAGTCCTTTCTATGCTTTCCCGGTCACATGTGGCATAACATTCTGCTTTGGAGGATTAAAAGCAAATAAATATGGTGAAGTGCTAGATAAGAATGACAAGCCAATTCATGGCCTATATGCAGCGGGTGAAATGATAGGTGGAATTTTCTATGAAAACTATCCAGGTGGATCCGGGTTAATGTCAGGAGCAGTTTTTGGTAAGACCGCAGGCACATCAGCTGGCAAATATGTGAAAGACAATTTCTTTTAAATAAAGGTGGGGAAATGAGAAGAGATCTACAAAGTGCAAAAATGGACTCAAAGTGGCTTGTGGTGCTTATAGCTTAACATTCATAGATACCACTCGGTAGGAAATATAAAGGAAAATGAGTGGAACGTTTAACGGCAATAGGATAATCACGCTATTACAGTAGGTAGAGAAGCCTTAGTATCCGATGATGCAGAAGCTTTAAAAAACTAGATTCCTAGCTTGCAACACAGGCCTGTGGTCCGGCAATGTATATCAAAATAAGTTAGTATTGGGTGCCTGTCAATTCTCGCTTTTTGTCACATATTGTCGAATAAATTTACTGGATTTATAAAGGCCGCTGGAACTAGTACAGGGTTTATTGCTACTAGTTCCAGCGGCCTTTTGATTTAAAATAGAAATCTTTTAAAATGTAAAATTGTAACCGTCAAGTAGTTTTGAACACTCTTTGCTCATTAATTTTGAACAATTTTCTAACAGAGATTCCGGATATTTAATTCTATGACTTGGTCCATCAAAATGAAGAACCTCCGAACGATGGAGAAGTCGATCTAAAATCGCCGTGGTTATTCCTTGGTCTCCCAGTGATTATTGCAGATGAATTGAGCCACCTATGCGGAGTTTTGAGCCAGTCATTGCGAAGAAAAGAGCCACCCTTTGCGGGATGGGGAGCCACTATAGAACAACCTCTTGTATAAGACTACTGCCATCCAGATTTTTTTCCTTTAAATATTGATGCGTCCAATAAATAACTATTTAGAATAGAAAGAAGAAAAAATGGATTTGCTGGCAAATGCAACAGAGAGAGTATTCAGTGAAATGTTGTTGTATTTGTTGTAAGAAGTACCATGAAGAGGACATAAGTGAGATAAAAAACATGCTCGAAGTAACTTTTGGCTTTTCATATTTGATACTGATATCTAAGATTTTCAATGTATCAAGTATTTTCCGCCAATAAATCCCATATGATTATATTTGGGGGGCGGTTATTTGTTTAGATTAAGTAAGAAAAGATCTAAAAGTAATAAAGAACGCTTAGATGAAATCCATAAATCATATAATCAAAAAAAGAATAAGAACGATTTCGACAGTATTATGCGGTTTGCCCAATCGGTTTTAGATCGTACGAGTGACTTAGAGGGAAACAAGGATAGTAGAGATGAAAGTAAAGAACATCCATTAGTTGATGTAGTTCGATTAGTTGGAAGGCAGTTACAGACAAAATATATAACCAATTTGTTATATGAAAAATATGAATCTAACTTACCAAGCTTGGATCCTGAGATAATTCTTTTTAACCCATCAACCGACATGACATTAGACGGAATAAGTTTTGAGGATATACAAATAGAAATAGGACAGAGAAAAAAAATCTCATTAAATCGTGATTTAGTATTGCCTTGGCCATGGAAAACCTCTCGGATTGTTAATTGTTTCGCCCAAATCGGTGAAGGAAGGCGAAATGGATCTTGGCGTCAAGATTTCAATCATAATGTAGAGTTATGGTTGCCAATGGGAATAGGCTGGGTTCATGGAGGGAACCATTCTATATCGGTAGGAATCATTCAAGGGGAAGGTAATATTATACCTAGCAGCGTATATGATATAAGTAAAGTTTATGACTATGTAGGTTGTGATGGAATTAATTATTTCCGAAAAGAAGATGGATTTGTAATTTCCCCAGTTAAAAACGCCGAATTTGCGGCTATCTTTGAAATAGGCCGTATGATGAAGAAGAACTCAATTAGTTATTAGCTAACAATTTAATATTTTATCTCACTAACCATTAGTGTAAATCAGCGCATTATACCAGTCACCCGTTATCACATTAAGGTAGGGATAAGTCTGGAATAATGTGCTTTTTCGTTCACTTTATTTCAGTTTTGAAAATTAATAACCGATTTATTACAGGCCTAAAATCCATGAAATAAAAGATGCCCCTTAAAAAGGGACATCGAATTCCTGAATAAGACCTATCGATTCCATTCGTACTTTATAAACCTCCAAAACTCTAAGATTAAACGTTACATCCTGATCAAGTGTCATAAACCAATCATCATCTTTTCCTAAGTGTGCCTTGTAATAACGGTTCCGTATACGCAGCTCAAAAGCCATGCCTTCAAATGTTTCATTAGTTTTGGGTGCCTGTCACTTCCCGCTTTTTGTCAATTTTTGTATAAAATTAACTTTGTAATAAAATATGAGGATATTAAAGTTGCTTGGACTAATGAAAATTCATATGATCATTGGTTCTGGCAGCTCTTTTGAATATAAAGGAAAACTTCATTCGGTGGGGTTTCTTTATCCCCACCGAACATTAGTTAAACTTATCGGACATGTAATGACAGTTGATACACCACTTATCTTTCTTGGTTTTCCCTCGAAATCTTGGAGTGGTAACGCTAGAATAATAAGTTTTTCTGAGTTTTATACGGATAAAATTCAGTAATCATTCAGTATAACATTTAAATCGGTACCATTTTTCCTGCTAATTCATTAGTAGACGTATAACCAGCTATTGCTTCACCAATCCAATTTAGATTATAATGGATCCCAAACAATAATCTATCTAATTCTGATGACATTGCTTCAAGGTGGATATTTGGTGATAAAATATAAGCATTAATATTACGTTCACCTTTTTCATACGCAGCCATAACTCGATGATTACCATCTATTACCACATTAGGGTCAGGACAGGCAGGGTAATAAGCAATTATAATTGGTTGTTTATTTTTAAATGCTGTTGCTAGATAACTCCTTTCTATTTCTTTGTTTTCGACTTGATTGATGATATTATCTAAGTTTAGTTGTACAGGTTTTAGCTTATTACATTTTATTAATTTCTTCGCTGTAGGAATACACCAGTTAATAAAATAATTGTTATTTTCATCAAGAAAAAATTCTTGAGTAAATGTTTCTCCCTTTAACATTATGACATTCGATGAAAATGTATCATTTATACATTTTTTATAATAAGAAAAGACTTGGTCAAGATTTGATGGTACTGTCTTAATCGAAAAACCTTTAGACTGAATAAAGTTTAGAAAATAGCTTTTATTTAATATCTTATCTAAGTCAGGAACTAATTCAGTTGACAATTTCATCCCTCCAGTTTATTTATTATTAAAATGTATGAGATGATGGTTTACTTTTAGAACAAAATACTTTTGGCCGCGACCGCTTTAAACGTGATGTTATTGCCATAAGGTCAGGTGACTAAGATCTTGGGTGCCTGTCGCTTTCCGATTATCTGTAGGGACCTTTTGACCAATGGTAAATACATTGACAATGTGCGGTAAAATACTTGGCAAACGTTGGTAAATAAGATGTCGCGAGTGGTAAAATCTAATGGCCGTAATCAAGTGATTACTGCCAAGGAAATGTACCAACGTTGACATACTTATTACCATTGAATGACAACAAATATACCAGTAAATGATAGTTGAATACCACCTCACATTATCTGGATGATTAAAGTAAAGAGCCATACGTATATTGAATTATAAATCTAGTTGTATTAATTTGATTGATTTTCAATAAGAACTGGATTCAACAATCGGGCCATTGTAGAATACCAATAAATGATTTAATGAGGGGTAACATGGCTAATATATCAAAGTCATATTTTTTGCTTGTTGCGGGTAATTGACAGGGATTATGATTGTGAGTTCTCTCAAAAACGGAGAAATAAATTGGATAGTAACTAATACTACATTCGCTTTATCAGTATTAGGATTCTTTTCTTTATTGCTTAATCGTGTGGGTGCAAAAAGAGTAGATAATGAATAAATGGGCGCGCTCCTTGAATAAGAAGGCGTCCATTTTTTTAAAAGCCCATATAATTTGTTTGTGCATTCTAATTCCGGATGAATGAATATAGATGTATAATAGTGATGTTAGCATATAATCATCAGAAGGGGAGATGCTTAGATGGGACGACTTGAAAATAAAGTAGCGCTTATTACTGGAAGTGGCAGCGGGATCGGGAAAAAAATCGCTTTCGCATATGCAAAAGAGGGAGCAAAGGTTGTTATTGCAGACTTTGCTGAGAAAGCGATGAATAATACTGTAACGGAACTAACAGATGCCGGTCATGAAGCCATTGGCGTGAAAGCGAATGTTGCTGCCAACGCTGAAGTAGAGGATATGATTGATAAGGCGATTGAAAAGTTTGGAAGGGTGGATATTCTAGTAAATAATGCTGGAGTCGGTGATAATATGCAATCGGCTGCCAATGTTCAAGATGATACATGGGATCGGGTCGTGAGCATTAACTTGAATGGTGTTATGTATACCATGCGTAAAATAATTCCTCACTTTCAAGACAATGGTGGAGGAACAATTGTTAATATGGCATCAATTACAGGTCTTACCGGAGGCCGTGGTGGACTAGCATATACAGCAGTCAAACATGCCGTGGTCGGAATGACAAAAAACGTAGCATCGCATTATGGACCACAGAATATTCGTTGTAATGCTATTGCTCCGGCACAAGTGCAAACCGGTTTTGCTTCATCTATGGATAATATTGACTCATTTGGTATGGAGGCTGCCACACGCGGAACAAATTTAATGCCTAAGTCTGGAACAGTGGATGACATTGCTAATATTGCACTGTTTTTTGCAACCGAAGATTCCGCATATGTCAACGGCGTCACATTGGCTGCCGATGCCGGATGGAGTGCTTATTAAGAAGAAAAGCATTATAGCTGATGAGGGAGCCGCTTTTTCGAACCGTTTCCTCATCGGTATCTTTGCCTCTGTTGGATGATAAGCCTGACCAAGATAGAAATTGAATAACAGTTTTAAGCAATCGTGCGCCGCTCTACAAGTTGGCCTAAGTTCTCTTTTGTGGTCTACTTCATGTCTGATATAATTAACATTGCTAACATCTATTAGTGTTCTTGTCTAATATCAACGAAGGTTTAAAGTTATTCGGATAGATTGGAATAAACTAGAGAAGAAGAAGCAAAGAGCGCTACATCGATTCGATTATTGTTTCGAGAATTTCCCAATATAGATATGACATATAACGGTTCTAAAAGAATACCAAATGGGTCTAAAACAATTATACCTTGTGCATTAGAATATTCAGGAATGGAAGATATAATAGCCGGTTTTTGGAAAATATTACACAAGAGTGGCGAGAAAGAGCTTTACTGTCTGGCTTTAGTTGCTGCTATTTTTCTTGCTACAGGTCAATAAATTTGAACGTGTTGGAGGAGATGAGGCGTGATGTGATGGGGAGAGTTGGGGAAGGGGAATAGTGGAGAGATGGAATGGTGAGCCTCCTGACCGCCGTTGTTGGTACGGGCGCTGTGGTGACAAAGGGTGCTGGGGATGTATTATAGTGATATATCATTTAGCCACTGCAATTAGTTTTTCAAAAATAAAATTAAAGAGAAGTCAATATACTGACTCCTCCTTTAAAATTACTTTTTTGATATATTAAGTTGTCTTTCTCTGATGATGAAGTTTATAAAATCAATAATTAGTCGTGCTGCAATTTGGGAAGTGACACCAGTTGGATCGTATAATGGATTTACCTCAACTAAATCAAAACCAATTACTTCTCCTTTTTTTGCGATAGCTTCTAGGATTTCACTTACCTCATCGTAATAAAATCCACCTGGTGAGGGGGAACCAGCTCCAGGCGCAACAGAAGCGTCTAAGCCATCAATATCAATCGTAACATAATACTTTTCGCCATTAGGCATATCTTTTAAAGCTTCTTCAATTCCTATTTTTCTAATTTGTTTCGGTGATAAAATAGTGCTTCCATAAGCACGGGCATCGTCAAAGTCTTCCTTTTGACTACTTCCAACCCCTCTTATTCCAAATTGCGCCATTTTATTAATATGATCCATTTCGGACATTCTTCGCATGGGATTGCTTAACGTAAAGCGTTGGCCAGATGCGTCTTTTAACCAGTCTAAATGGGCATCAATTTGTACGACATTCACTTTTTCTTCGCTCTCTAAGGCAAATGCCACTGGGTTTGTTATGGAATGATCTCCACCTAAAACTATTGGTATGGTACCTTTGGAAATGATTTTTCTAATTGCTTCTTCGGTATTTTCGTGACTTTGTTCTACGTCGCCATTAATAATGGAAACATCTCCACAGTCAACAATTTTCCAGTCCTCATCATTGTAGACAATATCCCTTTCGTGATCATAGCCCGAGCCAAATGCATATAATGAAGACTGTTCACGAATCGATCTAGGTCCCATACGAGCACCAGACCGCCATGCGGTTGTCATATCATTTGGCACACCTATAATTGCAAAGTCAGCATTTAATTCATCTAAACTTGTACAAATTGGATATTTTTTAAATGATGTAATGCCTGTAAAGGGCATGTCAAGTTTAACCCTTGTGTAATCTGTTTTTTTCTCATATTTACTCATGTTTTCGCCTCACTTATAATTTTAAATAACATTTAATTCCTCAGATTCGGTACTTTCAATTTTACCTTTATTAATAAATTGACGATAAAGCATTCCAGCAATTAATATTAAACCGATATATCCAACAATGGGGTAAACGAAGTCAATTATTTGGGCAAAGGGAAATAATCCGCCAAAAAAACCGAGTATCGTTAAAGCAATTGTTATGATTCTATATTTAAATGTATTTCCTTTTGAAAATTGGATTGAAACAGTCCATAGCATACCGACTGCTGTTGTATAAATAGCAATAAGTAAAATTATGGAAAAGAAAAGAGCTAATGCCGGACTAATTTGATCTGCCAAAAATAAAGTTGGAATATCTTTTGTGTGAAGCTGTTCGATGTTAGAAAGGATACCAATGTAGACTGCAAAGACCCCAATCAGCATAATTAATCCGCCCAGAGCACCACCAATGATTACATTTCTTCTATTAATCTCATCCTTACCTAAATTTGCTAGAAACGGAAGAGCTACAAGTAAAACAAATGAAGAATAAACAAATCCTGCTTGCCACCAGTCATTAGTTGCCTTTGATAAGTTGATTTCCTTAAGGATTTCTCCTGCTTGTGAAAATCCAGCTGAATCAAAACTTCCAGCCCCAACAACAATTGCGAATATAACTATAATGGGTCCCGCAATTCCCAAAATTTTGATAATAGTATTTAACCGTAATAAGGAAGTGATTAAGATGAGAATTGCCATAAGTGCACGACCAATTACATCTCCCAGCCCAAAATGTTCAGAAACAGTAGCACCTGCTCCAGAAATCATTACGATAAAAACGACTAATATAAAAATTTGTGAAAACCAATAAAAGAATAGACCAAGATATTTTCCGCAAAAATATATGAAAACATCTTTTGAGTCTTCAGCTTTTAATCGGACCCCTACATCCATTGCATATGCACCAAACCACATATGCAAAACAGCTGCAATTATAATAGCACCTATACCGAGATAACCGAAAGATACGAAAAACTGCATAATTTCTTGTCCTGTTGCTGTACCCGCACCAAGGATAAATGATACATATGCTCCTGCTAAGACAATAATTTTAAATGTGTTATTCATGGTAACCTCTTTTCTATCCCAATATTTATTAGTTGTAAGAATTGTTAGCCCGATTTGCTTGGCAACCACACACTTATTTCCAGCCTGTTATAATCACCTTCTTTCAACTCTTTTAGTAATTATACTTTTCAATAAATTCTTACATGTTATAATAATAGTATAATTAAGTAATGAAGTACATACTAAAATGAAGGGGTTTACTGCCTATTACCTTTTAATTGAAGTGAATTTCCAATAATTTATTCATTTTGAAGAAATTAAATAGAAGGAAGTGATTAGATGGATCAATTAGATGTAAATATGATTAGATTATTACAGTTGGATGGTCGAATTTCTATAAGCGAGTTATCGAAAAAGCTGGCCCTCAGTCGTCCTAGTGTGTCAGAACGATTAAAACGACTTCAAGAACAAGGTATAATTGAAGGATTTTCTGCACTAGTCCCTCCTGCTGCTGTAGGAAAAAAATTACTGATTATGATTGAATTAAGTGAACTGCGTGTTTCCCAATACGAATTTGAAAAAGTGATTACGAACGAGCCAAATGTTATCGAATGTCATAGGGCAACTGGGCATGTTCATTACTATATAAAGGCGGCATTAAAAGGAACGGATGAATTAACCCGCTTAATTGAAAAATTAATCCCTTATGGCAGTACCAAGACTTCTATTTTGTTGGCAACTCCTGTTGTTAAACACGTGGTATTACCAAATTAAATTATGTGGAGAATATTTTAGATTAATGTGATTACTCCTACGAACAAACCGGATGGGCAACAGAACTATACATTCAGCCTAAACATCTCCAATCAGTTGGTAGAAAGTATGAAAATAGACAGTATATATTCTCTGATTGTGCTGGATGAGGAAATGGAGAAGGTATATGGAGTGATTGAAAAGATTGGGATATAGGATGAGGAATTTGAAGCCACTATCATTAGGTAGTGGCTTTCATTCCGTATAAAAGAAACCTTGCAACGAATGCGAGAATCGATGTTCTTATCAATGCCAGCCGGTATTTTGACCTTGACGATTATAAAGCTACCTTCTTGGGTGTTAACAGAAATTATGAGATTGATATTATAAGACAAGGCTTTGATTTAGAGAAAAATCTAATAAGAATAGATAGTCAATGATGGCTGGCACGGTTGTCCTTGTCAGATACTGATATATTTCAGAAATATTCATAAATTAATATTGACATATTGATTTAATTGTCTTACAATAAAATGCAATCAATTGTAAGACAAATTTATATATTCACAATTAAATGTAAACGGTTTTAAATAAACGTTTTATACCTTGAAACGTTTATGTATAACCAATACTTCGACAACAACTTTAAAACCAGTAGTTGGGGTCAAGGACAAAATATAATTGGAAAAAATGTTTTTTTATAATTGAGGAGGAAACTGAATGGAGAAACATGGTGGACAAGCAATTGTAGATGTCATGAAAAAAGAAGGAGTAACAAAAGTTTTTGGAGTTCCTGGTGAAAGCTACCTGAATGTGCTGGATGCAATGTACGAAGAACCTCATTTAGATTTCATATCAGCGCGTCAGGAAGGCGGAGCCTCTTTTATGGCTGAAGCCTACGCTAAAGCAACTGGAGACGTCGGTGTTTGTACTGCGACCAGAGGTCCAGGAGCGACGAACTTATCTGTAGGGCTGCATACAGCTTATCAAGACTCAACTCCTCTTGTTGCTTTGATTGGTCAAGTGGAAAAGAAATTTAAAGACAGAGAGGCATTCCAGGAGGTTGAATTTTCCTCTTATTTCAGTCACTTATGCAAGTGGGCGGTTGAGATAGATGATGCAAAACGAATTCCTGAACTATTACACCGTGCTTTTCACGTAGCCCGCTCTGGTAGACCAGGCCCTGTCGTTGTTTCACTGCCAGAAGATATGCAGGATGAGATGGTTGAGGACAATAATTACGCTCCGATTAAAGTTAAGCCAAACCGTCCTAACAGCGAATCCGTAATAGAAACGATTGAAGCATTGAAGCAGGCGGAAAAACCTGTGATTATTGCAGGTGGAGGAGTGATTCTATCTAAGGCTACGCAAAATCTTATTAAATTGTCAGAAGTGCTGCAAATACCTGTAGCAACTGCTTTCAGAAGATTCCATGCATTTCCGAACACGCATGGAAATTATATCGGAGCTTTGGGACTGGGAGTACGGAAAGGATTACAGGAATATATACAGGAAAGTGATTTAGTACTGGCACTGGGAACCAAATTTTCACAAATGACGACTGACGACTATACTCTAATAAATGAACAAAGCAAGTTAGTTCATGTTGACATTTCTCCTGATGTCATCGGGAAGGTTTATAAACCGTATATATCTGTCGTTTCAGATGCCAACGAGTTTTTGAATGATGTACTAGAAGTGGTCCAACCGGAAGAAAACCCTGGAAGAACTGAAATGCTCAAAGAAGCTAATAGTCAGTATGTTGATTTCTCAACGCCTCAGCAGTCATCAGGCAACCAAGAAGGATTCGCGGATATGAAAAAGGTCATCAGTGACTTGAAAGAAAGTCTCCCGGATGACGCAATCATTACTAGCGATGCCGGAAACTTCTTCTCTTGGATTTCCCGTTATTACCGTTATGGTAAAGATGAAATGTATCTAGGACCGACATCAGGAGCAATGGGGTATGGCATGCCCTCTGCTATAGGTGCAAAAATAGCGGAACCGGATAAAAAAGTAGTATCCATTTCCGGGGATGGTGGCTTTATGATGACTGTGCAAGAGTTTGAAACAGCAGTCAGATATAACACGCCGATCATCAGTTTGGTTATTAACAACAATAAATTCGGGACGATCAGAGCCCATCAGGAAGGTAAGTTCCCGGACAGAGTAATCGGAACA
>Ga0079226_10000130_pt1 | contig 47072 bp, 39 predicted proteins | sample Poulit2014_FD_76345 | JGI IMG/M metagenome (GOLD analysis project Ga0079226, IMG submission 76345) | Agricultural soil microbial communities from Georgia to study Nitrogen management - Poultry litter 2014 | ecosystem: Environmental > Terrestrial > Soil > Agricultural land | place: USA: Georgia...
ATTGTAGTTGATTACAGCAATTTCATAATACTATGCCAAACAATTAATAACCAATCATCAGCGCAATAGACATGCCAATAATACAGATTATCACCCAAATAATGATTAGCTTCCATGCAAATTTGAGCCATTGCGTATACGTGATTTTTCCGACAGCTAGCGCGCCCATGAGTACCGCAGAAGTCGGGAATAACACATTACTAATGGCATCTCCGTATTGGAATGCTAATACAGTAATTTGTCTGTTAATATCCAATAAATCTGAAATAGGAACCATGAGTGGCATTGTCGTCAATGCTTGACCCGAACCAGACGGAATAAAGAAATTTAGACAAAATTGAAGGATAAACATAGCGATGATAATTATCGACGAAGGGAGCCCTGTTAACAATGTAGTCATCCCGTGTACAATAGAATCAATAATCTGGCCGTTTTCTAATATTACAATAATACCTTTAGCAAATCCGACAATCATTGCCCCAAACAGTATGTCCTTCATACCCTCAATCATCGCATCAAAAGTGCTGTTGAGTCCGAGCCCTCCAATAAACCCTGCTAATAAACCTGCGAGTAAAAAGTTGGCGCTCATTTCATTAAATGACCAACCAAAAGTAAAAATCCCATATACATTTAATATAATAGCAGCAACAATTAGCATTAATCCCATTGCTTGTCTTTTAGTAAAACGAGGTGCATCCATCTCCGTTTCTACGTTACCTTCCACTTGCTCTAACTCATAAACCAGACTTTTAGTTTTATCCTTTTTCACTTTACGTCCATATAGCATCACCGTTACTATAGCTGCTAATAAAATAAAAAGATAAATGATTGTTCGTAAGCCCCAGCCAGAAAACATTGGTAATTCAGCAACTGTTTGCGCTACACCCACAGTGAATGGGTTAAGCATACCACCTATAAATCCGCTTGCGGCACCTAATATAACCATAGCTGCCCCTGTGAGTGCATCATAACCCAACGTTCGAGCTATAATTATGCCTATTGGCACAAAAATAATGGTTTCTTCAGCTAGCCCAATTGAAAAACCTAATATCGAAAAAATTATCATCGTTAATGGAATCATCAGTGCTTTATATGAACCTAATGTCTGCATTACTTTATTGACACCATTCTCAAAAGCGCCAGTTTTATGTACAATACCGAAAGCGCCACCAACTAAAAAAATATAAAATACAATTTCTCCACCACTTAATAACCCTTCAGGAACCGCTCTAAATATATCAAAAAATGACACGCCTTGTTGAGAGACCTCTTCATAAGATCCAGAAATAACAAGTGTTTGTCCATCTTTCTCTTCACGTGCATATTCTCCCGCTGGAACTATATAAGTAAGTACACTTGAAAATATAATAATAAACAATAATAAAGCATATGTATGTGGTGTTTTAAAATGTTCTTTTTTAAATAATGATTTAAACATTATACCCCCCCTTTTTCTCCAAATTAAAAGTTTCTTACTTTGTTGCTGTTTATATACATATATAGCCTATTTTCAATTAAATAAGCCTTAATTTAATTAATTCTTATAAAATACTCTTCAGTTTTGAGATGTGGAAATTCTCATACCTTATATATTATATGATTTATCTAAATGTAGAGTTTTAATATATGAGCCAAAATCTATAACCTAATATTACGTCCTAGGCGAGCGTGTATAAAATAATGTTCATAATATAAAAAAGCTACCAAACTTAAATTTGGTAGCTTTCACTTACTATTTAGTTAGAAGAAACGTTTAACAGCAGTAGACATAGGTGGTATTTCATCAAAGTCTAATTTTCCATCTTCAGTAATCGATCTGAAGGCCCATTTACCATAATTAATTGCTTCGTCTTTCACAATTTTACCTGGTAATGGTGCTGCAGTTTCATCAACGTACACATTGACAATCGTTGGTTTGTCTTGTGACATTGCTTCTTCAACTACTTCATCAATTCTATTTGGATCAGTTAATGTGTAACCAATACCACCACAAGTTTCAGCAAATTTTGCTAAATCAATATCCGTGAAATTAATTGCATATTCTAATTCACCAGCAGCTTGTTGTTCATATTTAATAAATGATAATTGCTGATTATTTAATACAAAAATTGTCATAGGCAAGTCATATTGAACTGCAGTTGCAAAGTCTTGCATCACCATTTGGAATGCCCCATCGCCGGAAATACCGACAACTTGACGATTTGGGAAAGCACTTTTAGCAGCAATAGCGCCAGGCAATGCACAACCCATTGTACCTAACCAACTAGAAATAATGAATTTGTTATTTACTGTTAAATTTAAATAACGCGTTGACCACACTGTAGATGTACCAACATCGATAGAAAAGATAGCATCATCTGTTCTTACTTGGTTAATCGCATTCATAAGACGCTCAGGTCGAATTGGCTTACTATTATCTTCCATATCTTTTGACATCCATGCATCCCAAGTTGCTTTTCTTTCTAATGTTTTAGTTAAGAAATCACGTTCTGATACATGTTTCACTGAATCTGTTAATTGTAATAAAGATAATTTACTATCACCTACAATGCCCACATTTACATCGAAGCGATGGCCAATATTTTCAGGGTTGTTATCGATTTGGATTGCTTTAATATTCTTCTTAGGTAAATAATCCACGTAAGGATAATTTGTACCAAGCATAATCAATAAATCGGCATCTTGTATTGTTTGATAAGATGTTTTAGTACCAATTTTACCTAAATTGCCTATGTTATAAGGATGTGAATCAGGTAAGATACCTTTTGCAGGTAAAGTGATGATTGAAGGTATTTTTGCCGCTTCAATAAATTGACGTACTTCATCTTTTGCGTGTTTTGCTCCCATACCTACAATCATGACAGGACGTTTACTTTTATTGATAAGCTTCGTCGCTTTCTTAATACTACGTGACTTAGGAGTAACTCGTGCAGGTGGAGCAGTATCTACTTTTGTATTCGTCGTATCTTTTACTTTATTCGTTAATAAGTTATTAGGTAAGATTAATACAGCAACACCTTTTTGCTCATAGGCAGTACGAATTGCTTCATTAACGATACCAAAGATATCTTTATCATTTTCAGTTATTTGACGATTATAAACTGACACGTCATCAACTAGTTTGCTAATATCTGTTTCTTGGAAGGCTTTTGTACCTAAAGCCGTGCTATCTGTTTGACCAGCTAAAATAAGTTGAGGTACATTGTCCATTTTGGCATCGTACATACCGTTGAGTAAGTGAATCACACCAGGTCCACCGATACTCAATGCTACACCAATTTTACCAGTCAATTTTGTATAACTTGAAGCAGTTAAACTTGCTACTTCTTCATGTCTAACATTAATAAACTTAATATTATTTCTTACTGTTCTTAGACTATCTACTACTGCGTCTATAGAGTCCCCTGGAATACCATATAAATGATCAATATCCCATGCTTGCAACGCTTTAACTAATGCTTCATTTGCTTTTATTTTTGCCATTTTAAAATAGCTCCTTTCAAATTTCATTCATTTTTTAAAATCGTTTTATTCTCTGAATGTTTCTCACAGTAAATATATAGCTCATTTTCTTAACTTAATATAATAAAAGAACGAGTATCGGTAACACAATAGAACTTAATACGGCTGTTAAGATCATGCCTATAGAGCTAAAAGCGCCCGATTCTAAATCAATTTCAAACGCTTGAGCAGTACCAAACGCATGAGAGGCATTGCCATATGTTAAGCCTTTTGCAATTGCTGTTTTAAATCTGCCCACTCTGAGTAAATAAGTTCCTAACATACTACCAATTAACCCTGTAGCGACAATAAACATAACAGTAATCGTATCTACCCCGCCCAATTGATTTGAAACTTCAATACCAACTGCGGCAGTCATTGATCTTGGCAACATCGTCATAATAACTTCTCTTGAATAGCCAAACATTTTTAAGACAGAAAATATAAATAGAAAGTTTAATAACACAGCTGATATAACACTGGTAAAAATGATATTGGCATGCCTTAATATTTTGTGGCGGTTCTGGTATAACGGAAAAGCCAAACACACCACCGTACAATTTAGTAAATAGTTGATCCATTGACCTCCTACCATATAACCTTGGTAGTCTATGTTGAAGAGTAATAATATTGTTATGATGCCGATGGATGATATAAGCGCTGGATTCAAAAAAGGATGTTTAAATTTTTGCTGTAATTTTTTTGAGCCAATATACATAACAATTGTAAGTACAATCATTATTAATGATTTTAAAAGTATCATTTAATCATGCCCATTCCCATATTGTGTAGTTTTAACCATTTTCTCCGCTACAAAGCCTGAAATTAAAGCAACACAGCAAGTTCCTAAAATTATCATTGCGAAGAATAAAATGAAATTTAAATTAATTTCTGAAACAACATCCATAACGCCTACAACTGAAGGTACAAAGAAAAACACCATCGTAGTTAAGAAAAAATTTGAGCCTTTACTAACCCATTGTGATGGGATTATTTTAAACTGTAGTAAGAGAAAAAATAAAATTAGACCTACGATACTCCCTGCAATAGGAATGTGCAGCACACTTTGCAAGAGATTACCTGTATACGTAATTGCCATAATCATTATTATTTGAAATAAAACTCTAACTACCCTTAGTGACATCTGCATTATTCATCATTCCTTTCTTGCTTTTTTTATTCTGGTGTCTTTTGATTACATATACTAGTATAAAGCCGTTTATAACATAATAAAAATATTGTTTTTTTATGTTACCTATTACTTTTTTTCATGTAAGCGATTGAAATCATTATTTTTCATTATAATTATGAATGGAACTATATCCTAACTTATAAAATTAAATCTTACTATAACTCAAAAAAGCGAGCGTAAGCTTCTTATGTCCTACACTCGCTTTAAAATTAGCGTCATTATTTATAATCGTTGCTTCATAAAATCAATCCATTTTTTAGTGGCATGACTTAAATATTTGTCCTTTTTCCAAATAACACCTAATTGCCAGCGCATGGCTGGATCATCAATTTTTATATTTTTAAAACTACTATCAAGTAGGTTCACAATATTTTCAGGTAATATACTAACACCAAGATGAGCACTTAATAAATTTTCAATGAAGTTCCATTGGGAAATTTTAGAAATCGTGTTTGGGACATATCCAGCATTTTTAGCAGCTTCAATGATTTTATCATTTAAATAAAAATCTTCATTAAAAAGTATAAAGTCTTCATTCCTTAACATACCCATATCAACTTGTTTATAATTTGCTAAGTGATGCTCTTTATTCAACACAAGTCTCAAATCTTCTTCATAAAGTAACACAGAATGAAAAATGCTCTGATCAACTGGAATTGTAGTTATCCCAATATCAATTTCGTCATTGATTAACTGTGTCTCAATCATCTTCCCACCATTTTCTACTAAATTATATGTTACGTTCGGATAACGCTGGTGAAATTCCCCTAGAATATGGATAAATTTATTCATGTTCATCACGGCAGATAATCCTATACTAATATGCCCTGTCTCTAAACCCAAGAGGCTATTAATTTCTCTAGGTAAATCATTATAGAGGGTTAAAATTTCTTTACTTTTTTGATAAAACACTCTCCCTGCGTCAGTCAATACAAGTTGCCTTTTACTGCGATCGAAAAGTGTCATGTCTAATTCGTTTTCTAAATCTTTGATTGCTTTACTAATTGTTGGTTGCGCAATATACAAAGATTTGGAAGCATCTGTCATACTATTTTGGTTTACAACCTCAACAAAATACTTCATCTGTTTAATATCCATGCACGTTCTCCTTTATTCAAAGCTATGATAATACTTTCAAGTATACGTTTTAATTTTAATATTTCAATTTTAACTCATTATTGACGTGTTAACACTTACCTTATTGCTATTTTAATGGGGAAACAAGGTACGGTTCAATACAGAAAAGAGCCCCCATATAAGATGAAATTTCACTCAACCTATATGGGGGATTTATCAATAAATTCCGATAATTTTAATTAGTCAGAAATCATTTTATATAAATATTAATTTTTTTGTTCACACTATATTTCATTATTTCAAGATTAGACTGTGTATTATGCTAAGTTTGTTTCTTCTTTTTGATTTTGGTCTATTTCTTGTTGACTTAATTTTATAATTTTAAAACCAATATACCCAAATATAATAGATATTATAGGTACTGTATAATTTAAAATTGCAAAAGGCGCATACTCTATAACAGAGACACCTAACGTTGAAGCAATAAATACACCACATGTATTCCATGGCACAAATACTGACGTTAGTGTTCCACCATCTTCTAAAGCTCTAGATAAGTTTTTGGGATGTAAATTTTTCTCTTTAAACGCACTTGCGTACATCCTAGAAGGAACGATGATTGATATGTATTGTTCTGAACATGTAAAGTTTGTACCAATACAAGATACAATGACAGATGCAATTAACGAACCTGTTGATTTTGCAAATTTCAAAATGATTGAGATTAATGCTCTTAACATACCCGAATATTCAAGTACACCACCAAATGTCATTGCGACCAGTGTAAGTGATATAGTGTAAAACATTGATTCTAATCCACCACGGTTGAATAATTCATCAACGAGTTTATTTCCTGATTCAATCGTATAACCTGTTTGTAAGGCTGTTAAAGCTTCAACAAGCGAACCACCTTGCACAAAAATTTGTGCAAAGAACCCCAAAATAATACCTACACAAATTGCTGGTATAGCTGGAACTTTAACTACAACAAGTGCGATAACCGCCAACGGTACAAGTAACAACCACGGTGTAATAACAAAATTATCTTGCATTGTACTTAATATAGCATCTATATTTTTTGTATTGAAGTTCTTATCACCAAACCGTATACCAATGAAGAAAAATGCTATTAAAGATATCACTAAAGCAGGTATCGTAGTATAAAACATATGTTTTATATGTTCAAACAAGTTGACACCTGATAAACCCGAAGCAAGATTGGTAGTATCAGATAACGGACTCATCTTATCGCCAAAATACGAACCAGAGATAACCGCACCGGCAACCATACCTGGTGATATCCCCATACTCAAACCGATACCCATCGATGCTACACCTACTGTTGCCATTGTTGACCAACTACTACCTATAGCTAGAGCAACAATCGCACACAATACCACAACTACTACTAAAAAGTATCTTGGATCAATTAATTGTAATCCGTAATAAATCATCGTAGCTACTACACCACTACCAATCCATGAGCCAATAACTAAACCAACAAGAATGATAATTACTATGGCTGGTAATGCATGCCTTATCCCCTTATACATCATTTCTTCAACTTCACTAAATTCGTAACCATGTAGCATTGTGACAATAATAGCGACTGTAGTACCTATCATTAACGGTATGTGTGGTTCTTTTTCCAACACTGCTACCGTAAATAACATAGTCAATATCATAATGCTCAAAGTAATTAAAGCAGATGTAACTCCTAACGCTTTCTTTGTCTTCTCATTTTCGCCATTATTTTTAGTTTTCTTATTAAAAATAGTAGGCACCTCCCCTTTGTTATTCTATATCATACTTAAATTTACATCCCCTTTCAACAGCGTATTTATTATTTAAAGGCAGTTAATATCATTTTTGTGGTTATTTTACACTTTCCAACGCACGTTTTTTTATATTTAAAACAACTTTATTTTATATTACTACCTTTCAATGAAGTCAGCTCAATATACGACAATGATAAATTTAGTTATAGAAAAAATGTAACTTCTTCTTGTCGCTCCAAGTAAAAGTTACATTTATATAATAAATCAAATCATTACGTATTAATGAAATTGATAACTATGATGACCTTTAGCAAAACCTTTTGCTATAAACAACCAAGAATCTCCACCCTTTTCTATATCATTTGCACAAATAATTAATTGATCCGTTCCAGGAATAAATGCCGGATGTGTAGATCTCAACATATGGCCTTTATCTCGACCTGGTATTAATATTTGACCAATTGGGTACCCCTTTTTATTAAAAACAAGTACTCTACCTTGACCATACATCGCTACATAAAGGTTATCATCACTATCAATACAACAAGAGTCTGGTCCTTCATGTCCAGTAAAGTGATAAGGTATTGATGCACCGAAAGGAGCGATAGACACACCATCTTCTAATAAATCTATACGATGTAATCGATTCGCATTGGTTTCGGTCACCCATAATGTCTTCTCGTCAGTACTTAAAGCTACGCCGTTAGCCACTGCAAGATTCTGAATTACTGGTGTAATTGATTTGAAATCTGGTGAGACATAATATACGCCACCCTTAGGGTTTGTCGAATAACCACGGAAATCAGTAAAATAAAAGCCACCTTTACTATCGAATACTAGGTCATCCACACAATACTCTGTCTCAATATCCGAAACAATTGGAACCTCTGTCTTTCCATTGGAATCCACTGCAAATATTCCACCAGAACTTTCAAAGTCTCCCAAATAACAAACGAAAAGTCGTCCATCTTTATGTATTTTCACCGCAGCAGGATTTTTCTTACTAGATTGAAAAAGCGTCGTTACTTGTTTATCTGGCAACCTCACATGGAACACTTTACCTCCGAATACTTCACATAACAGCAAATTTCCTTCTCTATCAAAACATAGTCCTTCTAATTGTAATCCTTCTTCAGCAATTTGTAGCCACTGCCTAGCTGTAACAGTCTGTAAATGTGCTTCGTGTGCTTGAATAGGCACTGCTGTACTTGAATTTCCTTTATATGACAACGTTGGCATTTCATTATTATCCATTTTACATACCCCTCTTCTAATTATTCTTATATAACAAGTATATGATAGTGTTTTCTCAAAATAAAATCATAATCGTAGCATTTCATACCTACTTATAATTCACAATATAATAATAGAGAGGAAACCGCCTCAACGATTCCCTCTCTATCTGTTAATTTTCATCTATGCATCATGATTAATGATGCGTAGTTGTTATTTATTTTCTCTTATTTTTGCTAGTAATTGTTGAGCTGTTGCTGTATTTGCTCTTGATTCAGTTTTTAACATATCAGCGATTTGCGCAATTTCCTTACCTTCTGCACCAACGCTAATCGCTAATGATTTGTATTGTAAGCTCATATGTCCTTTTTGAATACCTTCTGATACTAATGCACGACAAGCTGCAAAGTTTTGTGCTAAACCAACAGCTGCTACGACTTGTCCAAGCTGTTCTGCTGAATCAACTTTCATTAAATCTAATGCTGTCTTCGCAATCGGCAATACTTTCGTGCCACCGCCGACTGTTGCTAATGTCATAGGTACCTCAATCGTACCTACTAATGTTTGACGCGTTTCATCATAGTGCCATGTTGCTAATCCTCGATATTGTCCATCTTTGCTAGCATATGCATGAGCAGTTGCTTCAGCCCCCCGAGTATCATTTCCTGTTGCTAAGACAACAGCATGAATACCATTCATAACACCTTTATTGTGTGTTGCTGCACGATGAATATCTACTTGAGCAAGAACAGAAGCACGTTCCATACGTTTCGCCACTTCTTTTCCATCACGGTCCCCTTTAGAAAGGTTTGCTACATCTATTTCTCCTTGCACTTTAACTACAGAAGCTGTCGCATGATTAGACAAAATACTCATTAATATATCAACGTTGGCAATTTCATTTTTTAAATATGCTGTAATACCTTCTAAAATAGTATTCAACATATTCGCGCCCATAGCATCTTTTGTATCTACAAATATTTTTAACGATAATAATCCTTCTGCTGAAAACGTATCTAATTCGATACGACGATATCCCCCACCTCTTTCAATAATCGATGGATAAACTTCATCAGCAATTTGCTTTATTTGTGGCTCGAGTTGGTATATTTTTTGTGCAAGAGCCTCTGTATCTTTAACACCATCAAAGACGATTTGACCTATCATTAGGCGCTCACTTGAGACTACTTTGAAGCCACCAGTTTGATTAACAAGTTTAGCACCATAGCTTGCAGCAGCTACAACTGAAGGTTCTTCAACCATCATAGGTACTACATATGACTTTTGATCGACAATAATTTCTGGTAATAAACCTACGGGAAGAGTGCCTTGACCAATAACATTTTCAATTAAACTGTTAGCTATTTCTTCTGGAATAAGTGGATTATTTAATAATATCTCTTTATTCTCATAACTCAACCAACCTTTATCTACAAGTTGGTCTAATTTCGCTGTACGAGTTAAATGTCGAAATGACTTATCTAATGCTTCCATTATTTCTCCCCCTGTTCGATTGCTAATGCGATGCCTAAACCGCCACCAATACACGCTGTTGCGATACCGCTCTGTTTACCTTCTTGTGACAATACATTCACAAGTGTCGTCACTAATCGTGTGCCCGTCGCGCCAATTGGATGTCCCAAGGCGATAGCGCCTCCATAAAGGTTAAGTTTATCTTCTGTTATTCCTAAGTTGTTTCTAACTGGAATACTTTGCGATGCAAATGCTTCAGTCATTTCAACCACATCTACTTCATCAATGTGCTTACCTGTTTTTTCAAGTAAGGTTGAAACTGCATGATATGGGGCGTAGCCCATATATTCAGGGTCACAACCAATCTCAGCATGTTCTCCTAAAAGAGCTAAAATTTCAAATCCTTGCTCTTTAGCATACTTAGCATCCATTAGTATTATTGTAGATCCGCCGTCATTGATACTCGAAGCGTTACCACCAGTCACAGTGCCACTTTCTTTAAAAATTGTTTTCAGTGTACCAAGCTTTTCTATACTTGTATTGCCCCGTATCCCTTCATCACTTGTCATCATTTCACCATTTGCATCTTCTAAAGGAACTATTTCATTTTCAAATTTGCCTGCTTCAGTAGCTTGGTGTGCTTTTTGGTGTGATTCATTTGCAAATTGATCTTGTTCGTCACGTGACACTTTGTACTTTTCTGCTATTTTTTCGGCAGTAATACCCATTGGTACGTTTAAAAAAGCATCGGTTAAACCATCATGCATAAAGCTTTGAACTGGCGATTCCCCTTCATTTAAAATAAGTTGTGGGGCATTGGTCATACTTTCTACACCACCAACAGCAACGACTTTCGCTTCACCCAATTGAATTGCTTGTTTACCAAGAATAATTGATTTTAACCCTGAACCACAGACTTCATTGATTGTCATTGCTGGTGTTGTGTCAGGTACGCCTGCATTGATACTAATTTGTCTAGCTGGATTTTGCCCGCTTCCACTTTGCAATACATTTCCATAAATAACTTGATCGATTGTACTTGGATCTAATTTAATCGCTTCTATTGCTGCTTCTAAGGTTTTCTTTCCAAGTTCTACTGCTGAATAATTACTTAGTTTCCCTCTAAATATTCCGATTGGGGTACGTTTTGCACTTACAATTGCTATTTTATTCATATTCAATCTCCTTTATTTACTCTTATTTATAAATTATTGTATTTTATAAGCGTGATTTGGTATGATACAGATGCTTATTTTATATATAGAAAGGTGTCGATACACTTTATGACAGTTGGTATTGATCAAATTAATTTTTACGTTCCAAGATTTTATGTAGATATGGCAAAACTTGCAGAAGCACGTCAAGTTGACCCAAATAAATTCTTACTTGGTATTGGCCAAAATGAGATGGCAGTAAGTCCAGTCAGTCAAGATATCGTTTCAATGGGTGCCAATGCTGCAAAAGATATTGTTACTGAAGAAGATAAAAAACAAATCAGTATGGTAATAGTTGCAACAGAATCTGCAATTGATTCAGCAAAAGCTTCAGCGGTTCAAATACACAACTTGCTTGGTATTCAACCATTTGCCCGCTGTATTGAAATGAAAGAAGCATGTTACGCTGCAACACCAGCAATTCAATTGGCTAAAGATTATTTAGCACAACGTCCAGATGAAAAAGTATTAGTTATCGCTAGTGACACTGCACGTTATGGTATAAATTCTGGCGGTGAACCTACACAAGGTGCGGGTGCAGTTGCTATGATAATATCACAAAACCCACGCATTCTTGAACTAAATGATGATGCAGTTGCATTTACTGAAGATGTTTATGATTTTTGGCGTCCAAGTGGCCAATCATACCCACTCGTTGACGGTGCTTTATCAAAAGATGCATATATCCATTCTTTCCAAGAAAGTTGGAACGAATATGCACGTCGTAACAATAAAACACTAGCTGATTTTAATTCGTTATGTTTCCATGTGCCATTTACTAAAATGGGTAAAAAAGCACTTGATTCAATTTTAACAGATTCTGTTGATGAAGAAACACAAGCACGTTTAACTTCTAGCTATGATGCCGCAACATATTATAATCGTTATGTAGGTAACATTTACACAGGTTCTCTCTATTTGAGTCTAATTTCATTACTTGAAACACATGAACTATCTGAAAATGATACGATTGGATTATTTAGTTATGGTTCTGGCTCTGTTGGCGAGTTCTTTAGCGGTAAGATCGTTGAAGGTTACCAAGATGCGCTTGATATACAAGGGCATAAAGATTTATTAAATAATCGTACTGAAATTTCAGTTGAAGCATATGAATCATTCTTCAATCGCTTTGATGAGCTAGAATTCGACCATGAAACTGAATTAGCAGGTGAACAAAACCCTATTTTCTATCTTGAAAGTATAGATGATCATATCCGTAATTATAATACCTTAAATTAAATCTGAAATCACTTAATCATATCGCAATAATGAGATATAATTTAAATTTTTATCACATAACACTTAACTGATTTCAAATTAAGTTTATAAAAATTAAAAGCACTTTCGTTCAAATTCATTAACTATGAATTATACGAAAGTGCTTTTTCTGATTTTTTATACTTAATATTCTTGTTTTTCTTGTTCAAGTTTACGTGTATAAGCCTCGTATTGCTTTTTACTAGGTTGTAAAGTCAACCCTAAATATTTTCGTTCTCTGTTTGCATCTTTATATAAGGAAACCATCATTAGAATTACTACAATACTAAATGGTAACGCTGAAATAATAGCAGCAGATTGTAATGCATCTAGACCAGTATCACCACCGGCTAATAATAATACATATGCAATACCTGATAATGCTAATCCCCATACAATTTTAACAAAAGCAGAAGGGTTTAATGTACCATATGCAGTCTGCATACCTAATACATAAGTCGCTGAATCTGCAGATGTAATAAAGAATGAAGATATGAGTGCTAATGCTATAATTGAAAGGATAAAGCCAAATGGTAATTCGTTAAAAATTCCAAATAGTTGTGTCTCAGGTGGCATATTAAATATTTCACCATGTGCTTGTCCTGTTGTAATACCTGTTGTACCAAAAGCACTAAACCAAATAATACTAACGACTACCGGTACGCCTAATACAGCAATCACAAATTCTCTAATACTACGACCTTTGGAAATTCTGGCGATAAAAATACCAACAAATGGACTCCAACTCATCCACCAGCCCCAATAGTAGATTGTCCAGCTTTCTAACCAAGTTGCTTTTTGCTCATTCAATGGTGCAACATCAAAGCTATTATATATTAACGTATTTAAATAATCCCCTGTACTCGTGGTCATCATATTCAATATCAATAATGTAGGTCCTATGATGAAAACAACAGTGAGCAATAATCCAGCTAGAACCATATTTAAATTACTTAAATATTGAATCCCTTTACTTAGACCACTCCATGCACTGTATAAAAATAACACCGTGACTACCGCTATAATGATACCTTGAACTAATGAATTCGAAGGTATTCCAAATAAATAATTCAAGCCTGCATTTATTTGTATAGCTCCTACCCCTAAAGAAACTGCAACGCCAATAACAGTGGCGAATACTGCTAGTATGTCCACAATATTACCAATCGGTCCTTCTACTTTATCTCCTAAGATTGGTCGTAACGTTCTTGAAATCAATCCATTTTCACCTTTACGAAACTGTGAGTATGCTAAACCTAACGCAACGACCCCATACACTGCCCATGGATGAAAACCATAATCTAAGAATGAAAATCTGAAGGCCTCTGCCATGGATGCTTTTGTTTCTGCATCAGCAGTTGGTGGCGCTAAATAATGTGAAATAGGTTCTGACGCACCATAAAAGACTAAGCCAATCCCCATACCAGCACTAAATAACATCGCTAACCAAGAAATAGTACGGAATTCAGGTTTATCTGAAGGCTTCCCTAACTTTAATTTGCCGATTGGGCTAAATGCAAGAAATATACAAAAGCCTAAAATGACAGTATATAAAAGCATATAATACCAGCCAAATGTTTTAGTAACCCAAGTTGATATACTACCTGTAATTGTTCCAAATTGTTGTGAAAATATCGCACCTAGTAACACAAGTATCCCAATAATAGATGCGGAATAAATAAATACACTTGAAAATTGTTTTTCCTCTTTATGCAAAATACTCACCATCCCTTAATTTTTTCAAAGACGTTTCAAAGGATATCATACTGAGATAAATAATCAACTTTGTTTAGGATTAATTTACAACCATCAAGTATATTCAAATTATATTTATGCTTTTAAAAATCGTTATTTATGGCTATAGTTTTAAGGTTTTGTACTATGTTTAGGCCTATAAAACGCGTCTAAATTTACTTGTTCTACTTTAAGTAATTCAATCTTGGTATCAATACCACCACCATAACCAGTTAAACTACCATCTTTGCCTACCACTCTATGGCAGGGAACTATAATGGATATGGGATTGTTTCCCACTGCGCCTCCAACTGCTTGGGATGACATTCGAGATTTCCCTCTCATTTTGGCTATTTTCTTTGCAATTTCACCATAAGTTATTGTTTGTCCGTATGGTATGTCTAAAAGCACTGACCACACTTGCTCACGAAATACTGTACCATTTGCTTTAAGTGGAAAATCTAACTTGGGATTATTTCCTGAGAAATAGGCATCTAACCAACGTTCTACTTTGTCAAAAATAGGTAGCTCTGCTTCAATAAATTCGTCATCAAATTTCTTCTCAAAGTCGGTTTGATTGGGTAACCAAAGACCGGTAATATATTCTCCGTCAGACGTTATGGCAATACGACCAATGGGTGCTTTATAATATCTTTTATAATGCATTATAGCCCTTCTTTCTATCCCTATTTATTTCTTTTCATCTTAAATCTTTACTTGTTTTATGTAAACTATTAAGGGAATAAATAGGACATATAATACGATAAAAATAGGAGCTCATTTATATGCACAGACCAAAACATTTTAACCCTATTAATATTAGCGCAGATTTAAATTTTAATAACTCACATAGGTCAGAACGTCTGACTATGATTTATAAAGCACTTTATCAACTAAATGATATTGCCCTCGGTCTAATATTTTTAATTGGTAGTATTTTATTCTTTAGTGAGACGACTGTAATAATGGGCACTGTCTTATTTGTAATTGGCAGTGTACAAATGACAATCAGACCATTAATTGCATTTTCTCATGATCTTCATTTAGCACATAAATATAAAAAATTAGATATGAACCAACGATAATTTAATATATAAAAAGACCGAGGTAACAGCGTTGTTACCTCGGCCTTTATTTTATCTTTAATTATTTATTTTACGTGTTGGTATGATTAATGCACTTGCCAGTACGCCACAACCTACTAAACAAGCTCCAACTATAAATCCTATTCCTGCTGCAGTATGTAAGCTGAGCCCACTCTGAACAATGGCTGTAAAAACAGAAGTTAAAATTGCAATACCAAATGCGCCACCAAGCGTTGACCCCATTTTAAATATGCCTGAAGCTACGCCTACTTTTTCTGGCGGTGTAGTTGAAACGGCTGTACTTAATGCTGGAGTAGCAAAGAGTCCTGTACCGCCACCGAAAAAGATTGAAGCAATTAAAGCAACGATAACATAACCGGAATTACCAAAGAACGTTAAACTAAATAAAATAATTCCTGTAGCCGTAAATATTGGACCAATGACTAATGCGCGCTTAGCACCGAATCGTTTAATACTCTTTTCGCCTAAACGAACTACAATTAATAATGTAATTAGGTACGGTAATGTGAGTAAACCAGCCTGAAAGGCACTAAATTTCAATCCATTTTGTACATACATATTAAATAATGCGATTACACCCACACCCGTGTTTAAAAGAAAGTTCGCAAGCACTGCGCCTATATAAGGTCTGTTTTTAAATAGTTCCAAATCGATAAATGGAGTATTTTTGCCACGTTCCACTTTGAAAAAGATAAAAATACATATAAGAAAGACTGCGCCTAAAATTAACGTTGGTGCACTCAGCCACCCCATTTTATAACCTTGTGTAATAACAAAGCTAATACTCGCTATCATAATGACAAATATCGTAAGGCCAGCGTAATCAAAACGGTTATCCGTTTTTTCAACTAATTTACTTTCTGGTAAATTTTTTAATAGATACATTGCTACTAACGATAAAATGATGGATAAAATAAAAATAGATTGCCAAGAGATAAACGTTGCCATCGCTCCTGCAAAAAAGGAAGATAAACCTGTCCCACCAAATGCACCTATTGACCAAAAGCTCAATGCTTTTTGTCTCTCTTCACCTTTGAAAAAGTCATTAACAATTGAAATCGTTGCAGGCATAATAATCGCTGCAGAAAAACCTTGTACAACCCTACCTAATAGTAGTAATACAACGTTGCCTGAGACAATTAGCATCAATGAACCTACAATACTTAATATTAATGCAATACGTGTCATTTTTACTTTGCCAAATTTATCGGAAATGTTACCAGCTACTACCATAAATACACCAGTAACAAACGACGTTAAACTTATAGAAATATTAACAATACCTGGACTAGCTCCAAAGGTTGACTGAATTTGAGGTCCGATGTTTAAAAATGATTGGGCGAATAACCAATACGTTAATATTGATAATACAATCCCTGTTAACAACTTACCTCCTGAAATTTGTTTCATTTTTTCTACCATACAAGCATCCCCTATGTTTAATGATATAAAATAAGAATTAAAAAAGATGCTCTTATAAACATTTTATAGATGAGCATGTTACACAATCTAGTGTACGCTTCAAACTTTTAAAATTCTTACACAAATAAATTTTATCATTAATTGGTCATAAAGGTCATACATTTACCTTTTCTTTTTGGAATTTTCTGATAACTATTGTCTATAATTTATCATTTTTCTCATTATTTTAGTTAAAATAATTTTTTAATAGCTTTATTAAAGTACTTTTTAAAATAAAGTTTTTGATGCATACCTTTATAATGTGTCATAAAATAGAACTTTGTCTGTTCGGAGACTAAAAGTTCATTTAAAATATCTACTGCTTGTTCAGTTTGAGGCATCACGTTTGTTTGGATATCCGGATGTGCTTCATCTTCAAGCATACCAACATACCAATACACATGCTGAGCTTGATTAATAATTTGTTGCTTATTCATAAACGTAATAAAGCCTGGGTACCAGATTGAAGGTGAAATGAGTATATATGTACCAAAAGTTTCGGGTTTTTTAAATAAAGCATAAAGCACTACTAAACCTCCTAGCGATGCGCCAGCAAGGCTAATATCGACACGTTCTTTTGATATATTGAAACATTTTCTTAAATAAGGTAATAATTGTTCTGCAATCCACGAAATGTAATCATCCGCTTCTTTATAAAACGTATCTTCATCTACAATAGTTTGCCATGATTCATATAATTTTTCATGTTCATTTGGCTGTAACCCAACAAATATAACGTCTCGATCAATATCTTTAAATAAATCATCTCCCCCTTGTACTATAACTAAAGGATACGAATACGAGTCACGCTTAAAATAACCTTTTGGCAATTTCACTTCAATTTCATGGTCTTGAAATCGAATATTCAAGTCTCTTATGTTCATATCACTCAACTCACTTTCAACTTATACCTACACTTTAAATAGTATTATCTAAAATTATAAAGGTCTATATCATTTTCTTTTGCGTATTCTAATGCTAGAATTTCTAAAATATTAATCACTGCTGGATTACCTTTCACTTTAATGTATTGAAATTTCAAGTTATGCTCTTCAGCTTTAATGTTTTTGAGCTCTGATTCATCTAAGTTTTGATGTGCTACATATGCTTTTCTAAATCTCGAAGTACCTACATCTGATTTCAAATTAAATTGCGCAAGTTTATCGTTTAAATCTTTTTGCGTCAGTTTATAACCAGTCATAAAACCACCAGCCTGACCTACATATAAAGGCTCTTTATTTTTAAAGATAACAAAGATTCCATTTTGATCTTCTACCGAACTTCTACTTTCTTTATCAAATGTAAGTGCCTTAGATTTATCGTATTTAAATAGTTTTTTTATTGGCTTTTTATACTCTTCTAAAAATGCTTCTAACTTTTTATCTCCATTCATATTAATCATCCTCATATTATTTTTTATCATTCTCTATATACACTTTAATGAGGAGCGATAAACTCTATGAATATAATTAAAAGAAAATATTTATATCATTGTGTATATAAATATGAAGGTTGTAGCCCTATACCTATAGGCCTACAACCTTCATACTCAATTTAAAATATTTATTTCAAATAATTTAATACGGTAACACCTACTGCTTCAGCTGCTACACGTAATGATTTTTCACTAATATTAAATTTAGGATGGTGATGTGGATGTATGTCACCATTTTCTGGCGCAGCACCTGCATAGATAAATGAGCTCGGTATCTCTTTAGCATAATAAGCAAAGTCTTCTGATGGTGGTTGCGCCTCACATCTTTCTATATTTTTAATTGCGTCTGTATTAGCACTTTCAATAGATTCTACTACAAAATTTGTAAATTCTGGATCATTATATAGTGCAGGATAATCGTCATTATAATCTAATTCACAAGTTACACCAAACATTGATTCTAATCCATCGGTTAAGCGTTTAATCTCTTTTTGGATCGTATGTTTTGTATCGTCTGTTAAGGCGCGTACATCACCCTCGACTTCGATACTATCTTTAATCACATTAAATTGTCCCTTACCATCAAACGAACCAATGGTTACAACCCCCGTCTCAAAAGGACTCAAACGTCTAGATACAACAGTTTGTAAGGCATTAACAAAATATGCACCTGCTACAATACTGTCATTTGCCGTGTGAGGTGATGAACCATGACCACCTTGACCAATGACTTTTAGTTTAAAGAAATCTCTACCTGTTTGCACATTGCCTTCACGATAATATACATTTCCTGCCGGCATATGACTCATCACGTGTACACCTAATACATGATCTACATCTTTTAATACGCCATCTTTAATCATTGCTTGTGCCCCACCTGGTGGAACCTCTTCAGCTGGTTGATGAATGACGACAACTTTACCACTAAACTCATCTTTAAGTTCGATAAGTGTCTCAGCAAGAATTAACATATAAGCTGTATGGGCATCGTGACCACAAGCGTGCATTACACCGTCATTTTTTGAAGCAAACTCTAATCCTGTATCCTCTTGAATAGGTAGCGCATCAAAATCAGCGCGTATAGCAATTGTTTTACCAGGTTTCCCACTATCAATCGTTACTTTCAAACCGTTTGGCCCTACATTAGTTTCGACTTCACAATCTTTATCCTTGTAAAAGTCTTCAATATACTTAGGTGTTTCTTCTTCGTGGAAAGATAACTCAGGGTGCTGGTGGAGATAACGACGTATTTCAATCATTCGATTTTCTTTTTCTTTCAATATATTTATTAATTGTTTCACCATAAAAGTTCCTCCTATATTAAATATATTTAACTTATTTACATTATATACTTTTTGGAAGAATTTTATTTGTTAGAACCTTTGAACAACGTTTGAAATCTAATTAATTTTCGAACAATTATATTCTTATATACACTCGATAAATGATAATAACACTGACAACATACACTTTTACAATACTTCTCTTTTACAGTTATCTTCTTGTTTAAAAATTTACTATTCATTTCTCTAAATTACCTCTGAGAAGTTTTGTGTAAATTAAAAACTGCCGAACCAAGTCTGAGGACTCAGTCGACAGTTAACATATCTTTAGGTAATCAAATTATTTTTAATAAAGATGCTTATTTTTTATTAATCATTCTTTCGATTAATTCATTTAATTTACTTATATTTTTACTTTGTTCTGATAGTAATGACACCACATCATCCTCTTGGGTGTTTGATGTCGTAGTCTTTTCAGTATTATGCGTTTCATTATTAGAATTAGAGTCATTATAATAATGCTGTTGTTTTTCACCTGTTTGATAGTCTTTCAATGCTTGATATAAGAAGTCATGTTGTGATGTTTGTTGCGCAATTTCGTCATAAAGCATTTTCGTTTTTCTATCTACTTGAATATTATTGGTGTTTATACTTTTAGTATTCGAATGTTGATAGATACTGAATGTACGATCGTAACCTTCTTTAGCTACGTTTTTAGATTGTGAAGGCATTTCACTTTGTAAATCATGCCCCTCTATATCGACATGCGGTAATATTCTATTTAACCATGATGGCATATACCAAGATGCTTTACCAAATAATTGGGTGAACGCAGGTACCAATAATAAACGCACGATAAATGCATCGAATAACACACCGAAACCAAGTGCTAGCCCCATTGATTTAATCATTACGTCATCTTGGAAGACGAACGCGATAAACACACTGAACATTATCAATGCAGCAGCAACGACAACTGGTCCGCTTTCTTTAATACCTACCTTGATTGAATGTTCATTATTGCGTGTCTTGCTGTATTCTTCATGAATACGTGACATAAGGAACACTTCATAATCCATCGCTAGTCCAAATAACAAACCAATTGTAATGACTGGTAAAAATGCGAGTAATGGACCTGTGGTATCAACCCCAAATAGACTGGCCATAAACCCTTCTTGCATGATTAACGTGGTAAATCCAAGCGTTGCTACTAATGATAGTACGAAACCGAGTACTGCTTTCAATGGAATGATAATTGAACGGAATACTACCATTAATAAAATAAAGGCTAATGCAACGATAACACTAGCAAATAATGGAATTGCTTCGTTTAGCTTTTGAGACATATCTATATTAATGACGCTCTGACCTGAGATTTCAGTTTTGAAATCATACTTATCTCTTGCTTCATCATCATAGTCTCTTAAGTCATGGACTAAATCATTTGTGGATTGTGCATTAGGTCCTTTTTCGGGAATCACCGCAATTAACGCAAAATCTTTGCTGTCGCTTAACTGAGGTGGCGCTGCCATATCCACGTTATCCATATTATTGATATCTTTAGTCATTTCTTGTAAATCTTTTTGTAATGCTCTAGGGTCACCTTTTTTATCTTTAACATTAACAATCATAGCGATTTGGCCATTATAACCCTCGCCGAATTTATCTGAAATAATATCATAAGCTTTATGTTGTGTTGTATCTTCAGGTTTCATACCGTCATCTGGGATGCCCAAACGCATATCATTAATAGGAATCGCAGCTACTACTAATATGATTAAACCTATTAAGATAGCAGCTAACGGTTTGCCTACTACAAACCGTGACCATGCTGTATCCACATCACCTGCAAATTCTGATTTACTTTGTTTCGGCTTAATGCTTTTATGGAAAATACTAATTATTGCTGGTAATAACGTTAAGGCACTGAGTACTGCTACAAGTACACTAATCGCTGAAGCATAACCCATAACCGCTAAGAAGTCTATTCCTACTAGAGCTAAACCACAAACAGCAATAATTACCGTAACACCTGCAAATACAACAGCACTACCAGCTGTACCTACAGCTAAACCAATTGCCTTAATATGATTCGTTTCCGTCTTCATTAATTGACGATATCTAAATAATATAAACAATGCATAATCTATACCCACTGCTAAACCAATCATCACTGCGAGCGTCAACGTCACATTTGGGATATCGAAAGCATAAGTCAATAATGAAATGATACCTACACCGGTACCTAAACCAAGTAATGCACTAATAATCGGCATACCTGCTGCAATAAAGGAGCCGAATGTAATTAATAGAACCACAAATGCAACGATAATACCTATTATTTCTGAGGCACCACCAATTTCAGTTGATTCCATACCTGTACCCATCAACTCAACTTGTACATTGTGTTTGTCTTCTAATTCATTTACTTTATCTTTTACATTATCTTTAGAATCTGTGCTTAAAGCTGTTGCTGAGACATCGTAATTTATATCAGCAAAAGCTGTAGTTTTATCTTTACTTATTTGTTTATGATCATAAGGATCTGAAATATTTTTAATATCATCATCATTGTCTTTAATATCTTTCAATGTATTTTTGATATCTTTTGTTATTTCTTCTTTAACTATGCCATTATCAGAGTCACTTTTAAGTACAACTCTTATTTGAGCTTTTTCACTATCTTGATTAAACTCTTCTTCAATTTTTTCGTTTGTATCCAATGACTGTAAACCATTCATCGTGATGTCGTTATCAAATTTTGGTGAACTTATCATAAGGGGAATGATAATCGCTGTGAGTATAATAACCCAAATTACTACACTCCACCATTTATGCTTAGCAACAAACGAACCTAATTTATACAAAAACTTTGCCAAACTATTGCCTCCTATTTTAATCAACGTTATAGTTTAAACATATAGTGTAGATTATTTATAATGTCATTTTACAAGCTTAATCGACGTATAAAAAGAATTAATTGTGTCAATCTGTCTATTTAAACTACAAACAAGGGGATATGTCGAATGAATGAAAAAGATCTTCGAGTCATTAAAACAAAACGCGCACTTTCTAAAAGTTTTTATGAACTATTAGAAAAGCAATCATTTTCTACTATTACGGTAAATCAAATTTGTAATGAAGCATTAGTCCATCGCACTACCTTTTACAAACATTTTTACGATAAATATGATTTGCTTATTTATCTAATTACGTATTTGATGAAAGATTACTTTTCAATTGATTTTAAAGAACGTATTAATAGCCCATTTAGTATTTTAGAGAAAACAATTACAGATATTGATGAATTAAAAAAAGTGAAAGAAAAGCAAGAAGACGATAAAGATTTTGAACGTACGATTACCAATCATTTTATACGTGTACTACAAAGTGATATTAAAGATAATATGTCACGTATCTCCGTTGATCCGAGTGTTCCTGTCGACCTTATATTTTATGTATATGGTTCAAGTCTATTTGGATTTATGGAATGGATGCGAGACCATGATATCAATCGGCCAGCACATGAAATTGATGAAATTTTTCATAAGATGATAAATATTAAAGTGAAAGACGAATGAATTTAAAATGAGTTTAATTCATAAAAAAAGAGCCTCGCTGCATAGCAACGAGGTCTTTTTTTATGACTATAAATTGTATTTAAAACATTTCAGAAACAACTTTTTGTTCTAAGAAATTTAATAGATAGTCTGGGCTACCTGTCTTAGCATCTGTACCTGACATTTTGAAACCACCAAAAGGATGGTAACCAACAACTGCTGCAGTACAACCACGATTTAAATACAAGTTACCCACATCGTAATCTTCAACTGCTTGCATCCAATGCTCACGGTTATTAGTAATAACAGCTCCCGTTAAACCATAGGCAGTATCATTAGCGATTTCTAATAATTCTTCAAAGTCGTTACCTTTCACAAAGCCAACGACTGGACCAAAGATTTCTTCTTGCATAATTTGATCACTAGATTTTAGTCCTGAGAAGATTGTTGGTTCAACAAAGTAACCAGTGGCACCGTCTGTACCGCCGCCTTGTTCTAATTTACCTTCTTTACTACCAATCTCAATATAATTTTTTATCTTATCAAATTGTTTTTTATTAATAACTGGACCCATATTCGTATTATTTTCAGTATTACCTAGTGTTAAATTCTTAGTTAATTCAACTGATTTTTTTAATACTTCGTCATATACGTCTTTGTGCACGATTGCGCGTGAACATGCCGAACATTTCTGCCCTGAGAAACCAAACGCTGAACTTACAATAGATTCTGCTGCTAAATCAATGTCGATATCTTTATCCACAACGATTGCATCTTTACCACCCATTTCAGCAATCACACGTTTTAAGAACTGTTGGCCTTCTTGTACTTTTGCAGCTCTTTCAAAAATTCGAGTACCTGTAGCAAGCGAACCTGTAAAAGTCACAAAATGCGTGTGTACGCTATCTACAAGATAGTCACCGATTTCTTTTGGATCACCTGGTACAAAGTTAACTACGCCTTTCGGCAATCCAGCTTCTTCTAATATTTCAATCAATTTGTATGCAGTTAACGGTGTGTCTTCTGCTGGTTTTAAAAGTACTGTGTTCCCTGCAACTACTGGTGCTAATGTCGTACCAGCCATAATTGCAAACGGGAAGTTCCAAGGCGGAATTGTTACTCCAGTGCCCATTGGTTTATAGAAATATTGATTATGTTCGCCCTCTCTATCCAATGTTGGTTTACCATCCGCTAATTCCATCATTGATCTTGCATAGTATTCAATGAAATCAATACCTTCTGCTGCGTCACCTACAGCTTCATCCCATGGTTTACCTGCTTCGTAAACCATCACTGCTGATATTTCTTCTTTACGACGTCTAATAATCGCCGATACTCTAAGTAAAAATTCAGCACGGTCTCTGTGTGACCATTTTCTCCATGATTTATAAGCTTCATTTGCAGACTCAAATGCCTTATCTACATCTGCTTGAGTTGCTTTTGAAACTTCTGCAATAACTTCAGTAGTATTGGCAGGGTTGATAGATTGATACGTATCTTTAGTGAAAATCTCTTCCCCATTAATTACTAGAGGAATTTTTTGGTTTAATTCACCTTTAACTTTTTTTAGAGCCTCTTTAAAAGACTCTACATTTTTACTGTCTGTAAAATCGATACCTGGTTCATTTTGATAATTGACTACCATTTTTCTACCCCCATGTAAGTTTGTAAATAGAAAACCAAAATGGAATAGTTCCATTCTTACTTTTATTGTATATGTAACCTACTACAAATGCAATCGCTTACAACCACTTTTCAAAATTAAATCGCATTTAACCTATTTCGCATTTTCAGATGAAATTTGGTATTATATTCTATGGAATTTAATGTGGAAGTTATATATTTATCGAAAGTTAATTTAATATTTTGTAATCTGATTTTTACATAGAATTATCATTACTTTGTTATTATTTAGACTTGAGTATAATTAAATCAATATTAATTCAAAATTAAAGAACAATCGTGAGGTTAAGCTATTTATGAAAACATATACTTCTGTTATATTTTGGATGCGTACTATAGCTTGTTTAAGTATTGTTCTCATTCATGCGATTACAACTACATTTTCTAAGATGGATTTTGTAGGACATGGCACTGCTATAAGACTATTTCAATTATTATTAATGTTTAGTACACCGTTATTTGTATTTATTTCAGAATTTTTATTGGCGAAAAATTATCATGTTAAAACAAAACCAGGTTTCTTCAAAAACAAACTGATTTATCTGGGTATACCGTATATTATGATTAACTTAGCTATCTCATATTTTTATTTTGAACCTGCAACATTTGCTGAGTACCTTAGACATGTTTCAACTACCATGTTACATGGTGGCGCTGTCACTTATTTTATTGTAATCATTTTCCAATTCTATATTTTACATATTCTATTTGCCAAATATATAATTAAATGGAAGCCTATTCCCGTAATTATTGGATCAATCATTTTCGCAACACTTTATTGGGCAGTTAGACAATTCGTACCACAATCAGAAAATCCGATTTTAGCCCTCTTTTGGGAAAGAGAAGGTTGGATGTTATGTCTAGGGTGGATTAGTTACTTCTTACTTGGCTTTTACACAGGTATATATTATGAAACTTTCATGCAAAATATAAAAAAATATACTTGGCTTATTATTTTCGGAGCAATTCTATCAGCAAGTATATTAGTATGTAATTATTTATTTGGCATTAGCACTTGGGTAGAATCTAAACGTTTTGATATACCATTTTATGTCACTATGGTTATTTTGCTATTTTTCTTATTCTCATCTTATGTCAAATATGTACCAAAATTCATACTATTTATAAGTAACTATTCGTTTTGTATATATTTAATACATTACTTTTTTGTACATGATTTAGGTTTACTGAGAGCAGATAGCTCATTGCGAAACATTGCTTTCACTTTCATACTTACTGTAACCATATCCATTTCTCTAGCCTATCTATTCAATTTATTTAAACTCGGTAAGTTCATTGTGGGCGGCATAGGACATATTAACTATGACAAAGTATACGAAAGTTACAAACATGGTAAAATGGATTAAATTGTTAGTAACGTAACGTGTTATAAGTATAAACTACTTTACTACTATTAAATCTATGAAAAGATAATAAGTTAATCTAAAACAAAAACAGACGTTATTGAATTTAAAATTCAATAACGTCTGTTTCTTTATCTCAACATACATATTATATTATTTATTTTCGCGGTCTTGTCGACGTTGATACGTTGGTTGTTCAGAAGATGATGCATTATTAAAATGATTTAAATCTTCATTTTTATGTTTAGATGATTTCCTTACTAACAACATAATGCCAGCAATTAACCATAACAGTGCAGTAAGCCAGTTAAATGTAAACACTGTAACAATCGCAATTAATATGAGAACAACGCCTGAAAATTTAGGCAGTTTATTAATTAATAATGCAACAATAATCGCAATGACCGTACATACAATGACTACAACTAAAGCTATAAGGAACAAATCGCTCGCTACATCTAATAATTGGGACGGGCTCATTTGAGTTGAGACTTGATTATATTCGTTACTATTATTAATCTTTTCTATCAATGTATCTTTTACACTGGCATCGTTTAAAAACGGTGTTACAATAGCCATTATAAAAATTAATATAAACTGTAAGATAATACCTATCCACGTTAATATTTTTTCCACGGTTCGTTTCATAAATTTCCTCCTCAGAAATGCTCTATCTATGTCATTTATTCTATACCCTACACAATTTACGTTAAGCTGTTATGTGTTTACTCAATCCATTTTATTGTATTTAAAACTTTGAAACAAATGAATTTCACTCAATGTATACCCCCTTAAAAATCGGGTATATAATTGTAATCTACATAAATAAAGGGATGGTTAAAAATACAATGAAAAAAAGGGACAAACATGAAAGAAAGAAAAAAAATCGTAATTTAGTTTACATCATATCAGTAATTATTATTTTACTTGTCACTTTAGTTGCTGGTATCTTCCCAAAGACATTTGGAACCAATGCACAACAAGTTTATAATTATATTTCAAATTCTTTTGGTTGGTTATTTTTAATAATTATATTTATTTTAGATATCTTTTTAATTTCTTTAGCGATATCACGTTATGGCCGTTTTAAACTAGGGGGAGACAATGAAGAACCAGAATTTTCAATGTCTTCCTGGATTGGAATGCTCTTTTCAGCAGGACTCGGTGTAGGTATTGTATTCTGGGGTGTTGCGGAACCATTAACCCATTATTTACATTCTCCATTTCCCGGAAAAGTTGCAAATGAATCTGCTGAATCTGCAAGAGTAGCAATGGGTTATACGTTTTTCCATTGGGGAATCTCACAATGGTCTATATTCGCTATCGCAGGTCTCACAGTGGCTTATTTTCAATTTAGAAAACAGCGAAATGGCTTGATTTCAACCGCGATGGAACCCGTTTTCGGCGAAGCATATAAACGACCTTATAGAAACATCATTGATATTTTAGCTATTATCGCAACAGTGATGGGTATTGCAACTTCTATTGGTTTAGGGATTATGCAAATTAGCGGCGGTCTTGAACATGTCTTCAATGTACCCAACAATAATGTAACAAAAATCGGTATCACTATTTTAATGGTTGGTATTTTCTTAACTTCAACAGCAACCGGATTAAATCGAGGTGTCAAATGGCTAAGTAATATCAACATTGGTTTAGGTGCTTTACTTCTTATCTTCATATTATTCTTTGGAGATTTAAAATTTATTTTTGAGTCTTACACATTAGCAATCGGAGATTATTTACGTCATTTTGTTGAATATAGTTTACGTATCAGTCCTTATGACGGGGAGAATAGTTGGATTCAACAATGGACTGTCTTTTATTGGGCATGGGTTATATCTTGGTCACCGTTTATCGGTGGATTTGTAGCCCGAGTTTCACGCGGACGTACAATTAGAGAGTTCATCATTGGTGTTCTTATTATTCCTCCACTTATATCATTTACTTGGATCGCTGGATTTGGAGGCACAGCACTTAAAATAGCACTAAAAGAAAATGATAATATAGCTGACGTTGTTGATCAAGATTATACTGTAGCTTTGTTTGAATTATTATCGAAATTCCCACTCGCTGATATTACGAGTGCCTTAGCAATTATGTTGATATTTATATTCATTGTTACAAGTGCGGATTCTACGACACATATTGTGTCAGGTATGGCAACAGGTGGTATAGCAAATCCTAAGACAAAGCATAAATTCATTTGGGGCATTTTAATTGGGGCAATATCAGTGTCAATGACAATTGCAGGTGGTCTAACAAGTTTACAAACTGCATCTGTCGTTACTGGTCTTCCTTTCTCTATTATTTTACTATTGATGATTGTGTCATTAATGCGCGCACTACGAAGAGAACCAACAAAACACTTTGAAATGAGTCATATAAATGATGATAAAGATTACTCTATCCCTCTTGAAGAACGCGAAAATGGCGAACCAAATAATAAGGAAGACAAGGCTACGACTAACGAAACAAAAAATGATAAACACAGCCCTAATCATAATGACACTGGCAACAATGACCAAGAAACTACTACATCAACAAGTAATAAAAAACATGCCAAGAAAGATAAACATAGTAATGATTAACACTCTTCCATTCTTATGTTATAACGACATTATTTTACCACTCCAATAAGGGAAAATTGGAGTGGTTTTTTATTTTCTTAATTTCTAAATATACATATACTTAAGATATCTTACTCATTTTTGATAAACTAGTAGTAATAATTAATTAAAGGGGATGGTTTTTTGAATTTAGACGAGCAACAACCGCATATAATAAGAAAAATGATAAGTAACGGAGAACTTACTGAACATACAAGTGGGATGGCTAAAGGTTATATACAAGCTAACGTCGTTATTTTACCATCAAGCTATGCTTATGATTTTTTAAAATTTTGCTTTAGAAATCCTAAGACATGCCCACTTTTAGATGTATCAGAAAAAGGATCTACCTCTTTTCCATTTTACGGTAAAGTAGCCGACATCAGCACAGAAGTTGCAGCATACCGCGTTTACCGTTATGGTGAACTTATTGAATCACCATCCAATATTTCACATTTATTTAATGATGATATGGTCAGTTTTTTGATTGGATGTAGTTTTACTTTTGAACATGCATTATTAGAAGCTGGTATCCCGATACGTCATATTGAGGAAGATCATAACGTCCCGATGTATATGACAAATATCCCTGCAGAATCGAGTGGACAATTTACTGGCAATATTACCGTGAGCATGAGACCAATGACAATGCAACAAGCTATTAAAGCAACTGAAATAACTTCACATTATAAAAATGTACATGGAACGCCAATTCATATCGGTGATCCAGCTAAAATAGGTATTGAAAATATTACAGCACCAGACTTTGGAGAACCAGTTACAATTAAAGAAAATGAAGTTCCTGTATTTTGGGGATGTGGGGTTACACCGCAATCCGTGGCTTTAGATGCTAAACCAGAACTCATGATTACCCATGCACCTGGACATATGTTTATAACAGATATACTCGATAGCCAATTAAGTGATTAACATCAATATTCAATCAAAGTACTAAAATAAATGAATTAAATACGCATTTTAAATAACTAAATTTATAATAAAAAGACAGTTAGATTTCAAAAGTGAAATCTAACTGTCTTTTTGTGCTTTTAGCTTTGTACTCTAGATTTCTTTTTAAATAATCTATCTTTAGAGTTATAGTTAACACAGTGATTTAACGTGCTTCTACATCTTTTTGAGTCACGATTGGATAATCTTTGAATAAGATAGAACATACATAGCCAACGATAAGACCAATGACGCCAACAATGGCTCCATATATAAATATTTTCAATGGCTCGTTAAATCCAAACATAACTAAAAACCCTGCTAATGGTGTGGCCGTCCCTGTTGCGTCATTAATCATTCCTGATGAAGCGACAACGGCACCTGCTAACGCACCACCTATAAAGTTAGCTGTATAGATGGGTATAGGATTGGCAGAGACAATATCTGCTTGAGATAAAGGCTCGATACAAACGGCTATCCTTGATTTACGATCACCTAATTTTAATTTATTGAACATCGTGCCATTTATAAATGATGATGCAAAGGAAACCATAGCAGCAATAGCCATTGGCATTCCAGTTAGACCAAGCAATGCTGTTAAAGCCATAGAACTAAGTGGCGCCGTACCTACTACAGTAATCACTCCACCCAGAATAAGTCCCATAATGATTGGATTAATCTCAGTAGAACTTTGAATAATATCTCCTATTTTTAATAATGAGTTATTGACTAATGGCGTTACCCCAGTAGCTACTAACCTTGCCAAAGGTGCAATAATCAATATCCCTACGATTAAATCTATACCATCTGGAACTTTTCGCTCTGCATACTTCATCAAGTAACCAATGACATACCCAGCTACGAAACCTGGTATTAAATCTAATCCGCCACATGACGCAGCAATCACTAGCGCATAAACTGGCGAAACACCAATCGCTAATGCAACAAGACCAGCTGCAGCAACGCCACCTAAGCCGCCAGCAGCATCACCAATTTCACCTAAGAATTTAATGCCTAATAGGTCTCCACCTACGTATTTATGAAATGCCTCAACTAAAAATGTAGCAATTGCAGCATTTGCTAATGCACCCATAGCACGCATACCCATAGGTGCTCGATATGTAAATAGTGTAAATAATGCTAGTACTACTACTAAAAACAAAGTTCCAATTAATATATCCATCTTGAAATTCCTCTTTCCTTTTCCTGAAGTAGTTATGTTTTGTGTGGAAATAATTGCTTTAATTCTAACTCTAAGGTTAGTTCATCCACCCTTTCTAAAATAGAATCACAAGACCTTAAATATAAATCTACAATTATAAAACTTACCTTTTCACTCACATTTTTATAGTTTAACATATTTTTCTATTATATTCCGAACAATCTTATTATTTTTAATTTAAGCTCCGCGGAATATTTTTGTACGTTATTTTAATTTATTTTTTAATACTACACAATATAATAATTATAATTAATGTAGAGTGTTTTTATATTTAAGAGTATTATACATTTTTATAACAAAAAAACGTTAGCAACTTATTCATATCATAATGAATGTTGCCAACGCTTTTGGCTTTATAATAATTATTTATTATCTATTTTACTAATTGGTTTAGCAGGTGTTCCAATGGCTACGACGTTATTTGGTATATCTTTTGCTACTACGCTCCCTGCTCCGATAACTGCACCATCTCCGATAGTAACGCCAGGTAGAACTACCACATTGGCGCCTAACCATACATTATTTCCAATGCGGATTGGTAATGCTTGCTCTAAACCAGTATTTCTTTCTTTATATTGAAGTGGATGGATAGCAGTATATAACCCACATTTTGGACCAATAAAAACATGGTCGCCGATAAATATTTTACCGCCATCCATAAAGTAGCAATCATGATTTATAAATACATTTTCACCTAAGAAAATATTGTACCCATAATCGACTTGAAATGGACTTAAAACCTCTAGGTTAATAGGCTGATAATTAAGTAAATCATTTATAATTGTACTCCTTTTTTCTATATTGCTTGGCTTTGTCTGATTTAATTCAAAGCAGAGGTCTTTAGCCTTATTTCTTTCAATTTCTAATGCTTCATCATAGTTGGCGTCATACCACTCGCCAGTCAACATTTTTTCTTTTTCACTCACACGATTTTCTCTCCTATCTTATTCGTGATTCATTACACTCACAGTTTAACATTTTTAATTATTTAAACCATATGGATAAATAATTGGTACATTATTGTTCCAGCGTAATTCCCTATAACATATCCCAAAGTACCAATGATAAGTATAGGTCCAACTAGACCAGACCATCCTTTGCTTATAGCCAACGCAGCAGCTGTCGTTGGACCACCAGCAGTCGCGTTACTTGCAAGTAATATTTCTTCTATCTTAAATCCAAATACCTTACCTAACGTGAGACTCAAACCTAAATTAAATATAAGTATAATAACAACAAAAATAAATAATAATGGTGCAGTAGTAATGATTGTAGCAAAAGAAGCTGGCGTGCCTATAACGACAAAGAAAATATAAATAAGGAACGTGCCGATTTCTAATGCACCAGCTAAGCGCTCAAAGAATTTTCCCCATATCGCTACTACTAATAGTGTTAATGTCGTTAATAATAAATAAAAATCTCCAAAGAAAGATACAATTATAGTTAATAAAAAATTAGATTTAGGAACCCACTGTTGTATTAATTCCGCACATTTAAAACTAACTGCTACAAGCCCTATGGCAATTGCTATAGAAAACGCAATATCTAATAATTGAATTTTTTTAGGTTGCCAAAAAGACTTTTGTGTTTCAGGTGAAGTTTCAGCTTTATAGTTAGATTTAAAATATTTTTTTACAAAAGGAATTGAAGGCATCGCTATCAAAAGTATAAAGTAAAGTGCCATTACGCTATTATCAGCGACTACTGTAGAAGACACCATATCTGCTGGCGCTTCTAATTTAGAACTTAAGGCAGCAAAGTTAACGCCACCGCCAATATAACTCCCAGTCATCATTGCTCCTATCTTTGAAAGATAAGGTATCCATTGATTCAATGTAAGAAACGCAACAACCGTACCTATCATCGTACCAATCGCTGCTATAATAAAAATAAATAGCAATCGTCTACTTTCTCTCCAAATCTTTAATATATTTGAATTGAATAACAGCAATGGTATAGATAGTGGCACGATATAATCCCACACTGTATCATAGACTGGCGAACTTGTTGGTATTATTTTAAAATTTGATAACAACATGGCTCCTACTAAAGCTATAATCGCACCCGAGACTGTACTTGCCCATTTATACCTTTGTTCTAAAAATAAACTTACTGTCGCCCATACAATAATAATTGCCCACAACAACCATGTTTCATCTTTTCCAATAAACGATCCTAATATCATCTTTTTCCTCCTCAAATTAAATTTTTATTTTTATATATTAGTTATATTTTATCAGTATTATAACCTAATTTTTACAATTTTCTGAAAAATATATTGTTTTACTCTTTTTAAATTGGTAATGTTGCAACTGTAGTTACAAACAAGGGGGTTTTTACATATGAAAGAAAAGATTGGTTTAATTCTCGGACCTTTGCTTTTTATTATCTTTTATTTTATACCTAGTATTACAGGTTTAGCAGACGAACCACGTGCTGTTCTAGCAGTCACTCTTTTTGTGGCCACATGGTGGATTACTGAAGCTATTCCTATACCAGCCACGTCACTTATTCCACTTGTACTATTACCATTAAGCGGGGGGACAGATGAAGAAATTGCATCGAGCGCTTATGCTGACCCTATCGTATTTATGTACATGGGCGGATTTATTATTGCATTAGCAATTGAAAAATGGAATTTACATAAAAGAATTGCTATGACAATCATCTCTATGATGGGGTCAAATAGTAATCGCATTATTTTAGGCACAATGATCGCCACTGCATTTATTTCTATGTGGATTTCCAATGCAGCGACTGCGCTCATGATGCTACCCATCGCTCTAGCATTGATAAAAGAAATTCAAGATGCACAATTTCTCAATCCTGAATCAGCACATAAATTTGGTAAAGCACTCTTACTTACTGTCGCGTATTCTGCTTCTATCGGTGGGTTAGCTACATTGATAGGATCAGTTCCAAATGCTGTTTTTGCGGCGATTGCTTCATCTAGTTTAGGCAGAGAGGTTTCGTTTGCTCAATGGATATTATTTGCTCTACCTTTAACAATTATATTACTCATCGTTTTATATTTCTTAATGACTAAATGGTTGTTTAAAATTGAAGACGCTGACAAGGTATCATCAGACTTTGCTAAAAGAGCATTACATGATTTAGGCCCTATGAGTCCAGAGGAAAAATCAACAGGAATTATCTTCCTATTTGTAAGTATTTTATGGATTGGCGGAGGATTATTACCTGCTTCGTTAAACTTATCAGACACTGTGATTGCAATGTTAGGTGCGATATTGCTATTCCTTATTCCAGCACGATCCTCTCATGGTGCATTACTCGTATGGAGTGATATGAGCAGACTTCCGTGGGGTATATTATTACTATTTGGAGGCGGCTTATCTTTGGCTGCTGCCTTTGAAGATTCCGAACTGACAAAGTGGTTCGGTGGTATGTTAAGTTTTGTGGAACCTTTACCTTTAATTCTTGTCGTTCTCGTATTGACTACAGCCATATTATTTTTAACAGAAGTGATGTCTAATACAGCTGTTTCTAACATGTTGATGCCTATTAGTATTGGTTTTGCAGCAGCTATTAGCCAAGATCCATTCATTATTATGGGGATTGTTGCACTGTCTTCAACTTGTGCTTTCATGTTACCTATTTCCACCCCACCGAACGCGGCTGTATTTAGTTCTGATGAATTAGAAATGAGAGATATGGTGAAAGCCGGATTTATATTAAACATGTGTGCAATCATTATCATTTCGTTATTTGTCTATTTCTGGTTACCTATTGTATTTGGTTTATAATAATTGAGGCGTCAGTGGTAAGTTGTGTGTCATTGTTACGACTAAGGTATGATATAATTTCGATACTAAGGACGCATGTCACGAAGTGTAAAACAGTTTAAAATAAAGACATAAACTTATAAAAGGAGTCATTTATTATGAAGACAATCATTAAAGGGGCTATAGCAGTATTACTTATACTAGGCGCAGTAAAAACTTTTCAAGAATATGATGTACAAGCAGAAGCAATGAATTATTACAACCAAGCTAAAGATGGTGAATTGTTTCAAAATATCGAAAACGTAAACTTTGACGCCTTAAAAAATATACAATTTGATGACATGATCCCTTCTGATTTCTTTTAAAGTTTATACCTTTTCTTCTAATCATTACAGAGTTATCACCATGAGTTAAATCGTAGGATTACATCTCATCTTGTCTTGCTACTGTAATAGTTGTACCTAATATCATAAGTTGTGACAATTAGATTTTTCAAGACAACCTTTAGACAAATATAGTTCGAGCACCTCCTAACATATAGGGGGTGCTTTTTTATATAAGATTGAGTATATAAAAGAAGAGTAATCTTATGCAATAGTAAAACAAAATATACAAATATACGATGATGTCACAGCATATTCTAAGAACGGGAAAAAATTGAAATATAAATTATCTTTTGGCGACTATGATCCAAGTAAAAAATTTGTAGAAATTATTCATAAAGCTACATATGTGAAAGAGTATAATTATATAGATAAGCAAATTCTACCACCAAACATGGGGTTACTATAATGATAAAAATACTTAATTATTTATTGTCATGGTTAATTCACGAAAAAATCATCATAATAGCTACTCATGCTATGGATATAGCAAAAATATATACTGTTTTCATAAATATGGCAGATTTTAAGAATTATTCATTTAACTATTTATATTCATTACTCAATAATGAAAACAGCAAGACGCTTTTCAAAAGAGCGCTCGCTGTTTGTCTGAATAGCTATCTATAAAGTTAGGAAGTTATATAATCTCCACCATTTACATGGATTACTTGGCCAGTAATATATGAACTGTCTGCATATGATGCTAGAAATACATAAGATGGTGCGAGTTCAGCAGGTTGTCCTCTGCGCCCCATCGGTGTATTAGAACCTTGATTTTCTACTTTATCTTCCGTAAATGTTGCTGGAATTAATGGAGTATATATTGGGCCAGGTGCAACTGCATTAACACGAATGCTTTTTTCAATTAGCGTCGTTGCTAGTGAGCGTGTAAATGCAACGATAGCACCTTTTGTTGCTGAGTAATCTATAAGATGACCAGACCCTCTAAATGCTGTAACACTTGTTGTGTTGACGATTGCATCGCCTTCTTTTAAATATGGTACTGCTGCTTGTGATAAAAACATCATGCCGAAAATATTAGTTTCGAATGTTTCTTTCACTTGTTCTGGCGTGATATCTGAAAATTGATCTTGGGGAAATTGCACCCCGCCATTATTGACTAAAATATTTAGCCCCCCAAAATCTTTTACAACTTTTTCAATTAAATCTTTAGAAGACGCAACATCTTTTAAATCATGTGCATATGCTCTTGCATTCACACCAATTGATTTCAATCGATTTACTACCGCTTCTGCATCTTCGTGTTCATCATAATATCCAATTGCCACATCGGCACCTTCTTTAGCATATAATATAGCCACTGAACGACCAATGCCTGAATCGCCCCCCGTAATCAATGCTACTTTTCCTTGTAACTTGCCTCCACTTTTATATTCTTTCATCTCTGATATTGGTTGTGGGTCCATATCTTTTTCAATACCTGGTTGTCTATCTTGTGTATAACCTTTTATTTGTCTATGAAATTCAGTCAAATTCATATACATACCTCCGTTTATACTCCTGTTATTTGCTAGATACCACTTCAACTTATATACAAACATTTCACTTTTTCATAAATTGTCAACAATATATTTTAAATACACTAAAAAACACCATAACGCTATGCGCTATAGTGTTCATAAAGATTAAATAGAATGTTTTACGATTCGACTTGAGTGAATAAATGACATTATCGCAAAAATACAATAAACGACTGAATAGGAACCCATAACAATATATACTGGTAACATATTCGTAGCACTAACAATTAACATAAATGCCTTGGCAGCAAAGTATGCATGTAGTAACGAAACTACTAACGGTAAACCAAAGTTAAATAGCACTTTTAGACCTAACCCTTTAAGCATGTCACTATGTGTGTATCCTATTTTACGTAATATACGGAAACTTGGTATTTCATCTTCTGTTTCATCCATCTGTTTAATATAGATAATGCAACCCGACGCAACTAAGAAAGCTAGACCTAAGAAAGAAGTAACAAATAGTAGAATACCTGAAGAGTCGTTCATTTGTTGACGTACTAATTTTTGTGGTTGTATATTATTATTAATAGATTGAGCTATTTTATTTGCTTCCTTCCAATTATTTTGATTTTTTAAATCATAACCATATTGTGAACGTGTTTCTTTACTTTGAGGTTCCAATTGGTTATATTTTTCATCACTTACTAGTAGAACAGACTCTGCGAAACTAACATCATTTTTAAAATTCACTTCTTTTTTAGCATCAATTACTTCAAAGGTTTGCGCAGGTTTAGAATCAAATTGTATTGATGTATTTAAATTATATTTGAGTATCCCTCCTGTTGCTGCTATATTAATCATTTTGGCTTTGTCACCTTTAATATCTTTATCATTAAAATATTTATTACTTGTTATTAACATTTTATTAGCAGTGCCAAATTTATCACTATTATCATAAAAATTTTCTTTAGCTACTTTTATTTCCGCTACTTCCTTATAGCTTTTATCATAACCAATTTCTTTTTCTTTTAATTTGTCTTCAAATTGTTTCGCTTCTTTAGCGTCGATAAAATTAAAATCTTGAGGTGACGTTTGATTTACTGTATCATCAATCGTCGCTTTACTAATTGCTCCGAAACATAATACAGTTACCGTCACTGCTGACAACGTTGCTATGATTGTTAGAGATAATGCATTCTTCTTCATTCTATGCATGATTGAAGAAGTAAAAACCACATCAGTAATAGAAACATTTCCATTTTTCATACGTTTCAACGTTTTAAACACTAGTGATACTGAACTTCTAAAAAATAGATAGGCTCCTACAATAGTCAAAAATAGTATTAAAAATGGTGTAAACATCATATTTTCTAAAAATTTATCAAACATTTCAGTAGACATATAATAACCAAATAAAATCATAGCAATTCCTAAAATTCCAAAAATAATTTCAGTCATTGTTATTTTAGATTTTGTCGATTCAGATTTTGTTCTATCATTCATCATCGCTAAAATACTTCGTTTACGTAAAAAAAGATAACTTTGAGCTAGAATCAATAAGAACGCCACGAAAATTAATAAAAATGTTTGTATTACTGCTGGTAATTGAAATGTTAGCGAAACACTCGTCTCTATACTCAATACTTTAAGTACAATCATTAAAAGAATTTTAGAACCAAATATTCCTACTATAATACCAACTAATCCCGTTATCAAAAACATTGCAATTTGTTCAATGAACAACATGCGCATGATATTTTTTCGAGTTAGCCCAATCAATTGATATAAAGCAAATTCTCGTGTTCGTCTTTTAATAAATAATTGATTCGCATACATAAGGAAAACGAGAATAATCGCAAATAAGAAATATGAACCAACTTCAGAACCTTTTCGAATAATAGTCATTGAATTTTCATTATTAATACTATCCGTATATTTCAATGTCACAAAACTAAAATATAAAACGATACTTACAATTAATGAAAATATAAACATGGCATAGTGCCGAATATTTTGTCTAAAATTTTTGATTACAATCTGATTAAAACTCATTTGTTACACCACCCAAAGCAGTTTGCATATGAATGATATTTTTATAAAAAGCTTGATTTGAGTCATCACCTTGGTATAGTTCGGAATGAATCGTGCCATCTTTCAACATAATCACTCGATTAGAATAACTTGCTGCAACTGGGTCATGTGTCACCATTATTATTGTGGCATTCATCGTTTCATTTAAATCTTCCAGTCTGTTCAAAAGGTCTTGTGCACTTTTAGAATCTAAAGCTCCAGTAGGTTCATCGGCAAAAATAATGGCAGGTTTATGAACTGAAGCACGCGCTGCAGCTGTACGCTGTTGTTGTCCCCCTGAGATTTCATTCGGATATTTATGACCGAGCTCGTGAATACCAAGTGCTTTTGTTACTTCATTATAATTTTTCTCTTTTTCTGATTTTGACATTTTTTGAATAGATAAAGGTAACATGATATTCTCTTTTACTGTTAATGTGTGTAATACACTATAATTTTGAAAAATAAATCCCACTTCTTTTTTTCGAAAATCCGCTAATGCTTTATTACTCATCTTGTTAATTTTATTACCATTAATTTCAACTGTGCCGCTTGTAATATAATCAATTGAACTTAAAACATTTAAAAGTGTTGTTTTTCCTGATCCTGAAGGGCCCATTATCGCTACAAATTCCCCTTCTTCAATTGAAAAATCTATGCCTTTCAACACTTCTTGTTGTTGATGTCTATTGCCGTATTTTTTTGTCAGTCCTTCTACTTTTAATATGGACATGTTTCTCCACTCCTTATTACTTTTTCTTTATAACCCTATCATAGCCAATCATTTTCTTTTTTACGTTTGATATAACTAACAAAAATCTATTTTGAGATAACAACATTGTCACATTTTTATATTTTTCAAAATAAGACGTATACGGCTCTGTAATTTCCTTCTAACCAATATTTCTGCAATATGATATAATACTCTAGTTGAATTTTAAATAAGGAGTACAAAAAATGTTAAATAAAATACAAAGAGAATGGTTAACTGCTCCGGGGACGAATATTCTGTCTGGTATTCTAGTTGCATTAGCGCTTATTCCTGAAGCCATCGCATTCTCTATTATTGCAGGAGTAGACCCAATGGTCGGGCTATATGCCTCATTTATCATAGCAGTAGTTATTTCATTTGTAGGCGGTAGACCTGCAATGATTTCTGCAGCCACTGGAGCTGTAGCATTAGTAGTTGTTCCATTAGTAAAAGATCACGGTGTTCAATATTTACTTGCAGCGACGATTTTAATGGGGCTCATACAAATTATTTTCGGTATATTAAAAGTTGGGCGTTTGATGAAGTTTATCCCGAATTCTGTCATGATTGGTTTCGTAAACGCGCTAGCAATTTTAATTTTCATGACACAACTTCAACATATATTTGGTATTTCTTTACCAACGTATTTATTTGTTATTGCAACCCTACTAATAATTTACTTATTACCGCGTGTATTTAATAGAATACCTGCACCTTTAATTGCGATAGTATTACTTACTATAGTCTATTTAGTAACAGGCGCAAAAGTAGAAACTGTTGGTGATTTAGGACAAATTACTCGTTCATTACCACATTTCTTTATCCCAGATGTTCCTTTCAACCTAGAAACCTTACAAATTATTTTACCTTATTCCTTATCTATGGCAATTGTAGGACTTGTCGAGAGTTTATTGACTGCTCGCATCGTAGACCAAGCAACTGATACGTATAGTAATAAAAACAGAGAAGCTCGTGGCCAAGGTATCGCTAATACGATTACTGGATTCTTTGGTGCTATGGGAGGCTGCGCTATGATAGGTCAATCCGTTATCAATGTTCGCTCTGGTGCAACTACACGTCTCTCTACATTTACAGCTGGTGTGTTCCTATTCATTTTAATCATGGTTTTTGGGGATTGGGTTGTTCAAATACCTATGCCTATTTTAGCCGGCATTATGATAATGGTTTCTGTAGGCACTTTTGATTGGCATTCATTCACTTATATACAAAAAGCACCACGTACAGATGCGTTTGTAATGATAATAACTGTGGTCATCGTACTCTTTACTAATAACCTTGCATTAGGCGTTATCGTTGGAGTTATTGTTAGTGCATTATGTTTTGCTACTAAAATTTCAAATGTTTCTGTGACATACGAAGAAATTGATAAAGCAATTCACTACAAAATTAAAGGACAAATTTTCTTTGTCTCTATTGACTCTATGATGAATCAGCTCGATTTAGAATTACGCGATCAAACTATTTATTTAGATTTTAGCCAAGCTCATTTGTGGGACGATTCTGCAGTAAATGCAATTGATACCTTAATAGAAAATTACCATAAGAAAAACAATGAAATCTATGTACAACATCTCAATAAAGACAGTCGTAAAATTGTCTCAGAATTAAGTAAAATAAATCAACAACATCTTTTATAAATAAGTAATTTTAGAGGTTGAAATTCCGGTAAGTGAACAACACTTCGCCTGAGTTTCAATCTCTTTTTTTATAAACACAAAAATTGACTTTTATACCTATAGGGGGTATATTGGATACGTAAAATAATTAATCGAACTATTAGCTATTTATATATTTTAATATCTATTTGAGAGGAGGTTTTCTCATTATGAACGAAAAGAAAAAAATAACCTTGGGTATCATCGGTATGACTTGTGCTGCATGTTCTAACCGCATAGAGAAGAACTTAAACAAACTTGAAAGTGTAGACGCAAGTGTCAACGCTACCACCGAAAAAGCAACAATCTCATACGACTCTGAATCAACATCATTAATTGAAATAGAGGAGTCTATTAGAAAAACAGGCTACGATGTCTTGACTGAAACAGCAGAACTAGATGTTATGGGTATGACTTGTGCTGCTTGTTCCAATAGGATTGAAAAAGTTTTAAATCGTGACGAAAATGTTAAAAACGCTAACGTCAATTTAACCACTGAAAATGCAACCATTTCATACAATCCTGAAGCGACCACTGTAGATGAATTGATAAATAAAATTCACAAATTAGGTTATGATGCTACTCCAAAACAAGACTCAAGTGAAAAACACACACAAAAAGAGGAAGAGCTAAAACATAAACGTACCAAGCTAATTATTTCATCTATTTTAGCTACACCTTTGTTACTAACAATGTTAGTACATCTATTCGGAATGCAAATACCAGACCTCTTTATGAATCCATGGTTTCAATTTGTATTAGCCACACCGGTTCAATTTATTATCGGCTGGCAATTTTACGTAGGTGCATATAAAAACTTACGTAACGGCTCTGCAAATATGGATGTACTTGTCGCTTTAGGTACAAGTGCAGCGTACTTTTATAGTTTATATGAAATGATAAAGTGGCTGAGCAATGTGAATAATACACCTCACCTTTATTTTGAAACGAGTGCAATATTAATCACGTTAATCCTTTTCGGAAAATATTTAGAAACACGCGCAAAAACACAAACCACAAATGCTTTAAGTGAATTACTCAATCTTCAAGCAAAAGAGGCCCGTGTATTACGTAACCAAGAAGAACACATGATACCTTTAAATGAAGTTGTCGAAGGAGATTACCTGATTATTAAACCAGGAGAAAAAATTCCTGTAGACGGTAAGATTATTAAAGGGAGTACTTCAGTAGATGAATCTATGCTGACTGGTGAATCTATCCCTATTGAAAAAGTGACAGAGGATAAGGTAATTGGTTCAACTATGAATAAAAATGGATCAATTACTATAGAAGCGACTAAAGTTGGAAAAGATACCGCACTTGCTTCAATCATTAAGGTCGTAGAAGAAGCTCAAGGGTCAAAAGCACCCATTCAAAGACTCGCAGACGTTATTTCTGGTTACTTTGTTCCGATTGTTGTAGGTATCGCAGTACTTACATTCATAGTATGGATTACCCTCGTACAGACTGGACAGTTCGAATCCGCATTAGTCTCAGCTATTGCGGTACTTGTTATCGCTTGTCCTTGTGCTCTTGGATTAGCTACCCCTACTTCAATTATGGTAGGGACAGGAAAAGCAGCTGAAAATGGCATCTTGTTTAAAGGTGGCGAACACATTGAACACACACACCTCGTTAATACCGTTGTATTAGATAAGACAGGTACTATTACAAATGGTGAGCCCATTGTCACTGATTTTGAAGGTGATTATGAAGCATTACAATTGTTAGCAAGTGCAGAAAAAGGCTCAGAACATCCTTTAGCTGAAGCAATAGTCAATTATGCTAATACAAATCAAATAGATTTTTTAGAAGTTGGACATTTTGAAGCATTACCTGGAAGAGGAATAAAAGCAATAATTGATAATCAAACTTTACGTGTTGGCAATCGTTCATTTATGATGGAGCATGATATCACAATAAACGATGTAGAAACACAATTATCTCAATTTGAGCAAGATGGTAAAACAGCTATGCTAATTGCTATCGATAATGAATTAAGAGGTACTGTTGCTGTCGCTGATACAGTTAAAGATTCAGCGAGTGATGCTATTAAGCAACTTCATGATTTAGATATTGAAGTCGTAATGTTAACCGGAGACAATGAACGTACAGCCCAAGCTATAGCGACACAAGTAGGTATCGACACTATCATAGCTGAAGTATTACCGGAACAAAAAGCTATAAAAATTGAAGCACTTCAACAACAAAATAAAATAGTCGCTATGGTCGGTGACGGCGTTAATGACGCACCTGCACTCGTTCAAGCGGATATCGGCATTGCAATTGGTACTGGTACCGAAGTTGCTATTGAAGCAGCTGACGTTACAATATTGGGTGGCGACTTATTATTAATCCCTAAAGCAATGAAAGCAAGTAAAGCCACAATACGCAACATCCGCCAAAACTTATTCTGGGCATTTGGTTACAATGTGGCTGGCATCCCTATCGCTGCATTAGGCTTGTTGGCACCATGGGTCGCTGGCGCAGCAATGGCATTAAGTTCAGTTAGTGTAGTAACGAACGCATTGAGACTCAAACGCATGAAATTATAATTCATTTTTGTAATAATAGTTTTAGAAATATCATTATTTTAAGGAGGTGATTCGTATGACTTCAGAAACGATTAAAGTAGAAGGCATGAGTTGTAATCACTGTAAACAAGCAGTAGAGTCAGCACTCACAAACCTCGATGGTGTTAATTCAGCTGATGTAAGTCTTGAAGAAGGTAACGTAAAAGTAGATTATGATAACAATAAAGTTGAAACGTCTAACATGAAAAATGCAATCGAAGATCAGGGATACGACGTAAACTAAATGTAAATAATAAAAACAGTGGATAGCTCTCTAATGACGATTGAGCATCCACTGTTTTTTTATTAAATTTAATTTCATTTAGGAGCGACGCGCAATGCAGTGTCACCTGTGTCTAACACTTCTAACGTTGCATCTAAAGCATCAACAATTAAATTTTTTACCGCTGCATCTGTATAAAATGCTATATGTGGAGATAGGATTACATCTTGACGTTCAATTAACCCTTTCAACATATTATCTTGAAGAACCGTATCTCTTTGGTCACTTGGGAATAAGCCTTTTTCTCCTTCATATGTATCGAGTGCTGCACCTTTCAAAGTTCCATTATCTAAAGCTTCGATGAGTGCACTTGTTTTTACAATTGTGCCACGTGCACAATTAATAAATACAGCGCCAGATTTAAATTGTTTAAATAAATTTTCATCAAATAAGTAATCATTTTCTATACTAGCAGGAATATGTACTGTAACAATGTCAGCATCTTTAACAGCTTCTGAAACACTATCTTTATAAGTTAAATAGCTTTCATATGCATCGTTTGGTTCGATATCATATGCCACTACTTCAGCACCAAATCCCTGAGCAAAGATTTTTCCTACAATCGAGCCAATTCGGCCAGTGCCGATGACAGCCACTTTCAAGTCTCTAATAGAACGTGATAATATCGATGGTTGCCACCTAAAATCATATGCCGCTGTCTTTTGCTGGATATCATTATAATTGCGAATTAAGTTAAGTGCTTGAGACACTGTGTATTCAGCAATTGAATGAGGCGAGTAAGACGGTACATTAGATATTATCAAATCGTATTTTTGAGCTAAAGCTAAATCATAACTATCAAAACCTGCGCTTCGTTGTGCAATTTGTTTAATACCAAAATCATGTAATTTTTTATATACGTCTTCATCTAAAGGGATTTGTTGAGATAAAGACAAACCATCAAATCCCAATACACGATCGACTGTATCTAAATTCAGCAAATCTTTATCTAAGTCAACCTTCACTTTATTTTTTGTTGCCCATGCCTCTATATATGGGGTATCTTCTTCCCGTACACCAAAAAGTTTAATACTTTTCATTTTTACTACTCCTCATTTATGTTTTATAAAGATGTGCCAATGATTGCAGTCGTTCTGCTGCTTCTATCAATGCCTTATCATCAAGTGCCAATGAAATACGTACATAATCTCGTCCATGCTCACCAAATGGGGTACCAGGTGCGACAAGGATAGAGTATTCTTGTAATAAATATTCAACAAATGCTTCACCCTCATAATTCGGAGGTGTTTTCAACCATAAGAAAATACCACCTTTCATCGGTTCAAATGGAATATCGACTTCTTTCAATTTTGCTTCAAATTGATTTCTACGACTTTTAAATGTTTCATTTTGTTCATCTAAAAATGCGTCATAATGATTTAAAGCATATGTTGCAGCATCTTGTAATGCTCCAAACATTCCAGCATTTGTGTGGGATTGATATTTCTTCAAAGCTTGAATCATATCCTTGTTACCTACTGCAAAGCCTACTCTGAATCCTGACATATTGTAACCTTTTGACAATGAAAATATTTCTACCGCTAAATCTTTTGCTCCCTCAGATTGAAGTATACTTGGATTTTTCCCATCAAAACCAAATGCACTATAAGCGAAGTCATGTACAATTTTAGTTTTTGTATTTTTAAATTGCGCTATAGCTTCATCAAAGACAGACTTTGATGCTACAGACCCTGTTGGATTATTAGGATATGTTAAATAAACTAAACGTGTATTTAATAACACATCTTTATCGACTTTATCCCATTCAGGTAAATAATATGGCGGTCTAAGTACAAGTGGCTTAGGATGAGCATCTGCTAACATAACTCCCGCTAAATAATCCGTATAACCCGGGTCAGGGAGCAAAACATTTTCTCCTGGGTTAACGATACAAGTCGGTAAAGCTACCAGACCATTTTTAGTTCCATATAAAATACAAACTTCCTCTTCTTTATCTAAATCTACTTGGTACTGTCTTTTATAGAAATCCACGATAGCTTGCTTTAAACTATCTTTGCCTTGAAACGCTACATATTTTTGGTTTTCTGGAAGACGTATTGCATCAGCAAAACAATCAATGATTCCTTTCGGGGTCTCCCCATCAGGTATACCTACTGCCATATTAATTAATTCTAATGGACCATGTTCTACAGTGCGCCCCATCGTTTTCCCAAAGTAACTATCAGGAATTTGTGCTAATTTATCTGAAATTGACATTACAACTCCTCCTATATAAAAAAACTATATCCCAATAAAGTGGCATATAGTTCTCGCATGTCACCTATCTATCAAGCCATGTCACTTGTTGGAAGTAGCACAGTACTCATTTTACTAAGTCTGCTGCTGAAGTATCATCGGGCCAAATCCCTCAACTTCTCTGGATAAGTTTTTCATTATTTAATTAATGTTTATTTTATCAGAATATTCCCTCTTGTCAATAAACTTCAGAAGACAAAAAAAGAGCGACTACTAAGAGCCACTCTTTATTTATATGTTTGAATCATTATATTGTGTGATTAAACCTTACCATGCAACCCATGCGCCAGGACCTTGAGTTTCGTAAACTTTAACTGCTGTGTCCATTTGATCTTCAATAGACATACCAGCGTGTTCACCGTGGCCTAATAATTGGAACAATCCATATGCACCTGAAGACGCATTAACTGCATGTGCATTTCCGCCACTTTCACGTTGAATAACACCTTTCCATTGCGCTGCTGATACACCAGTACGTTGTGCCATTTGATTAGCTACTGAATCAATACTTGATGTATTTGTTGTAGCTTTAGTTGTTGTACTTGTTTGAGTAGTTTCAACTTTTGTAGTAGTTGAAGCTTTAGGAGCTGCAACTGGTTTTACATCAACATTGCTTGATTGTTGTTGTGAACGTACTTCACTTACTGATTTTTCGTCAGCGTTAGTAGTCGCTTGTGTACTTACATCTGCAGTTGCGTTAGCTGATGCGTTAGCTGATGC
>Ga0079226_10000131_pt1 | contig 47019 bp, 43 predicted proteins | sample Poulit2014_FD_76345 | JGI IMG/M metagenome (GOLD analysis project Ga0079226, IMG submission 76345) | Agricultural soil microbial communities from Georgia to study Nitrogen management - Poultry litter 2014 | ecosystem: Environmental > Terrestrial > Soil > Agricultural land | place: USA: Georgia...
ATAAATGGTTTCCTTCAGCATGGTTTTCGCTGAAGGAAACCATTTATGCAAGCTTGCTTGGCACAGTGGTTTTTTAAGAACACCTGGTGCCGGGAACCCGCGCGGTTCTAGCGCACGCCGCAGTGCTTATTGCTGATGCTGTTAATTTAGAACTCGTTAAGTGGTGCCCCTCGGCACGAGAGCCCCTGTCCGCTCGGCATGAGAGCTACACTCGATAGGTACTAAACGTCATCACCTTGCTCATTAAGGTCATGCCAGCGCGAATGGGTAAGGGCAGAGGAGCACCGCCAGCTTGCTCTGCGGTGGTGGCGTGTTGTAGTTCGTCTTCACGCATTTGTAGCAAAATAGCCCGTGAGCGCTCATCACTTTCTGGGATCTGTGCTAGGTGGCTTTCAAGATGGCGCACCACTTGGTGCTCGGTTTCGGCCACAAAGCCTAGGCTCCATTTATCACCGATCAATCCAGCGGTGGCACCCATACCATAAGAAAGGGCATAAAAAATAGGGTTGAGCTTACTGGGTGCGCTACCGAGTTCGCGTAAGCGCTCTTCACACCAAGCCAAGTGGTCTTCTTCTTCCTTTGCTGCTGCTTCCATGGCGTGGCGCACATTGGGTAGTTTGGCAGTGGCAGCTTGGCCTTGGTACAACCCTTGGGCGCACACTTCACCCGTGTGGTTGATACGCATGAGCCCCGCAATGTGGCGCTGCGTGTTGGTATCTGAGATGGTGCTTTTTGGGCCTGGAGTAGGTCTCTCCCCAGTAGTTACACCTGGGGTTAGCGTGCGCAAAGCGCTGTCGGCTTTGGCAAGTAAGCGGTCAAGGGGAGTTAAGCGGCGTTGAGATGTAGGCATAGTACAACTCCAAAATAATTTGGCTTTAATTCAGCGCAGGTGATGGAATAGTGTAGCTTGTTTATTGAAATAAGACTTGTGGGCCGTCAATAAAAAAGCGGGCTTAAGCCCGCTTTAGCGTTACTGTTCTTCGCGTTCTATGGCGCGGTAGCCAATGTCGCGGCGATAATAACAGCCATCCCACTGAATCGTTGCAATGGCTTGATAAGCGTTTTGTTGGGCAGCTTTGACGGTGTCACCGAGGGCGGTTACGCAAAGCACGCGGCCACCACTGGTTACTACTTGGTCACCTTCTAGCTTAGTGCCAGCATGAAAGGTTTTTACGATACTGCTATCGGCGTTATCTAAGCCGCTAATAGCATCACCCGTTTGTGGCGTGTCAGGGTAGTTGGCTGCGGCCATTACCACGCCAAGGGCTGGGCGCGGATCCCATTTGACGCCAACTTTGTCGAGGTTGCCTTCTACAGCAGCTAGACAAAGCTCTGCTAAATCGCTTTCAAGACGCATAATGATGGGTTGTGTCTCAGGGTCGCCAAAACGGCAGTTAAACTCAATGACTTTGGGTTGCCCTGTTTCATCAATCATTAGGCCAGCATATAAAAAGCCAGTGTAAGGTGTGCCTTCGGCTGCCATGCCGTTAACCGTTGGCATAATCACTTGCTCCATGGTGCGCTGATACACCTCATCAGTGACCACGGGGGCGGGGGAATAAGCGCCCATACCGCCGGTGTTGGGGCCTGTGTCGGCGTCACCTATGCGCTTGTGGTCTTGGCTGGTGGCCATGGGCAGCACGTTTTTGCCATCTACCATGACAATAAAGCTAGCTTCTTCGCCCGTGAGGAACTCTTCGATGACCACGCGGCTGCCTGCTGCGCCAAAACGGTTGCCAGACAGCATATCGGTGATGGCTTCTTCGGCTTCTGCCAAGGTCATAGCGACAATGACGCCTTTACCCGCAGCTAGGCCGTCGGCCTTAACTACAATAGGCGCACCTTTTTCACGCACATAGGCCAACGCTTTTGCTTCGTCGGTAAAGTTGGCATATTCCGCTGTAGGGATGTTATGGCGTGCTAAGAAATCTTTGCTAAAGGCTTTGGAACCTTCGAGTTGAGCGGCCTTTTGGGTAGGGCCATAGCAGGCTAAACCCGCTGCTTGAAAGCGGTCTACCACGCCTGCCACCAGAGGTGCCTCAGGACCGACGATGGTGAGCGCAATGTTTTCTTTTTGAGCAAACTCAACTAGTGCATCTAAATCCAGTACATCAATGGCGATGTTTTGCACCTTTTGCTCTCGCGCGGAACCTGCGTTACCGGGTGCCACGAAAACGTGAGATACGCGCTCAGATTGTGCGATTTTCCAAGCCAGGGCGTGTTCGCGCCCACCGTTACCAATAATGAGAACTTTCATGTATTTACCCTAGTTGAGGCTACGTTAAATTAGTGGCGGAAATGGCGCATGCCAGTAAACACCATGGCGATATCGTTTTCATCTGCCGCGGCAATCACTTCTTCGTCGCGGATAGAGCCACCCGGCTGTATCACACTGCGGATGCCAGCAGCGGCAGCGTTATCTATGCCGTCGCGGAAGGGGAAGAAAGCATCGGATGCCATGGCTGATCCAGGTACTGTAAGACCCGCATGTTCCGCTTTAATCACCGCAATACGGGCTGAGTTTACGCGGCTCATTTGGCCCGCGCCCACACCGATGGTTTGGCCTTCTTTGGCATACACAATCGCATTGGACTTAACAAATTTGGCCACTTGCCATGCAAACAGTAAATCCTGCAGCTCTTGCTCTGAAGGCGCGCGTTTGGTGACAACTTTCAAATCATCTAAACCAATATTGCCTAAGTCACGATCTTGCACTAAAAGGCCGCCATTGACCCGTTTGTAGTCAAAGGCCTGCTGGTTGGCTCCCCATGCACCACACACTAATAAGCGTACATTTTTCTTGGTGGCAACAATTTGCTGGGCCTCTTGGCTGGCGCTGGGCGCAATAATAACTTCCACAAATTGCTGTTGGGTAATGGCGGTGGCGGTGGCTGCGTCTAGCTCACGGTTAACCGCGATAATGCCACCAAAGGAAGATTCGGGGTCGGTAGCAAAGGCCTTTTGATAGGCCGCTTCAATGGTTTCAGCCACTGCTACGCCACAAGGGTTGGCGTGTTTCACAATCACACATGCCGGTGCTTGGAATTGCTTAACGCATTCTAGTGCTGCGTCAGTATCGGCGATGTTGTTGTAAGAAAGCTCCTTACCTTGCAATTGTGTTGCGGTGGCAATAGAGGCTTCGCTGGGATTGGCTTCGCGATAAAACGCAGAGGCTTGGTGTGGATTTTCGCCGTAACGCAACTCTTGCACTTTCTCGAAGTGCAAGTTGAGAGTGCGAGGAAAGTTAGCACTACCGTTACCTACTTTTTGGCCAAAATAATTGGCGATAGCGGCATCATAAGCTGCTGTGTGCTCAAAGGCTTTTACGGCCAAATCAAAGCGAAACTCAGTACTAAGCTGGCCTTGGTTAGCATCAAGCTCGGCAATCACGGCGTCGTAATCTTGTGGTTGCGTAACAATACCTACATGAGCATTGTTTTTAGCAGCAGCACGCACCATAGTCGGGCCGCCAATATCAATGTTTTCAATGGCATCAGCTAAGGTGCAATCAGGATTGGCCACTGTCTGTTCAAAGGGGTATAGGTTCACCACCACTAAATCAATGGTGTTAATGTTGTGCTCAGCGAGGACGTCATCGTCTTGGCCGCGGCGAGCTAAAATACCACCGTGCACTTTGGGGTGAAGCGTTTTAACGCGGCCATCCATCATTTCAGGAAAGCCTGTGTATTCAGATACTTCCTGCACTTCAAGGCCGGCATCTTGTAATGCCTTAAAAGTGCCGCCCGTGGATAGCAACTGGATGTTGCGTTTTGCCAATGCTTGGGCAAATTCCACAATGTTGGTTTTGTCTGAAACGCTGATTAATGCCCGTTGAACGTTGTTGGTCATAACTGAGTTACCTTAGTGGGACCTAGTTAAAAAGAAAAAGGGCAGTGTGACTGCCCTTGTGCCATGCTGCGTATCACAGCATGCCGTATTGCTTGAGTTTTTTTCTTAAGGTGCCGCGGTTTAAGCCTAGCATTTCTGCGGCTTTGGTTTGGTTTCCACGGGTATGCTTAAGTATTTTTTCAAGCAGTGGGATTTCCATTTCTGCCAACACCATATTGTACAGATTGTTAACAGGCTCTTCGCCTTCAAGATTATCAAAGTACTCTCTTAAGGAGCGGTGCACACAGGTGCGCAAAGTTTCTTGATGGTCTGCTCGTGTCAAGGTTAACGTGGGGGCAGGTCTACGTCTTTCGGCGATATTCATGCTAATCAATGTCCGTGCGGCTGTGCTGTTCATGCGGCCAAGTCTCTTTTACCTGTGTTGCCCTTTTTGGGAAGGGCAGTGTCAGAGTGTCTATACCCACCGATAGGCAAAGTATCGGTGGTGAGACTTAGGTGAATAAAATATTGCTCTAAGGCCTGGTGCTGAGCACTGGCACTTAGCAGCTGATTGAATGCTTTACGAAAGTTAATACCACCGGGAAGCGCTTGTGTGTACCAGCCAATATGCTTCCTGGCGATACGAACACCGGCATCTTCACCGTAAAGTTGATGTAAAGCGCTTAAATGTGCTTTCACATCAGTGGCAACTTCCGTGACTCCCGGAGCCTGGGGCAATGCGTCGTGGGCGAGAAAATAGGCTGTATCGCGAAATATCCACGGATTCCCTTGGGCGGCGCGGCCGATCATGATACCACTAGCGCCGGTGGATTCCAGTATTAGCTTCGCTTTAAATGGCGAATCAATATCGCCATTGGCATAAACAGGTATGCTAACTGATTGACATACTTCAGAAATTGTTTGGTATTCTGCTTCGCCAGCAAAACGACAAGCGCGTGTACGTCCGTGCACAGCGAGGGCTTGAATACCAAGATTTTCTGCCAGTTGGGCAATGGTTACGGCGTTTTTGCTGTTTGGGCACCAACCTGTGCGGATTTTCAATGTCACGGGTACCGTGACGGATTCGACTACCGCGGCCAAAATATCTGCCACCAAAGCTTCGTCTTGCATTAATGCTGATCCGGCAGCTTTTTTGCATACTTTTTTTGCAGGACAGCCCATATTGATATCAATAATCTGTGCGCCTAGCTCAACGTTCTGTTGAGCTGCATGGGCCATCATGGCGGGATCATTACCTAATATCTGTACTGACACAGGGCCAGGTTCATCTGCGTGTGGCAGACGTGTTTTAGATTTTTGTGAGCCCCATAAGCGAGTATCACTAGTGACCATTTCAGCCACCACAAGGCCTGCACCTAAGCGACGGCATAACTGGCGAAACGGCCTATCAGTTACACCGGCCATAGGTGCCAAAGCTAAGGGATTAGCAAGGGTGTGCGGGCCTATTGTGAGCATAGCTTATAGTGAGTTTGGACTATCAGGCGAATAAAATTGCAGACGATGGTTGATGGCATCGCTACCAGGATTTGTTAGCGTTAGTGATATACGTACAGGCGTTGAGGAGGGCATAAATTCTGCTTCCTTTAAGTTGCCGGATAAATAGTCGGAAGGTTTAAACAAACGACTTGCCACGATATCGCCTTGGTTGTTGCTAAATTCCAAACCTAAGTTTGGGAAAGGCTGGTCGTGCTCAGCTAAGTTATATAGCAGGGCGTCCATTTGTAACGCATCTTCGTATTCAGGGTGATTGCGTATCACTAAATGCTGGCTGCGGATTCTATTCAAGTTGCTCATGCTTGGCAATTGGCAACCTGCAAGTTCACACAATTGGGCTATCAAGGGTCTGTGTTCAGGTGCTCTCGCTATTTTCTCAAAGTTGAAATAAAGGTACTGCGCAAACAGCACCACTACTAACATAAGGCATAGCAAGGCCCATTTTACCTGCTGCCACCAATTAATGCCCGGGCGACGAAAAATATTAGTAGGGGGCGGGATGGGTTCTGGTGATGGCTCTGGTAGTAAGAGTTCGTCAAATAGGCCTTCGTTGAGCCAGTCGTCGAGCTCTTCGTCTGTGGCTTCGTTTTCGACGTCAATGGTTGGGGTTATGTGAGTGGTCTGTGGCGCTTCCTGAAGGGGCTCAGCGACTTGAGTTGAATCAAGTGGCGTATTGGTGGAGCCCTCATCATTTTCTTCGAGTTCGCGCAACAACGCCTCTGCCCAAGAGTCATCATCATTAGTGCTAGGTGTAGAAGTGGCCGCTGCACCTTGCATGTCGCTAAAGTCTTCATCGTGAAGGGAGGCGTGATACTCGTTTGAGCTAAGGGCAAGGAAAGAGTCGCTAAATTCAGGTTCTGAGCTCGGTGAGCTTAGAGTGGCTCCAGTATCTATGTTTTTGCTTAAATCAATATCTTGCCAACTGGAGGTGGCTGGAGTACCTGTCGTACGGATGGGGGGCTTGACGTTGCTTTCTGGTATTTCAACAAGATGCTGATCGGCTTGAAAAACAAGCATGCAGCTACCGCAGCGCACAGCACCTTTGGCCTGCTTTAAGTGCTGATCGCTAATTTTAAATTGTGCAGCGCAGTGCGGACATTGCGTTTTATACAGTGCAGCCATGATGTGAATACTTCAAGTTGTCTAGGTTGTTTGGTTGTACCCAATCTTGAGGTGCTCTGGCAAGGAAAAGGTTCACGTATCTTTACGTTGCCCTTGCACAAGTACCCATTCGCCGAGATGAGTATCTGGCTTGAGTGTTGCGCTCGCTTCATAGGCATGCCGCACAGATTGTGCTTGGTCTAGCAATATGCCCGAAAGGCCAAATACTCCATTAGGTTGGCAATAGTTCAGTAGCTGCGGGGCAAGTTCTACCAGAGGCTCGGCCAGTATATTTGCCACTACCACTTGGTACTGCTGTTGGGGCAATGCTTCCGGTTGCATGCAATGCAGACGCTGTTCGACGCCGTTTAATTTGGCATTTTCGCGGGTGGCGAGGAGGGCCTGCGGATCAATATCACAAGCGTAAACTTTTTTGGCACCTAGTAATAAAGCGGCAATGGCGAGTACGCCCGAGCCGCAGCCAAAATCCAATACAGTTTTGCCAGTCAGATCAAGCCCTTCAAGCCAAGTAAGACATAAAGAGGTTGTTTCATGGGTGCCAGTACCAAAAGCGAGGCCTGGGTCTAGGCGTAAATTTACTGCGCTGGGGTCTGGCGCTTCGGTCCAGCTTGGTACTATCCACAAACGCTGGCCAAACTGCATTGGGTGGAAATCATCCATCCATGCTCGCTCCCAAGGCTTGTCTTCCAGTGGCTCAAGGTGTAGCCCTTGGGGCAAATCCCCCACTTGCTCAGCCAGTTGAAGAAGTAGCGCGTCTTGATCTGTATCGGCAGTAAATAAAGCCGTAACGACCATTTGCTGCCATAAGGGAGTGGCGCCGGGTGGGGGTTCAAACAAAGGTTCGTCGGCTGCATCTGTGAGGCTCACAGAGTAGGCGCCTAAGGCAAGCAATGTTTCTTCAATAAGCTCTACCTGTGATTGTTCACAGGGATAATGTAACTGCAGCCAAGCCATGTAAACCTCGTTTGAGTTTAAAAGTTATTCGCCAAATAGCTTCTTTTCTAGATAATGAATATCCACGCCGCCTTTGGCGAAATTTTTATCTTGGAAGATATTGTCGCGGTGCAAGGCCACGTTGCTGTCGATGCCTTCGATTAACACTTCATCCAGCGCATTTTGCATACGCTGAAAAGCGACCTCGCGGTTTGGCCCCCAAGTAATAATTTTGCCGATGAGGGAGTCATAAAAAGGAGGGACGCGATAGCCGCTGTAAAGGTGGGAATCTACCCGTACACCATTACCACCCGGCGCGTGGAATCGAGTAATAAGCCCCGGGCTAGGGGTGAAACGTTCGGGATGCTCTGCGTTGATACGTACTTCAAAAGCATGCCCTTCGAAACTAATATCTTCTTGGCGAATGGATAAGGGATTGCCTGCGGCAATAGAAAGCTGTTCTTTGACGATATCAACACCCGTAATCATTTCTGTAATGGGATGTTCTACCTGTACGCGAGTGTTCATTTCGATAAAGTAAAAAGCACCGTCTTCATAAAGGAATTCAAAGGTGCCAGCGCCGCGGTAACCAATTTCAAGGCAGGCATCCACGCACCGCATAGCTACTTGCTCGCGCAGTTCTTGTGGGATATTGGGTGCAGGCGCTTCTTCTACTACTTTTTGGTGGCGACGTTGCAGCGAACAATCGCGATCGCCTAGGTGAATGGCATTGCCTTGGCCATCTGCGAGTACTTGGATTTCTATGTGACGAGGTTGTTGTAAAAACTTTTCCATGTATAAGGTGTCGTCACCAAAGGCACTCTTGGCTTCGCTGCGAGTCATGGCGATACCGTGAGCTAGCTCGTCCATGGATTCCACAACGCGCATGCCGCGACCACCTCCACCGGCGGCTGCTTTAACGATGAGCGGAAAACCAATCTGAGCAGCCAGTTTTTTAGCTTTTTCTAGATCGTCGCCAATAGGGCCGTTAGACCCGGGTACAGTGGGAATGCCTGCTTTACGCATGGCATCGATTGCCGCCACTTTGTTACCCATGACGCGGATGGTTTCGGGGCGAGGGCCCACAAAAATAAAACCAGATCCCTCAACGCATTCTGCAAAGTCCGCGTTTTCAGCTAAAAAACCGTAGCCTGGGTGAATAGCATCGGCGCGAGTCACTTCGGCAGCGCTTAAAATAGCAGGAATGCTGAGGTAAGAATCTGTAGCGCTTGCAGGGCCAATACACACAGCTTCATCAGCAAGACGTACATGCATTAAGTCTGCATCTGCTTTGGAATACACTGCAACGGTGGCAATTCCCATTTCTTTGCAGGCGCGTAAAATACGCAAGGCAATTTCGCCGCGGTTGGCGATGAGCACTTTTTTTATCATAGTCATACCTGCCAATCAGGCGTTGATGGAGTGGCTTACTTTATAATAAATAACGGTTGTTCGTATTCTACGGGCTCGCCGTTTTCAACCAAAATGGCCTCTATGGTGCCTGATTTATCAGCTTCAATTTGATTCATCATTTTCATGGCTTCGATAATGCAGAGCACGTCTCCTGCTTGCACTTGGCTGCCAACTTCAACAAATGCAGAGGCAGTGGGTGATGATGCGCTATAAAAGGTGCCCACCATGGGAGAAAGCACTTGATGGCCATCGGGTTTGGGTGCTGCTGTGGGCGCAGCAACGGGTGTGCTAGGCTCAACAACGGGAGGGGCCGTTGGTGGTGCCTGGAGCTGTTGCACAGCTGTGGCTGGTGTGTGGCGATGGCGAGTGATGCGTACTGCTTCTTCGCCATCACGAATTTCTAATTCATCAATGCCAGATTCTTCTACTAGCTCAATGAGTTTTTTTACTTTGCGAATATCCATGGACTGATCTCCCGTCAGTGCTGTGCTAGTCGTGTAAGAACAATATCAAGGGCAAGGCGATAGCTGTCGGCGCCAAACCCCATAATGACGCCTTCCGCAATATCCGAGAAATAAGAATGATGGCGGAAGGGTTCTCTTTTTTGTGTGTTTGATAAATGAACTTCAATAAAAGGGATGTGTACGGCTAATAACGCATCTCGTATGGCCACGCTAGTATGGGTAAAAGCAGCGGGGTTAATAATAATATAGGTGATATCCTGCGCGTGGGCTTGATGAATACGATCAATCAAAGCGCTTTCGCTATTGCTTTGGAAATTCTCTAATTGGTGGCCTTGTGCTTGGGCTTGGTCAACGAGGGAACCGCAAATATGAGTAAAGCTTGTGCTCCCATATGTGTCTGGCTCACGGGTGCCGAGCAAATTTAAATTTGGACCATGTAGCACAAGTATATTAGCCACGAAAGTTTCCTAATTATATCAATGGGTATTCACTGTCATTGCCGAGTGATTTGCTAACTCAGCACAAAGAGTGTGACAGTGAAGCCTTGTAGTTGCACTATGTGTAACATATCCCGCAGCAGGCGAGAAAAAGAAACCGTCTCAAAATATTTTGCTTCTTATATATAAAGAAGGGGCTGCATAGGCAGCCCAGAGTATTATTTACTGCTGATTAAAGGTTTCGATGGATTTAACAATAGCGGCGCGTGCTTCGTCTGCGCTGCCCCAACCATCAATTTTCACCCATTTGCCTGGCTCAAGCGCTTTGTAATTTTCAAAGAAATGCTCGATTTGTTTAACGAGTAGAGGCGGTAAATCGCCGCAGCTTTTTACGTCATCATAAATAGCGGTGAGCTTGTGGTGAGGCACAGCGATAAGTTTAGCATCGACGCCTGCTTCGTCGGTCATGTGTAGCATACCGATGGGGCGACAACGAACAACACTGCTAGGCATCACGGGATATGGGGTGATTACCAATACATCGAGGGCATCGCCATCGTCAGCCAACGTGCTGGGAATAAAGCCGTAGTTGGCAGGGTAAAACATCGGGGTTGCTACGAAACGATCCACCATAATGGCGTTGGTATCTTCATCCATTTCATATTTGATGGGGTCGGCGTTAGCAGGGATTTCTACTACCACGTAAATGTCTTCAGGGGCATCTTTGCCCGCGGGAATGTTTAAATAGTTCATGTGTGCCCTGTATCTTTGCAGTCAACGAAGGTGATGAATTATAGAGCAGCCCACCTTGGGGTGCTAGTGGTGAAAAGAGAAGGCCTTCATTCTTTAGCATGAAGGCCTAATACCATTAAATCTCGAAAGTGTCGTTTAACTTTTTGGGAACGGGTTCGAGGATGAGTTCTGCATGCACGGGAAGCCCGTTTTTGAAGGGGGTATGGGGCTCGCCTTCAATTAATGGCGCCAGATAGGTGCGTGCGGCTTCAGTAATGCCGAAGCCATCTTCGCTAATAAAGTTATCGGGCATGCCAACTTCCACATTTGCAACTTCTGCGAGAGGTGCTTCTTCAATAGTCCAAGTGTAAGGGCTGTCTTGTTGGCGCTTAATGGCAGGCATGACGGCATTTTTACCGGCTGCTGCAAACTCAACTGCGGCTTTGCCCACAGCGTAAGCTTGCTCTACATCGGTGGCAGAAGCAATGTGACGACCTGCGCGTTGTAAATAATCAGGTACTGCCCAGTGGTATTTATGGCCCAGCTCGTCGCGCACCATTTGTGCTAACACGGGAGCAACACCGCCAAGCTGTTTGTGGCCAAAAGCATCCACGCTACCCGCATCGGCTAGGAAGGTGCCATCGGCATAGCGTGCGCCTTCTGATACAGCTACAACACAATAGCCATAATCGGCTACGCACTGATCCACCTTTTTCAAAAATGCTTTTTTATCGAAAATGCGTTCTGGGAAAATAATAATATGGGGCGCTGCTTCAGGCTTGTCTTTGGCAAGGCCAGCCGCCGCGGCAATCCAGCCTGCATGGCGGCCCATGACTTCCATAATGAAGACTTTAGTAGAAGTGGCACACATGGAGGCCACATCTAAAGCGGCTTCTTTGATCGATACGGCTGTGTACTTGGCTACAGAGCCAAAACCAGGGGAGCAGTCGGTAAAAGGTAAATCGTTGTCCACAGTCTTGGGAACGTGAATGGCTTGGATAGGGTAGCCTAAGCTTTCAGACAGCTGAGACACTTTTAAGCAAGTGTCGGCAGAATCGCCACCGCCGTTATAGAAGAAGTAACCAATGTTGTGTGCTTTAAATACTTCGATTAAGCGTTCGTATTGGTGACGATTGGTTTCCACGTCGCCTAGCTTATAGCGGCAAGAGCCAAAAGCGCCGCCTGGAGTATGCTTTAGTGCAGCAATGGCCTCAGCAGATTCTAAGCTAGTATCGATCAAGTCTTCGGTGAGGGCGCCGATAATACCATTACGACCAGCATATACTTTGTCGATAATATTGCTGTTACGCGCTGCTTCGATAACGCCAGCAGCTGAGGCATTGATAACAGAGGTTACGCCGCCAGATTGGGCGTAGAAAGCATTTTTGCGAGCCATGGAAACTCCAATAGCAGTAAGTGAGTATAAAAAGCGGGCACTATGATACATGGTAGGGAGGAGCTGCTCAACGGGGGATGCTTGGACCGCGCGGGTTGCCCTTATGCCGGGCAGGCACCACTCAACGAGCTCTAAATTAACACCATCGCTAACAAGCACTGCGAAATCACTCTTTTTTTGCGGAAGAGCACGCAAAAGAAAGAGTGGTTTCTCCGTGCCTACCACCAGTGGCTCTAAGATAAATCGGGTTGGTGGAATTTGGGGAATGTTGGTGCTACTAAGCAAGCTGTATGCAATATGCAGGCTATGCGCTCTGAACAACAACTTCTCACAAAGCCAACACCTTCATACCCCACCCGCACCCGATTTCTCTTAGAGGCTAGGGTGAATAGGCTGGAAGAAATGGGTTGCTTCAGCATGGTTTTCGCTGAAGCAACCCATTTCTGCAAGCTTGCTCGGTATAGTGGTTATTAAGAACACCTGGTAGCGGGAACCCGCGCGGTTTCAGCGCACCTTGCAGTGCTTGCTAGCGATGGTGTTAATTTAGAACCCGTTGGGTGGCACCCGCCCGGTGCTAGGGCAAGTGCAAGCTTGCTTGCGCTGAAGGGTTTTAAGAGCACCTGGTGCCGGGAACCCACGCGGTTCGAGCGCACCCCGCAGTGTTTATTGCTGATGCAGCATGTTAAAAATTCGTTGGGTGGCACCCGCTCGGTGCAAGAGCATAGTTCAAGCGCCTCTTGTGACCTGCTATGATGCGGCAAAATCATTTAGGAGTATGAATTTGATGGAGATACAACTCCACGAAAGTTTACAGCGAGCCATTCAAGAGCTCGGTTGGAAAGAGTTTACTCATGTGCAACAAGCGGCCATTCCTGTAGCTGTGGAAGGTAAAGATTTGCGAGTAACTGCACGTACGGGAAGTGGTAAAACAGCAGCTTTCTTACTGCCTATGCTAAATGATTTGATCGCCAATCCTGATGCAAGGGCCGGTACTTTGGGTTTGATTCTTTTGCCCACACGCGAGTTGGCGCGTCAGACTCTTAGTCAGATTAGGGTGCTAGCAAAGTACAGTGATATTCAGGCCGAGTTAATCACGGGTGGGGAGGACTTTAAGGTGCAAGCTGCGCGTATGCGCAAAAACCCCGACATCATTTTGGGTACACCAGGGCGCTTGCTGGAACATAGAGAAGCCGACAATTTAGCCTTTGATGATGTGCGCTGGCTAGTACTTGATGAAGCAGATCGTATGCTTGATATGGGCATGGGCGATGATGTGCTGGCGCTGACCAAAATATGCAATCCCCAAGCTCAGTCTTTGCTGTTTTCAGCTACCTCTGGCGGAACAGCGCTTAATCGTATGGTTAGCCAGGTGCTGAGTGAACCAGTGGAACTAATGCTTGATGCTGTAAGAGGGCTAGAAACTACGACGGTGCAGCAAGTTATTCCTGCTGATAACGTGGCGCACAAGGAGCGATTGCTGCAGTGGCTGCTGGCCAACGAAACTTTTGAGAAGGCCATCGTCTTTACCAATACACGTGATCAAGCAGATCGTTTGGGTGGCGTGATTCGTAGTCAAAAACTCAACGCTTTTGTGTTGCATGGTGAAAAAGATCAGCGTGAGCGAAAGCTCGCCCTGGATCGTTTTCGTACGGGAAATGCAAGAGTGCTAATTGCCACTGATCTGGCGGCACGTGGGCTTGATGTGTCGGGGCTCGAACTCGTGGTGAATTTTGATATGCCCCGTAGTGGTGATGAATATGTGCACCGTATTGGGCGTACAGGCCGACAAGATACTCCCGAAGGCATGGCCATTTCCTTGGTGGCGCGCGAGGAATGGGGGCTGATGTCGAGTATTGAGCGTTATCTACGTCAACAATTTGAACGCCGCTTGGTGGCAGAGGTGCCAGGAGATTTTAAAGGGCCTAAAAGGGTGAAAGCATCAGGTAAGCCAGCCGGGCCCAAAAAGAAAAAATCAAAAAATGCAAAACCTAAAAAAACGAGCCAACGTCGCCGGCAAGCGCCGAGTACGGCATCGGGATTGGCTAAACCTAGGCGACGTAATGCACCTCCCAGGCATGATGTATAGGTGATGTATGAAGTTGCCAACTGCGCAGGCACTACGCCAGATACGTGGTGTGGTATTCGATTTAGATGATACCTTGGTGGCCTCTGGGCTTGATTTTGTAGCGATCCGCAAAGCAGTGGGCGGCCCTGTAGAGATGGGCATTATTGAGTATATAGATACACTTTTTGGCGAGGCGCGTGAAATGGCAGAGGCCATATTGCGCGATGCAGAGTGGCAGGGCGCGAAACAAGCAACCTGGATGCCCTATGCACAAAAATTAGTTGCAGACATTCATTCTCGTAGTATGCCGCAAGCTATTTTAACGCGTAACGCTCGCGATATATCTCACGCCATGATATCGCGCCTAGCTATCCCCATTGAAACATTAGTGGCGAGAGAAGATTGTCAGCCCAAGCCTAGCCCCGAAGGCTTGTTGATGATTGCAGAGCAGTGGCAGTTACTCCCCAAAAATATGGTTTATATTGGTGATCATACCTACGACATTGAGGCGGCTTTAGCTGCGGGTATGACGGCATGTTTATTTATTCCTGAACATAAAAAAGGTCGCCACAGTTCTGATTACGGCGCGCACTGGGTGGTGGATGATTTACGCGCCTTGTTAGGCATGGGCGCACAAAACTAGGAAGCTTATATGCAGCACGTACACATTTTAGGCATTTGCGGTACTTTTATGGGCAGCCTTGCGCTACTGGCGAAAGAACTCGGGTTGCGCGTGACGGGGCAAGATCAAAACGTATACCCGCCCATGAGCACTCAATTAGAAAACGCAGGCATTGAGCTCATCCAAGGTTATATCGCCGCTGATTTACCCGCCGCCGATGTGTATGTGGTGGGTAACGCTATTAGTCGTGGCAATGAGGCCTTAGAAGAAATTTTGAATAAGGGGTTGCCCTATATTTCAGGGCCGCAGTTTTTGGCCGAGCATGTGCTGCCTGAGCGTTGGGTGATTGCTGTGGCGGGCACGCACGGTAAAACTACAACGGCTAGCATGGTGGCGTGGGTGCTAGATGATAACGGTTTAATACCAGGCTTTTTAATTGGCGGCGTGCCGCAAAACTTCACGGTTTCCGCCCGTTTGGGTGAGTTGCCATTTTTTGTGGTAGAAGCGGATGAATACGACACGGCGTTTTCCGATAAGCGCTCTAAATTTGTCCATTACCGTCCGCGCACGGTTATTCTGAACAATCTTGAGTTTGATCATGCGGATATTTTTGCTGATCTTGCTGCCATTCAAACCCAGTTTCATCATTTGGTGCGCATTATTCCCAATCAAGGGCAAATTATTTTGCCTAGTGGAGAAGATGCACTAGAGGACGTGTTCGCACAGGGCTGCTGGAGCGAGGTACTGCGTTTTGGTGAAAATGCCACAGTCAAAGTACGCCTGATCAATGCAGATGGTTCCGCTTTTGAGATTCAAAAGGCCGACGAAGAAGCGGTGCAAGTGAATTGGGCATTAACGGGCGAGCACAATGTGAAAAACGGTGTGGCGGCTATGTTGGCGGCGCATCATTGTGGCGTTACCTTGGCGGATGCGGCACGCTCTTTATCGCAGTTTGTTGGCGTAAAACGTCGCATGGAAAAGCTTGGCACCGTTAATGGTGTAACGGTGTACGACGATTTTGCCCATCACCCTACGGCGATTCACACCACCTTGGAAGGCATACGCCGCCAGTTGGGCGAAGAGGCCAACATAGTGGCGCTCATCGAACCACGCTCTAATACCATGAAAATGGGTGTGCACAGTGGTCGCCTAATGCCCTCCGCTAAATTGGCAAGCGAGGCTTGGTGGTACCAAGCGCCTGAGGCGGGTTGGTCCTTAGAAGACGAGGCCAAAGATAGCCCTGTGCCCACGCAGGTGTTTCATTCCCTAGATGATATTGTTGCCAAAGCGGCACAGCTGCCAACGAATACGCATTTAGTGATTATGAGCAACGGCGGTTTTGGTGGTGTTCACCAACGTATCCTTAAAGCCTTAAAAGAAGCGGAGGCCTAAATGTCACCCGAGCGCATTACCTTGGCTATTACTGGCGCATCAGGCGCACAATATGGGCTACGTTTGCTGCGCTATTTGCTCGCTGCTGAAAAAGAGGTGTTTGTGATGGTGTCGAAAGCCGCACGCGTGGTGATTGGCACGGAAACCGAGTTGCGTTTGCCCGCCGGTACGGGCGCCACAGAAAAAGCATTGCGAGACTATGTGGGGCACGATAAGGGCAAGTTAATCGTGTGCGGCCTTGAGCAATGGACGGCCCCTGTGGCCTCCGGCTCCGGTGCACCGGCTGCCATGGTGGTGGTGCCATGCTCCACGGGTACGTTATCGGCTATTGCCACGGGAGCGAGCAATAACTTAATTGAACGCGCTGCCGATGTCGCCATTAAAGAGCGTCGTCAGCTCATTTTAGTGCCGCGTGAAGCGCCGCTATCGGCCATTCATCTGGAAAACATGCTTAAGCTAGCACAACTAGGCGTGACCATCATGCCCGCCGCACCAGGCTTTTATAACCAGCCGCAAACGGTAGAAGAGGTCATCGATTTTATTGTGGCAAGAATTTTAGATCAGCTCAGTGTGGAGCAAACCTTGGTGCCGCGTTGGGGGGAGCTTAAGCATAAATAACCCCAAAAAAGTATGTCCAGCTTTTTGGGGTTAGTTTGCTTTTAGGGCTTTTTAGTAGTGTGTTGGCAGCGTGTCTACTTTTCTACAAACGCTCGCTCAATCACATAAGTGCCAGGCGCATGGCTTGTACCTTCCACGAAGCCACGGCTTTTAGATACCTCCACCAAATCTTTTAACATGCTAGGGCTGCCACAAATCATAATGCGGTCATCCTCTGGGTTAAACGGCGGCAAGCCAATATCTTCGAAGAGCTTGCCGCTTTCGATGAGGTCGGTGAGTCGGCCTTCGTTTTTAAAGGTTTCGCGGGTGACGGTGGGGTAGTAAATGAGCTGTTCTTGGATCATTTCACCAAAATATTCGTGCTCAGGCAGTTCCTTGGTGATGTAATCGTAGTAACCCAAATCACTTGTTTGGCGCACGCCGTGACAAAGAATAATTTTCTCGAACGCATCATAAAACTCTGGGTCACGAATAACGCTCATAAAGGGCGCTAATCCAGTACCAGTGGATAAGAGATACAGATTTTTGCCGGGTACTAGGTTGTCAATAATCAGTGAACCAGTGGGTTTGCGGCTTAATAGTAACTTATCGCCCACTTCCAAATGTTGTAAGCGTGACGTGAGTGGGCCGTTTTGTACTTTAATGCTGTAAAACTCTAAATGGTCTTCATAGGGGGCGCTAACAAAACTATAGGCGCGCATTAAGGGTTTGCCTTCTACTTCTAGGCCTATCATGGCGAATTGGCCAGTTTTAAAACGCAAACTTTGATCTCGAGTAGTGGTAAAGCTAAATAACGACTCATTCCAGTGATGAACACTGAGAACTGTTTCCTCGGCAAAAGCAGACATTGCGTCCTCGCTGACAGATAAAATGAAGGTGCTACTCAACGCTGTATAGCACCTAGAATAAAAATAAGGGTTCATATCATAGTGATTTCTGTACGGAGCACCAAGAAATCACTGCCATATTAAGGGCTCTGTCTAGCAAAGCCCCATGTTCCTAATCAATTAATTGCTGGTTTCGGGGCAGTCGGGCATTTCACGACGTAGGTTTGCTTGGGTGATGGCGCTGTTTTCGGGCACGCTACGGGTGAGCCAAACATTACCGCCAATCACAGAGTTTTTGCCCACGGTGATACGACCTAATAAGGTAGCGCCTGCATAAATAACCACATCATCTTCAATAATAGGGTGTCTTGGGTGGCCTTTTTCTAGGCGACCCTCTTCATCAGCGGGGAAGCGTAGTGCCCCCAAGGTAACGTTCTGATAGAGGCGGACGCGTTCACCGATAATGGTGGTCTCGCCAATCACTACCCCGGTGCCGTGGTCAATAAAAAAGCCCGAGCCAATTTGAGCCCCTGGATGAATATCAATCCCAGTGAGGGAGTGTGCAGACTCAGAGATAACGCGAGCCACTAAAGGCACGCCAAGCTTATACAACAGGTGGGCAATGCGATGGTACATAATTGCCAAGATACCAGGGTAGCAAAGCAAGACTTCATCCACGCTGACTGCTGCTGGGTCGCCATAATAAGCAGCCATGACATCGGTATCTAGAGTGCGCCTGATATTGGGAAGTTCCACTGCAAAGCGGTTGACAATGTCTGTGGCTGTGTATTGCAAATGCTCCGTTGGAGTGCCTTTTAAACGAGCATGATAATGAAGTTCAAGTCTCACCTGTTTAAGCAATGCTTGTAAGGCACCATAAATAGTAGCGCCTACATAAAAATCTTCGCCTTCTTGGTGCAGATTTGAAGGGCCTAGACGCATGGGGAAGAGAGCGCCACTTAATTGCTTGATGATGTTTTCTATCACCGCTTTTGAAGGTAGCTCACGAGTGCTTTGCGTGCCTGTGCGACCATTGGCTTGGCGCCAAATATTGCGCACATCGCGCAGCTCGCTTACCAAGGACTCAAGGTTCCATTGGTTTTTATCTGGATGAATATCCTGTTGGCTCATAAGCTCTCCGCCAGTATTAAGCAAGTAAGGGGCGCTATTTTCATCTTTATTGACTCTGGCTTCAAGTTAGCCATGTGTTCCTTCAGCAAGTTGCTTGCGATACACCTGCGCAGCATACAAAATTAGGACGTAGGCTAGCAGTTCGGTGCCTTCTTCCATGGCATTTTTAACGGTACGCACATAGCCATCATCAAGCAGGCTAGTCCAGATGAGACTCATACCAAAAAAACGTGAGTAGAATAAAAGAATCACTAAGCCAATGGCCATAATTTGGCCAGCCCTAGAACGCAAATAAGTACTGAATACAGGCGCAAAAGGTGTGTCACTGCGGCGCGATAAAATAAAAGTGACGACAAGTGTGATAGCCACAAGGGATTCCCATAAATGGGCCCCCATGTTGTTGAATAGGAAGTTTTGTTCGCGAATGAGCATCGCCACAAAAAGACCCACAGCCATATAAGCGAAAGGTCTTTCTTTTTCATGTGTCATAATAACGTAACAAAAGGTGCCGATAATCAGAAGCAGTATGAGTGATTGAGAGTATTCGGTGAAGGAATGCTCACCAACGCCGTTGTTGAGCCAAAGAATGTCTAGCATAAGCATGGCAACAGGGTAGGTGCACGCCACTGCTAACAAGAAATACTTGGTTAGGGAAACAACGATAGATTTGATGTGGGGATTCATGTAGTAAAGCCCTTAAAAATTGTATGGGAATGTAGTTTTTGAATCAATTTTGTCGCATTCTAATACATATTGCTCGTATAAGTGAATTCGTCGCTTTTGCTTGTTGCCATCACACGCCGTTATTATTCGTGAGTGTTCGATGGTCTGAAATAAAAGGAAACATCTGTGATAAATGATATTCAGCCGGTGGAACCCAAATTAGGTCGTGCGCTAGCGGTGACACTTGCTGAACAACCTAAAATTACCTTGCAGGCGCTTGCTAAGGCCGTAGGCGTGAGCCGTGCTACCTTGTACCGTTTGGCGGCCACTCGAGATGAGTTGCTAGCTTTGCTCGATGAATACAGTCTGGCTTGCGTTAAGCAGGTGTTTGAGCAGGCTGATTTAAACCAAGGGACAGCGCGTGATGCGCTAAAACGGTTAATAACAGCCCATATTGAACAGCGTGAATTTTGTGCTTATTTGATTTCACGTACCATGGGATGTGAAAAGCGTCGCCAAGCCATGGATTGGAGCGATGTGGAGCGGCATTTGTTACAGCTCTTTATGAGAGGCCAGCAAGCGGGAGAATTCCGTATTGATTTACCTGCTTCGTGGATGGCAGATATGTTCGGTTATTTCATACTTGCATTGTGCGAAGGTGAGAGCAAAGGACGGGTGCCAAGGGCAAGCATGGCAGATTATTTTGAAAGTTTCTTTTTGTTTGGTGCCCAAGGGCAGCCAGTTAATTAAAGTTTATACGTTGGTTGTTAGTGCCAGTAATGCTGAGTTTTTGGCCTACCGACGTTAACACATCGTCATTGCGCGCGTTTGGGTGATCTCGCTCGCCATGGCAGGTGAGCGCTACAATATAATCACCCTCGGGTAGGGAGCTAAAACGGTATTGTTGCTTGCTGCTATCGGATTCATTGGCCACTACAGCTGCGGTGGCGATGGGGGCTTGATCATTATTTAGCTGTAAATCTGTCAGTTTATCTAGCTCTTGTTGTTTGTCTTGATATACATATACATAGCTGCCAAGGCGTTCGTTGTTATCTGAGAACGTTACTTCGTTACAATCAAGGGGCTGCCAAGCTGTATCCGTAATGTCGCCGTAGATATAGCTCATATTACGCGGCGTAATGCGCAATGCTTGCGTTTCTAAGCGATAGTACCGTTCGCTATCGTCTTCGTACTCAGCGAGTGCGTGTTGAAAATCTAGAGTGGCAAGTAAGTCGCGTTTTTGGTCTTTGTTGATGTTAAACCTTGGCGTTATATCCACGCTTAGCGTGTTGGCTGCGTAAAGGGCAAAGATGCCGCCGCTGTCCCGAGCCATCGCTTCACCTGCGGGTGTGTTAAAAGAAACCCGTAATCGCGTATATTCCCCCTCTGGCAAATTATTCTGTTGTGCTATGAGTAAAGGCTGGGAAGGCGATAAATGCTGTAGATTGTTTTGATGAATGTTGCTTTCTACGTTCAGCGTGTGCCATTGGCCGGCACTGTGTTGTACTTCAATCTGGGTGATGGTGAGTGTAACGTCAGACAGCTCGGCACGGGGGCTGCTAGATAAGTAAATGGCCATCTCGCCTTGTTTAGTAAAATTATCAAACCAAAATTCGCAACCGCTTAATAGCAAGGTAATCAGTAAGATGAAGAATATACGCACGGGATGCCTCGATGTTGCTTCTTATCATGGTGTAAAGTGATAAAAGCGATTTTAATATATGCCGTTACTCTAACATCAACACAGCTACTAGGTGCAATGAAACAATGTTAGTTTTTGTTCAACGTTTTGTGTGGATACTGTTGTTGCTGTTCGCAAGCCCTTACGCTGCGGCAATCGATAGCAATCCAACAAATGTTGATGTTGAAGTATGCCATCATCAAGAACATTGCCAAGTTAAACTGGTCGGCTGTATTGCCCACTGTGCTTCTATGAGCTGTTGCGCTGCTGTGTTCCCTGCAGTTCAGACGATAATAGTAGGTTCGGTAGCGCCGTTTGTGGATGTGCCTGTGTTAGCTAAGGTGCTGCCTAACTATGTTGAAATTATATTGCCCCCGCCGAAACAAGCTATTGCGTTGATTTAGGGGCTAGGCTGTGGTGCCTAGCCGTAACGTAATGGTTATGAAAGGCAATTATATGAAGACATTGACACGACGCGGTTTTTTAGGCGCGAGCGCTGTTGCGCTTGCATTTATGCACCCTGCAGCGAGAGCTGCGCTTCGCCATCAGCATCATGACACTGCTGAGTTAGCTAGCCACAAGCTTCTACCTGTAGATGCTATGCCAAAGGGGCAGCCATTAGCAGCGCTGCCCTTATTAAAAAACCAAAGCCGCACTCAGGGCGTATTTAAGGCGTGTATTACAGCTAAGCCCAGTAAACTCACAGTGGCTGCGCGTAAAGCAACGGAGTTTTGGTTATACAACGGTGCTTTGCCTGGGCCGCAAATTGTAGTGAGGGAAGGAGATAGCGTAGAAATCTTATTTGAAAATCAGCTGCCAGAACCCACTACAATCCATTGGCATGGCTTGCCCGTGCCGCCTGAGCAAGATGGCAACCCGCAAGATTTAGTGCCTCCCGGTGGAAAACGTTGGTATCGATTTACGCTGCCAGAGAATTGTGCTGGCACCTATTGGTATCATCCTCACCCCCATGGCTTAACTGCTATGCAAGTGGCGCGAGGATTAGCGGGTACCTTCGTGGTGTTACCCAAACTGCCTTCAAAAGTGGATAAACTTGAGGAGCAGCATTGGCTAATTTCTGATTTGCGCCTTGATGCACAGGCACGTATCCCAGATAACACCCTGTTGGATTGGCTCAACGGCCGCGAAGGGCACTTTGTGCTTATCAATGGGCAGCGTGAACCGCAAATTAATATCAACAATCACAGCCGCATTCGTATTTGGAATGCATGCGCAGCGCGTTACTTGCGATTGCATATTGCAGGAGTGCAGTGGCAGCTGCTTGGCACAGACGGTGGCTTAATAGAAAAGCCCCACTTGCTAGGCAAAGAGTTGTTATTGGCCCCAGGTGAGAGGGTGGAAGTGATTGCCCACTGTCACTCGGCCCAGCAAGCCTCGCTCGTTAGCCATTATTATGATCGCGATAAAATGATGGTAACTGAACCCCGCACAACCATGACTTTGGCCCAAGTGCAACATAGTGCGGGCGAGCAATTTGTTCTACCCAAAAAATTGCGAGATTTTCCTAAGCTGCCTAAAACAAAAGCCACTAAGCGAGTGGTATTCAGTGAAGCTCCCATGGATCATCACTCGATGGGTGATATGTCACGCAATGAACTTGAGAATATGTTTTTTGTTAATGGGCGCGTGTACCACCCAGAGCGTATGGATTTAGTGAGCTACGTGGGGGAATGGGAGCATTGGCAGTTGGTGAATAATTCACACATGGATCACCCTTTCCATTTGCATGGCACTCAGTTTCTCGTTACACGTCGTGAGCGGGAGGGGAGTAGCGTCAATGAGCCAATAACAGCATGGCGCGATACAGTGAATCTAAAGCCTAATGAAACCGTGCACATGGTAGTGCGACAAACAATGCCAGGTATTCGCATGTTCCATTGTCATATATTAGAACATGAAGATTTAGGTATGATGGCTAATTTGCATGTGGTGCCTCAAAGAAGCGTAGGAGTCAATAATGTCTGATAACACAACACAACACGTCAGCTTGCCGGTGGAAGGAATGAATTGTGCCTCTTGTGTTGGGCGTGTGGAGAAAGCCTTAGCTGCGGTTAAGGGAATCGATGAGGTGGCTGTTAATTTGGTCACGGGGCAAGCGCAGTTTGTAAAGCAAAATGAGCTCCCTTTGGGTACAGCGGTGGATGCCATTGAGCAGGCAGGCTACAAGGTATCCGCTAGTACCACGCAATTTGATGTGGAGGGGATGACTTGTGCTTCTTGTGTTGGCCGCGTGGAGGCTGCTTTAAACGCTTTACCCGATGTGGTGGAAGCCAAAGCAAATTTAGCTACAGAGCGAATCACAGTAGTAGGACATGTGGACGCGCAAGTCGTTATTGCTGCGATACAAAAAGCGGGTTACAGCGCCACTCAGGTGCAAAGCAGCGGTGATAACCAAGCTTTCCAAGACAAAAAAGATAAAGAAGCTGAGCAACTAAAGAAGCACTTCTGGTTGGCTTTGCTATTAACCTTGCCTGTTTTTATGTTGGAAATGGGCGGGCACGCAGTGCCAGCGTTTCACCGTTGGATCGATAGCACTATTGGTATGCAGGCGAGTTGGTACATTCAATTTGCTTTAACCACCTTGGTGCTAGCGGTGCCAGGGCGTGTTTTTTACCGTATCGGCTTGCCGGCTTTGTGGCGGCGCAGTCCCGATATGAATTCGCTGGTGGCGGTGGGCACGTTAGCGGCCTATAGCTACTCGGTGGTGGCCACATTCATACCTCAATTATTGCCTGAACGTTCTGTGTACGTGTATTACGAAGCAGCGGCAGTGATAGTGGCGTTGATTCTGCTTGGGCGCTATCTCGAAGCTCGCGCTAAAGGGCGAACTTCAGCAGCCATTCAGCGTTTGGCAGGGTTGCAGGCGAATACCGCACGCGTGCAACGTAATGGCCAAATCATAGAGCTGGCCATTGATGAAGTGAAGCAAGGCGACGTGATTGAAGTGCGCCCTGGCGAACGCGTACCCGTGGATGGGGTGGTTGTTAGCGGTCACAGCTATATTGATGAATCCATGATTTCTGGCGAACCTGTGCCTGTGGAAAAAACCACTGACGATGAAGTGGTAGGTGGTACCGTGAACCAAACAGGGGCGTTTAGCTTCCGCGCTACGGCAGTAGGTGCAGATACGGTGCTTGCGCAAATTATCCACATGGTGGAACAAGCACAAGGTGCTAAGCTGCCGATTCAAGCCCTGGTGGATAAAGTCACCTTGTGGTTTGTGCCAGCGGTGTTTGCTGCCTCTATCTTGACGTTTGTGCTTTCTTTAGGTGTGTTCGGCACCAGCTTTACCTTTGCACTAGTGAATGCCGTGGCGGTGCTGATTGTGGCGTGTCCTTGCGCTATGGGGTTGGCCACACCAACGTCGATTATGGTGGGCACAGGCCGTGGAGCAGAGCTTGGTATTTTATTTCGCAAGGGTGAGGCGCTGCAATCCTTAAAAGAGGTAGCCGTGGTGGCGGTGGATAAAACCGGCACTCTCACCGAAGGCAAACCTAAACTGACCGATTTAACAGTGAACGATGGCTTTGAGCGCCAACAGGTGCTGGCCTTAGTGGCTGCGGTGGAAACCCAATCAGAGCATCCCATTGCTAACGCCATTGTAGAAGCAGCCCAGGAAGAAGGTTTAACGCTATCGCCCATCGATACCTTTGAATCTATTACGGGGTTTGGAGTGCGCGCCCAGGTGGAAGGCCATGATATTCATATTGGTGCTGACCGCTTGATGACGCAGCTTGGACTCTCGGTGGAGACGTTTAGTGCCACAGCTCAAGCCTTGGGAAAAGAAGGTAAAACGCCTATGTACGCCGCTATTGATGGCAAGTTAGCTGCCATTATTGCTGTGGCAGACCCAATCAAAGCAACCACGCCAGCGGCTATTCAAGCTTTGCATGCCATTGGGCTTAAGGTGGCCATGATCACAGGGGACAACCAGCATACCGCCAATGCGATTGCCAAACGTTTAGGCATTGATGAAGTGGTGGCAGAAGTCTTGCCCGATGGCAAGGTGGAAGCGGTGGAGCGTTTGCGCCACGCTCATGGGCAAGTGGCATTTGTGGGTGATGGTATTAATGATGCACCAGCCTTAGCTGCCGCCGACGTGGGCATTGCCATTGGCACAGGCACTGATGTGGCCATGGAAGCGGCTGAGGTGGTATTGATGTCAGGCGATTTGCGTGGTGTGCCCACAGCAATTGCCCTGTCGCAGGCCACTTTACGCAATATTCGCCAAAACTTGTTTTGGGCATTTGCCTATAACACGGCACTGATTCCAGTGGCAGCTGGAGTGCTATATCCTGCTTTCGGTATTTTGTTAGCACCAGAATTTGCGGCGGGTGCCATGGCACTTTCCAGTGTTTTTGTGCTGGGTAATGCGCTTAGGTTGCGTAAATACACGCCTTTGCAAGTGTAAAAACGGGATTGTTAACAATAAAAAGAAGGGGTTTTAGCCTTTTAACCTATTGAATTAAAAGGCAGTTGGCTTTAAAGACTTGATCAAAAACAGTTTCGGTCACATGGAATACGACTTTGTCATTGGCAACTGATACATTCGCTATATCATTAATTACAAGCGCTAAGAAAAAATAAGTAGCACGAAAAAATAAACATTAGGAGAAAGACCATGACCAAACTGCCAAAACTCAGCATCGCCGCTGTAAAGTCTATGATGCAGCCTACACGTCGTGACTTAAATTTTAAACTTGACCCTGAAATTATTGGCGAGTGGCACTGGGCTGCTGGCCCCATTTTTACCAACTTCTTAAATACGTTTTCTACGGTGTTGCCCATCGGTGAGCGTTTCTTTATCCGTAGCGTACGTCATTATCGTCCTCAAATTACCGATCCTGAGCTGAAGAAAGCAGTTACCGCTTTTATTGGTCAGGAAGCCATGCATGGTCGCGAGCATGAAACGTATAACGATGCTTTCTTTAGCCGTGTACCTGTGGGTGCTAAGTTTGAAAAGCTGGTGCAACGTATTCTAGAAGGTGCAAGTGAGCACTTGCCCGCTTCTCTGTGCTTGTCTGCCACCATTGCGCTAGAGCACTTCACTGCATTGCTTGGCGAGGCGGTGCTAGCTGATGAACGCGTTTCAGCGGGTGCGGATCCGCATTACGCCGCTTTGTGGCGCTGGCATGCTCTCGAAGAAGTAGAGCATAAGGCAGTTGCTTATGATGTATGGCAAGCGGTGATGGGCGACGACTGGAAAGCATACGGTATCCGTAGCTTAGGTCTGGCAGCGGCTACCGTTATTTTCTGGGGTCTAGTTATTCCTACTTTCTTGCAGGTGTTAAGAACCGAAGGTCAGCTCACCAATGTGGATGGCTGGCGTAAGTTCTTGCGTTACACAGTGGGCGATATTGGTATGCTACGTCGCCAGTTGGGCAACTACTTCGCTTACTTTAAGCCTGGTTTTCACCCATGGGATCACGATAACCGTCACCACTTAGAGCAGCTTGACGAGTTCTTGGCTTACCACGAAAAGTTAAGCGCTTAATTAATTAGCACCTTAAAACCCTTTGGCCTTGTAGGCCAAAGGGTTTTTTTGTGCCTTATTTTTGGCTTATGGCACAATTGCGCAGAGAAATTTCACTAAGGAGTGTTTGTGAAAAGTGGACGACTATTAGGCCAAGTGGCCGCAACGCATTTTGTTAGCCATGTGCATATTATGGCGGTGCCCGCGTTATTACCCTTATTGCCCAAGGCCATGGGGGTAGGGTTTGTTGAGTTGGGCGTTGCTATTGCTGTTTTTAATATTGTGTCGGCGCTAGTGCAGGCACCGCTCGGGTTTATGGTGGATAAATGGGGCGCGAGGCGCATGTTGATGGCTGCTCTTTCGCTGGGAGCTTTAAGTTTTGGCTTGCTAGCACTCGTTCCCACTTATCATTGCTTGCTACTGGCCATGGGGGCCGCGGGGCTGGCAAATGGTGTTTACCACCCTGCAGATTATGCGCTGCTATCGCAGGGCACAGAAGCAAAAAAAATGGGTCGTGCGTTTTCAATTCATACGTTTGCTGGCTTTCTAGGAGCCGCATCTACGCCGCCGTTATTAGTTGGAGTGGCTTTATGGTTGAGTGTGAGTCATGCCTTTGCTGTGGCAACCGTATTGGCGCTTATTGCGTTGCTGTTTTTGTATTTTTATCCTGCCCCTGCTGCCCTTTCCTCGGTGTCGCCTCAAGAAGTACAGGCAAATCGAGAGCGCCCTATCAAGATCCCGCTTAAAACAATTGCTGGCCTTACCTTGTTGTTTTTGATGTTGAGTTTGAGCACGGGTGGGCTGGAAAAATTTTCGGCAGCGGCGCTGGTGGAAGGGTTTGATATCAATCTGCGCAACGCAAATCAGGCGCTTACCGCATTTTTATTTGCTAGTGCAGTGGGCGTTTTGAGCGGCGGAATACTGGCTGATAACACGGAAAAGCATGGTTTTTTAGCCGCCATTGCTTTTGCAGTGGCGGCTGTGTTGGTGGCTGTGCTTATTTATGTTCCCTTGGTGGGGGCAAGCTTGGTTGTGCTCTTAGGTATGATCGGCTTTTTAACTGGGGTAGTGGCTCCATCGCGCGATATGTTGGTGCGTGCGGCGTCGCCTGTGGGTGCGGAAGGACGTACCTTTGGCATCGTTTCCACAGGATTTAATATGGGTGGTGTTGTGGGGCCTTTGCTCTTTGGTTATCTCTTGGACCAGCAGGTAGCAGTGGGTGTCTTTTGGGCTGCTTTGGGTTTTATGCTGATAACTACCGCTTTAGTGATAGCGCAAGAGTTTGCAAGACCACCGTTAGACAAGATGAGTAGGAGTGAAGCATGAGCCAAAATAAAACAACGTTGTTGAACCAACCCTTTACGCTGCCCAGCGGTGCAGTGATAAAAAATCGCTTATTTAAATCTGCTATGAGCGAGGGCTTGGGTTCTTGGGATAACCGCATGACGCCGCAGTTGGTGCAATTGTATAGTCGCTGGGCTCAGGGTGGTGTTGGTTTGTTGGTAACGGGTAATGTGATGGTGGATCGGCGCCACTTAGGTGAGCCAGGAAACTTAGCCATTGAAGATGAGCGTGATTTGCCCATGCTGCAGCAATGGACCAAAGCGGGCACAAAAAATGATACGCAATTGTGGATACAGCTAAACCACCCTGGCAAGCAGGTATTGCGCACCTTAGTGAAAGATCCAGTAGGCCCTTCAGCCATTCCTTTTGCTGCGGAATTACGCAGTGTGTTTGCGACTCCGCGCGCGCTTACAGAAGCCGAAATACTCGATATTATTCAGCGTTTTGGCCGCAGCGCCGCCATTGCTAAAAAAGCGGGCTTTTCAGGCGTGCAAATTCACGGTGCTCACGGCTACTTAGTGAGCCAGTTTTTATCAGGTCACCATAATCAGCGCGCGGATCAGTGGGGCGGTAGTGCAGAGAACCGTCGTCGCTTTGTGCTAGAGGTGTATAAAGAAATTCGTCGTCAAGTAGGTGATGAATTCCCCGTGGGAATTAAATTAAACTCCGCTGATTTTCAGCGTGGTGGCTTTACCGAAGACGAATCCCTAGAGGTTATTCGTGAGTTAAGTGCTGCCGGTGTGGATCTCATAGAAATTTCTGGCGGTACTTATGAAGAGCCAGCCATGACGGGCAAAGAGTACCCAAAAAAAGAATCCACAGTAAAGCGCGAAGCCTATTTTTTGGAGTTTGCTGAAAAAGCACGCCAAGCCACCACTACTCCGCTAGTAGTGACGGGCGGTTTTCGCTCGCCAGAAGGCATGGAAGAGGCTTTAGCCAGTGGCGCGGTGGATTTTGTGGGTATCGCCCGGTTACTTGCCATTGAACCTGATGCGCCCAAGCGCTTGCTAGCGGGCCAGCCGAGCCGTTATCAAGTGAAGCCTATTAGCACAGGGATTAAAAGGGTGGATGATGCTGCCATGATGGAAGTGATGTGGTACGGCCGCCAGCTGCGCCGGTTAGGTAATGGTAAAAACCCTAAACCAAACGAGACAGGGTTAAAGTCTTTACTGATGACTAGCTTGGAAGGCGGGTGGGGGACTTTTAGAACGCGCTTGCGAGCTTAATGCTCAGACTGATGCAACCCATCTGGCTGTCGCTACGGCGTTGACCTCATACGACAGCGCCTTACACTGCTAAACGTTGTCATTGTTCAGTGTAATAATGTTGGTGCATTTGCCGTACTAGCAAATATATAAGGAGTTTTTTTATGCCTGTTCGCCGGATGAATTTAACGGGTCGTGGTGGTCGTGTGGCCATTGTAGATGGCTTGCGTACCCCTTTTGCGCGCATTGCTACTCACTTTAAAGATGTGAATGCCATTGATTTGGGTGCCATGGTCGTTAAAGAATTAATGAGCCGTAATAACCTGAGCCAAACTGAAGTGGAGCAGCTAGTGTTTGGTATGACGGTGATGATGCCAGAAGCCCCCTTTATTGGCCGCGAAATTGCCTTGGCTCTAGGGCTTGATGGGCTCGATGCGTATTCCATTACGCGTGCTTGTGCCACGAGTTTCCAAACGGCAGCGAGCTTAGCAGATAACATTGTGGCGGGTTACACCGATATTGGTATTGCTGGTGGCGTGGATTCCACTAGCCATGTACGCATTCCTTTGTCTTCTGAGCTGAGCGCCACCTTGCGTGATGTGAACTTTGCTAAAACCACAAAAGAGAAAGTGCGTTTACTCAGCAAGTTAAAGCTAAAAGATGTGCTACCCCAAGCTCCTTCTATCACTGAGTACTCAGTGGGTGAAACCATGGGCGAAAGTACTGAGAAAATGGTGAAAAAGTGGGGCGTAAGCCGCCAAGAACAAGATGATATTGCCCATGCATCCCACACCAATGCCGCCCGCGCTTGGGCTGAAGGCCGCTTGGATAACGAAGTGATGACGGCCTTTTTGCCCGATGGCACCCCTGTGAAAGAAGATAACTTGGTGCGCACCAATTCAGAGCGAAGCGGTTACGATAAGCTAAAGCCTGTGTTTGACCGAGTTACTGGAAGTGTGACAGCTGCGAACAGTAGCCCGCTCACCGATGGCGCAGGCGCGCTATTGTTAATGAGTGAACGCAAAGCAAAAGCGTTGGGTTATGAGCCGTTAGGTTATATTCGCTCTTATGCCTTTGCGGCGAAAACCCCCGTAGATGATTTGCTAATGGGTCCAGTATTAGCTGCGCCTATGGCTTTAACCCGCGCGGGTATCACGCTAGATGATCTCGATATTATTGATATGCACGAAGCTTTTGCGGGCCAGATTGCTTGTAATTTGCGTGGCTTTGAAGACGACGCTTATGTGCAGCAATACACGGGCTTGTCGGCTCCCGGTGCGGTGGATCGCAGCAAGCTTAACGTAAATGGTGGCTCTATTGCTTATGGTCACCCTTTTGGTGCCACGGGTGCACGCATCATTAGTCAAACCGTTAACGAGTTAAAACGCCGCGGTGGCGGATTGGCGCTCACCACGGCCTGCGCAGCCGGTGGTATCGGTGTGGCCATGGTGCTTGAGTCTGAGTAAGTGGAATATGCAGGGCTTCGGCCCTGCATTGTTCTTATAGCTGTAAGAGCTTTTCTTTGAGCGCTTCAGTAAGTGGTTTACTGCGTTGGGTGTCGTGATCAAAATGCACCTGCACAGCCTTCCCCTTAGCTACGAGCTCGCCTTGTTGATACGCTTCGTGGGCCACTACAAAAGAGGAATTGCCTACACTTTCAATATGGGTTTTCACTTCTACTTCATGGCCGTAAAAAATTTGTGCCACAAAATCCACTTCAGTGCGCGCCAAAATTAGATTCATGGTTTGTAGGCTTTCATTTTTATCATAAAAGATTTCAAACAGAGGGCCACGCGATGCCTCAAACCATACGTTAAGCACTGTGTTGTTAATGTGCCCAAAGGCATCTGTTTCTGAAAATCGTGGTACAAAAATAGTGGAATACATGGATGAACTCCTTTAGTAAATGTTTAATTTCTATGACGTAAAATTTGCATGGGGCTAATCTTGGTGGCTTGGCGTAGCCCAAGTAGCCCAACGCCATAAATGAACACCACACCCACCAGTGGCAGTAGGCTCAACCAAGGGTGGGGTTGCCACGGTAACTTAAAGACCCAGTGGTATAGAGCAAAGCTTGCCAACTCAGTGGCGCCCCAAGCCAGTAGTCCGCTTGCTACCCCCAATAGGGCAAACTCCAAAAAATGTAAGCGTTGAATGAAACGACGCGTGGCACCGAGTGAACGCAGTAAAGCGCTTTGCTGTATGCGGCTAGCTAAGGTGCTTTGTATCCCTGCTAGCAGCACCATAACCCCCGCGGCGAGCACGAAGATTAGCAAACTTTCAACGGCAAGGCTGACTTGCGTCATAATGCTTTGTAACTGCTTTAAAATGGCCTCTACATTTAACAAGCTCACTGCAGGAAATTCTTGACGTAGTGTATTGAGCTTTTTTTCGTCTTGCGGTGCGAGGTAAAAGCTTGCTAGCCAAGTGTAAGGCACATTATCGAGATAGCCTGGCGCAAACATAATAAAAAAGTTAGGTTGCACCAAGCCCCAATCCACTGAGCGGAGATTAGCGACTTGACTCTCAATAGTGCGCCCACCGAGATTGAAAGTGACCTTGTCGCCGAGTGCGAGCTGTAAACGCTCGGCGAGTTTATCTTCCACAGAAATGGGAACCAAGGTGCTGTTATTAGGCCACCAGTGCCCGCTGACAATTTGGTTGCCTGGGGGGATCTCCTGTGCCCAGGTAAGATTCAGATCTCTTTGCACGGTGCGTTCTGCGGGTGAATTTTTGGGCAGATGCTCCGTAATGGGTGTGCCATTAATATGGGTTAAACGCCCAGGAGCCATGGGGTAGTAGGGTGAGATGTTGTTGCTAACTTGCTCTAATTCCTTTGCGAAGGTGCTTTGCTCGTGGGGCATGATATTAAAGGCAAAATGATTAGGGGCCTTGTCTGGCAATTGTTGTTGCCAATTATCTAGCAGCTCGTTGCGCAGTAATAACACCAATGTCATAGCAAGCATAATCAAAGCAAAAGCAAGGATTTGGCTGATGGCTAATAAGGGGGTTTGCAGTAAGTGTCCTAAGCTTAAGCGCCAATTGAGATATGATGATAAATGTTGATTTAACGTTATGAGTATCCCATACACGAGGCCACCGAGAAGGAGTGCTGTGCCTAAACCGGCAACCAGCAGTAATAACGTGAGCCATAAATTAAGGCTAAGCTGCCACATTACCAGCGCTAGGCCGCAAACAGCTAAGCCATAAACTGCCCAAACATGGGGCGGCAAAGGTGCTGCATCTTGACGCAAAACATGCATTGGCGGCACACGCCCTAGGGCTAATAAAGGTGGGAGCGCAAAGCAGAGTAATATGAGTAAGCCGATGCCCGCTGTAAAAATGCCCGTGCCGAGAGTGGCGCTGGGTACATCTTCAGGCAGTAAATCGGCGAGCATATAAAATAGTATTTCTTGAGCTCCCCACCCAGTGGTGACTCCCAGAGAAGCGGCAATGGTACCAACGATAAGTAATTGAAACGTAAACAGGCTCAGGGTTTGCCGGCGCGAGAGGCCAAAGCAGCGGAGTAGTGCGGCTTGCTGTAAGCGTTGCTGCGCAAAATATGTGGCGCTTAAAGCGATCCCCACACTGGCCAATAAAATAGCGACCAAGCTAGTGAGGTTAAGATATTGTTGCGCTTTATCAAGCGCTTGAAACAAGGGCGGGCTAGCATCTTCTAGAGTGCGTATACGTTGTTGAGGTAACAATAGTGGAGCCACTTGTTCTTGAATGCTGCAATGGCGGCGTCTTCGCCAAGCCATAAATAACGATAAAAGATGCGGCTGCCTGCTTGTACGGCTTGCGTAGCGGCGATATCGTTTTGATTGATGAGTGCTAATGGTTGGAAGGCATTCATGCCTCCGCTTGCTTGCGTGGGTTCATGAGTTAAAATGCGTGACGCCACCAAATACGTGGCTCCCACTTCCACTGTATCCCCAGGGACTAGATGTAGTTGGTCAAATAAACTGGCTTCGAGCCAGATATGGCCCGCGTTAGGTGTGCCTTCTGCCGTTTCTGGCTCTTGAAGCGTACCTTGTGAACGCAGCTCGCCCTTTAGCGGGTAATCTTCTGTGATGGCTTTTATGTTTGCGAGCACCATTTTCTCTTGGCTGGCCAACATGGTGCTAAATTCCACTGTGTGGGTGCCTGTAAGGCCAAGCGCTTGGGCGAGTGATTGTTGCTTTGGTGTAGCTTCGGCGGTGCCGCTAATCACAAGGTCGGCGCCTAAAAACTCGCTAGCTTTAGCTGTCATTGCAAGATGTAGGCGTTCAGCAAAAAAGCTCACTGTGCTGCTGCTTGCTACCGCAATGAGCAAAGCGAAAAATAGCACGACAAAGGCTCTCGCTTCGCGCCAACTTTGCTTAATCGCTAGAGTAAATAAGGTGCTGTAACGGGTGTTCAATGTATTTGCCCCGCTTCTAAAGAGATTTGGTGCTGGCAGCGGTCAGCAAGATTGGTATCGTGAGTGACGAGCACCAAAGTGGTGCCGGTTTCTTGGTTAAGCTCGAATAAAAGTTCGGTAATAATATGGCCTGTGGCATGATCAAGATTGCCTGTGGGCTCGTCGGCAAACAAAATAGCGGGCTGAGCAGCAAAAGCGCGAGCGATAGCCACGCGTTGTTGTTCGCCGCCAGAGAGTTGAGTGGGATAATGCTTGAGGCGATGCTCTAGGCCTACACGTGTTAAAAGCTCTGTGGCCTTAAGGCGGGCATTGGGTGCTTGCTTTAATTCTAGGGGGAGCATGACATTCTCAAGAGCAGTCAGGCTATTGAGCAGCTGAAAGGATTGAAACACAAAACCCACGTACTTGGCACGCAACGCAGCCCTTTGGTCCTCATCGAGTTGTTCGAGGGCATGGCCGGCTAGCATTATGCTGCCGCTGCTGGGTGTGTCTAACCCGGCCAATAAACCCAGCAGGGTAGATTTACCTGAACCAGAGCGACCGACAATGGCTAAGCTTTCATTTTGATGCAAGGTCAAAGAAATATTTTGCAGAAGGGTTAGGGTATCGTTTCCAAGAGGAACGGATTTACCCACGTTTGTTGCCACCAAAATAGGTTTTTGCATGGAATACTCAATGAAATATTGGTTTTTAAACATATGTATTAGCGGCTTATTATGCTTGGCTTCCACCGCTTACGCCAATGCTTGGTTGGTGGTGGGCGATAGCATTAGTGCGGCCTATGGCATTGCCACAGAAGAGGGGTGGGTGGCTTTGCTTGAAGAACGTTTAGCTGAGAAAGAGCCCGCAATACAGGTAATCAATGCCTCAATAAGTGGCGATACCACTGCTGGAGGGCTAACGCGCTTGCCTGCTTTGTTAAACGAGCACGAGCCTGATTGGGTGTTTATTGAGCTAGGCGGTAATGATGGCCTGCGTGGTTTGCCTATTCAACAGATGAAAGAGAATTTGCGCACCATGATTCATTTGAGCCAACAGGCAGGTGCTCAAGTGATGCTATTGGGAATGCGAATCCCCCCTAATTATGGCGCGCGCTATAGCGATGCATTTTATCAAAGCTACCAAGAGCTTGCCGCTGAAGAAGAGATTGTGCTAATGGACTTTTTCTTGCATCAAGTGGGCGACAAATCGCATTTGATGCAAGAGGACGGTATACATCCCACTGCGCAAGCCCAACCACAGTTATTAGACAACATTTGGCCGCTAATACAGCAAATATTGGCACGTTAACAACGCGAAGAGAGACAAGCATGCAGCAAAAAGTATTGGATTTTTGGTTTAAAGAAACAGAGCCTGCGCAGTGGTGGCAAACCGATGCAGCGTTTGATCAATTGATTAGACAACGCTTTAGCGGCTTGTTAGCACAAGCGTCTGCGGGTGAGTTATATGCATGGCGCGACACACCACAAGGCCGCTTGGCTGAAATTATTGTGCTTGATCAATTTTCACGCAATATTTACCGCAATACTCCTAATGCTTTTGCGCAAGATGCCATGGCGTTGGCGCTCTCTCAAGAAGCAGTGCGCGCAGGAACCTTGGTTGAGTTACGTAATGAGACGGAACGTAGTTTTTTGCTGATGCCGTATATGCATAGCGAGTCTGTTGTTATTCATGAGCTCGCTGTGCCTTTGTTTCAGCAGTATGCGACTACTGGGAGTTATGAATTCGAGTTAAAGCACAAGGTAATTGTGGATAGGTTCGGGCGTTACCCCCATCGTAATAAGGTGCTAGGGCGGGTCTCCACAGCCGAGGAAATAGCGTTTCTTAAGCAGCCAGGCTCTTCTTTTTAAGTGAAAAGAGGGGCCATTTATTGGCCCCATCATAAAGTGCTAGGTTTCTGTGAGCTTTACTGGCTCACCATAGTAAATGCGTACTTCATCGAGATAATGGCAATGAGAGGCCGCTGCGGTGAGTTGTTTTGTTAATGCTTGTGAGGCCTCAGGGCTGGTGAAGTATTCAAAGGGTAAAAGTAAGTCCACCTGTATTTTGCCCACTAAGTAGTGCAAATTGCAGGTGTTGAGGTACTTACTATCCACTAAAGAACTCCACGCTTGGCTGAGATCTGCAATAACGTGTCGTCGTAACGGGAGCGTTAAGTTAGCGGTGTGCAGAGAATCATCTTCAGGATCAATGTGGACTGTGACATCGGTAACTTCTGTGATGGAATTGATCAGTTTCATGCGTACAAATTCGCTGATTTGATGCCCTTCAGAAACACTGATCCTAGGTTTTACCTCCACGTGCACATCCACTAGAGCGTTGCCCCCCATGCGGCGAGTGCGCAGCATGTGAATATCACGTACACCTTCCACATCGTTAATAATATTGCGAATGGTGCGTACTTTTTTGGGTTCCAGTGCGGTGTCAATTAGCTCTAGCATGGCGCCTTTGCCCTGTTCCCAACCAATGCGGGCAATCATAACGGCCACCACGATGGAGGCGATGGCATCAAGGTAGATAAACCCAAGCAAGCTACCCGCCACACCGAGTAATACCACTACCGAAGAAATGGCATCAGAACGGTGATGCCACGCATTGGCATGTAAAAGCCCAGATTTAAACCGTTTAGCCGCGCGCATGGTGTAATGGTAAAGCCCTTCATTGGCCACAATGGAAACAACAGCAATGGCCATGGCTAACGGGGCAGGGTGGAGTAAGGTCTCTGTACTTAATAGTCGCTGCCCTGCGTCCATGGCGATACCTAAGGCGGTAACGCCAAGAATCAATGCTAAAATCACCGTAAAGGCAGTTTCAATGCGGGCATGGCCATAAGGGTGATCTTTATCTGCTGGCATGGCGGTAAAGCGAGCGGCAAACCACACCATTGCATCGGTGCTGAGATCAGCTAAAGAATGAATGCCGTCGGCAATGAGCGCATGGGATTGCGTAATAACCCCAAAAATAATTTTAATAACGGTAAGGAGTGCATTAACAAGAGCACCAACGATACTGGTGTTGCGCATGGCTTGAGCGCGCGCTAAATCCTGTGGCATAACTGACAACCTTTGAGAAATGCGGTGGGCCATTATGCCACAAGTGGTGTGTTTAGTGTGGCGCACTCTTGCTAGGTTCAGCAGGAGGCGTGCAGCCTTGATCTGTGCAACCGTCAGCGTAATCCCGCGGTGGCTCAGAAAGCACCGGCGCTTCTTTGGTGGGTTGGCCAATATCATCCACGGGACTAAATAGTTCCGCGGGCTCTGCGGGTTCTTCAAACCCATAAGTTTCATCTAGAGTACCCTGTGCAGCGGGCGCGTAGTCTAAGGGCTGTTGCGGTGTATTAGGTTGTTGCCCTGGGTAGCCAGGCAAGGTGTCTAGGTGCTGTGACATGGCAAGGTCGCGGCCTTCTTGTGTGCACAAGCTGCGTGCACCCTCTGACAGTTGTTCGTGCACTGCGCGGTAGGAAACGGTTAGCTGGTTGACTAGCTCTGCAGTACGTAAAAAGTGACGATCTACTTTTTCTTGATGCCGCTTGAGTGCAGTAATGGCTTGATCTCGTTCTTGTTGTAAATCTTTTGATTTGCGCCGCGCTGGTAAAAAGACATAAGCTAACGCAGTCCCACAAACGAGCCCAGCACAAAACAGTAATATCATTTGCATTGTGGAACTCATGATTAACTCCTTGAAAAAATGCATTAAGAAATACAACTGTGGTGGGCCAGAGGCCAATAAATTAGTTGCACGGCTATTCCACCATAGCTAGCGGTGAAGGCCAAGCGTACAAGTGGGTTAATTGTTAGAATTTTTAAGTATCGATTGATTTGGAGCAAAAATGTCTGCGTTGCAGCGTACACCTGTCGTCATCCAAGGGCCAGCGGGCAAAATTGAAGCAGTGGTAGAATGCGAGGTATCGCAGCCTGCTTTTGTTGCGGCGGTTTGTCATCCTCACCCCTTACATCAAGGCACCATGAATAATAAAGTGGTTACCACTTTGCAGCGCACTTATCGCGAACAGGGTGGTGCTGTGGTGCGATTTAATTATCGTGGCGTGGGCAAAAGTGAAGGTGGCTACGGCGGTGGCGATGGCGAAGCCGAGGATTTGCTTGCGGTGGTTGCTTGGCTACGCGAGCGTTACCCAGGTGTGCCATTGCGTTTGGCGGGGTTTTCGTTTGGCACCTATGTGGCGGCCTCGGGGGCTAACCAATTGGCTGCAGCAGAGCAAGCTGCAGAGCATCTGTTGTTAGTTGCCCCCAGTGTGGAAAATTTTGACTTTTCTACGTTTACTCATACCGCTTGTCCTGTGCTTGTTATTCAAGGGGAGCAAGATGAGATTGTTTCACCGCAAGCTGTATTTGGATGGGTGGTTGAAAGCCCGTTAATGCCCGCCGTGTTGCGTATGGAAGCAGGGCACTTTTTTCACGGTAAACTTGTGGAGTTGCAGGAGCTAATCCACCTTAGTCGCCATCCGTTATAGCGCCTTTAGGTTTGCCAAAACCTTTGTGGATGGCTACATTGAGCCACCGTTAATTTAGCCATCTAACCCCCATACAGATTTATGCATACTCCTCTAGCGCGTTATCAAGCGGATTTAAAACGTCCCGATTTTCACCATGATGCAGCCCAAGAAACAGCGGTGCGGCATTTACACGAGATATACCAACAGTTAACAGCGCCAGTACCTAAAAAGGGCTGGTTTAAACGCCGCGAAGAAAGGCCCAAGATTAAGGGGCTGTATATGTGGGGTGGCGTTGGGCGTGGCAAAACGTATTTGATGGACGTGTTTTTTGAGTCCTTGCCCTTTGCGGCAAAGCAACGCATGCACTTTCATCGCTTTATGCGTTATATCCATGGCGAAATGAAGGCCCGCCAAGGTGAAAAAGATCCTTTGGTGGCCATTGCTAAAGAGTTTGCTCGCACCACTCGGGTATTGTGTTTTGATGAGTTTTTTGTCACCGATATTACCGATGCCATGATTTTAGCCGGTTTGCTAGAAACACTCTTTGAAGAAGGTGTTGTGTTGGTGGCTACCTCTAATATTGTGCCTAATGACCTTTACTATAATGGTTTGCAGCGTGCACGCTTTTTACCTGCCATCGCACTGCTTAAAGAAAACACCACGGTGTTGAATGTGGATGGTGGTACGGATTATCGGTTGCGTTTATTAGAGCAAGCGGAGCTTTTCCACCACCCTTTAGATGATGCCGCTGAGGCTTTTCTGACAGAACGGTTTACTACGTTGAACAGTTACCCTGAGCGGGTACGAGAGGCCGCTAAGCTATCCATTGAAAATCGCTTGATTCAATCGGTCCGTACAGCGCCTGGTATTGGGTGGTTTGAATTTTTGGCCTTGTGTGATGGGCCGCGCAGCCAAAATGATTATATTGAGCTTGCCACAGAGTTTCACACTGTGCTGTTAGCTAATGTGCCGCAAATGAATGGTTATCTGGATGATCAGTGCCGTCGTTTTATTAACTTGGTGGATGAGTTGTATGACCGCAGTGTGAAGTTAATCGTGACAGCGCAAGTGGGTATCGATGATTTGTATCAAGATGGGCGGCTTGAGTTCGAGTTTGCTCGTACTCGCAGCCGCTTACTAGAAATGCAGTCCACAGAGTTTTTGGCCAGAGAGCATAAATTAGATTAGCCCACCTTAACCAAGCTTGGATCCAGGGTGAAGAGCAAGGCTTTAACCAGCTGCACTAACTCCTCGCGTTGGTTAGGGTCCACACTAAGCACAGGTGCTCTTAATTGTAGCTGTTCTAATGCGTGGTTAATTTGTTGGCGCAGTAGTTCTGCATTTTGCACCTTATCCGTATGGGTGAGGCCTATGGCAAAGCCTTGTGATTGTATAAGCGCGCGAAATGCTTGGATGAAAAACGTTAGATCCTGCAGTAAAGCGGGGCGCTGTGCATCCAGTAGCAGCACTAGCCCTATACTGTTTCGCGCAGCAATCTCCCATATAAAATCGAAATGTTGCTGGCCAGGGGTGCCATAAAGCTGCAGGCTATGGCCTTCGCTTAAATGCATGACCCCATAATCTAATGCCACAGTGGTGTGCGTTTTATGGATTGGCACTTCCTCGTGACTTATAACAGCCTCAGTGTTGATAACAGGTTCATCTGAAAGAGTGCTAATGGCTGTGGTTTTGCCAGAGCCCACCGGCCCCGCAAACACTAATCGTTGTTGTTTTTTCATGGTTGTCCTGTGGTTAAGCGTTTCAGCATGCGCTGGAATAATCCGCGAGCCGCTGCTGGCATGGGTTGCGTGTCTGTTTCAGTGTGTTTTTTAAGTAAGCCTAACGAGTGGGTTGCGCTTAAAAAGGAGTACACGTAAGGCAGCGGTACCTCTTGTTTGTTAGACATACTTTCTGGGATGCAACCGTTACGAGCTAAGCATGCGGCCAGCTTAAGTGCGTAGGGGAACTCGCTTAGCAGCGTAAAGTTAGGCCATTGTGTCAGGGTAATTGCCTGTGTGGGCAGAATAGAATGTTGTAAGCGCCCGCGAGACGTCCAAAGGCTTAATTGCCATAAAAAGGTATGCCAGTGCATTGTTGTTTCTAATGGCGGCACGGGTTGGGTAAACGGCACAAATTCGAGGCTGGCTTTTTCGTGGTTTAAGTTGATTAAGCTGAGCGCACGTAATAAATGAGGTTTTATGTTAGTCGCAATACGATGAGATTCCGGCAAAATAAAAAGCTCACCAGGCAAGGGTTCACCGTGCAAATACCCGCGCAGTCGCAAAGGTGTTTTATTGGCTTTAGTAATAACGTACTTAAGTTTTCCTTCCAAATAATCATCGACTTGATAGGTTTCCACCGCTGCTTTTGGGTGAAAAGATAAATCACTGTTAGAGCAGCGTCTCACATGATCGAGCTTTCCCTTATGCCGAATGGCGTCTGCTGCGTAAGCAAATGATGCAATGTGCGTGGAGGGCTGTGCCTTCGATAAGCTATCCGCCGACGTATTGCGCGGGTTAAGCGAAATAAGCAGTGATTTTAGCGCATGAGGGTTGATGGGCTTCGAGAGCCAATAAGGCCCTTTATGTGATTGTGGCGTTAACGACACTGTGATCGCAGGCGTGGTTTGGAAGTTGTGACGAAACTCTTGCCATTGGTGTTCAGAGTTCGATGCATCGAGATCCACAATGGCCACATCCACAGGCGCCGTGTCCACTAAGGTGAATCCCTGATAATCCGACTGTTTGAATAATTGAGCAAATAGCGCTTGCTGGCGTTCAGAAAAACCCACCAGCATCACTTTTGCTGCAGTGTGGTTATTGCTCATGGTTCTGCTCTTATGTTGTTATTTTATATAGGTCTAATATTTGTTGAGAAGAACGATGCTAATGAAGTTCGGCATTGTTTCCTTGATGTGGCTCAGTTTGTTTACTGCTTCAGGCACTGTTTGCAGAAACTGGTAATGGTTACCTTGAGGGTGGGGTTCACAAAAACAGCTTATGTACGTGTGGTGATAAAGTAGCAGGCCGCTGGTCAAAATAGCACTCCCGCCCGATGGGCAAAGCAGTAGTTAGCCACTAATAATAGTGAAAAGCTAACAAAAAACGATGCGCTTTGTTTTGTGGGAGTATTAATAATGAAAATAAAAACGCAGTTACTCGTCGCTGTTGCTAGTGCTTTGATGCCAGTCATTGCTACTAGTGCAAACCCCGCCATAACACCCTTTGGCTATGTGGGCGTTGAGGGCTCCTATTACGATATTCAAAAAGGGAAAAACCCAGACGGCGATGTCCATAACTTTTGGCAGCCTGCTGTGCATCTTGGTTGGCGAATCAATCGCAAGTTTTCGTTGCAAGCGCAATATGGCTACGGTGAAACCGAGATGCGTCATTTCGATGAAGATATCAAAGATCACCAAGCCTTACTCGGTGGGCGTTTACATAGCGTCTATGATGTGTTTTGGGAGTTTTATCCCTATGCCGGTTTGGGGTACCAATACCACCAAATGAAGCCAGATAACTTCAAAAAATCACAAACGGATGCTGGCTTTGCAGAAGTGGGCTTGCAACGCATGCTAGGCAAACACTTTATGTTGGATGTGGGATATCGCCATATTATTACCTTAGATAGCGATCGCTTTACTGATCGCCAGCCTTACATGGCGCTCAATTTACTGTTTGGTCAGAAAGCTCCAAAACGTATTCCTGTTGAAGTGGAAGAGCCCATTGTTTTACCAGAGCCCAAGTGCAAAGACGTACCGGCAGGAGCACGTCTTGATGCGGATGGCTGCCCCGTCATGCTTACCAAAGAAATGCATATCACTCTCCATGTGGAGTTCGAATTTAATAAGACCACGGTTCTTGAAGAGTACTACCCCGATATCGGAGAAATTGCTGAAAAAATGGTGGAGTACCCCGATAGCACTCTCTTGTTAGAAGGGCATACAGACAATGTGGGGCTCGATTCCTATAACCAAAATCTCTCCCGCAGTCGTGCTGAAGCCGTAATGCAAGTATTAGTGACAGAGTTTGATATTGATCCTTCACGCATTCGCACTACGGGTATGGGGGCTTCACAGCCTATGGCCGATAACAATACAGAAGAAGGTCGTGCACAGAATCGACGTGTAGAGGCCATTATTTCCGGTAAAAAAGAAGAAATTGAGATGCTTCGTTAAATGTGGTGGTCAATGCCATAGTAAGGAGAATAACAATGAGAAAACCAACTATTTTTGCAGTGAGCTTACTGGCATCCACCGCTTTTTTGATCACTGGATGTAAAGAATTAGGCGGCGGTAAAGGCGGCAGCTCAGAAAGCTTGCGTATACAGGTTCCGGTTGAGGAGCCAGGCGCGCCAGTAAATGAAGCGTTTTGTGGCGATGATAATCAATACTTTGGCTTGCAGTGGGCGCAGGTGTACCCACAAGAGGGCCGAGATGATGTGGCCACGGGTGCTTATATATTGGCGCGTTTTACCCATGAGCCAGATGCTCAGAGCTTACATAATGCTACCTTTGGTTTAGAAACCACCGCAGAACCTAGAGAAGCAGTGGAGCTAACGCCTACGGTAAATGGTCAGGATGTGAGTTTTCAGCCAGCGGAACCACATTTGTTGGCCGAAACAGGCTACCGTTTTTATATGGAGGCCACAGGTGGCAGTGGCATTGCAGCTGCTGAATGTGAAGGAAGCACCCATGGTTCTAAATACCTCGTGTTTTTAGACGAAGCAGGGGAGCCGCTGGTGGATGAAAATGGCGACCCCGTTACTGAGCAAAGCAATCATTTCTCCACAGGGGAAGAAAACTATTTAGAAGTGGCCTATACGGTGCCGCAAAATGATGAAGAGGGGGTTGTCTTAAATGTAGAGCCTGTGGTGGTGTTTAACCAGCCTATCGATGCCGACAGCTTCACTTGTGATGGCGAAAACGCCAACGTGAGTTTAAAACGAGAGTCGAGTAGCCCGCTCGCGGAAACACAGTTTGAGCAACTGAGCTGTGAGGTAACAGAGGACGCTACCAAGGTAACCATAACACCCGATGAACCGCTTAAACCGAGCAGTATCTATGAGCTAGTGATTGACAACGAAGCTATTAAAGCTGCTGATGCTGACGCAAAACCCATGGATGATGAAGTGGTGGTGACGTTTACTACCCTCGCTCATTTAGCGGTGGTGAGCACTACCCCTCAAGCGGGTGATAAAAACGTGTTACCAAGTGTGGCTCCTACGGTGGAATTTAATCAGCCTGTGGTGATGGATGATGAGTGCGCCATTAGCCTAGTGAAGCGCGACACGGATGGTGTGGAAACGCCTGTGGCAGGCGAGTGTGAGCTATCGGAGGACGGTGACAAGATTCAGTTTAGTCCTGATGAACCGCTTGACGAAGGGGATTATCGGTTAGTGGTGGATGCCGACAAAGTTACCGCAGAAGCTGATGACTCCATGGCCTTAGATAACTCCGTGGAACTTGAGTTCAATGTGGGCGATGGCGGCTTAGCCATAGTGCATACGGAACCCGAGGACGGCGCTCAAGATGTGAGTGAAGATATTACTCCAAGGATTACCTTTAACCAGGCAGTGGAATTTGAGCAATGCCCATTAGCACTTTATGTATTGGATGCTGATGGTAACAGAGAGAGTAGTGTTGATGGTGCCTGTGAGCTTGAAGAAGTGGATAGCATTCGCTATACACCTGATGCTCCATTAGCTGAAGGACGTTATCATGAAATAACAGTGAAGAGCAACGATGTTAAGCCTGTCAATGAAGATGCTGGTTCCATGGCCTCCGATGCCACCATTGCATTCCGCATTAATGGTGAAGGCCCAACGGATGTTGTTCATTGTGCGAGTAATGTATCTGGCTTGTGCCTCCTTGGTGGTGAAGGTAACAACGAAGGGTTGGTGGATTTGCTGCTCGATGATGAAAACGGTCCATTAGCCCCCTTGGCAGGTCAGATTGGCGGCAAAGAGAAGCTAGCCGATGCGCTAGAAACCTTGCTTGAGAACGAAGATGGCGAGCTTGCCACCTTGCTCGAAAATCTTTTCTTAGAGGGCAATCTTCAAGAGGGATTAGAGCAATTGCTGATTAGTGACCAAGGTTTGCAATCTATCTTGCCTGAGTTGTTGATGGGTGATGACGAGGGCAATGCGGGCTTACAAGAACTTCTGGCCGGTGAGGATGGCGCGCGTGGTTTGTTAGAGGCCTTGTTAATCCCTGCCGATGAAAGTAGCGGTGAATGTGCATCAGCCTTGGGTAATGTTTGCCTCGTTGCTCCTGAGGGTGGCGATAAGAAAGGCGTGCTAGATCTACTGCTTGGCGATGACAGTGAGCTAGGAAATCAGGGCTTGAGTACCCAAGCATTGGTAGATGCGCTAGGCACCACTCTAGGCGACAACCCAGATTTAGGACAAACCGTGGCGGGCTTGTTTATAGATGGAAATTTGCAAGCCGGTTTAGAGGAACTATTCCTAGGAGATGATGAGAAGGGGCCAGCGTTACTGACAACGTTAGAAGATTTAGGCACAGGTATTGTAGAAGGGCTTTGTAACGTGCTCGGTGGTTTGCTTGGCTTGGGAACCTGTAGCTAGCTAATCTCGTAAGTTAGAGGTAAAAGCTCCCAAGGCATTAGCCTTGGGAGCTTTTTTATTACGCTATATTGGCGTTGCGAAACAAGCAGTTGTAGCAACCTTGTTCTCAATCAATTTTCCCAGCCATATTCCCACCTTCTTATGCAGAATCCGTTATGCTCTGCTGCATCACGTAAGGAGGGAGAATAAGAGCTATGCTGCAGTTTGATCGTAACCTGTTGCGCAAATACGATGTGCGCGGGCCGCGTTATACCTCGTATCCCACGGCACCGCAGTTTTCCGAGGCATTTGGTGCGCAGGAATATGCCCAAGTGGCGGCTCAAGTGGGCCAAAAAGGGGCGCCACTTTCCTTGTATGTGCATATTCCATTTTGTAATACCATTTGTTTTTATTGCGGCTGTAACAAGGTGATTACTGCCAATTATAAACGCGCAGAAAGCTACCTGGATTTTCTTGAAATAGAAATGGAAATGCAGGCCAAATGGTTCGGCGGGCGTGAGGTGACGCAGTTGCATTTTGGTGGCGGGACGCCCACTTATTTGAACGAAGAGGATTTGCGCCGAGTGATGGGGGATTTGCGCAAGCATTTCCGCTTAAGCGATGCGCCGGAACGAGAGTTTTCTATTGAAATTGACCCGCGTACTGTCACCGATGAAAAGCTTACCGTGCTTAAAGAGCTCGGCTTTAACCGCATGAGTTTAGGCGTGCAAGACTTCGATCCAGAGGTGCAAAAAGCGGTTAACCGTATTCAATCGGTGGAGCAAACTCAGGCAGTATTAGAAACAGGGCGCAAGCTTGGGTTTAGATCCACTAACGTGGATTTAATTTATGGCCTGCCTAAACAAACCGTTGAAAGCTTTGCGCAAACCCTAGACACCGTGATTGCCATGCGACCAGAGCGCTTAGCTGTGTACAGTTACGCTCACATGCCACAGTTATTTAAAACGCAAAAACAAATCAATGAAGCGGATTTACCTGATAGCGAAGAAAAGCTTCAACTCCTTGAGCTCACCATCGATGCCTTCACTGAGGCGGGTTATGAATATATCGGTATGGATCACTTTGCTTTGCCTGAGGATGAGCTCGCGATTGCTTTAAAAGAAGGCACTTTACAGCGTAACTTCCAGGGGTATTCCACCTACGCGGAGTTGGATATGTTGGCTTTGGGCGTTTCCGCCATTGGTTATTTGGACACCACTTATGCGCAGCACACACGTGATATTTTTGCCTACCAAGAAGCGTTGGGCGAAGGGCGATTGCCAGTGATGCGTGGTTTTACCTTGACGCAAGAAGACACACTTCGCCGCCGTGTGATTCAAGATATTATGTGCCAAGGTGTATTGGATTTTGCTCAAATCGAGGCTGAGTTTGGTATTAAAGTGGATGAACATTTTGCCGCAGAGCTAGAAAATGTCACAGAGCTGGTGGCGGATGGGCTAATTTTGCTGGGCACCGATCAGTTGCAAGTGACCCCAAAGGGACGCTTGTTCCTCCGCAATATCGCTATGGTGTTTGATGAATACATTACCGTGGCTGGACCAGAGCGTTATTCTCGCGCCATTTAATTTGCGCCAATAAAAAACCCCAGCGAATTAGCTGGGGTTTTTGCTTGAGCGGGATAACAAGCGTTATACGCGCTCGATCACAGTGGCAATACCTTGCCCTAAACCGATACACATGGTGGCAAGGCCAAGGGTGGCATCTTTACCTTCCATAATGTTCAGTAGGGTACCGGTAATACGTGCACCGGAGCAGCCTAACGGGTGGCCAAGTGCAATGGCACCACCGTTTAGGTTTACTTTCTGCTCAACCACATCGAGGAGCTTGAGGTCTTTAAGCACAGGCAAAGACTGTGCCGCAAAGGCTTCGTTGAGCTCAACAATATCGATGTCTTCGATGCTTAGGCCTGCACGCTTAAGCGCTTTCTGCGTGGCGGGCACAGGGCCGTAACCCATGATGGCTGCATCACAGCCAGCCACCGCCATGGAGCGGATTTTGGCGCGTGGCTTAAGGCCAAGGGCTTGCGCTTTTTCAGCACTCATCACCAACATGGCTGAAGCGCCATCAGATAGAGCAGAAGAAGTAGCCGCTGTTACGGTACCGCTGCGTGGATCGAACACAGGGCGTAGCTTAGCGAGGCCTTCTAAGTTGGTGTCAGGACGAATCACTTCATCGATTTCGCAAAGCACTTTAAAGCCGTCGGCATTGTGGCCTTCGATGGGAACGATTTCATTTTTCCAACGGCCTTCTTGGGTAGCTTCCCAAGCTTTGGCGTGGGAGCGCACCGCAAATTCATCTTGCTGCTCACGGCTAATGCCGTGCATGCGGCCAAGCATTTCAGCGGTTAACCCCATCATGTTAGAGGCCTTAGCGGTGAATTTAGAGGCTTCAGGGTTTAAATCCACACCGTGATCCATGGCTACGTGGCCCATGTGCTCCACACCACCAATCACAAACACATCACCGTTGCCGGTCATAATGGCTTGGGCTGCTGTGTGCAGTGCTTGCATGGAGGAGCCACACAAACGGTTTACCGTTTGGCCTGCCACAGCACGAGGCATATTGGCCAGTAAGGCGATATTACGAGCAATGTTCATACCTTGCTCAAGGGTTTGGTTAACACAACCCCAAATCACATCTTCTGTTTCAGCGGGATCCCACTCAGGGTTACGCTGCATAAGCGCTTCCACCAATAGG
>Ga0079226_10000132_pt1 | contig 46471 bp, 42 predicted proteins | sample Poulit2014_FD_76345 | JGI IMG/M metagenome (GOLD analysis project Ga0079226, IMG submission 76345) | Agricultural soil microbial communities from Georgia to study Nitrogen management - Poultry litter 2014 | ecosystem: Environmental > Terrestrial > Soil > Agricultural land | place: USA: Georgia...
AAAAATAAATAATTGATGCATAAAATATGCTGTTTTATGACATATTTTCTAAATTTCATCCATTTCTTATGTCGAAAAAGCGTTTTCTTGCTAAGATGAAGACAACATGGGGTGATTTTATGCAGGAGATTTTGCAAAAAAAGATTAGAAACAAACAATTTTTGGATAAAATTATTTCAGCTGAGGAAGCTACGGCACAAATTGAAGACGGAATGACGATTGGGATCAGTGGGTTCACAGTGTTTGGCGAACCGAAACGTTTTATAAAAACCCTTGCCCATGATGCGAATCGTCGTAATATTAAAGTTAATCTAATTTCTGGTGCGTCTTCAGCGCCGTATGCTGATGAATTAATGGCGGAAAAGGACGCATTATATTTCCGCGCACCATATCAAAGTAATCGAACGTTACGTCAAAAGATTAACGCTGGTGAAATTCGTTATATTGATCAACACTTATCGCAAGTCGGCGATGAGGTACGTAAAGGAACATTTGGAACAATTGATTACGCAGTTATTGAAGCGATTGCAATAACCGAAGATGGAAAAATAATTCCTTCTGGTTCTTTAGGTAATTCCGCTGTTTATGCGAAATTTGCTGAAAACATTATTATCGAACTGAATACAGTTTTACCAGAAGAACTTGAGGAAATTCATGACGTGTACGTGTTAGAAGATTTCGGTGAACGTACAGAAGTTCCGGTATACGATGCAACGAGTCGTATCGGCGAAAAGGGAATAACTGTCGATTTTAATAAAGTTAAGGGTGTCATTGTTTCCGATGAACAAAATGCACCATCACCACTTTTCGAGCCGAACGAAGAAACTCAGCGCATTGCCGATCATTTATTAGAATTTTTAGAAGAACAAGTAAATACAGGGCGTTTGCCGAATTCTTTACGTCCAATTCAGTCTGGTGTTGGCTCTGTTGCAAACGCTGTTTTAAAAGGAATGATCGATGCACCATTTACTGATTTAGAAGTGTATTCCGAAGTAATTCAAGATGGTGTATTAGATTTAATTGATGCAGGGGTAGTAAAATTTGCCTCCGCAACCTCCTTAACTCTATCTGAATCACGTTTGAAAACGTTAGCACAAGATATGAAAAAATATAAAGATAAGCTATTGCTACGTCCACAGGAAATTTCGAATCATCCGGGAATTATTCGTCGTTTAGGTCTTATTTCGATTAATACGGCGTTGGAAGTTGATATATATGGTAACGTAAACTCTACGCACGTAAACGGTTCACATATGATGAATGGAATTGGTGGTTCAGGTGATTTTGCCCGAAATGCTGGAATTACGGTATTTGTTACTTCTTCTGTAGCGAAAGATGGCGCAATTTCATCCATTGTACCGTTTGCATCTCATATCGACCATACAGAACATGATGTCGACGTAATTGTAACCGATCAAGGATATGCTGATTTACGAGGACTATCGCCTTTAGAGCGAGCAGAAGAGATTATTTATAATTGTGCCCATCCATTATATCGTGATCAGTTGAAAGAGTACGTAGAGGAAGCGAAATTAAAAGTCGGTGGTCAAACACCACATATTTTAGAGAAGGCTTTATCATGGCATATTCGTGCGAAGGAGACAGGCACGATGTTAGAGAAAGAATTAGTAAAACAATAAATCGTATCTTTATTACACAAATATCGGCTAGGAAAATATATCGTGAACAAGTTTTATTTTAGACAGAGTATAGTTCATGACATTACATCCTCATGCAAGTCATATGTTAAGGGTACACAAGTTGTGAATCATCGCTATCTTAATGAGTGAAATTTCTAAAATAAATGAAACACATCCCTAATCCTGTTACTATATATATTTTCCTAGCCTTTATTTATATTACAATAAAATGATGAAAATAGAAAGCACCAACGTTTGTTTGTTGGTGCTTTTCTATATTTTAGTTGAATTTCTCGATATTTTGACATTTTTATTAGGTTGATTATATTTAATACGTATTGAACATAGTTTGTATTTTTAATAAATCATCTGTCATAAATAAACTTAGCATTAATAAGATTCTTGCTTTTTGTGGAAGTAAATCATCCCCTGCGATAAAGGGTTTGTTTTCAAATGGTTTAATCGGAACGACTCGCCCATTTCCAACTCGGCTACTTCGAACGACGACAATTCCCCGCCTAGTCGCTCGTTGTAAAGCCTCTAGCTCAGCAGGAGAAACGAGCCCGGCTCCTGTTCCGGCAACGACAATTCCTTTAAAATTTTTATTTTGTACAATTGCATCAATCATTTCGCCGGAAGCTCCTGCATAAGAGTAGACGATAGCGACTTCTGGTAAATCTGTTATATGTAATTGGGATAAACTTGACTTATACGTATGAGCGCGCACCGGTTCACGGTAAAATTGAACCGAATGATCAGGATCGACTACACCGAGGAAACCGTGTCTACTTGATTGAAACGTATCTAAACGGTATGTACTTTGTTTTGTTACCTCACGGGCACAACTAATTTCATCATTGGCAACGACAAGTACTCCTTTTCCGATTGCTTCTTCACTTGTAGCAACCCGAATTGCTTGAATTAAATTCATGTGCGCATCGGAACTAATTGCAGTATAGGGTCGTTGCGCACCGACGAGAACGATTGGTTTTTTTGTCGGTATCGTTAAATGAAGGAAGTATGCTGTTTCTTCTAATGTACTCGTCCCATGGGAAATTACGATCCCATCGATTGAAGTTTGTTCAAGTTTTGCCAAAATATATTTACGTAAATGAATCCAATCCGAGGGAGTAATTTTCGTACTACTAATATTACTAAAAGAATGGAAAGACAAATGGGCTAAACGATTGAGCTCTGGTAAATCCCGGAGAAAATTATCACTATGGATTTTACCCGATGTATAATCTTTTAAATCAAGGCGGTTAAGTCCTTTTGCAGAAATTGTTCCACCCATCTCGATTACATGAATTTGTTTCATTATAAACTCCTCCTAGGACGGTAAGCTTTTATAGTTTTATTGTACGAAAAATATAAGTTGTATACAAAAGGGAACGATATAAAATGTTCATAGAATTAAGCTCCAGATATTTGAGTATAGTTTTGAATGAAATTAAGCTGAGTGGGTGGTTCTATCGCACCTGAAAATACATATTTCACAGCATTCGTGTGCGCGGGGAAATCCAGCACATACGAAAACACGATTTGCACTAACTTCAGATGCGGGGGAAGTCTTCATCAAGTAAAAGTGGATTGAGCTTTTCATTATGAGAAAAACTCAATCCATCTTTTTATCAAAGGCTAGAATAGCTCCAGCCTTTTTTTAAGAGGTAAATGTAAGAATTTTTTTAAAGTGCAAGTAATTAAAAGGGGTTAAATCATGTTGTTTAAAAATCCTACATTTACCTTACTTAATAAGGTTATACATTAGCAAAAGCTTTAGCATTTGTTTTCGACAAGTGAGGTAATACTCGGTGTAATGCCTGTTCGTGGAAGTACACCGTTTGTTCTATATCTTCCTCGGTATGAGCGATTGATAAAGAGTAACGGTTTAACGGCTTAATATAGACGCCGATTTTTAAAAGCTCGATGTCGATTGCTTCCCTGAATGCTGTATTAATTTCCCACATATCACGGTAACTTTTTACATCACGGTCAGTAAAGACGATGTTAAAAATTGTACCCATACCGAAAGTTTTCATCCCAATATGATAAGAATTGTATAATTCCTCTAATCTTTTTCGTAAATCGTTCGTATGCTCGACCACATTCTCTAAAGGAACATCTTCTTCAAGTATGCGAATCGTCTCTAAGCCAGCTGCTAAGACAAGTGGATGTCCGTTGTAGGTGCCACTATGGAAGACAACTTCGCTCGTTTTTGCACTATCGCTTCCGACAGCAAATACATCGCCTTTTGTATTAGCAGCACTTAACATCATAATTTCTTTTTTTCCACCAACAGCACCAACTGGAAGTCCTCCACCTAGTACTTTTCCTAATGTCGTTATATCAGGATCAACGTTATACACTGCTTGGGCTCCACCTAAATGAACTCGGAATCCTGTTTTAACTTCATCGAAAATGAGAAGAATATTTAATTCCTTTGTGATTTTACGTAATCCGTCGATAAAAGATCGCTCTGCTGGAATAAATCCACCTTGAACAGGTTCCAAAATAACACATGCTAATTCATCGGCATGAGCTCTTAATAACTTTTCGGTTGCTTCTAAGTCGTTAAAGGGGAGGACGAGTGTATCTTTTTGATGTTCTGGAATTCCTCCTGATTCGTATACAGGATTCGGTTGCTCCTGTTCTCCAGCTAGTTGTTTACTTGGATTTATGCTGACAAGCACCTCATTTAAACCACCGTGATAATGCCCTTCAAACTTTGCAATTTTTGGTTTATTTGTATAAGCAACAGCAAGCCTTAAAGCAAGGAGTACAGCCTCTGTTCCAGAATTAGTAAAACGAACTTGCTCCATACTCGGATATAGTGAGGTAATCTTCTCTGCCATTTCAATTTCAAGTTCGTGGGGTGCACCGAACAACATTGTTCCCGTATTATTCATTTGATCAATTGTAGCTTGCGTTATTTTTTCATGACCATGACCGGTCATTAATGCTCCATAACTTAAGGAATAATCGATATATTCCTTTCCATCGACGTCGATCAATTTGCTACCCTTTCCTTTTTTCATAAAAATTGGATAAGGGGCAAAATGTTTAATATTTGCTGTGACTCCACCTGGTATGACGTTACCAGCTTGCTGAAACATACGTAACGACTCTTCTTTATAGAACATAGGACGTGAATCATGTTCACTCTTCATTCGTTCTTAAGCTCCTTCGCATATAATATTGCTGACGGTTTACAATAAGGTAAAGGTCGACCTTTTTTCACTCTTATTGTATCCGTCGCTAGACTTATTATTAGTATATGCAAAGGAACAAAAAAATGCAAGGTTTATTTCATAATTATAAAAAATCGTAAACGCAAATTTCACCAATAAGGAAGGGGAAATAAAACGACAAGCCCCCAAAAGGCTTGTCATTATAAGGATAAATGCTGATAAACACTTTAAAAAATGGATGAAATTTTAATTTCATAAAGTCAGCTAATATGTAATTAATAAAAGACGTCATAACGATCCCAAAGTTTTTCGAAACTTTCTAATCGCTTTTCCGTTTCTTCTTGTTGTTTGTTTCCGATGTAGGCGATTAATGTATTAATTACACTTAATGGTGCGACAAAGGAATCGAGAAAAGACTTCATATTGCTCGATGCAAATAAGGAGATATTAGCATAGGCCGTAATTGGCGATGTGAAATTGTCGGTTAAGGCGATAATTTTCGCCCCCTTATCTTTTGCATAACTTACGACATCTAGGGTACTTTTCGTGTAACGTGCATAACTGATTCCGACAACAACATCTTCTTTGTTAACGTCATGTATATGGTCGAAGGCAGATTCCGTTGTATGAATAAGCTCGCTTTTATCGAAAATAATGTTGAAATAATATTGTAAAAATGTGCCGAGGGAAAAGGCACTGCGATTCGCAATAATGTAAATGCGTTTTGCATCCAAAATGTATTGGGCTGCTCGTTCAAAGTCTTCGATATTTAATTGTTCCATCGTCGATTGGATATTTTTAATATCTTCATTAAAATGATCGTAAATAACTTTCTCTGTCTCTGTATATTCTGAACGTGACATGGCTAGCCGTTCGACAGTGTTAAGTCTTCTTTCGACAGTTTGAGCGAGTTGTTGTTGCATTTCATTATAACCTTTAAAACCTAAAAAAGTCGCAAAACGAACGATTGTCGCCTCACTTACCCCAGTTAATTCTGCTAATTTTGCCCCGGTTAAAAACGGAATAGAGTGAGGGTTTTCTAGGATGTAATCTGCGATAATATGTTGAGATTTACTCATTTCAGCTCGTTTTTCGTTAATTAAATTATAAAATCGTTTCTGCTTCATTGTATTTCTCCTTTCACCATCGTTTCTAACCAATTTAAAATATCCGTATAAACTTCCATTTTGTTTATTTCATTTAACATTTCATGGCGACCATCTTCATATAATTTAATCGAAACATGTGCCATGCCTTTAGCGACGTATTGTTCGTAGACTGCTTGGACTCCTTTACCAAAGTTGCCTACTGGGTCAGCATCCCCAGCGAATAAAAAGATTGGTAAATCTTTCGGTGTCCGTGCTACTTCTTCGTCACGATGAACAGTAATCGTTCCTTCAAGCAAATCGACGTAAAAACTCGTCGTACATATAAATCCACAGTTCTCATCGGCTACATAGGCATCGACGACAGCCTGTTCTCGAGTTAAAAAATCAAAATCAGTTCGTTGAGGTGCAAAGGGCTTGTTATAATTACCAAAAATTAACCTATCCATTAAGGGGCTTTTCGCTTTTGGTCCACGGAACAGTTTTTCTACTTTTGCAATTAGAAGTCCAATTTTACCAATGAATTTCGGATCTCCTGCTGTGCCAGATAATATAACTCCTGCAATTGGTAACTTGTAACGTTGAATTAAACGTCGGATTAATAACGAGCCCATACTATGGCCAAATAAAAATAAAGGTAAGTTAGGCTCTTCGTCGATAATTTGCTTTGTAATCAGAACGAGATCATCGACGACTTTTTCAAAACCGTTTTGCTTTGCAAAAAATCCTTTCGTTGTTTCATCGGTGCATGATTTTCCATGTCCACGATGGTCATTTGCATAAACGATAAAGCCATTTGCAGTTAAAAATTGAATAAACGGTTTATACCTGAGTGAATGTTCAGCCATTCCATGGGCGATATGAATAACACCTTTTGCTTGAACCGATTCATCGTGCCATCGATAGGCTTGAAGTGTCTTTCCATCTTTTGTATGTAGCGTAAATTGACTACTTTTCATTTATACCACCGCCATAAAACCGATATGAGTTTTATACCGTTTTTAATTTATGTTCATTTTAACATATGCACTATATAAAACATACCTATTATACATGAATATTTTCGAATAAATCCTGCATTATTCGGAGCTTTTATACATAAAGGGAGTAAAATTCTTAACTTCCGCGAAAAAGTATGCAAAATACTTTATATTTATGCATATATTATGTATAATTATTAATCATTACGAGGAAAATGAAAAGATAGTTTCATGCTTAATAATTTATAAATATACTCTTGATTTTATTTTTATTCATCGTTATAATAAAAACTATTATGATTTTAGGAGCGGATAAATAATGAAAGTAGCAGTTGTTGGGGCAACAGGTTATAGCGGTGCGGAATTAGTGCGTTTATTGCATAACCATCCACGTGTATCCATTCACTCCATTCATGCCTCGAGTATGTTTGGAAAGCGTTTAGCGTCTAGTTATCCGCATATGGAATCATTTATCGAACATACATTGGAAGAGGCAGATATCGATACATTAGCAAAAGAAGTCGATCTCGTTTTTACAGCAACACCGAATGGAGTAGCTAGAAAGTTAGCTCCGATGCTTTTGAATAAAGGATTAAAAGTAATCGATTTGTCAGGGGACTTTCGAATAAAAGACCGACAAGTTTACGAAGCGTGGTACGGTCTCGAAGCTACAGAACAAAGTTTGCTAGATCAAGCAGTATACGGCTTAACTGAGTGGAATGAAGAAACGTTAAAAGGGGCGAGCTTAGTTGCAAATCCGGGATGTTTTCCGACAGGGGTTTTACTCGGATTATTACCACTAGTAAAAGAAAACATAATTGATGAGTCATCGATTATTATCGATGCTAAAACGGGTGTAAGTGGCGCAGGAAAAGGATTATCTCAAGCGACTCATTACGCAGAGACGAATGATAACTTTAAAATATATAAAGCAAATGAACATCAACATACACCAGAAATTGAACAAGGCTTACGTTTATATAATAATCGAATCGAAGCAGTCACATTCTCACCGCATTTAGCACCGATGACTCGAGGTATTTTAGCGACGATGTATGCTACAGCAACGAAAGAGATAACGACCGCTAAGTTATATGAACTGTACAGTGAACAGTATAAGGATAATTTTTTCATCAGAATTCATAAGAAAGGAACGTTTCCAGCGACTAAGGAAGTATACAGTTCGAACTTTTGCGACATTGGAATGACTTATGATGAGCGAACAAACCGAATTACAATTGTTACGGCGATTGATAATTTAGTAAAAGGTGCTGCTGGGCAAGCGGTACAAAATATGAATTTATTGTTTGGTTTTAAGGAAACGACAGGACTTCAACTAATGCCAATTTATCCATAATTAGCTTAAAGGAGATTTACAATGAACGACAACAAGTTGACAGAAGTAATAGATGGATCAATTGTAACACCTAAAGGGTTTAAAACGGCAGGTCTCCATTCTGGAGTTAAGCGTAAGCGTAAGGACTTAGGAGTTATCTATGCAGAGCGACCAGCTAATGCAGCAGCCGTCTATACGTTAAATAAAGTTGTCGCTGCACCGATTACAGTGACGAAAAAAACCTTAACCGAAGAGAAGAAAGTGCAAGCAGTAATTGTAAATAGTGGGAATGCGAATGCATGTACAGGAACAAAAGGCTTAAAAGATGCGCAAACGATGCAACAAGTAACCGCAGAAGTTTTTCAAACGAAGCCGGAATATGTAGCAGTAGCATCGACCGGTGTAATCGGTGAGCCACTACCAATGGAAAAAATAACGTCCCATATCGAAAAATTAGAAATCGGAGCGACACAAACGCATGCAGAAGCCTTTAGTGAAGCAATTTTGACGACTGATACGTTTCCAAAGTCGATTTGCTATGAAACAGAAATCGAAGGTAAACGGGTGAGCGTAGCCGGTTGTGCAAAAGGTTCCGGAATGATTGAACCGAACATGGGGACGATGCTTGCCTTTATTACGACGGATGCAGTGATTGAATCAGACGTATTAGAACAATTACTCCGAGCAGTCGTTAATCGTACGTTTAACAATGTAACGGTTGATGGTGATACATCGACGAACGATATGGTGTTAGTACTGGCAAGCGAAGCAGCGGGGCATGGTACCCTTACTCCGGAGCATCCAGATTGGGACCAGTTTGTATTGGCTTTAGAGAAAACGTGTGAATATTTAGCGAAACAAATTGCTCGAGATGGAGAAGGTGCGACGAAATTAATCGAAGTAGAAGTAAGCGGGGCCACATCGGAAGAAACAGCACGTCAAGTTGCAAAAGCAATCGTCGGCTCCTCGTTAGTAAAAACAGCAGTCTATGGTGCCGATGCAAATTGGGGTCGAATTATAGCAGCAGTAGGTTATAGTGGTGTAGAAATTAATCCAGATACGATTGATTTAACGCTCGGTTCGATTCCGCTGTTAAAAGGAAGTGCTCCAGTAACGTATTCAGAAGAAGAAGCGACGGCCTATTTAAAAGGAGATGTCATTAATATAAACGTTGATTTACATTTAGGGGAAGGAAAAGCGAAGGCTTGGGGTTGTGACTTAACGTACGATTATGTACGTATTAATGCAAGCTATCGCACGTAAGGAGAGGTTTAGGGTGGATGAGATAATCGTGTTAAAGTGTGGCGGAAGTGCCCTAGACGATCTGTCGGATCAATTTTTTGAAAATATACGCTATTTGCAAAAGGCAGGCAAAAAGCTAGTCATCGTACACGGTGGCGGTCCGGCAATCGGTGAAATGTTAGAACAATTGCAAATCAAATCAGAATTTATCGATGGTTTACGGAAAACAACTGAGGAAATGATGGATATTGTAGAAATGGTCCTCGTTGGGAAGGTAAATCCTGCCTTAACCCGACGTGTTAATTCTTTCGGTTTACAGGCGGTCGGTTTATCCGGTTCTGATCTTACGTTTCTACAAGCTCGACCTATCGATAAGGAGAAATACGGCTTAGTAGGAGAAGTTTCTTACGTAAATACAGATCGATTACGTCAATTGTTAGACGTAGATGTAATCCCAGTTATTTCTCCGATTGCCCTTGGCGAGGATGGTAAACGATATAACGTAAATGCTGATACAGCAGCTGGAGCTATTGCCTCGGCGTTAAGAGCTGAAGAATTAATTTTCGTCACGGATGTTCCGGGAATTTTACACGATGGAAAATTACTCGAACATGTAACGACCTCTCAGGTAGAATCGTTAATTACTAAAGGGGTCATTTACGGTGGAATGATACCGAAAGTTGAAGCCGCATTAGACGGGATCTATGGCAATGTGCATAAGGTAATGATCGTAAATGGAAAAGACTCTCAATTAAAAACGAAAACAGAACTAAAAGGAACGACAATTCACGTTGATTCGCATATGCCAGTATAACGGTTTTAGATAGTATGTTAGATTAATAGAAAATTTATTAGGTTATTAAAATAAAAATAAGAATCATTACAGATAAATAGGAGCGGATATAAACATGGCATTATTTCCTACGTATAATCGTTACGATGTACATGTGAAAGAAGCAAAAGGAACAGAAGTCATCGATACTGATGGTAAAACTTATTTAGATTTCGGTTCAGGAATTGGTGTTTGTAATTTAGGCCATCGTCCACCGCAAATACAGGAAGCTATAGAAACACAATTGTCTAAATATTGGCACGTATCTAATTTATATTCCCAACCAATTCAACAAGAAGTAGCAAAGTTAATAACGGAAAATAGTGTAGGGAATTACGTGTTTTTTTGTAATAGTGGTGCGGAGGCGAACGAAGCAGCCATTAAGTTAGCGCGGAAAGCAACAGCAAAAGAGAAGATTATTACCTTTACCCAATCTTTTCATGGTCGTACTTTTGCAACAATGGCAGCAACGGGACAAGAGAAAGTTCGTGAAGGTTTTGGTCCAATGTTAAAAGAGTTCGTCTACGCAACTTTCAACGATATTGATTCAGTCAAAAAGTTAATCGATCAAGATACAGCAGCAGTGATGTTAGAGCTTGTGCAAGGTGAAGGTGGAGTCATCCCAGCAACTAAGGAGTTTATAACTGAACTAAATACACTTTGTAAAGAAGAAGGCCTTTTACTTATCATAGATGAAATTCAAACCGGAATTGGTCGTACGGGGAAGCGTTTTGCCTATGAGCATTTCGGTATTCAACCAGATATTTTCACATTAGCGAAAGGCTTAGGAAATGGACTTCCGGTAGGTGCGATGGTCGCATCGAAGGAACTTGGGGAAAATTTTGGCCCTGGTTCCCATGGCTCGACATTCGGTGGTAATCCAGTCGCAATGGCTGCGGCTAAAGCAGTATTAGAGACAGTTTTTGATGATAAATTTCTATACCAAGTGAAAGAACGGGCTGATTATTTTTCCCGTCGGTTACAGTCAGATATCAAATCTTTAAAACAAGTCAAAACAATTCGACAAAAGGGTCTAATGATTGGTATTGAACTCGAGGTGCCGATTAATGAAGTTGTAACGAAATTAATCGAAACTGGATTGTTGACTTTAGTAGCAGGAGACAATGTATTACGTTTATTACCACCACTTACTGTATCTGAAGTAGAAATCGATCACGCTTTAGATAAAATAAAGTTTGTTTTAGCACAATTTAACTCGTAATCATTGTTGGGTGAAAAAAGGAGGCAACACGGATGCCCAAGTTTGATCATATTAAAAAAGTGTTAGTTATCGGTTCTGGTCCAATCGTCATTGGTCAAGCGGCGGAGTTCGACTATTCGGGAACTCAGGCTTGTGTGACTTTAAAAGAAGCTGGATGTGAGGTTGTGTTAATCAATAACAATCCAGCGACGATTATGACGGACCAACATATTGCGGATTACGTCTATTTTGAACCGCTAACGGTAAACAATATCGAACAAATTATTAAAAAGGAAAAGCCCGATGGCATTTTAGCGACAGTAAGTGGGCAAACCGGTTTAAATTTAATTTTTCAATTAGATGAGGTAGGAATTTTAACAAAATATAATGTCGAAGTACTTGGTACACCAATTGATTCGATAGCAAGGGGAGAAGATCGGGAACTTTTCCGCAATATGATGGAATCATTAGGAGAGCCAATTGCGGCTAATACGATTGTAAGTGATGTTGAAGAAGCGTTAGCGTTTAGTAATCAGGTTGGATTTCCAATTATTATCCGACCGGCCTATACGTTAGGAGGCTCTGGAGGTGGCATAGCCACGGATGAGGAATCATTACGAACCTATGTTATACGTGGTTTACGGGCAAGTCCAATCGAACAATGCCTAATTGAAGAAAGTATCGCCGGTTGGAAGGAGATAGAATTCGAAGTCGTTCGGGATCGAAAAGGGCAATCGGTCATCGTTTGTCATATGGAAAATATCGATCCAGTTGGAGTGCATACGGGAGATTCGATCGTCGTAGCTCCGATTCAAACGTTAGCTGCAAGCGAGATTGAAAAGTTACGTGACGCATCCCTTTCAATCGTCGATGAACTTGGTATTATCGGTGCTTGTAACGTTCAATTAGCCTACAACGAAGAGACGCAAGATTACATCGTTATTGAAGTGAATCCGCGAGTAAGTCGCTCGAGCGCCCTTGCCTCTAAAGCAACTGGGTATCCGATTGCAAAAATTGCAACTAAATTAAGTTTAGGTATGACGTTAGATGAACTTTCATTTCCAAAAATGGAAAAAACCCTTGCCACCTATGAACCAACGTTTGATTATGTTGTCGTTAAGTTTCCTAGTTTCCCTTTTAATAAACTAAAGGATGCCGAACGTAAACTAGGAACGCAAATGAAGGCGACAGGGGAAGTAATGGCGATTGAAAAATCAATCGCAGCCGGTATGCAAAAAGCGATTCGTTCTTTAGATTTGGAGCTCGATCATTTACGTTTAGTCGAATTAACGACTTTTGATTATGAAGTATTAGAAGAATTATTAACCAAACCGGATGATCGTCGATTTTTTGCCATATTAGAGTTGTTCCGTCGTGAAGTCACAATTGATCGTATTCATTCGATTACGAAAATCGATCCATTCTTTTTAAAAGAAATGAAAAAACTAATTACATTCGAACAAAAAATTGAGAACGAATGGACCTTTTCCACAGTTACAGCGGAAGAACTTTTACAAATTAAGCAGGCAGGCTTTACGAATCGGTTTCTATGCGAGAAGTGGAATTGTTCGGAAGCAGCATTACAAGAGCGTCTTTTAAAGTTTGAAATAATGCCAACCTACGGTAAAATAACGGCTTATTCTGCGGATCAAGCGAAGGATTATAGTTATTTTTATACGACTTGGCAAAAAGGAACCTATAAGCCAGCACGAAAAGTAGAACGTAAAGTATTGATGGTTGGCTCAGGGCCAATTCAAATCGGGCAAGGAATTGAATTCGATTACTGCTCTGTCCATGGTGTATTAGCATTACAAAAGGAGAAGTACGAAACGGTTCTTATAAATAATAACCCAGCGACAGTAAGTACAGATTATGAACTTGCTGATCGCTTAATTGTCGAACCAATAACGTCTGAAGATGTGCTTCTTATTATGGAGTTAGAAGGAATCGAGCAAGTAATTGTGCAGTTTGGCGGTCAAACGGCATTAAATTTGGTGAAAGACTTAGAAGAAGCGGGAGTTGAATTTTTTGGAACGACGATGGATACGATTGATCAACTAGAAGACAGGGATCGGTTTTACCAATATTTACAGTCTGTTAATGTACCTCATATTCCAGGACTAATTGCAAATAACGAAGTGGAACTATTTAAAAAGGTAGAAGAGATTGGTTATCCGATTTTAATTCGTCCGTCGTATGTCATTGGTGGAAGAGGGATGGAAATTTTTGAAGATGAGGCTAGTTTACGAAAGTATATCGCTACCAATGTAAACGAGGATGCCTATCCTTTATTAGTGGATGCCTATTATCGGGGTAAAGAAATCGAAGTCGATGTCGTCACTGATGGCGAAACGATTTTTATCCCGGCGATTTTCGAGCATATTGAAAAAGCAGGTGTTCATTCCGGAGATAGTATGGCTGTGACACCACCAGTTTCGTTATCCTCTGAAATAAAAGATAAAGTCGTCACTTATGCCGAACGCATTGCAAAAGGTCTTTCTTTTAAAGGGATTTTTAATATCCAATACGTGTTATACAAGGATACTTTGTACGTGTTAGAGGTTAATCCAAGGGCTTCACGTACGGTTCCGGTAATAAGTAAAGTAACTGCTGTAAACATGATTGAAATTGCAACACGAACATTACTGGGAGAATCTTTAAAACAAATTTGTGGTGATGTGAAGTTGTTACAAGAGCAACCTTATTACACAGTTAAAGCACCAGTTTTTTCAACGAATAAATTAGCGGGTGTCGATCCGAACCTAGTACCCGAAATGAAATCGACCGGAGAGCTAATCGCCATCTCTAATCGTTACGATTCTAGCTTACAAAAGGCATTTTTATGGAATGAAGCGTTAGAACAGGCTTATAAGAAAACACCAAAACAACTCTTAGCTTTTACGTCTAAAGAAGAAATTAGCAATTTAAAAGAAACAGGGAAGTTAGTTAATTTATTAGTGGTCGATGCGTCTAAACTAACATCCTTTGAAGAAATAGAAGAATGGATACGCTCGGAGGAAGCCTATGCAATCTATCATCCAGAAGGAAATGGTGACCGTCGTATTCGAGAGCGTGCATTGGAATTTGATTTACTCGTCTTTACAGCGGAGGAAACCTTACGAGCCTTTACCGAAATGATGGAACCGACGACCGAAGTAAAAACGCTCGAACAGTATCAACTAGATTATGAAAGGGAAGTGGTCCTACAATGACATACTCACCAGTAGTCGAAGAAATGAGAAATAAATTAAAAGGTCGCGACTTTTTAGCGATTAGTGAATATACAAAGGAAGAGTTACTCGATTTAATTCATTTTGCGATTGAATTAAAGAAGATGCAAAAAGAAGGTATTCCCCATCGCTATTTGGACGGAAAGACGCTCGCGATGATTTTCGAAAAGTCCTCTACACGGACTCGCGTCTCGTTTGAAACCGGAATGTATCAATTAGGTGGGCAGGCGCAGTTTTTAAATCGAAATGATTTACAAATTGGTAACGGCGAGACAATCGCCGATACTGCTCGCGTTCTCGCACGTTATGTCGATGTCATTATGATCCGAACTTTTGGTCATGAAATCGTTGAAGAAATGGCAGAGTTTTCTTCTGTACCGGTTATTAATGGTCTAACCGACTCTGCTCATCCATGTCAAATATTGACGGATTTAATGACGATTTATGAGAAGAAAGGTAGTTTTGAGGGACTAAAGTTCACATATGTAGGCGATGGGAATAATGTTTCTAATTCGCTTATTATGGGATGTGCAATTATGGGAATAAACTGTTATATCGGTGTCCCGGAAGGTTACGAGGTAGAAGATAGAATTTTACAAGAAGCGAAAGAAGCAGCCGACAAATCCGGCGCGGTGATTGTCCAAACAAAAGATCCTATTGAAGCGGTTCAAGATGCCGATATCATTTATACTGATGTCTGGGCAAGTATGGGATTCGAAGAGGAGATGGAAGAGCGACAGCGAGCTTTTAAAGATTATCAAGTAAATGATACCCTCGTAAGTCATGCAAAAGCCGATTATATGTTTATGCATTGTTTGCCAGCTCGGCGGAACGAAGAAGTGACGGACTCTGTAATCGACAGTGAGAATTCCGTCGTCTTCGACCAAGCAGAAAACCGTCTCCATGCACAAAAAGCAGTGTTAGCTTCTTTAGTTGAATAGTTTGTTTTTGTAAATATGCTATAACTCTTAAGTTTTGTTATATTATCCCCCGTTGAGTAGTTTTGAACGAATTATCGTTAAGGCTACTCAACTTTTTTATATTAAAAATAGACTATAGTTGCATATTGTATAAGTGTGCGGGGGGGTTCAAAAGAGGGTTGCTTTAACTTATTATTTGTGGACTTCTAGGTAAAAGGATTGTATAAAAACAGGTGATTTTATTTCGCGTAAGTCGTCATTTGATAAGGAAAAAGTGAAAAAGCCTAGCATCTACTTACCGGAGGTCTCTCTTGTGTAGGTTGGTTGTAAAAGGTGCGTCTACTTACTCATTGGAAGGCTCTACTGTGTAAGAGTTATTGAAAATATGCTTAAACTTACTCACTGGACGCATCCTTTGTGTAGGTTGGTTGTAAAGATTTCGTCTACCTACTCACTGGAGGGTTCTGCCGTGTAAGAGTTATTGGAAATGTGTTTCTACTTACTCACTGGAGGGTTCTGCCGTGTAAGAGTTATTGGAAATGTGTTTCAACTTACTCACTGGAAGGCTCTACTGTGTAAGAGTTAGTGAGAATGTGTTTCAACTTACTCACTGGAAGGCTCTACTGTGTAAGAGTTAGTGAGAATGTGCTTCAACTTACCCACTGGTTGCTTCTACTATGTAAGATTTAATGAAACTGTGATTACACTAACCCACTGGGCGCATCTACTGAGGGAAAAATTTGCGTAACTGCTCCTTAACCTATTTACCGTGCGCTTTCTCTGAGAAAGCTTTTACAAAAAACATTTTAACTTATTTATCGTATGCACTCCTAAGAAAGTCTTTGAGAAAATGAATCCAATCGACTCAGCGAAAATGTTTGTTTGGAAAGCTCATAAGAAAAAGCGTTCAATGTTACCCAACGCGAACGTTTGCTAAGAAAAATGGTTACGAAAACGAACCAAAATTACTCAGCGTAAGCGTCTACTAGGAAAGTTTTTTGAAAAAATACACAAGTTTACTTACCATACGCCTTTGCTGATAAATATTTAAGAAAGCTATTTTTAAAGTTACTTTTCAAAAGTCTTCGTTCGCAATGCTTATAAAGAATAAGTTAAAAATTCACAAGTTTAGTCGCAATAAAAAGCGCTATATAAAAATATCCTTTAAATCAAAGCAAACAAATTAAAAAATCCAAGCGCTAGCTAAAGTTAGCTTAACGCTCGGTTTTACTTTTTAAAATATAATTTGGTAAGACTTATTTTAAAGATTTAATAAGGAACGGGACAATGAGGATTAACCGTCAATTTTTTCAATCCAATTAAAGGGATCTTCAATTTTACCGTATTGAATACCTGTCAATGTATCGTACAATCGTTTAGCGATTTTTCCAGTTTTACCTTCATTAATAACATATGTCTTATCATTCCAGAATAGCTCTCCAATTGGCGAGATTACTGCCGCTGTTCCTGTACCGAAGGCTTCTTCGAGACGTCCTTCTTCATGGGCTTCGGCCAGTTCCTCCATTGAAATTCGTCTCTCGACAACTGGAAGGTCCCAATGTTTTAACATTTTAATCACAGAATCCCGAGTAATTCCGTGTAAAATACTACCCGTTAACGCAGGTGTAACGATTTCTCCGTCAATTTTAAAGAAGACGTTCATACTACCAACTTCTTCGATATATTTTTTCTCAACACCATCGAGCCATAGAACTTGGGAAAATCCTTGCGCTTCGACGATTTCTTGAGCTTTTAAACTAGCGGCATAGTTACCGGCGGTTTTTGCTTCTCCAGTTCCACCCAATACGGCGCGGACGTATTCATTTTCGACAGCGATTTTAACTGGATCAATACCTTCTTCATAATACGCTCCTACCGGTGATAAAATAATCATAAATTTGTAAGTTTTCGAAGGTGCGACGCCTAAGTAAGCATCGGTAGAAATAATAAAGGGACGAATATACAGCGAAGTTCCTTCTGCTTTAGGAACCCAATCCTGTTCTACCTCAATTAATTTTTTTAAAGCTTTTAAACAAAACTCTTCATCGATTGGTGGAATTACCATTCGTTCATTTGATTCGTTTAATCGTTTAAAGTTGCTTTGGGGACGAAAAAGTTGAATACTACCGTCATCTGTCCGGTATGCTTTTAAACCTTCGAACACCGTCTGTCCATAGTGGAAAATCATCGAAGCCGGATCTAACGTAATCGATTGATAAGGTACAATTCTTGGATTGAACCATCCTTTCCCTTCGACGTAATCCATTACAAACATATGGTCAGTAAAAACGGTTCCGAAGACGAGCTCATCGTCCTTTGGCTTTTCTTTCGGCTCTGTTGTTAGTTCGACTTTAATTGTTTGTTCTAACATATCCCTATCTCCTTCAATAAATAAAACTATTACTACTTCTATTATATCGTAAATTTTCCGAATTCGGTATCTATTGTAATCTTTTTTTCCTTTGAATATACAAAATGTAAAATTACATACTAGTACAAAAACTATGTTACACTATATGTAAAACTTATTTAGGACGGTGACAGAAATGGGACTTATAGGAGTCCTTTTGTTACTTGCGTTTGTCACTTTTTTAAATATAGCTCTTTATATCCCATCTCTTATAACCGTGACGGAAGAAGAGATTACGGCTAATATGAGAAAATTAAAAACGTACGATTGGTTTCAACAGTTAACAGAAGATAAAACTTATAAAACATTGCTTACTTATAATCAAAAGGTTCGAAAGATGATTGGCAATTTTTCTACAAAAAAATTAGATCAACCGCTTTATCAACGTCGTTATCGAAAAAGATTACAAACTTTATTAGAAGAGGAAAGTAGCCATCTATAAAACACCTTTAGTAAAGTTTGTACTAGCTGAAAATAATGAAGACGTCTCGTTTGTAAAAAGGAAAAGAAAACTTACTCGACGCTTACGTAGCCTGTAGCGAAAAAGAGCAAAAGAAAAAAAGGCAATTAGTAAACTAATTTCAATTGCAATGAAAGTCTCCCATTCCCAGGTGGCAATCCACTCCATCTACATCACCTACAAGTTTCATTTAATAACTCTATCATACATAAAAAACGATTCGTCTGCGAAGTTTGCAAACGAATCGTTGTTGATAAAATATTTATCCAATCTCAAGTAAAGCATTTCTGTAGGAATGTATCATAGGCTTGGAACGATGGCTCAATTGCTATTTACTTGTCAATCCTTTATGAATCATATCGATATTATATTGTAAATAGTTAATATACGTATCGGCTTCTTCGCCGGGTTTACCGATTTCATCGGAATATAACTCTCCATAAATTTCAACCCCAGACTCTTCCGATACAGTCTCCATTGGTCGAGAATCAACGTTCGTCTCGACGAAAAGGACCGGTGGTTTGTGTTCTTTAATAAAATCGAGTAAGGAACGAATTTGTTCTGGAGAGCCGTTTTCTTCCGTGTCAATCATCCAAATAAAGCCTTCTTTCAAATCGTATCGGTCAGCTAAATATTGATACGCTCGCTCACTTGTGACGAGCACACGGTTTTCCTCGGGGATTTCGTTTAACTTTTCTTCATATTGAGCGACCATCTCTTCTAATTTCGCAATATATGTTTCGGCATTTTGTTCATATGTCGCTTTATGCTCTGGGTCGATTTCGATTAAGGCATTGCGCGTGTTTTCAGCCATTATAATTCCATTCGATGGGTCGATAAAGGCATGAGGGTTTATTTCTTCTTCTTGGCCGTCTTCTGAATGAATGTACAATGGCTCAATTCCTTCTGTGACGCGAAAAGCCTTCTCCCAATCTTGACTTGCTGATTCCATCATTTTGTAGAACCAACCATTTTCGCCTCCTTCTAAATTAAGGCCGTTGTATAAGAGTAAATCAGCGCTTGTAACAGCTTTAATATCCTCTGGTAGAGGTGAGTATACGTGTGGATCTGTTCCTGTTGGTACTAAATTGTACACATCAACTAAATCTCCTCCAATCTCCCGAGCCATATCTGCAATTAAGGTAAAGGATGTAACGACTTGAAGGGTGTCGCTATCATTTTTTTCGCTTTCTATTGAATCTTCAGATCCGCAAGCGACAAGTACGCCGAGCATTACGATTACAAGTAGTAATAAATTAAATGGATGTTTCACGTTGTAGCCTCCTTTGTTGTTTGTGTTCGTTCGATCAATTTTCTGATTTTATATTATGCTTTAGCTAATTTGTTTTGAACGAAAAAGTCGCCAAAAAATACCTTGCTTAGGTGAAAAGAAAAAAGCAATTAAAAATAAAACTGTCGCAACGAGCACGATGATTGCTCCTGAAGGTAAATTGTATGTCACACTAAAGTAAAGCCCAATCACTGAAGAAATTGCCCCAAAAAAAGCAGCTAATAGTAACATGATTGAAAAACGATTTGTCAGTAAATACGCTGTTGCTGCTGGTGTAATTAACATCGCGACAACTAAGACAACACCGACAGTCTGTAATGAAGCGACTGTAGCCATCGTTAGCAAGATCATAATGACGTAGTGGATCAGTTTCGTCTTTAGTCCGTACACTTGCGCCATCGTCTCATCGAACGTACTAATTAGTAATTCTTTATAAAAAAGTAAGACGACAAGGATAATAACAACTCCAAGTCCAATCGTAAGCCACATATCACTTGGTCGTACCGAAAGTACATTCCCGAATAAAATTTGCGTTAAATCGGTTGCTGTCGGCGTTTTACTAACGAGAATAACACCAAGAGCAAAAAAGGCAGTAAAGACGATTCCGATTGAAGAGTCGTGTTTAATTCGGCTATGTTGACTAATTGCCCCAATGCCAATCGTTGCGAGCACACCGAACAATACCGCACCGTAAAAATAATTAACCCCTAACATATAAGAAATCGCAATCCCCGGTAAAATCGCATGGGAAATTGCATCCCCCATAAGTGCCATACCGCGCATAATAATAAAAGAGCCGATTAACCCACTAATCACACCGACCCAAATCGACGTAATGAAAGAACGTTGTAAAAATGTATACTCAGCTAAGTCTGCTAAAAATTCCATGATGTTTCTTCTCCAGTCTGTAATACATTAAAGTCAATTTGATAAGCGTCCAGCAAATTTTGTTGAGTCATTACATCTCTTACCGGTCCGGCATCGACTAATCGACGATTTAATAAAACTAATTGATCGAAATAATCGCTTACTTTCGTTAAATCATGGTGAACGATAAAAATTGTTTTTCCTTCGTCCCGTAATTGGTGTAAAAGTCCAATAAGAACCTGTTCACTTTTTACATCTACCCCAACAAATGGTTCATCTAAGAAAAAAAGATCCGCCTCTTGTGTTAAGGCCCGAGCAAGGAATACTCGTTGTTGTTGACCACCAGACAGCTCAGAAATTTGTCGATTTTTGAACTGTTCCATGCCGACTTTTTGTAAATTTTGATCAGCTAGTTGTTTTTCGCGTTTGCTTGGTAATTTAAAAAGTCCAAGATGCGGATACGTCCCTAACAACACTGTATGACGCACTGTAATAGGAAAGTCCCAATCGATTGTTGTGCGCTGAGGCACGTAAGCAATTTTTTTGCGAAATAAATCGATTGATTTTCCATCGACGGTTACTTCGCCGTATTTTTTTGGAACTAAACCTAGCATCGCTTTTAATAAAGTTGATTTTCCGGCTCCATTCGGTCCAATTATTCCGATTACATTACCTTTTTTAAACGAAAAGGAAACGTCTTGCACGACTTCATTTCCATCATACGAAACAGTAAGACGTTTAACTTCGAGCGTATTCTCCACTATTTACACCTTCTTATGTTCATTCCAAACGTTGCCTTCATCTTTTTATAAGAGTTTTATTTACCTAACACTAAAGTGTTTGCCTAATGCAACATTTACATTTAATTTTACATGAATGAATTTTAAAAGTAAATGAATTTACAAATATGATAAAGTATGTAGAAGTTGTTTTTTATTTTGAAGATGAAAAGTAATTTTATATTGACAATATATGCATATGTTGTTATATTATAATGCGTGATAAAAATTGAACAATTCCTCGTTAGGTGAGGCTCCTATATGGAGATAAGCTACTGCCCAGAAACGTCGAGAGACACCAATGGGTTAACAGAACTGATCGAGTTAAGGTCTTTTCTAATGTAGCGGGCAATATTGCCGGCCATATAGTGCTAAAACTCTACGGTGGGGGAATGGGTTAAATAAAAAGTGTATGAATTAAGGAAAAGGTATCACCTTGTTCGTTTCTTATGACTTTTGAGTATACTTTTTTGAATTTAAATCCTTCTCTTGCGTTAAGCGTAGAGGAGGATTTTTTACTTTCCGTAGAAATTAAATAAGAATGAACTGTTTGTAAACGGAGAACTTACATAACAAGAGAAGGAAAGAAGGGGTGATGAAAATTGGCAAGTCGAAGTCGATGGCGATGTTGTAATTATGTAGGGATCAAAAGGGAAAAAAGTCCAATTTTCATCGATGAAAGCTGGCGCACAAATAGGAGGCCATACGAATGACAAAGATTAGGTACAACAATGATATTCGAGCCGAAACTGCTGGCTCTTTAATGGTGAAGCAGTATATCACCGTACAAAAAAATCAGACAATCAAGCAAGCGATCGATCATTTACGGGCTACCGTCGGCGGGATGAAAAACGTGCACTACGTTTATATTACGAATGAACATAATCATGTCGTCGGAGTTTTATCGATTCGAGAATTGTTAAGTGCTGATGATGAGCTTTTCGTAGAACAAGTAATGATTACCGATGTCGTCACGTTACCGAAGCACGTAGACCAGGAAGAGGCAGCTCAAGTTTTCCAAGATACGGACCTCGTCTCGATTCCTGTAATTAATAAAAGGGATCAAATTATCGGGGTCGTTCACGTCGAGGATATTTTAGACGTTATGGAGTTTGAGGCGACAGAAGATATGCATAAAATGGGTTCGGTCGTCTCGGCTACAGCGGAAGAATACGAGGGTGGACTACTCGATGCAAGTATTCGCTTTTTATATCGTAAGCGGATTGTTTGGCTCGTTATTTTAGTTTTTGTCAATGTTTTTTCTGGAGCAGGAATCGCCTATTTCGAAGATGTGATTGCAGCAAATATCGCTCTTGTTTTTTTCCTCCCGTTATTAATTGATAGTGGAGGAAATGCTGGTTCTCAATCGGCTACCTTAGTAATTCGAGCGATGGCAACGGGTAATGTACGAATTCGTGACTGGTTCAAGATGATTACGAAGGAACTTGCCGTCTCTGCTTTAATCGGGCTTACGATGGCTTTTGCTGTATCCTTCGTTGGAATTGCTAGGGGTGGGATTGATATTGCGCTGGTTGTTTCACTTACGATGATGTTAATTGTAATTGTCGGTAGTATGATCGGAATTTCGTTACCATTTATCTTCCAAAAATTCAAACTCGATCCAGCGACAGCGAGTGCCCCTCTCGTCACATCGATTGCAGATATTTCAGGAGTACTTATTTACTTTGCGATTGCATCAGCGATTTTAACAATTTAGAAATTATCCGAAAGATTGACAAATCCATAATCGAATTTCTATATTAAAACGAAATAAAAAACTTCAATCATAAAAAAAGAATCAAATATAAAGGACTATCAATCATTCAATTCTGATAAAAAAAGAGCTGAAATATCCCCTCAGTGGAAGGTTTTCAGCTTTTTTTTCAAAGTTAGTTTTGTTAAGCATTTATCATTTTTTCGGGTCGGTATGGTACGGGTTTATATGCACGAGCACATTTTCGACTTCGGTATACTTTTTCATTAATGTATTTTTCGTCACCCGGGCGATATCGTGACCCTGTTTGACTGTGATATTAGGATCGACACTTATTTTTAAATCGATAATAATGTAACGCCCGTGGGTGCGAGCGAGTAATTCGTCGACACGCTTTACACCGTCGATGCGGAGAACTGTCTTAATATATTTTTTCACTTCTTGTTTAGGCAAAACTTGTTCTAAAACAACGTTCGCTGAAGATTTTGTTAAATCGTAACCAACTTTTATTACGATTATAGAAACTAAAATCCCCGCAACCGCATCACCATAGACAAGAAATGCTATGTTTATTTTTTCACCAAGAATCGCAAGCCCGACACCTCCGAGGGCAGCGAGGGAAGATAAGGAGTCGGAACGGTGGTGCCACGCGTCCGCTACAAGGGCAGCACTTTCGTATTTTTTTCCGACATAATATTTATAGTAAAATAATATTTCTTTTAAAATAATTGAAGCTACTAAAATATATAACGCAATAGCCGTCGGTGCGACAGGGGTGTCACCGAAAAATAGCTTGATTGAAGAAATACTAATCTCGATCCCAACAACGATTAAAAGTAACGCAACGATAATTGAAGCAATATTTTCTGCTTTACCGTGGCCATAAGGGTGTTCCTCATCAGGTGGTTTATCTGCTATTTTTACAGCAAATAAGATAACGACTGAACTGACGACATCTGAAGCAGAATGGGCGGCATCAGCAACAAGGGCACGACTTCCCGACAGCAACCCGCCAATTGCTTTTAGTACAGTTAATAAAATATTAACAAAAATACCTACCCACGTCGCAAAGACGATTCGACGGCTACTTTCTTTCATATTTTTCATCCCTTCTATAAGTAATTATATGTTATCAATTAATGGCTAAAAGGTCTATTATTCGAGGAATTTAAAGGTCTTTTATAAAGAAGTATTGTTAGAAAAAGTGACATTGCTCTCTTTTCGCTAATTGATGTACGTTCTAACATTGTAGGTTGTTCGATTTTTGGCTGTTTATGAAAGTTAAAACTTTCGTTCAAGTGCAATATATAAAAATTGTTGCTACACTTATATTTACAGATTACCATTATTTTACGGGGGTTAATTATAATAAGGAGGAATCATCATGAAATTACTTACAATAAGGCAAAACGGGACTGAGACTCTCGGCATTAAAACGAAAAATGGAATTATCGATATGACTCGAGCGCAAGAAATTAGGCCTAATTCTGACGTACCGACAAACCTGATGAAGCTTCTTAAAAAAGGTGAAACAGCTGTAGCTACATTAAAAAAGTATATTGAATCTTTACCTGCAGATCAGAAAGACGATTATGTAGTTGATGAATCTGCAATTACATATGGTCCGGCAGTACCGAATCCGAGTAAAATTATTTGTATCGGTTTAAACTATAAAAAGCATGCAGACGAGACTGGTTTACCATATCCGAAGCACCCTGTTTTATTTAATAAATTTAATAACGCCTTATCGGCTCATCTTGAAGAAGTTCCCGTACCTAAAACGACTGAACGTCTCGACTATGAAGTAGAACTTGGTATTGTAATTGGTAAACGAGCAAAATATGTATCAGAGGAAGAGGCGCTCGATTATGTTTTCGGCTATTGTACGACGAACGATTTATCCGCCCGTGATTTACAAAAGCGAGCCTCCCAATGGTTAACTGGGAAATCTCTCGATGGTTTTGCACCGGTAGGACCGTATGTTGTTACAAAAGATGAAGTGAAAAATCCAAACGCTTTACGTTTAACGACAAAAGTAAATGGAGAGTTACGCCAAGATTCAACGACAGCAGATATGATTTATTCTGTTGAGGAGCTCGTAAGTTACATTTCACACTATATGACATTAGAGCCAGGAGACCTTATTATGACGGGAACCCCTGAAGGAGTAATTATTGGAAAGCCGATTGAAGAGCGCGTTTACTTACAACCAGGCGATGAAGTTACCGTTGAAGTTGAGGGCCTTGGTGCTTTAACGACAAAGTTTGTTGAAGAGTAACAAGTTTTTTAGTTTAGATTTATCATGTCACCACGTGAATTATTGAAAATTCGTATAAAATAATTCAAGATCGTATAAACTAATAAGGAAACCTTCGCAATTAAGAACAAACGGAAAGATTACTGTAAACAGATTTATGAATTTTTGAAATCTGTATACAGTGTGTCGCTTTCCTGTAAACAGGATTACGGATTTTAAAATTCTGTATACAGTACGGTGTTTTACTGTAAACGGAATTATGGATTTTAATATTCTGTATACAGTGTGTCGCTTTCCTGTAAACAGGATTACGGATTTTAAATTTCTGTATACAGTACGGTGTTTTACTGTAAACGGAATTATGGATTTTAATATTCTGTATACAGCACGGCGTTTTACTGTAAACGGAATTATGGATTTTAATATTCTGTATACAGCACGGCGTTTTACTGTAAACGGAATTATGGATTTTAATATTCTGTATACAGTACGGTGTTTTACTGTAAACGGGAATTATGGATTTTAATATTCTGTATACAGTACGGTGTTTTACTGTAAACGGAATTATGGATTTTAAAATTTTATATACAGCGCAATACTTTGCTGTAAATGAAAATATCAATTAACAAATTTTGTATACAGTGGAGTACGTTTATAGTAAAATAATTTTTGAAAAAGATTACCCTATGCACAAAGCAAAAGAAAACTTTTTAAGATAAAAAGTTATAAAAATGTATAAATAAGCGTTTGACAAGCGCTTACATTACGTATAAACTATAGATAAATATGACAAATTGATAACAAATAAAAGTCGAGGTGACGATTTATGATCCAGGCAGTGTTAACTTATGGAGCAATTTTAACTGCTGCGGTATTACTCGTCAGTATTATCTTAGTCAGAACTACACCTAAACACAGTTATATCGCATATTTTCCTGGCTTTATTTTCTTTGGCGCAGGACTAATTTTATTACTCTTTGCGACGTTGTTCGATCGTATTTGGGTTCTGGAAGCAGGATTAGGCGGATGGGGAATTGCCTCACTCTTTGCGGCGACGATTAGTATGATTGTAGCTGCAGTAATCGATGCATACAGACAAGAGGAAGCGTAATATACATAGCTTGTAACAGCTTTTAACTAGGCTGTTACAAGCTTTTTTTCTTTAAATTATTCTTAAGCAGAAACTTACTCATTTTTAATTAAAAACGTTTTACCATCACGTTGCTCGATCTTTTGCTGGCGCATTAAGCGACCAAGAGCCCGCTTAAAAGCACCTTTACTCATTTTAAAAGTTGCACGAATTTCTTCTGGTGAACTATTATCACTAAAAGGAATCACACCATCATGGGTTTTAATATAATGTAAAATTGTTTCCGCATCTGTCTCAAGACGTTCGTGACGCATCGGCTTTAACGATACGTTCAATGTTCCATCTTCCTTTACTTCAATTATACGCCCTTTAATTTTTTCGCCGAGACGGGGTTCTTCTCCTCGTTCGGTGTGATGAATAAAGCCCCGATTGCCTTCCTCTGATAACATAACTGTCCCTTCTCTTGCAGTGCGAATGACGTGCCCGGAAATTCGATCGTTTAATTCGAGGTGGGATCCATCTTCGATCAAATGGGCAAATTCTCGTTCCTTTGCTGGCACAGCGAATAACGTACCCGTTCGCTTTTGTTTTAAAACGACGTACAATCGGTCGCCTTCTTGGGGCCATACTGTACGAAAGGCTGGTAGGTCTCGTGAGGAAATTTCAATTAATTCCGTCGTTCCGATATCGACAAGAACCTTATCCGTCTCAGCCTTTTTAACTGTAACCCATTCATATTCGCCTACTTGGAAGTCCGGAAGGTGCATCGTCACGTAATGTTTCAGAATGAAAACTTCAATTAGCTCACCAACTTGTAAAGATCTCGTCGCCTCGCTTTTTGGTAATGGACTTTTTATTATTCCTTTTTCTAAAAGGTAATGACTTGGTTCAACTTCGATTACTTTCATTACTTGAATTGTTCCAATATCCATGAATCTGCCTACTTTCTTTTTGCAAATTTCGTTTTACGTTAAGCGTACCCGTTTTTTTAGAAAAAATCCACTAGCTAAAATTAGTTAACCGCCGAAAGTAGAAAGCCCAATGAGTATTAACAAAGCCGGTGGAATATAGATCATTTTTTTCATAAAAGGAAAATGAGCTAACAAATGTCCAAGAGCAAAACCAGTGTAGACGAACAGCCCACTTGCAAAAGCAATGCAAATAATCGTAACTAGGATAGGAAATCCAAGTAAAGCAGCAGCAATTCCAGCACCAAAAGCATCCAACGCTAAGGCAACACCAAGGACGAACGCTTCGGCAATTGAAATCGTTCCAGAGCGATCAAGGTCGACAATTTCTGGATTTTCAATAAATGATGAGTAGGAATGAGTTGCTTCTTCTTTCTCTGGATGTTTTGCTCGCAAAATGGATACCAACATGTAGATTCCTAGGCTGATAAAAATGATACCACCGATTGCTGCACGAAAGGTCTCTGTCATAAAAGGAGCAATTATATGGCCGATTGTCATAGCACAAAAGACAACGATTCCCGAACAAGCAATAATAATAAGAAATGTAACCGCCGTAAGCGAAATTTTCCGTAAACCGTACGTCATGCCAACGGTAAAGCCATCCAAACTTACCGCAAGGACAATGAATAGTAACTGTGTGAGAAATGTCATCTGTACCAGTCCTTATTTGGTCGTTGCTTTAATATGTTATGTGAAGTGTTACCGTACGGTTATCATTTTTGGAAAAAATAGACGATTGACTATCGTTTTGGAATGGAACCGGTATAAAGAAGCACGAGAGGGAAAGTATTACAGCGGTATAAGAAGAAAAAATGCACAATCTAAAGATGAAAAAATTTAGAATTTTAGTATGTTTAAAAAGGAATAAATTATGAAGGAAATCATTTTAATTGTTAAATTAGTTGGTTTTTTGAAATGAAATTGCGAGGAATAGGCAAGAAGAAATTGTTGCAAAACGATGAACGTTTTTTGACAATTAGCGAAAAAGTTTACGTTATAAGCCTTTATCATGTATCATATAAGAATGAAAGGTTCACAAGATACGAAGGAGGTAGCGTGAATGGCTTTTGTTATTTTAGAACCTTGTCAGACTGAAAAGTCAGGCGAGTGTGTAACGGTATGCCCCGTTGACTGTATTGAGGAAGGACCGGACCAGTTTTATATAGATCCAGACATTTGTATTGATTGTGGTGCGTGCGTTGCAGTTTGTCCTGTCGATGCAATTGTTGAAGAGTACGATTTACGTCCAGAAGACGAAATCTATTTACAAAAAGCTGAAGAATTTTTTGCTAATCGATAGTTCGCATAAACAAACAAAATGGATTGAACGTTCCTTTGACGCTCAATCCATTTTTTTATGTATTTTTGTCGTCGATTCAAATTAATTTGCCGAAGTGAATCCGTGTTCTTCCTTCACTTCTTCCGCTAGCTTACTTGCAATCCAACGTTTTGCTGTCGCCTTATTAATTTCATACACTTTTCCCGCGCGTAATAATTCACCTTTATACATCGTTTGTACGTTTAATTTAACTTTAATCATCCGTTTCCTCCTTAATTTTCGCTCGATTGATTTTCTATACTTATTTTAGCATAAGTGAAAAATGACGTCGCAAATAAGCTTGATATCTCTAGTTAAAGAAAGTTTTACATAAAGTTATTTTGCCTGGTTAGTAATTTCGTAGCCTCATTCTACGTAAAATATTCAAGTAAACGGTGTGTTAGAATATTCAAAGTGCTCGAACTTCTTACTATTTATAAAGTAAAAAAAGGTTGTACGAAACAAGTTCATACAACCCTTATTTAATTACCAACGATTAGCGCGATTATATTCTAACCACTTTTCAATTTTTTCGTTCACTTCATTAATTCGTGCTTCTTGTATTTGAGTACCGTTACGAATTGTACGGAGCGCATTGTTACGTATGTCGTTAATACCTTCACCAGCAACCAGTACAGATCTTCCGGTTTCAAGAGCGATATGGCGGGTCATTTCGGCGTGTTGGCTTACCTTCGTCGTTTGTTGATACATTTGGTCGGCGAGGACACTCTCTTTTTCAGTAATTTCACTAATCGATTGAATCGACTTATTCACACTATGAATTTGTTCCATTACTTTTTGGATTGCGTCGATTGATTCGTTCGTTTGCGTTAACTGTTCGCTAAATTGTGTTGCAAAACGCTCGATTTCTTCTCCGACTTTGTTAGCATTCTGTTGGACTTCTAACATTTCTGCCGTTATATTTTCGACTGATTCTTTCGTCTGTTCCGCAAGAGTCCGAACTTCATCAGCGACTACCGCAAATCCTGCACCATGTTCACCAGCACGTGCTGCTTCGATGGAGGCATTTAAAGCGAGTAAATTCGTTTCATCGGCAATATTTCGAATAAAAGTGATTACTTCAGAAATATTGTTTACCTTATTCGTAAGTTCAGTAAAAAGTGTTTGAGAATTTTGGAATTCTTTAATCATCGATGCAAAATCAACGAGGGATGTCTCAATAATATCGCGACTATGATTTGCTTCTTCAACCATATTTTCCGTTTGTTCCGAAGCTTGAAGCGCTGTTAAGCTTACTTCATCGACGGAATCATACAATTGCTTACTAGCAATTTCCATATCTTTCGCTTCTTCTGCTGTTGCACTAGCAATATCAACCATATCTCCTAACTTATCTATTTCGGTAATTTGTTCCATTGCATTACTAAGATGATCGACGAGCTGATAATCATTTGCTTCTCGATAAGCTTGTAGGACGAGTATTGTATCGAGAGTAATTATTCTATTTAAAGATAGAAGAACATTTGAAAGTAGTTGAGGATTAGAGGCATATTTCTCTACGACATAGGGAGTTATATATTCGTAAAATCTCATGTATGAGGCGATAAACCAATCATCAGTTAATTCAATTTTGCTATGTATTTCACCAATTTTTCTTAAGTTTTCGATATATTTCTGATCGAAGTTTCCTTTTGCCATATGTTGAACGTACCCGGTAAACAATTTAATCCATCGTTCATGGGTCGTAAATTTATTAAAAATTTGCTTCGTTTCCTGGGTATCCATTATTAGCTTATAATGGCGCTCTGCGATGTTAATTGCTTGTTCTTCTAATATATCTTGGATTAGCTGTATATGTTTGAAATCTTGCTTTGTTAGTTGTACGTGTTCGACAATAGCCTGGAGAAATTGCTCATCTTTAGGGAGTGCTATATCGGTCTTTCTTAGGGGTTGTACATCGACTGATTTACGTCGAAATAGTAATCTCATTACACCACTTCCTTTCTGCATTTCTATATTTTAAGAATAACAAAATCTAAAATAAAAAGGAAAATTTCAAAATGCAAAACCTAATGCAAAAGTCTTAGGACTCGGCGAAGATTCGAAAATTGTTCACAACTTTCGGCAAAAAGACATAAATTTCACAAAAAAATACTCTTGACAAATAATGGACAATCTATATAAAACGTATTACACTTGACTTTAATTATGTATTTGTAGCGTATCTATTGGAAGAAGAGGGGGTATCCAGATGAAATATATTATTCAAATGAAAGATGTAACGTGGCGTCGAGAAGGAAAGGAAATCTTACATGGAATTGATTGGCAAGTAAAATATGGCGAAAATTGGGCTATATTAGGCTTAAATGGTTCAGGAAAAACGACACTACTAAATATGGTAAACGGTTATATATGGCCGACGACGGGAACAGTTAGCATATTGGGCGAAACCTTTGGAAACACAGATATCCACTTATTACGTCGTCGAATTGGCTGGGTTAGTTCATCGTTAGGAGAACGGATAAATAGTCGCCATTTAACGGAGGAAATCGTCGTAAGTGGTAAGTTTGCTGCGGTTGGCCTAACTTATGCTGAACCAGAAGAAAAGGATTTTACCCGGGCGAAACAACTAATGGAGAGTTTACAAATCGGGCATACATACGGCCAACCCTACGGAAAATGCTCCCACGGTGAAAAACAAAAAGTACTAATCGCTCGAGCATTAATGGCAAATCCTGAACTTTTAATTTTCGATGAGCCGACGAATGGGCTAGACTTTGTTGCGCGAGAACAGCTTTTAGAGGCAATCGAACAAATTGCCAACGATCCCGAAGGTCCGACGATAATATACGTTACTCACCATATCGAGGAAGTGCTACCGATTTTCACCCATACAGCTTTAATTAAGGAAGGGACAATTTACGTTCAAGGTCGACGTGAAGACGTAATTACCGACGAATATCTATCGACCTTATACAGCCGGGATATTCATGTCAAATGGATGAACGAACGGGCATGGATGTCATTAAATGCAAGCAAGGATGTTTAATGTTTTCGTAAAGCAGATGAATACAAATATAAAAATTATGTATATTTGCAAAGTTCCTATAAAAAGCCTTCTAAAAAACTTGTGTTAACGAATGTATAAGAGGATTATTAGTCTTTTACAATGTAAAAAATGAAAAAATCGCTCTTTGCACTTTTTTAAGAAATTCGTTATCGTTAAAAGTACGATGCATCGAATATGTTTAGTGATAGGAGGTGTAGGAGTTCTTTTCTACCGGGACAGAAGATTACACATTTCTTAAATTGGATCAAATCCTCAACATATATCCTCTGTGAACTATTGCGACGTAAACGGACGAAAATCGCCTAAACAAGACATGTCGAATTCGACTATGAAATGTCTTTGATATCAGGATCGCTCTTTAAATTTATGCCAAGAAAAACTGGATTGGACTTAGCCTTTATAGGCAAACCAATCCAGTCTTTTTATTTAAGGTAAAATCCGTATAGAAGATTACATAAAAACTTCTTTAAGTAACGTTGGTAATTCTTGTTGCCAATACTTCCACGTATGGTTTCCATCTTCGTTAATTGATACATGATAATGAGATATTTTTCCTTCTAATTGTTCGACGAGTTTTTCGTTTGGCTCGACGAAATCTAATTTACCTAACTTGGTAGTACCGACTTCAGTTTCTTTTAATCCGTACGTATGCCATATTTCAGGCTCGTGGACATGATCGAAGTTTACGACATAGTCAAGCACTTTCTCATCAACATAAGGTGACTGCATAATGACCTTTTGAAATTGTTCAGGGTATTTTAACGCTGTAATTAATGAAACAGTTCCACCGAGGGAATCACCAAGTAGTGTGTATTCTTTTCCTAAAGGATTCAGGGGTAAAAGTTCTTCTAACACCGGAACTAATTCTTCGACGATGAATCGTTGATAAGCATCAAACTGCTCACCGTCTGGATGGTATTTTTTCCAACGGTCGAAACGATCGACATAAGGAATTCCGACGAAAATTGTATTGACAATATCATCATCTTCATGAAATCGGTCGCTTAATGTCGCTACCCGTCCCATTTGGAAATAATCATCCCCATCCTGCATAATACAAACATGATGTTCGTATAATGAATCGTAGTTTTCAGGTTCATAAATTTTAATCGTAATCGATTCATTTAAATGTGTACTATTGATTGTATGATCATACATTGTGCCTTTTCTTGCCATGACAAATCCCTCACTTATCTTTTATTTCTCTGCACTTTTATATAAGTCATAATAGTGTCCCTCTAGTTTAATTAGTTGCTCATGGGTACCCCGCTCGATAATACGACCATGTTCAAGCATAATAATTTGATCTGCTTGTCGAATTGTATTAAGTCGGTGAGCAATGATAAAACTCGTTCGACCTTCCATCAATCGTTTTAAGCTATCTTGAATTAATAATTCAGTGACGGTATCGATGTTGCTTGTTGCCTCGTCTAAAATTAAAATAGCCGGATCAGCAATCATTGCCCGGGAAATAGTAAGCAGTTGCTTTTGCCCTTCACTTAAAATACCACTTGCTTCATCGAGGGTCGTATCATAGCCGTCCGGTAAACGGGAGATAAAGTCATGAGCATTAGCTAATTTCGCTGCTTCAATGACTTCTTCATCCGTTGCATCTAGGCGACCGTAGCGAATGTTTTCTCGAATAGTCGTTTCGAATAAAAAGGACTGCTGTAATACGAAGGCCATATGGGACCGTAGACTTGCCCGTTTAATTTGTTTAAGGGGTGTACCGTCTAAATAAATAGCTCCTTCATTATAGTCATAGAAGCGGGAAATTAAGTTAATCAAGGTCGTTTTCCCTGCACCAGTATGACCGACGAAGGCGACTGTTTCGCCAGGACGAGCTTCGAAATTAATGTTTTGTAATACTAAATTTTTATCGTAACCGAAGTTAACTTTCTCGAAGACGACATGCCCCTTAGGCCGGTCAATCTCAATTGCGTCAGACTCATCCACTTCTTCAACTTCTTCATCTAAAATGGAAAATACTCGCTCCGCACCAGCAACAGCAGATAATAAGATATTAAACTGGTTAGAAAGTTCGTTCAGTGGACGAGTAAATTGTCGAGCGTATTCGGAGAAAATGACGATCACACCAACAGTAATATGCCCCCGAATGGCTAAAATCCCACCGAATAAGGCGATTAATGTAAAACTAATAAAGTTTAACGTGTTCATCACTTTTGGAATAAAACCACCAATCGTCAATGCCCAAAAGCCCGATTGTTGTAAGTTGTAGTTTTTTTCGACGAATTCTTCTTTTATTCGTTCTTCTTGGGCATAGGCTTTAACGATTTGTTGCCCGGAGGTTATTTCTTCAATAAAACCGTTTAATTCTCCTAAATTGCGTTGTTGTAATTTAAAGAGGGGTCCCGTCCGCCGAGTAATCCAACGCATTCCGATAAAAAGAAGCGGAATAATCGTCATCGTAATTACTGTTAGAAGCGGACTTAAATAAAGCATTACTGCAACTGTGCCAACGATCGTAATAACGCTGGCAAATACTTGAATAATCGACTCGTTTAGCGTGTTATTAATATTATCGATATCGTTTGTAACCCGACTCATTAGTTCACCTTGTTGGCGCATGTCATAAAATTGTATCGGCAGGCGGTGAAAATGTTCGAATAATTGCTTTCGTAACGTATAGACGATATGTTGAGCAATTCCAACCATCCAAAAATTTTGTAAAAAAACTGATAATGAATGAAAAATATAGACGACTAGTAGACTACCGAGTAAAGTTAAAAGCCCTGTTGCCTTTTTAGTAACGATAAAGTCATCTACTGCCATCCCAACGAGATAAGGCCCTAGTAAACCGAGGAGGGAGCTTGTAATAACCATTAAAATAACGAGAAACAGCATCAAACGCTTTTCTTTAAAGTAACTAGCGATTCGTTTAACTGTTTTCCACGTGTTTGTCGCTCGACTTTTTTTATCTTCTTTAATATCATCTAACGGAATTTTTTCATATAAAAAGGGATCTTTTAATGTGTTATAACGCATGGACATCCTCCTCTGATTGGGATGAAACAATTCGTTGATACAGGGTTGATTGTGCCAGTAGTTCTTCATGAGTTCCTAGTCCAACAACCGTACCAGAATCGAGAAGTAAAATTCGGTCGGCTTGTTTAGCGGTTGAAATTTTTTGTGTAATATTTAACATCGTGCACTCGTATCGTTCGATCGCCTTAAGTAAACGGGCTTCCGTCTGTAAGTCTAATGCACTTGTACTATCGTCTAAAATTAAAATGCTCGGTTTTCGAATTAATGCTCTAGCGATTGATAACCGTTGTTGTTGACCGCCGGACAATGTAATGCCACGCTGACCAACGAGGGTGTCGTAACCTTTCGGGAACTCCATAATCGTATCGTGAATTTGTGCATCCTTTGCTGCTTGCACGACTTCCTCTTCCTTTGCCTCTTGCTTACCAAAGGTAATATTGTCACGAATCGTTCCAGTAAATAATAGCGGACTTTGTGGGACGTAGCCAATCCGGTTTCGCAAACTATTTACGGGATATGCTTCGATTGGCTTTCCATCGATTAACACATCACCTTCTGTCGCTTCGTACAATCGAGGTATTAATTGGACGAGCGTCGTTTTTCCGGAACCGGTAGAACCAATTATTGCAAGTTTTTCTACTGGCTTAATGGAGAAGGAGACCTTTTCTAAAGTTGGCCTTTGTGCATTGTCGTATTGGAAAGTTACGTTACGAAATTCAATTTCACCTTTAATGTTTTCTTCTAATTTTTTATCAGTATCTTTCGGTGATAATGCCACTTCATGAGCTGTTGTTTCCTCGTTAAAGATAAGGTCGATACGTTCAATCGACGCTTTTGCCCGGGAGAAGGCAAGGGCGATAAAGGTAAACATCGAAATCGCCATCACCGTTCGTAATGCATAGTTAATAATTGTAACGACATCCCCGACATTTGTCGAACCAGCCATCACTTGACTATGTCCGAACCATAGAATAAAAAGAAGCCCGATATTCATGCCAAAAAGCAACACCGGCATCGACGCTTCGACAAATCTAAAGGCTTTCGCACTATCTTTTGCTAGCGCTTTATTCGCTTTCATAAAACGATTATTTTCAAATTGGCTTCTTACAAAAGAACGAATGGTCCGCATACCAGCGATATTTTCTTGGATCGTCTGATTTACACGATCCACCCGTTGTTGTACCGTTTTAAACATTGCGCTACCTTTTACTAGAACAAAATATAAAAAGAATAAGAGAACCGGTACTGTTATTAAAAAAATTGACGCAATTTTTACATTAACGATTAAGGCCATAATGACGCTACCGATTACCATAAACGGAGTTCTAGCCATTATACGTAAAGCCATAAAGATTGTATTTTGTACTTGTCGGACATCATTTGTAAATCGGGTAACGATAGCTGAGCTTGGGAACTTTGCTAGTTGGGCATAGGTAAAAGTTTGAATATGAGCGAAAAGTTCTTCACGCAGTTGATAGGCAAAACGAACGCTAATATGCGAGGCGTAAAAAGAGTTAGCAATACCGGAAGCAAAGGTAATCGCCGTAATAATTAGCATTAATGTACCCCAGCTGATAATTGCTTCTTCATTTTGTTCCATAATACCAGTATTAATAATAATTCCGAGAAAAAGCGGAAAAAGTAAATCCGCCACAAGTTCAACAAAGGTTAATGCATATGCAATAATGATATGCAGTTTATACGGTTTCAAAAATTTTATAATCGTTTGCACATAAATCCTCCAATATGCTACGTTATTTAATTTCATAAAAATATTACTGCTCTTTAGGAAAAGGATTCGTTTATTCATTATATCTAAATGTTAAAAGCGGATTCAAGAAGGATGTTTATAAATGTAAAATTAACCTTTTTATTTATTTGTATTTTTCAATAGTCGGCTCTTGCAATTAATGAATGTTTTTAACTAAAAAATTAAAAAATGCTAATTCACAAAGCATTTTGTAAAAAATGGTCGACTTTTATACTATAGGGTGGTATAGTATATATAAGAAGAAAGTAAACAATATATCCGGAAGGGGTAGAGTTCTATGGGAGAATTTCTTTATGATGAACCGGTAAAACCTCGTACAGAAGCAGAGAAAAAAGCGGTTATTAACCGGTTGAAACGTATAGAGGGTCAAGTTCGTGGTATTCAAAATATGGTTGAAGAGGACCGTTATTGTATCGATATATTAGTACAAATTAGCGCGATTCAAGCAGCGCTTAAAAAGGTAGGTTTATCGATTTCTGAACGTCATTTAAACCATTGTGTTGCTCACGCGCTAGAAACTGGGGATGGAGAGCATGCAATAAAAGAGTTAGTCGACGTGATGAAACATTATGCAAGGTAAACTTCACTCCAGAAGTTAGTCTCATACAAGTGAGCAGGAATCTGTATGTAAGTAAAGTCAAGTAATAAAATAAAAGTGACCTATATATTAAGGAGGTTATCAGAGTGGCAAAAACAAAAGATGTCACCGTTCATATATCTGGAATGACTTGTTCCGCTTGTTCGAGCCGTGTCGAAAAAGTGTTGAATCGCCAAGACGGCATCGAAGCTAATGTGAACTTAACAACAGAACGAGCGACAGTTCAATACGACCCTGATGTCGTGTCTGTCGAGGATATTACTTCGACAATTGAACGTCTCGGTTATGGTGTTCAAAGTGAACGAGCTGAATTTGATATTAGTGGAATGACTTGTTCCGCATGTTCAAGTCGTGTAGAAAAAGTCCTTAATCGTCAAGAAGGGGTCCATCAAGCAACAGTTAACTTAGCGACAGAATCAGCCGTTGTTGAATATTACCCAGGTATGGTATCTGAAAAAGATATCATTGAAACTGTCGAACGCTTAGGATACAGCGCAACAGCAAAACAAGATCGCGCAGATAAAGAGTCAGCGGAAGATCGAGAAATTCGCAAAATGCGATTAAAACTTATTATTTCTGCGATTTTATCTTTTCCGTTACTTTTAACAATGCTCGATCATTTATTTGGTATTCCGGTACCAGCACTATTGATGAATCCATGGTTTCAGTTTGTCCTTGCGACACCGGTTCAATTTATTATCGGATGGCAGTTTTATGTCGGCGCATACCGTAGCTTACGAAGTAAAAGTGCGAACATGGACGTATTAGTCGCAATGGGTACAAGTGCTGCTTACTTTTACAGCATTTACGAAGGGATTAAAGCAGCAACTATAACTGGCTATGAACCACATTTATACTTTGAGACAAGTGCGATTTTAATTACATTAATTTTATTCGGTAAATATTTAGAAACAAATGCAAAAGGCAGAACGAAACAAGCCCTTTCAGCATTATTAGAATTACAAGCTAGAGAAGCAAGAATTTTAATCAATGGTGAGGAAAAGCTAATTCCAGTCGAGGAAGTAGAAGTCGGCGATCGTCTCTTGATTAAACCAGGAGAAAAAATTCCAGTCGATGGAATCGTCGTAAAAGGAAGTACATCCGTCGATGAATCGATGTTAACAGGAGAATCGATTCCAATCGAAAAAAATATCGACGATGAAGTCATAGGTGCAACGATGAACCGTAACGGTACAATCGAAATGGAAGCGAAGAAAGTTGGCGAAGATACAGCTCTTGCTGCCATCGTCCAAGCGGTTGAAGATGCTCAAGGCTCTAAAGCACCAATTCAAAGAATGGCTGATAAAGTTTCAGCAATTTTCGTACCGATTGTCGTAGGAATCGCGATTATTACGTTTATCGTTTGGTACTTTTTCGTATCGCCAAACGTTTTCGAATCAGCGTTAGTCGCCTCAATTGCGGTCCTTGTGATCGCTTGTCCGTGTGCGTTAGGTCTTGCGACTCCTACATCAATTATGGTTGGAACAGGTAAAGCAGCGGAAAACGGAATTTTATTTAAGGGTGGCGAACATTTAGAACGTACGCACGAATTAGATACGATCGTTTTTGATAAGACAGGAACGATTACGCGAGGTAAACCAGAAGTAACAGACTTCAGTGGTGATGATGAACTATTACAATTAATTGCCAGTGCTGAGCGCGGATCTGAACACCCGTTAGCCGAAGCAATCGTCGCTTATGCAACGGAAAAACAGCTAGACATTTTACCAGTAGATCATTTCGAAGCAGTTCCTGGTAATGGAGTCGAAGCAATTATCGATGGAAAAAAGGTACTCGTCGGTTCACGTCGCTTTATGCGTAACAACAATATAAATATTGATGAACATGAACCGAAGATGTATGAATTAGAAGAGGCTGGTAAGTCTGCCGTCTTAGCAGCTGTCGATGGAAAATGCGAAGGACTTATTGCAGTTGCAGATACAGTAAAAGATACGGCAAAAGAAGCAATTAGTAAGTTAAAGGCAGACGGCTTCGATGTTATTATTTTAACTGGAGATAACGAACGCACTGCCCGAGCTGTCGGACGTGAAGTCGGAATTGACCATGTCATCGCCGAAGTACTTCCAGAAGATAAAGCGAAAAAGGTGGAAGAACTTCAAGCTCAAGGTAAGAAAGTAGCGATGGTTGGGGATGGAATTAACGATGCTCCTGCCCTAGCTACAGCCGATATTGGAATTGCAATTGGAACAGGAACAGAAGTCGCCATCGAAGCAGCGGATGTGACAATTTTAGGTGGAGAATTATTATTAATACCAAAAGCGATTAAAATGAGTAAAGAAACGATTAAAAATATTCGCCAAAACTTATTCTGGGCCTTTGCATACAATAGTGCAGGCATTCCAATTGCGGCAGCTGGTTTCCTAGCCCCTTGGGTCGCAGGAGCTGCGATGGCTTTTAGTTCGGTTAGTGTCGTAACAAATTCATTACGATTAAAACGGGTAAAAATTTAATATTAATAGTATCAATCGGTTATTAATTGGCAATATCATAAAGTCGATTGCGTTAGTCACTTATATCATGTCAAATGATTAAGATATTAAGGTGGCTAACGCTTTTTTATATTGTATGACTTACTTTTATAAATTAGTACCGAAAGAACTAATGATTTTCCTTTACTATTTTGCATTTTTCCATTCATGTTTTTAAGTTTGCAAAAATATATATACATTTCCTAAAAATGTTCTAAACCAAAAGTTTCTCCCATACGTTGTAACAATGAATGTGCAAAAAGTGGTGAATAAAGTGAGTGAAAAAATAACATATGTACATATTGAAGGGATGCATTGTACAAATCGTATGCGCCGTATAGAACGAGCAATGATAAAAATGAGTGGTATCAATAACGTAAAAGTTAATATAACGACAAATAAAGGTCGCATCACATTTAATCAAAGTAAAACAAGTAAGCGAGCTTTATTAAAGTGAATTAATGACTTGGGCTTTCAGGCAACTGTTGGTCGATCACTTAACATATGTATATGAGGATATGGTACACTTCCCGTGGCGATTATTTTTTTCAGTTATATTAACGATTCCCTTAATCCTCGTAATGTTAGCTCATATTAATGAAACTATTGTACAGTATGTCCCATCAATTTTACTACATCCCTATATACAATTTGTAATTGCCTTTCCGATTCATTTTATTATTGGTGCCCCATTTTATGAGCGACCTTATAGTGCATTGAAAGAAAAAACGACGAATATGGATGTACTTGTTGTGATGAGTACATCGATTGCATTCTTTTATAGCTACTACGTAATGATTAACTCGAAATTATCAGAAATACCGCCACTCTTTTATGATACAAGTTCATACATTATAACGTTTATTTTACTTGGTCGTTATTTAGAACAACGTACAAAACGAAAAACAACTTCCGCCTTCATTAGCTGCGTTAACGATGGCGTTTAGTTCTATTACCGTTCTAATAAATGCGTTAAGATTAACGCGAGTACATCTCTAATATATAACTACTTTAATCGTGGTCACGAACAATTTGAATACTTTCTGTGTTAAAAGAATTTGTGATATGTTCTTAAATTATTTTACGAACAAACTAAAGAGGCTGGGATAATACCAGCCTTAAATAAAAGGATGGATTGAGTTTTTCTAATATAGAAGAACTCAATCCATCTTTATTTTGATCGAAAACTTTGTTTCATGTGCACTGGATGTTCTTTCGCACAGGAAATCACTTGGAAGCTCTGTTTTGTGTGTGCTGGATTGTCTATCGCACCTGAAACCGAAACCGAGGAAAAACTCATTTTCGTATGCGTAGCTTTCCCCGTAGAAAGCAAAGGTTTGAAGTGAAGGTCAATGATATCTATAAAGAAACGTTGTTCAGTTTGTACTGAACAACGTTAATTTTTGCTGAGTTTTGTCCCAGCCTCTTTTCTTATGCCCGTTTATACGAAACAAAAATCATAAAATTCATACTCTTATAAAATGAATAAAAAGATATTATCTGGTTAAACTAAATGAACAGATAACATGTAGAACGATAGTAAAAGCTAGTTATATATAACATTGAATGTATATCAATTCATTCGAAAGGGTGTTAAAAGTGGATAAGGAGCAACAACATCAATCTTCAGAAGAATTGTATGATTCGCGATTAAAAGGAACTTTTTTAACCGTTGTTTTAATAGGACTTTTTAATATTTTATCATGGGCAGGAGTTTTTATGTTTTATTGGAAAACTTTGAAGTAAAGGAGAAAACAGAAGATGTTTCATATGCCAAAGTACGAAAAATTATGGTTAACGATTGGAGTTGGATCGCTCATTATTTTTCTTATCATTACGGGAGTACTTGGTGTCGGAATGGGATTAAATCCTCCCGACGGATTGGAGACAACTATTGAACCGGAGAATGTTGAAACTGCGCCACCTTTTGATAAAGTTGGAATAGAGCAAATCGGACCGAATGAATACGTCGTTACAGTTGTATCTTATATATTTGGCTACAGTCCGAATGAAATTGTTGTACCTGAAGGTTCCAAAGTTCATTTTAAAATGACGAGTAAAGATGTCGTACACGGATTCCACATACCGGGAACACCAGTTAACTTAATGTTGACACCAGGACATATTACGGAATATACACAAACCTTTTCAGAACCGGGTGAATATTTATTTTTATGTCACGAATATTGTGGTATTGGTCATGAAGTAATGTATGGAAAGCTCGTCGTTGAAAAAGATCTATAAATTTAAATAGAGGTGAAGAAAAATGAATGACAATCAACTAGAGGCAAAAAAGAAAGAGAACCATATAACGGACTTTAAATTTGATAACGAGGATCGTAGAATTATATTGACCTTTATTGGTTTTGCTTTTGTAGCAATTTTACTCGGTACAGTCGCAGGATTTATTCAAATGATGCAACGAAGCGGTTGGATTGACCTGCCGAATTGGTTAACATACTATCAATTGTTAACATTTCATGGTGTTTCCTTAGCACTCGTGTTTACGACGTTTTTTATCATGGGTTTTTTATATTCAGGTGTTGCCAAAACATTAGGTGGAAAAATGCCGAAAGCAACACGTACGTTAAGCTGGATAGGTTTTTACAGTATGGCGATCGGAACAATTATCGCAGCAATTTTAATTTTAACGAATGAAGGAACAGTTTTATATACTTTCTATGCGCCAATGCAAGCATCTGGTTGGTATTATGTAGGATTAGCGTTATTGATTGTAGGTAGTTGGATTGTCTGTTCTGGAATTTTAGTAGCCTATGTTCGTTGGCGAAAAGCGAACCGCGGAAAACCATCACCATTATTTACTTATATGACGGTTGCGACGATTATTTTATGGTTACATGCAAGTTTAGCAGTGGCTATATCTGTCGTCGTCTTATATATACCATGGGCATTTGAGTTCGTACCACGAATAAACGTCGCTTTAACACGAACATTATTCTGGTATTTCGGTCATGCGCTCGTTTATTTCTGGTTGTTGCCAGCTTATATTTATTGGTACGTCAATATTCCACAAATTATCGGTGGAAAGATATTTAGTAGCTCACTTCCACGTTTAACGTTTATTTTACTTATTTTGTTCTCTGTACCGGTAGGAATTCATCACCAGTTAAACGAACCAGGAATTTTGTCATTCTTTAAGTTTTTACAAGTTGTGTTAACGATGGCAGTAGTTGTCCCGACATTAATTACAGCATTTTCAATTTTAGCGACGTTTGAATTAACTGGACGTTCACGTGGAGGAAAAGGATTATTTGGTTGGATTGGTAAATTACCGTGGAAAGACGCACGCTTTTTCGCCGCAGTTATGGGAATGATTATATTCATTCCTGGTGGGGCTGGGGGGATTATTAACGCAAGTTACCAGCTAAACCAGATGGTTCATAATACATGGTGGGTAACAGGTCACTTCCACTTAACGATTGCTACAACAGTTATTTTAACGTTTTTCGCTATTTCGTATTGGCTAATCCCAGTCCTGACGCGCAGAGTTTTTACTAAACGATTAAATCGACTTGCAATTGTACAAACAATTTTGTGGACAATTGGTATGATTTTGTTAGGTGGGACGATGCATTTTGCGGGGTTGAAAGGTGCACCACGACGAACGGCTTATTCCTTATATGGTGATCATGAATTAGCGTTTACGTGGATGAATTACAGTCAAGTTATTGCAGTCGGTGGTGTAATTGTTTTTATTGCTTTACTTTTAATTTTGTATATTTGGGTTAACTTATTATTTTTTGCTCCGAAGCTGGATCAATCAATTGAATATCCAATCGGAGTAATCAATGAACGAGCAGAGGAACCACCAAAAATTTTAGAACGATGGACTGTATGGATTGGTGTCTCAATCGCACTTTCGATTATTGCTTATGCAGTGCCAATTTATCAGTTAATTGTCAATCAAGATCCCGGTTCTCTCCCTATCCGAACTTGGTAAGTTTGCGTCAATATATATATAGAAGAGATAAAACTTAGTAAAACAACTTTGTACATGTACTTGATTACTTAATAAAGGATGGTTCAGCACTCTTAAGCAACTAGAACCTTAAATTTTAAATATTTGGATATATTAGGATGCGATTCATCATATAAAAACGGTCCGAACTAGTATGTTACTAATTTCGGGCCGTTTCTACTTATTTATAGACTTCGTTTTGTCCCAATACATCCCTTTATATCAGAAACTATCTTTATTTAATAAAGTTAATGTAAGTTTATACTTTATATTAATTTTGTACGATTGTAAAAGGGAAAAGTTTTCAAAAAATATATATTCGTAAATCTAGCCAATTCATCCTCTTTTATGATATTCTTTTCAATGGAAAGGATGAACGAGATGGTTAAAATTATCGCTACAGCTGAGTCCGTCGAACAAGCGGAACAATTACTCGAAGCTGGAGTCGATCAGCTCTATATTGGAAATGATGACTTCGGCTTACGATTACCGAACTCTTTTTCAAATGAAGAAATCGAAACGATCACAAAATTAGCCCATTCCCAAGATAAAGAAGTAATTATCGCAGTGAATGGTTTAATGCATAATGAACATATCGAATCGATTACACCGTACCTACAATTTCTAGAAAGAATTAATGTCGATGGAATTACGCTCGGAGACCCGGGAGTCGTCCAAGTAATGCGCAATCAAAAAATTGAATTACCATTTATTTATGACGCTCAGACGCTCGTTACAAGTGCAAGACAAGTAAACTTCTGGGCAAAGCGAGGAGCAGTCGGTGCTGTCTTAGCCCGTGAATTGACATGGGAGGAATTACAGCAAATTCGCCGACAAGTAGAAGTACCATTGGAAATTCTCGTCTATGGAGCGACGTGTATTCACCAATCGAAACGTCCTCTCGTAAAAAATTATTTTAGCTTTATTGATGAAAAAGAAGACACTTCGAAAGAGCGCGGACTTTTCTTAGCCGAACCAAAGCGTAAGGATACACATTATTCAATTTACGAAGATAAAAACGGCACACATATTTTCGCAACGGATGATGTCAACTTACTTCCTTTTGTCGATGACTTATTTAATGTAAATTATGACCGCTGGAAATTGGATGGGATTTTTACAAAAGGGGAGCGTTTCGTTGAAATTGTAAAACTCTTCGTTCGTGCGAAACGTGAGCTCGAAGAAGGTACATTTACAACAGACCTCAAGTTAGCGCTAAACGAACAATTAATGAATTTGCATCCTGTCGAACGTAGTTTAAGCGAAGGCTTTTATAGTAAAGATCCAAGTGAAGTTCAATAACGACTACATAGAGATAAACTTTAATGGCAATGGATATTTTAACAGTAAGGAGGAAACGATATGACGACGACAAAAACAAAATTAAAACGTCCGGAAGTGCTGGCTCCTGGTGGCACTTTAGAAAAGTTAAAAACCGCAATCCATTATGGAGCAGATGCAGTATATATTGGCGGAAATGCCTACGGACTACGCCGTCGTGCAGGAAACTTTACCTTTGAGGAAATGGAAGAAGGGGTTGCTTTTGCGAAAAAACATAACGCAAAAGTATACGTCGCAGCGAATATGGTTGCTCATGAAGAAGATGAGCAAGGGGCGGGAGAATTTTTCCGTAAAGTACGTGATGTTGGAATCGATGCGGTAATTGTAGCCGACCCAGCCTTGATTGAAATTTGTGCGATGGATGCTCCAGGTCTACCAATTCACTTATCAACCCAGGCTTCAGCGACAAACTATGAAACATTAAATTTTTGGCACGGAGAGGGATTGGAGCGAGTTGTACTCGGGCGAGAAGTGACGATGGAAGAAATTCGTGAAATTCGTAACAACACTAATGTCGAAATCGAAACCTTTATTCATGGAGCGATGTGTATTTCGTATTCTGGCCGTTGTACACTTTCGAACCATATGTCTCAGCGTGATGCGAACCGTGGCGGTTGCTCGCAGTCCTGTCGTTGGAAGTACGAGTTGTTTGAAACACCAGAATTAACAGAGCGTGTTTCGTTATTAGGTGGCGACCCTGAAGAGGCCTTCTCAATGAGTGCAGTCGATATGGCGATGATCCGTCACATTCCAGATTTAGTCGACGTTGGTGTCGATAGTCTGAAAATAGAAGGACGAATGAAATCAATCCATTACGTCTCAACAGTATCGAATGTGTATAGTCGCGCTGTTGATGCATACTGTAACGATCCCGAAAACTTTGAATTCGACGAAGCATGGGAAGATGAGTTGTGGAAAGTTGCACAACGAGAATTAGCAACAGGATTTTATTACGGTACACCAACGGAAGATCAACAACTTTTTGGAAAACGCCGTAAAATCCCACGTTACACGTTTATCGGCCAAGTTCTTGATTATGATGAAGCGACTGGAATCGCTACAATACAGCAACGAAATCATTTTGCAATTGGCGATGAGATTGAATTTTATGGACCGAACTTTACCCATCATACTCAGGTCATTGAGGAACTATGGGATGAAGATGGCGAACCGATTGAGCGCGCCCGCCATGCAATGATGACGGTCAAGATGAAAGTAAATAAACCAGTAAAACGCCTCGACATGATGCGTAAATTAACTGGATAAATTAAAAAAACCACCGTCAATCTAATAAAAACGATTGAGTCTGTCAAGCATTTACGGGAGCTTCTCTCCTACCTTTTAACTTTTTAAACTTTTCTCGAATCCAAACACTCCAACATTTGTTTTAGACAAATGGAATCTACTCGCTTTCCGCGGGCACG
>Ga0079226_10000133_pt1 | contig 46155 bp, 40 predicted proteins | sample Poulit2014_FD_76345 | JGI IMG/M metagenome (GOLD analysis project Ga0079226, IMG submission 76345) | Agricultural soil microbial communities from Georgia to study Nitrogen management - Poultry litter 2014 | ecosystem: Environmental > Terrestrial > Soil > Agricultural land | place: USA: Georgia...
ACGTGGCCCAGAAGAAGCATTCCGCCATTGATGGCCGCACAACGCGTCATCCCGGCTATGCGAAATCCATCAACGCCCGCCATCGGGTGGAAACACCGTTTGGCTGGGGCAAGTTCAACCGCGCATTGCGCAAGACTATGTTGCGCGGCCTGAACAAGGTCAGCGATCAGGCACGGCTGGTATTCACCAGCTATAACCTGATGCGCATGGCCGCGTTGGTGGACGCATGAGTGCCTTCCTGTGGACAAGTGTGCCCAAAACGGGCCAAATTGACCAAATATTGATCAATTTGAGGCCAATATGGCGGAATTCCGATCAAAAAGGGCTGTGTTCCACGGTTGTAGGCGAATATGCAGCTAATTTATCACCTATTTCCTTAGCCCCCTACGCGGGCCGCTCGCGGTTGCACTCAGGCGCCGGGCGTGAGAAATAACGAGGCTGGTTTTATGAAAGTGCACTACCTGGAAATCGTCACACCGAATGTGTTTGAAGTCTGTCGCTCATATGAGGCCGCCATGGATATTGAGTTCGGTGGGCCGGAGCCCGTTACTTGGCGACGCACGAACGGCGGCGCTGCCGGGCGGTGGGTGGATCGGAGTTCGCGCTCCTTTGCGGGAGACGGAAGATCCGATTATTCGTCCATACTGGTTGGTTAAAAATATACAACAAACCCTCCAGGCAGTTGAGAAAGCGGGTGGCTTTATTGCTCACCCTCCGTTAGAAGTACCTAGCCAGGGAAGATTTGCAATCTACATTCAAGGTGAGACACAGCATGGACTTTGGCAAATATAACGCACCGCCCAACAAATCGCTGCATTTGGCCAACCGTTATGCGGTATCCAGCAAATGAGCTCAGGCGTTAGGTCATCTACCGCGAAGATTGGAGGTAGCACATGACTACCGCCGTTACTGTTCTCCTTTGCATCACCTCTGGAATGATTGGAGGGTTATATTTCGCTTTCTCCACTTCTGTCATGGACGCCTTGGGAAGCCGCCCACCAGATCAGGGAGCCGCAGTCATGCAACGTATCAATGTTGTCATTCTTAATCCGCTCTTTTTGGGTGTTTTCTTCACGGCTGCACTGCTATCAGTCGCGTGCGTCGCTGCTGCGTTCTTCCCATGGCAATCGTGGCGATCAATTCTGTTATTGGCTTCTGGGCTCCTTTATCTCTTCACGTCACTTGGTGTCACAATCATGTTCAATGTGCCTCGCAACGAACGGCTCGCACGGATGGAGGTAGAGTCAAAAGAAGCAGCGACTTATTGGCCAGTTTATCTTCGTGAGTGGACGCGCTGGAATCATTTCAGAGCTATGGGGTCGGTCGCTTCAGCGGCGTGTGCTGCTGGCTCCCTACTAATGTAATCTTCGTGGACACAAGCAATGCCCAACAAATCGCTAAAGCCGACCGTCATCCCGCCAGGCGGGCTGTCGGCGGCTGAGCTTGGGCGTTGGGCATCAAATGACGGATAGCACCGAAATTGACCGTCTCCAATTCCGCGAAGTCGATGCCGGCCGATGGAATGACTTTGAGCAACTGTTTGAATGCCGGGGCAGTCCGAAGTCATGTTGGTGCATGGTATGGAGGGGCACGACAGATGAGAGGAAGCGTACGGATCGCGCAAGCCGGAAAGAGGCTATGGCTACCCGTGTAAAGGCGGATGTCCCCGTCGGATTGCTTGGTTATCTGGAAGGAGAGCCTGTAGCTTGGTGCTCAGTAGCTCCACGATCTACGTATAGGCGTTTGGTCCATGACGATGGCTCCGATAAAGGTATCTGGTCGATCGTTTGTTTTTTCGTAGTGCGGAGGTTGAGGGGGCAAGGTACTGTTCATCGAATGATCGACGCGGCTGTAGAACATGCGCGGTTGAATGGAGCCTCAATTGTTGAGTCTTATCCAGTAGATCCAGATTCTCCAAGCTACCGGTTCATGGGTTTCATTCCCGTGTTTGAGGCTGCCGGGTTCTCTGAGGTTGGCCGAGCCGGCAAGCGGCGTCATATCATGCAGCTGAAGGTGAGGTAGTGATGCCCAACAAGTGGTTGCAGCCGACGCCCAAGCCGCTGGCGCGGCTTGGGTTCCCGTACGCCCGGCATGGGCACGATCCTGGAGGTGAAAGTCCTCTCACAAGTAGGCCATAACGAATGAAGCGCAGCGCAACTGCGTGCGGGTGACCAATCGTGGAGAGGAAGCGTGGAGCGAAGCCGCGAGCCGATGAAAAAGAATCGGATATCAAGGCGCTGCCGAGCGGGGCGAGCAGGCGGGATACTGCGAAACTCCAATGGCCAAGGCGAGGCAGCGTAAATCCGGCGGTTGTGCGGTGACGGATCGTGTTCTTATCCGGGGAGCTCTCGCCTTGTGCTTGAAAGGGCAACGGCTGAAGCCGGAGCGAGAAGTCAGCAGAAGTCATAGTAGCTGTCCGTGACAGCGAAGGACTGAACGAGAAACGTGTCAACGAAACGAACGATGTGAGCCGCATGGCATCAGATGCTTGCAACGACAAGGCGGGGCATTACACAAACGGTGAAGCCCGGCGTGTACAGTCCAGCGATGAAGCGGCTCACCCGCGTGCGTTCACCGGCGGCACACCGCAAGCCCTGCTCGAACGGATGCTTGCACGAGACAACCTGCAACGCGCATGGAAACGCGTCAAGGCCAACCGTGGCGCGGCGGGCATGGACGGCCTGGACATTGCCCAGACCGGCGCCCACCTCAAAACCACCTGGCCGACGATTCGAGAACAACTGCGCAACGGCCACTACCGGCCCCAGCCGGTACGCCGAGTCAGCATACCCAAGGCCAACGGCAGCCAGCGCCAGCTGGGCATCCCGACGGTCACGGATCGGCTGATCCAGCAAGCCCTGTTGCAGTGTGCGTCCATGCTCGATCTCCTCGACACACGCCCACATGATAACGAGCCAAAGAAGCAGCAGCCGCTGCAGTGTGATCAGGTTCATCACCAGAAAGATGCTGCGAATCCAAGCCTGGCTGGTATCGGGCCGGCGGGCAGCGATTCGGGCCAAGCCGTAAGCCGCCTTGCCCTGACCGAACTTGCCTTCAATGGGAATGCGGTTGCGTGCATCCGCGCGGTGTTTTTGCTTCAGTATCCGGCGCTGTTCCGGTGACAACTTGGGTGGTCGCCCCAGCGGTTTGCCCCCAAAAGCAATGCCATGCTGCTTGAGCCAACGCCGGTTGGCAAGTGTGCCATAGACGCCATCGGCCAGCACCTTGTCCGGCCAGACCCCATAGCGGCGGCGGTAGGCTTGGCATTGGCCGATCAAGTCGCGGGATTCAGAGAACGCATCCCAGTGCAGTGTATCGACACAGGCGATGCCGTCGACCTGTGCCACGGAGAACTTGGCGCCGAATTCGACTGGATGACCGAGGCGCCCCCGAACGATCGGGCGCACATGCGGTGGATGCAGGCTCACCAGCCGATCGTCGATCCGCCGGGCTCGTGTACGATGCAGCTGGTCTTGCTGACGCCAGAGCTCGAGGATCACCCACAACCGGCGTTGTGGGCGGAGTGACAGTGGAAAGCCAGCCCCTCGCTTGTGCGCGGCCCAGTGATCCAACAAGGCGTCGATATGCCCCAGGTTACGCCGGAGATACTGCAATTGCTGCCGGCGTGCCGCACGGCGGTGCCGGGGCCCCGGGCGGCGTTTCTTGCTGTAGCTCAGGTACTCGGTTCGAGCTCGTTGCCGGTATGTGCGCGGTTTGCGTGCCGCAGCCAAGTCGTGCCGTTGCATCTGCATCCAGAGCGCATCGATCAGCGATTCGGCTGACTCGCGGGCTTCGTTCAACAGGCTCACGTCCGTGGGATAACGAATGGCCTGTTCGGCCACGCTGGCGTCGATGACCAATTGCCCCCAGTGTGTGGTGGCTTCGGGCGGGCCGGCCGCCGGATCGCATGTGCCCGGTGCACTGCCTGATGCAGGACCGCCGCCGGCACTTGCATCGGCGTCGTGATCGTGGCAGGGAATAAACTGCTGTTCGATCCGGTGCGACCGTATTGCGGCTTTGTCAGGCGCCGGCGTCATTCGGCCGGTTTGCGTGCCAGCATTGTCGCGAACTGGAGACGAGCGCCGTTGTGCATGCTGCCCAGATCCTCGTTGTATTTGAGCAGTTCCCAGCCGTCGTAGGCAGTACTCAACTCGCCTTCGCCCAGGGTGAATGGGAAGTTCACGGGGCAGGGGTATGCGTCGGTGTGCATGGCGGCGACGATCACGTTGCAGCCGCCGGCACGCGTGCAGTTCTGCATGTCGGCCAGCACCGCGTCGATACGGGCAGGGTCCAGAAACATGAGAGTCACGGTGCAGGCTATGAAATCGTAAGTGGCACCGAGGTTGGCTGTGTTGATGTCGTGGACGCGGGGTTCGATGTTGGTTATCTGCTCCCGCTCGACGATTGTCTGCAGTGTGTCGATGGCGTTCGGGTTGGCATCGATGGCAGTTACATTGAAGCCGAGCTGGCTCAGATACAGCGCGTTGCGCCCGTTGGAACACCCCATTTCAAGCGCTTCACCCGGCTTGATGATCTCGCACGCCTGTACAACCTCGCTGTGGGCCGGATTCAGGCCGTAGCGGCTGTTCAGATCCGTCGTCTGCATTGCATCTGATGACACGTCGTTTCCCTTGCTGTTGAAAAATAAGTGTTTCCGACTCGCCCGATACTGAGGAGCCTCTGATTTGGTGGGCAGCATAATGGCCTTGCATTCATCCTGCCTTGATGCAGGACAAAGCTCCTGGTCGAACTCGATGATTGATGTGGTACGGCGGGCTGCATGTCCACCCGCGGGACGGGAACACAACAGGCAGGATCGCCCACATCTATCGTCACCGACGGCAGGGGCGGGCAAGCTGATCGATATGTCGGTTGTTGTGTTACACTCGCTGGCTGGTGCAGGCTGACGTGGCTGCTTTTGCAGTCAGCGGCCGGCCAAATGTTTTCCGATCGTGACGTACTGATGCGCGCACTTCGGACTTGCTCGGAACCTCAACCACCCGATTGTCGATTTCATGACCACTAGCGCAGCCCTGTCCGGATCATCCCATTTGCAACGGCTGGAAACCGAAGCCATTCACATCATGCGGGAGGTGGCCGCCGGGTTTGCCAACCCGGTGATGCTGTATTCCGTGGGCAAGGATTCATCGGTGCTGCTGCATTTGTTGCAAAAGGCATTCTACCCGGCTATTCCGCCGATTCCAGTTTTGCATGTGGACACGACCTGGAAATTTCAGGAAATGATTCGTTTTCGTGACCGCCGGGCGGCGGAAACGGGTGTGACTTTGTACGTGCATATCAATCCGGACGGCGTAGCGCAGGGCATGAATCCCTTTGACTTCGGCTCGGCTGTGCATACCGATGTCATGAAGACCCAGGCCCTGAAACAGGCGCTCGACAAGCACGGCTTCGATGCAGCGATCGGTGGCGCGCGGCGGGATGAGGAGAAGTCCCGCGCCAAGGAGCGGGTGTTTTCCTTCCGCACGGACAAGCACCGCTGGGATCCGAAAAACCAGCGCCCGGAACTCTGGAATCTGTTCAATACCCGTATCCACAAGGGTGAGAGCGTGCGCGTGTTTCCACTGTCCAACTGGACCGAGCTGGATATCTGGCTCTATATCTACCGCGAGAACATCGAGGTACCATCACTGTATCTGGCCAAGGAACGCCCCGTGGTTGAGCGTGACGGCACGCTGATCATGGTGGATGATGAGCGCATGCCGCTGGAGTCGGGCGAGGCGCCCGAAATGAGAAAGGTCCGTTTTCGCACGCTGGGTTGCTACCCGTTGACCGGCGCCATCGAGTCCGATGCCGACACCCTGCCCAGGGTCATTCAGGAAATGCTCGTCACGCATACCTCGGAACGCGCCGGGCGCGTCATCGACCAGGATCAGGGCGCGTCGATGGAAGACAAGAAGAAAGAAGGATATTTTTGATGATCGCCACTGGATCAGCGTGGTTCTCATCGGTTCTGCTGCAACCGCAGCAGCCGGCCGGGGCCATGGCATGAATATTACAAAGGCCATCTTGCGCAGACGGAAAGCCCTACTCTCTGAACGATCCTGCACTTGGCCATCCGTGCAGGCGCGGGGAGCAGTCCTGATGCATGATTCGCCGCCGCTTACAGTTTTGTGTCCAATTGCCGAAGCATTTACCGAATACCTATGACGACCATGGTCGATGACGCGACTGCCTCCATTGAAGCCTACCTGGCCCGGCATGAGGTCAAGTCCGAGCTGCGGTTCCTGACCTGCGGCAGTGTGGATGACGGCAAGAGCACGCTGCTCGGGCGGCTGCTGTATGACACACAGCTGCTGTTCGATGATCAGGTGGCGGCCCTGGAGGGGGATAGCCGGCGTTTTGGCACGCAGGGCGGTGATCTGGATTTCGCCCTGCTGGTGGACGGTCTGTCAGCTGAGCGCGAGCAGGGCATCACTATCGATGTCGCGTACCGTTTCTTCAGCACCGAGAGCCGTCAGTTCATCGTGGCCGACTGTCCGGGGCATGAGCAGTACACGCGCAACATGGCGACCGGCGCCTCCACCGCTGATCTGGCGGTCGTGCTGGTGGATGCCCGCAAGGGGCTGCTGACGCAGACGCGGCGGCATACGTGGGTGTGCAGCCTGTTCGGCATTCGCCACGTGCTGCTGGCGGTAAACAAGATGGATCTGGTGAACTACGATGAGACCGTCTTTCGCGCCATCGAGGCTGAGTACCGGGAACTGGCCGGCTATCTTGGCATCGACCATGTGACGGCAATCCCGGTGTCTGCGCTCAAGGGCGACAATGTCAGCCGCGCTTCGCAGACCATGCCGTGGCATGACGGCCCGACCATGCTGGCGCATCTGGAGAATGTGACAACGCAGCAGCCGATCGATCAGCTGGGCTTTCGTCTGCCGGTGCAGTGGGTGAACCGGCCGGATCACACGTTTCGCGGCTACGCTGGGCAGGTGGCCGCCGGCCACATTGCGCCGGGCGATGAGGTGGTGGTGCTGCCCAGCGCGGCGCGCTCGCGTGTCGCGCGCATCGTCATGGGCGATGGCGACCGTGATCTCGCCCGCTTTGGCGAGCCGGCCACGCTGACGCTGGCGGACGAGCTGGACATCAGCCGCGGCGATGTTATTGCCGGCGTGGCCAATCCGCCCGAGCTGGCCGACCAGTTCGCCGCGCATCTGCTGTGGCTGGACGACCAGGCCCTGCTGCCGGGCCGGCCGTATTGGCTGAAGATCGGCACGCGGACGGTCAGCGCGCAGGTTACCGAGATCAAGCACAAGGTGGACGTGAACACCCAGGACAGGCTGGCGGCCCGACGCCTGGAACTGAACGAAGTCGGCTATTGCAACCTGAGTCTGGATCAGGACATCGCCTTCGAGGCATATGGCGATTGCCATGATCTGGGTGCGTTCATCCTTATCAACCGCATGAACAACGCCACCGTGGCCGCTGGGGCACTGGATTTCGCGCTGCGGCGGGCCGACAACATCCACTGGCAGCACATGAAAGTCGACCGCAACGCCCGCGCTCGCATCAAGGGGCAGTCGCCGGCCTGTCTGTGGTTCACCGGTCTATCCGGGTCCGGCAAGTCGACCATCGCCAACCTGGTGGAAAAGCGCCTCCACGGGCTTGGCTACCACACCTACATGCTGGACGGCGATAACGTGCGCCACGGCCTCAATCGCGATCTGGGCTTCACGCCCGAGGAGCGCGTCGAGAATATTCGGCGCGTGGCCGAAGTGGCCCGTCTGATGGCGGATGCTGGTCTGATCGTGCTGGTGAGTTTCATCAGCCCCTATCGCAGCGAACGGCGCATGGCGCGCCAACTGTTCGAACCCGGCGCATTTCACGAGGTGTTCGTGGACACGCCGGTGGAAGTCTGCGAGCAACGTGACACCAAGGGCCTGTACGCCAAGGCTCGGGCCGGCGACATTCCTAACTTCACCGGCATCAATTCACCCTATGAGGAGCCGGAAAGCCCCGAACTGCGGCTGCAAACCGTCGACCGACCAGCCGAGGAACTGGCCCGGCAGCTCGTCGATCAGATTCTGCCGGATTAGACAGGCTGCGCGAACAGCCTTCCTGTGTGCGTCGGGCGGGGGATCCGCCTGTGCACTGCCACCCCGCGGCCCGGGAATTCGATTCGCGACATGGCCGGATGCATGAGGCACAGGCGGGCCGGCCGGAAGAAAATGTCGGCCCCGGTCGGCTGCGTCTGAGCCGGATCAAAGCTGTGGCGGGTGACATGGAACTACGGTAACCACGACGAGGACAAGCAATCCCGTGCGCTCCGACGGCGCTGCGCCGGCTTTGCCTGACGCAGACCGGACGTGCTAATTTTTCCCGCGTATTGACGAGTCGCTTCACATACCACTGTCCATATCAATTCCCTCCGCGATGCCGGAGATAAAAAGGAGTCACCATGTTGGGATCATGCAAACGCCTGTCATTGCTGGCACTGCTGGCCACCTGTCTTGTCACGGCACCCGTGCTTGCCGCGGACAGTCTCGCGGACATGAGCCCGCTGACGATCAAGCTGGCGCATGTCGTCAATGAGAAGGACGGCTTTCACCTCGCCGCCGAGCACTTCGCCGAGCTGGTGGACGAGCGCACCGATGGCACCATAGAAGTCAAGATCTATCCCAATGCCCAGCTCGGCGACGAACGCACCTTGCTGGAAAACATGCAGATGGGCACGGTCGACATGGGGCTCATAACCAACGGTCCGGTGGCCAACTTTCTGGAAGAAATCGCGGTTTTCGAGCTGCCGTTTCTGTTTGCCAGCCCGGACGAAGCCTACGCGGTGCTGGACGGGCCCATCGGCCAGGAGATTCTCGACAATCTGCAAACAGTCAACCTCAAGGGGCTGGCGTTCGCCGAGCGCGGTTTCCGCAATCTGACCAACAGCGAGCATCCGGTGCATTCACCCGCTGATGTGGAGGGCCTGAAGATTCGTGTCATGGAAAACCCGGTGTATATCGACACGTTCCGCGAACTGGGCGCCAACGCCGTGCCCATGGCCTGGACTGAGGCCCTGACGGCCATGCAGCAGGGCACCATCGACGGGCAGGAAAATCCGGTCAACGTGGTGGCTTCGTTCAAGCTGTCCGAGACCCAGAAGTACATGACGATGACCCGCCACACCTATGCGCCGGCCGTGTTCGTCATGAGCCCGCATACCTGGGGCAAGATGCCCGCGGATGCGCAGGAGATTCTCGTGCAGTCCGCTCGGGACGCTGCGCAGTACGAGCGTAAAAAGAATGCCGAGATGGAGGAAGAGCAGCTGCAGGATCTGCGTGACGACGGCATGGAAATCGTCATGGATCCAGACATGGATGCCTTCCGCGAGGCGGTCGAGCCGGTCTATGAAAAGTATGCCGACCAGTTCGGTGATTATCTGCAGCGCATCAACGCCCAGCTCGAAGACCTTCGGGCACAGTGATCATGCCACGCGCGCTGCAGCGTTGCCGCACGTTGCAGTGCGTGTCCCGCCCCGCGTGATGATGTGCTGGCCTTTCTCAAGCTAATCGAGCGCGGCCTCAATGCCGTGGTTCGGCCTGCGGCCTTTCTGGCGTTGGCGGCCATGCTGGTGGTGGTCACCCTGCAGATCATCTTTCGCATGACCTTCGATGCGCTGAGCTGGTCGGAGGAGGCGGCGCGCTATCTGCTGGTCTGGTCCACCTTTCTGGGGGCCACGGTGGCCTGGCAGCTGGGCCGCCACATCGCAGTCACGGCGCTCATTGATCTGCTGCCGGCTGCTCTGGCCCGGACCGGGCGCATTCTTTCGCATGCCTCCTGCCTGGTTTTCTTCGTCCTCGCGGTCAACGCCGGCTGGCATTACATGGCCATGCAGGGCTTTCAGGTGTCCGCTTCGATGCGCATTCCCATGCCCTGGGTGTATGCCATAATCCCGGTCACATCAGCCATCATGGCCTTCTACAGCATGGTTGATCTGCTGGAGGCGCTGACCGGCCGGGAGCCGGAAGTCGACGACGCGATTGATACCGACACGGAGCCCCATACCTGATGGGCACACTGCTGTTCGTCGCCTTTTTCGTGCTCATGCTTCTGGGCGTGCCCATTGCCGTGGCTATCGGCCTGAGCGCCATGCTCGCCCTGGGCGTCGATGGCCTGCCGCTGATGGTGGTCGTGCAGCGCATGTTCGCCGGCACCGATTCGTTCGCCCTGATCGCGGTGCCGTTCTTCATCCTGGCCGGCGATCTCATGGCCTCCGGCATGGTCAGCAAGACGCTGGTGGCCTTCGCCGACGCGCTGTTCGGCTTCATCAAGGGCGGCCTGTCGATCGTCTCGGTGCTGGCCGGCATGTTCTTCGCCGCCATCTCCGGCTCCGGTGCTGCCACCACTGCCGCGGTCGGTACGACGCTCATCCCCGAGCTTAAGCGCAAGGGCTACGACGAAGCCCGCGCCGCCAGCCTGGTGGCGGCGAGCGGCACCATCGGCGTGGTCATTCCGCCGTCCGTGCCCATGATCATCTACGCCGTGCTGGCGCAGCAATCGGTGGCCAAGCTGTTTCTGAACGGCTTCATACCCGGCATCATCATGGGTTTCAGCCTGATCGGCGTGGCGCTGGTGCAGGCCTGGCAGCACAATTACCCGCGCGGCAGCCGGTGGTCGCTGAAAAACATCGCCCTCACGTTTCGGGATGCCTTCTGGGGGCTGTTGACGCCGATCATCATTCTCGGCGGCATCTTTTCGGGCATCTTCACGCCCAGCGAGGCGGCCGTGGTGGCGGTGAACTATGCCCTGATCGTGTCGCTGTTCATCTATCGGGACATGACGCTGCGCGACATCTACCGCGTCATGCTGCGCTCGGTGGTGACCACCGGCATCATCATGTTCGTCATTTCCACCTCGGCAGTGCTGAGCTGGGCGCTGGCCAACTGGAGCATTCCGACACAGGTGGCGCACTGGGTGCTGGGCGTGTCGGACAACCCCATGATCATCATGCTGCTGATCACCATCGTGATTCTCATCACCGGCGTGTTCATGGAAACGGCCAGCGCGCTGATCATCCTGACGCCGGTATTGCTGCCGCTGGTGGTGGGCTTGGATATCGATCTGATCCACTTCGGTATCATCATGGTCGTCGGTCTGGCCATCGGCATGATCACACCGCCGGTGGCCATCAATCTGTATGTGGCTTCGTCCATCACCAGTCAGCCGCTGGAGCGCATCGCCGCCGCCGTGCTGCCGTATCTCGGCGTGCTCATTGCCACGCTGCTGCTGATCGTGTACGGGCCCATCTGGCTGGGGGTGTCCGGATGACGATATGCGCCGGAATGAACCACTGCAAACGGAGACGACATGACCACAAACAACGATTTTCCACTGCCCGATGATCTGCCGGTTCCCGAAGACGACGGTGCTGCCGACCATCTGCCCGGCCTGGATTTGCCGCAATTGGTGCTGCCGAGTACCGACGGTGGCAAGGTCGATCTCGCCTCGCTTGCGGGGCGTAGGGCCGTGTACATCTACCCCATGACTGGCCGGCCGGGCGTGCCGCTACCCGATGGCTGGGACGCCATTCCAGGGGCGCGGGGCTGCACGCCGGAGTCCTGCGGTTTCCGGGACCACTACGCGGAGCTGCAGGCGCATGGCTGCGACGTATTCGGGCTGAGTACCCAGGACCGCGATTATCAGCGCGAAGCACGGAACCGGCTGCAGCTGCCATTCGAGTTGTTGAGTGATGCGGGGCTGACGCTGCGGCGGGAACTCGGCTTGCCCATCTTTCAGGTCGCCGGCATGGAGCTATACAAGCGCCAGACGCTGATCATCGACAACGGGCGCGTCGAAAAGGTGTTCTACCCGATCTTTCCGCCCCATGAACATGCGGACGAGGTGCTGGCATGGCTCGATTCCGATGTTTGACGGGCTGATCGCCCACTGAGATAAGCGTGATATGCGGAATGATTCACGGGTAAACGGATCAAAGGTGCATTGATGACCAGGCGCTTCAAGCAGATCGACGTTTTCGGTGCCGAACCCTACACGGGCAATCCCGTCGCGGTCGTGGTGGACGGCGAGGGCCTGTCGGTCGCGGCAATGCAGGAATTCACGCGCTGGATGAATCTGTCGGAAAGCGCTTTCCTGCTGCCGCCGACGACCGCAGGGGCGGACTACCGGGTACGCATCTTCACGCCGGCCCGTGAGCTGTCCTTTGCCGGCCATCCGACGCTGGGCAGTTGCCATGCGTGGCTGGAAGCCGGCGGTACGCCCGGCATGCCCGGCAAAGTGATGCAGGAATGTGAGGCGGGACTGGTCGCGATCAACCGTGGCGACGTGCTGGCATTCGCCGCACCGCCGCTGGTGCGTTCGGGCGCAGTGGAGGAGGGATTCGTCCGACAGCTGGCCGAAGTGCTCGGCATCGAGCGGGATCGCATCGTTGATGCGCAGTGGGTGGACAACGGTCCCGGCTGGGTGGGCGTCCTGCTCGAGGATGCCGCTGCCGTGCTGGCCGTGGAGGCGGATTTCAGCCGCTATACCGGCGCCGGGCCGCTGGATATCGGTCTCGTCGGCCCCTGTGACGCGGATTCGGAATGCGCCTTCGAGGTGCGGGCGCTGACCGGCGAGGGGGACGGGCAGTACCGGGAGGATCCGGTCACCGGCAGCCTCAACGCCTCGCTCGCACAGTGGCTGGTGGCCTCCGGACGCATGCAAACGCCTTGCAAGACGAGCCAGGGCACGGTGCTCGGCAGGCAGGGGCGCCCGCATATCGATCAGGATGCCGACGGCAACATTCGGGTGGGCGGCACGACCCTGACCTGCATCGACGGCGAGGTCGAGCTCTGAGCCGGTCACCCACATGGGCCGGCTGTGTGTCGGGCCATGCTTCATATTTCGCAAAAAGGATTCGCGGATGCGGTCGATCGTGTTTGAACAGTTCGGGCAGCCGGACGGGGTTTTGCAACTGCAGCAGTCGCATCAGCCGGTGCCCGGGCCCGGCGAAGTGGTCGTGCGAGTGCATGCACGTCCGGTCAATCCTTCCGACCTGATTCCCGTGCGCGGCAGCTATCGGCATCGCACACCGTTGCCGGGCGTACCGGGCTATGAAGGCGTGGGCATTGTCACGGCAGCGGCGCGGGGTGTGCACACACCGGCCATCGGCATACGCGTGCTGGCGCTGCGCGGTGCTGGCACATGGCAGGAATACGTGCGCGCGCCGGCTGCCTGCTGCGTGCCCGTGCCGGTGAACCTGCCCGACCGGCTGGCCTGCCAGTTGTACATCAATCCGCTCACCGCCTGGGTGATTCTCACCGAGGCGCTGCATCTGGTCCCCGGTGATGTGCTGCTCGTCAATGCCGGCGGTTCCGCGTTCGCCCATGTGCTCATCCAGTTCGCGCGCATACTCGGTTACCGGGTCATCCTGGTGACTCGCAACAGCCTGCATACGGCGCGTCTCAAGGCGTTGGGCGCGTATGCCGTGCTGGATGCATCCGTCTGCGCAGTCTACCCGGCAGTCATGTACTGGACCCACAGTCGTGGGGCCGCGGCAGCGCTGGATGCGGTCGGCGGCGAAGCCGGCGCGGATCTGGCCGGCTGTGTTGCGCCGGGCGGCAGTTTTGTTCATTACGGTCTGCTGTCGGGGCGGGCGCTTGCCTTGTCCGACACACAGATCAAGAACGCGGGCCTGCAGGTGCGCGGTTTCTGGTTGCGCTCCTGGCTGCAGCGCACGTCCATCGAACGCTATCAAGCCGTGTTCGACAAGATCCTGACATTGGTGTCGACCGGGCGCGTGACGCTGCTCGAGCCGGCCTGCGTTTACGATCTGGAGAATGTCCGGGAAGCAGTGCGGATGGCGCAACGCCCCGGTCTTGCCGGCAAGGTCGTGCTGACCGGCTGACGCGGTGGACTTGTCCGGCTTGCTTTGCGTCCTTTTTGCATGACAATGCGCCCTGAAGAGCGCACCCCATCGCAAGAGGATTTGGCAAGATGTTCGATTATTCAATGGCCCACTGGCTGGCATTCTTCGCCGCAGCGTTTTTGCTGAATCTGTCTCCCGGTCCGGACATGGTCTACATTCTCGGCCAGACCGCACGCAATGGCACACGCACGGGCTTTGTCGCCATGTTCGGTGTGTGGAGCGGTGCCTTCATGCATGTCGCCTTTGCCGCGCTGGGCCTGTCCGCCGTGCTGGCGACGTCCGCAGTGGCTTTCTCGATCGTGAAGTGGATCGGTGCCGCCTACCTGTTGTGGCTGGGGATTCAGGCGTGGCGCAGCAGTGGCGACACGGCTCCATCGGCAAGGGACCGGGCAACCGGATCCCGGGTGTCCATAATGCGCCAGGGTTTTCTCGTGGCCGTGTTGAACCCCAAGATGGCCGTATTCTTTCTGGCCTTCCTGCCGCAGTTCGTCGTTTTCGGGACCGGACCGGCCAGCGCGCAACTGTTTCTGCACGGCAGCCTCGTCATGGTGGCCGCGGCCGTGATCGAGCCGCCCCTCGTGTTCATCGCCGGCCGGCTGGCGGGGCGATTCCGGGGCAGTCCCCGGCTCGGCAGATGCATGGATCGGGCGCTTGGTTCGGTATTCATTGCACTGGGCGTTGATCTGGCATTGAGTACCCGGGGCTGACATGTTCCGCGGACTGTGCGCACACTGCGTCACGGTCGGCGGCTGGCATCCTCCCACGCCAGCCACGTCCTGTGGCAGGCTGATGCGCTGGTCTGCTGATCCCGCGTGCGGGAAAAGGAAAGACATGCAGGTTCGAACGTTGTCCGATCATGCTGGCGACATGGCGCGGCGTGCCAGGGCCGAGCGCGAGGCGCAGCATGACCGGGCCATGGCGGAATATCGTGCCGCGCTCGCAGCGCGATCGCGACGGGTCGGCGAGCTGCGCGCACAGACCGTGGCGGCGCGTCGCGCCGGGCAGTGGCGGGCATGGCTGCAGCATTGCCGGTCGCGGCTCAAGCATGCGCTGTCGGCGGCGCCGAAAAAGCCGCGCATGCCGGGGCGCAGCGAGGAGGAAGTGCGCTGGAGCACCGGTGCCGCCGGCGAGCAGCGGGTGGAACAGATACTGGCCGCCGCGCTGGATGACGGCTGGATCCTGATCAACGGCTATCGCAATCGCAACGGTGAAGTGGACCAGCTGCTGGTGTCCGCGCACGGCCTGCTGGCTATAGAAATCAAGTACATGAGCGGCATCATCCACTGTCTGGACGGGGCGTGGACGCGCGAGAAAGTCGGCGGCCGGGGCGGCCTGCAGGGGCAGAACTGGCCGATCATGGACCGCGGCGGGCGCAGTCCGGGGGATCAGGTCAATTCGGTGGCCGGCCGCTTGCAGCGCTTTCTGCGGCGCCGCGACATGGATGTGCGCATCGCGCGGGCGGTGGTACTGGCACATCCGAACGCCCGCTTGGGCCACATGGAGCAGCATGGCCTCGACTTGATCGCCACCTGCGAATATCTCGTTGCGGATGTCCTGATCGCACACATGACGCCGCTACCGGAGAGTGTCGACGTCGACGCCCTGGTGGAACTGATCGAGCAGGATCACCACTTCAATGCCCGCAAGCACAAGCAGCGCGGCCGACAGGCGGGTTCCCAGCGTAAGCGCAAGGGGCAGTGAACCTGCGGGCCGCCGCAATGCCGGCGGCCCGCACTTTGTGCGCATCAGTCCAGCGGGTCGCGATCCCGGTCGTCGCTCAGATCGAGCCAGATGGTCTTCAGCTCGGTGTACTGGTCGTGCGCGTGGATGGAGTTGTCGCGGCCGCCGAAACCGGACTGCTTGTAGCCGCCGAAGGGCGTGCTGATGTCGCCTTCGCCGAAGCAGTTGACCGTGACAGTGCCGGCACGAATGGCCCGTGCCGCGCGGTGCGCGCGCTTGACGTCGGTCGTGAATACCGAGGCAGTCAGGCCGTAGGGCGTGTCATTGGCGGTTTCGAGCGCCTGGTCGACGCCATCGACCGTGACAATCGCCAGCACCGGGCCGAAGATCTCCTCGCGTGCGATGCGCATGTCGGGGTTCACGTCATCGAAGATGGTTGGCTGGATGAACAGCCCGTCTTCCTGTTCCAGCGGGCCGCCGCCGGTGATGACGGTGGCGCCTTCCTGCTTGCCGCTGGCGATGTAGTCGAGCACCTTGTCGTACTGTTCGCGGTCGACGATCGCGCCCAGCGAGTTGCCGGGTTCGAGCGGGTCGCCGGTGCGCCAGTCGCGGGCGCGCTGCACGATGCGCTCGAGCAGGGCGTCCTTGATGCCGCGATCGACGATCAGGCGCGAGTTCGACGAGCAGTTCTCGCCCATGTTCCAGAACACGCTCTCGATGACATGGTCGGCGACGACGTCGAGATTGCCGGCGTCGTCGAGCACCACGCAGGGGTTCTTGCCGCCGCATTCCAGCACGATGCGCTTGAGGTTGCTGTCGGCCGAGTAACGCAGGAAACGCCGCCCGGTCACGGTCGAGCCGGTGAACGAAACCATGTCGATGTCATCATGCATGCCCAGCGCCTCGCCGGTGATCTCGCCGGGGCCGGGGACGACGTTGAACACGCCTGCCGGGATGCCCGCTTCCAGCGCCAGCTCAGCGATGCGCAGGGTGCTGAGACTGGTCTGCTCCGCCGGTTTGACCAGCACGCTGTTGCCTGCCGCCAGCGCCGGGCCGATCTTCCAGGCCAGCATCATGAGCGGGAAGTTCCACGGCAGCACACAGCCCACCACGCCGATCGGCTCGCGCACCACCAGTCCCAGCGCATCATCGCCGGTCGGTGCGACCTGGTCGTAGAGCTTGTCGATGGTTTCGGCGTGCCAGGAAATCGTGTGAATGGTTTCCGGAATGTCGATGACGGCGCAGTCGCTGATCGGCTTGCCGCTGTCCAGGCTTTCCAGCACCGCCAGCTCGTGGCGGTGGCGCTGGATGAGCTTGCACAGTCGGATCAGGACATCCTTGCGCTCGCTCGGGTGACGCTTCGACCAAACGCCTTCGTCGAAGGCTTCGCGGGCCTTGGCCACGGCATGATCCACGTCTGCGGCTTCGCACACCGCCACGCGGCCGAGCAGCTCGCCGGTGGCCGGGTTGGTCGAGTCGAACGTCTTGTCCGACGCGCCGGGCACGAAATGCCCGTTGATGAAGGCATCGCCGGGCATGTGCAGGTCGCCGGCAATGGCCAGATATTCGTCGCGTGTCAATATTTCGGACATGGTAACTCTCTGAATTTCAGGTTATTGATTGGCGGACGCCTGCTCTTGGCGCAGGGCGTTGAAGGTCGTCTTCAGGGTGGCGTGGATGGTGCGCACGGAACGTGCCTCGTCCTTGGTCAGGACATCCAACGGGTGACGCGGCGGGCCGGCGGGGATGCCGGCAATCTCGCAGCCGTACTTGACGGTCTGCAGGAACTTGCCGCCGCCTTCCATCAGCTCGAGCATGGGCAAAAACGCCTTCATCATGCGACGGCCGAGATCGTAATCCTTGTCATGCACGCAGGCTTGCCACAGGGCCACGTGTTCCTCGGGCAGGAAGTTGGAGCCGGCACAGACCCAGCATTGGGCGCCCCAGGCGAAGAACTCCAGCGCCTGATCGTCCATGCCGCAGCACAGCTGGATGTGGGGGTATTCCCGCGCCAGCATGTGGACGCGTGCCGGGTCGCCGCTGGCTTCCTTGATGCCGCAGAAATTGCTCGACCGGCCGACGCGGTCGAGAAATTCACGGCCCATCATGGTGCCGGTGCGGTCTGGGAAGTTGTACAGCATGATCGGCAGGTCGGCGGTCTGGTCCACCATCAGCGCATAGCGGATCAGCTCGCGCTCGGTGGGCACGGCGTAATAGGGCGCGCCCAGCAGCAGGCCGTCGACGCCGATGTCGCGCGCCGCCTGCGCGAAGCCGACGGCGTCTTCCGTGCGCAATGCGCCAACGCCGCCGAGCACGGGCACGCGGCCGTTGACGACTTCCTTCGTGCGCCGCATGACCTCGATGCGTTCCTCGTTCGTCTGGGCGTAATATTCGCCGGTGGTGCCGCCACTGGCGATGCCGTGCACGCCGGATGCGACCAGATGCTCCAGCAGCTGGTCGAGACCGTCCCAGTCAATCGAGTAGTCCGCCTTGCAAGGGGTAATGACGGGGGTGTAGATGCCTTTGAATTTCATGTTTCCGCCTTCATTTCACAGTTCAGAAAATGGATCGGAGCCGGGGCGCTGCGGCCGCACCCCGGCCGGGTCAGATTTCCCGGCCGGCGCGCCATTGCTTCCACAGCAACTGGCAGCGCACGCCGAGCGTCGTGAGTGGTTTCGGTGGATTGCGTGCCGGCATGGATTTGTCGGCCAGCATCTCCCGCAGCAGCGGGTTGTCTTCGCCGCAGGCGAGTTCCGCAATCAGCTTGCCAGCGATGGTGCCGTCGGCCAGGCCGAGGCCGTTGTGGCAGACGGCGGCGTAGATGCCGCGCGCGAAGCGGCCGAAATAGGGCTGAGCGTTGCGTGACGCGCCGAGTACGCCACCCCATGTGTATTCCAGACCGGCTTCGGCCAGTTCGGGGTAGCGTGCCTGCAGGCACTGCTGATGACGCCGGTGCACGGCACGGCGCTGCGCCGGCGTGGTTCGGAATGCCGGCGTGTGCAGGAAGGTGTTGCGCACCAGCAGCCGGTCGCCCTGCACACGGCGCAGCGTGGTGCCGATCGGATTGGCCGGTATCAGGCCCCAGCCCGAGTCCCGGCCGAGCTGCGTTTGCTGGTCCGCCGTCAAGGGCGGCGTCATGCTGGCGTAGGTGCTGACGGGAATGATGCGGCCGCGCAGCAGGCCGAGCTGGCCGGCGAAGCTGTTGGTGGCCAGGATCAGTCCGCCTGCTTCGATGTGGCCCTGCCGGCACTGCACTCGTACCGTGTCGTTGCCGGTAGACAGGCTGAGTGCCGGTGAGTTCTCGTACACTTGTACGTTTTCCGGCAGGCTGCGCGCCAGTCCGCGCATGAGCGCCGCCGGCTGCACCAGCACCGTGCCGGGCGTGTGCATGCCGGCGACGTAGTAATCCGTGCCGGTGGTGTCGGCCAGCTGCTGCCGGTCGAGTTGCGTGTAGGGTTCATCGAGTCTGTCGAGGCCTTGCATGAATGCCGCCAGTGCCGCGGCGCCGGCATTCGTGGCGGCGGCGTGGATCTTGCCCTGTTCCCGCCAGTCGCACTCGATGGCGTGGCCGTGGACGATGTCGCGCAGATAGTCGATCGCCGCGCGGTTGCGGCGGATCAGTCTGCGGTCGGCCTCGAGCCGACCGGTATAACTGTGCGAATTGAGATGATGCGGCAGATCGATCATGAAACCGGAGTTGCGCCCAGCGGCGCCGTAGCCGATGCGCTGCGCTTCGATCAGAGCGATGCGCGACTGTGGTCGCAGCATGGCCAGGCGGCGCGCCGCAGCCAGTCCGGTCAGCCCGCCGCCAAGCACGATCCAGTCAGCGCTGTGTGCGCCTTCAAGCCGGCTGGCCGGCGGCGGTTCCGGCAGCATGGCGTACCAGGCGCACTGGGCATCGTCGTCCGGCAGGTGGTGAAAGCGCATATGCGCGCGCACCGAAGTGGCGCCGCTGCAGCTGTGAATGCTGCTGCCCGGCTGTGGTGCCGGCCGTGGATCGTCGGGTGCGGGTGTCCGTGTCATGGTATTGTCGGCGCGCCGTTGCTGCATCATTTCGGTGTGCCGAGTGCGGCCGCCTTGTCCAATGCCGCCTGCAGCCCCTGTGCCACGGCCGCGTCGAAGCCCCGCTCGCGCGTGGCCTGCAGGGCCGCGCCTGTGGTGCCGCCGTAGTCGATCATCTGCTGCACGATGTCCGCGGTATCGGTGGCCTCGCCGGCAAACAGCTGCGACGCGTTCACCAGCACGCCCTTCGCGGCCCTGCGGGCGAAATCACGCGGCAGGCCGCTTGCCACGGCGTGGGCGACCAGGGCCTCGGCCAGCAGCGCCGGGTAGGCCGCGCCCGAGCCGGTCATGGCGACGCAATGATCAATGTGGCTTTCATGCTCCACCTCGGCGCTGCCGCCACAAGCATCGAACAGCTGCCGGACGAACTGCTTGTCGTCTGCATTTATGGCTGGAGCGGCAAACCAGGGCGTGAAGGACTGGCCGATGGCGGCGGCGGCATTGGGAATGGCGCGCACCACGGCATCGGCGCCGGTGCTCGCCTCGATGGCCTGCACCGTGATGCCGGCCATGACCGAAATGACCAGCTTGCCAGCGGCGTGAATGTCGATGTCGGCAAACTGCTGCGGCGGCACCGACAGCATGATGACGTCGGCCTTGTCCGCCAATTCCCGGTTGTCCCGCGTCCAGTGTGCTGCAGCCAGCTCCGGAGCCGCGGGCGGTTGCGTGCGGCCGGACAGGGTCAGGTTTTCCGCTGCCAGCACGCCGCTGTTGACTGCCGCCGCGGCGATCGCGCTGCCCATCCAGCCGTTGCCGCCGATGATGCCGATGCGTGCATCGATGGTCATGGATTCAGCTCCTTCGTTTAGTTACAGAACACGTTGCGGCTTGCGATCGAATGCCGCGCGCGACAGTCGGTCGAGCAGAATGGCGACGGCAACGATGCCGAGTCCGGAACGCAGTCCCAGACCCATCTGCATGCGTGTCAGCCCGCGCGTGACTTCGGCGCCGAGGCCGCTGGCACCGACCAGGCCGGCCAGCACCACCATCGCCAGCGACAGCAGAATGCACTGATTGACGCCCACCAGCAGTGTGGGCCGTGCAGCCGGAATCTCGATCTTGAACAGGATGGTGCGCGGGCGTGCGCCCAGTGCCGCGCCCAGCTCGAGGAATTCCTGTGGAATCTGCTTGAACGCCAGTGTGGTGATGCGCACCATCGGCGGCGTGCTGTAGATGATGGTGGCGATGATGGCCGGCACGCTGCCGAGGCTGAAGATGATGACGGCCGGAATCAGATAAACCCACGGCGGCACCGTCTGCATGACATCGAGCACCGGCCGGAAAGCGGCCTCGAGGCCGCGGTATCGTGCCGCCAGCACGCCGAGCGGGAAGGCGATCAGCAGCGATATGCACACGGAAATGGTGACCATGGTGATGGTCTGCATCGATTCCGCCCAGAAGTCGATGGCCCAGAAGAAGCCCAGCGCGCATACCACCAGCAAGGCTGTGCGCACACCGGCCAGCAGCAGGGTGAGGATGCCGGCTACGGCGATCAGCCCATACGGCGGCAGCAGCATCAGCACAGCCATGACGCTCTTGAGCAAGGCTTCGACTCCGTGGGTGACGGCGGCGAAGAACGGGTGCCAGTGGATGTTCATCCATTCGATGACCGGCACGACCGTGGCGCCGGGCGAGAAATGTGGCAGTGACAGGTTCATGGCTCTTCCTCCGTACTGCTGCGCACCGCGCTCTGACTGAGGCGATCGAGGATCATGGTGAGAATGACAATGGCGATGGCGGCGTCGATCGAGGTGGCGATTTCCAGCCGCCGGATGGCTTCGTAGATGGTCTGTCCGAGGCCGCCGGAACCGACGATGCCAGCGATTACCACCATGCCGAAGGCAAGCATCAGGCTTTGGTTGATGCCGGCCATGATGCTGGGCACGGCAAACGGCAGGCGGATCTTGTAGAACATCTGCAGCGGACGGATACCCGAGGCTCGGCCCAGCTCGATGTACTCTATAGGCGTCATGCGTATGCCGAGCGCCGTCAGGCGAAAGGCTGGTGGCAGGGCAACGATGATGGTGGCGACGATCGCCGTTGCAGGCCCGTAGCCGAGCAGGGCGATGCCTGGCAGCAGATAGATGTAGGGTGGCAGGGTCTGGAACAGGTCCATCACCGGTTCAGCAAGCCGGTACAGCCAGTGCACGTAGCCTGTGACGATGCCGGCGGGGATGGCCACCAGCAGCGCCAGCACGGTGGCGACGATGACCAGTGATAGGGTACTTGTCGTGTCGGCCCACAAGCCCATGATTTCACAGGCGACGAGCGCGGCTGCGGCCAGAATGCCGAAGCGCCGGCCGACCAGGCGCCAGCCGAGTGCGCCGATCACTAGCGCGACGATGTAGTACGGGGCCAGATTCAGCACCCAGAGAACGACGTTGTTGAAGCCGTCCAGGGCATTTTCGATGAAGTCGAACACGTGGCCGGCGTTGTCGCTGAAATCCAGCAGTGCGTTGTCGACCCAGCTATCGATGTCTTGTATGTAGTCGGGGGTACTCATGATGCCCACCTCAGGCTACGCGCGACTCGCTCTGCGGCGTGCCGCGAATGCCGGCGAGCAGGTGGCGCGGCGTAACGATGCCGATCACCGCTCCGCCGTCGACGACGGCCAGCGCATCATGTGTCGACTGTTCGGTGACATCGATCAGCTGCTCCAGATCGGCGTCGGGGGCGACGGTATGCAGCGCGTCGATGTCGACCTCAGGATGCGCGGCGCGATAGGCCGCAACCGAGTTCATGACGCCTGCGGCCTTGATGAAGTTCAGAGTGGATATGCCGGCGACGAAATCCGCCACGTAGTCATCCGCCGGTGCCTGCACGATTTCCTCGGCCCGGCCCTCCTGAATGATGGCACCGTCCTTCATGATGGCGATGCGATCACCCAGGCGGATGGCCTCGTCCAGATCGTGCGTGATGAACACGGCGGATTTGCCCAGTTCGCGGATCAGCTGCCAGAACTCGTCCTGCAGCTGCCGACGCAGAAGCGGATCGAGCGCGCTGAACGGCTCGTCCATGAGGATGATTTCGGGGTCGGCGGCAATGGCGCGTGCCAGGCCGACGCGCTGCTGCATGCCGCCCGACAGCTCCGATGGGTACCGCTGCAACCAGTCGGCCAGGCCGACCTTGTCCAGCGCCTGCCGGGCGACTTCGTTGCGCTTGTCGCGGGGTACGCCCTGCACCTCCAGGCCGAAGGCGGTGTTCTCCAGCACGGTTCGCTGCGGCAGCAGGGCGACGCTCTGAAACACCATGCCGATGTGGTGGGCACGCATGGTACGCAGCTCAGCCGCATTCAGTTCGGCCAGATTGCGATCCTTGACGAGCACGTCGCCCAGGCTGGGGGAAATGAGGCGATTCAACAATCGGATGAGGGTGGATTTGCCGCTGCCGGACAGGCCCATGACGCAGAAGATCTCGCCACGGTAGATCTGCAGATTGGCATCGGCGACACCCACGACACAGTCGTACTGCTGCAAGACTTCCTGCTTCGACAGGGCTTGCTCCTGGATAGCGGTGATCGCTGCCGGCGCCTTCCTGTCGAAGACTTTCCAGACATTGCGGCAATTGACCAGTACTTCATCGGTGCGTGTATGGGACATGGTTTCCTCGCAGGGACGATCCGTGCCGTCCTCTCGCACGTTGTTACTGCCCCGCCACCCGCCTGTCATGACGGATGGCAGGGCTCTCAAACATCAGTAATCCTTGATGTTTTTCCAGAGGTCGACTTGCTTGGCGTTGTCCGCAAGCCATTTGTCGATGGCTTCATCCATGCTCATGCCGTCGTTGACCATGGTGTTGATCATGCGGTTATCGGCGAGCGGCACGTAAATACTGGCCAGGATTTCGTGCACTTACGGATTGTCCTGCGAAAAGCCGTCGTTGCCGATCCAGTAATAGGTCTGCGGTGGCGAGAAAACGCCTTTCGGATCCGCCAGGAACTTCATGTCGTACTCCTGGAACATCCAGGTCGGATCCCACAGCGTCACCGCAATCCAGTCGTCGCGCGCCACGGCTGACTTGAGAGCTGCGGTCATCGCGGCGGTACTGCCAGCGACCAGCTCCAAGTCGAGGTCGTAGGCCTCGACCGCATCCTCTGCGTCCTCCATCAGGCCGGAACCCGGCTCGATACCGATGATCCTGCCATCGAATTCGTCGGCATGCTCGTTGAGCTGCTCGATGGAGTCGATATCGACATATTTCGGCACCGCGATGGCCTGATACAGACCGTGCGAAACCGGCGAGATCTTCTCCAGCCGCGACTTGTACTTGTCCCAGTAGTCCTGTGCGGCGTAGTCGATCTGCGAGGCCAGGATCTCCACGTCACCACGGCGCAGGGCCGCATATGCAATGCCCCACTCGGAAAATTCGGTGACCTCAACGTCATAGCCCTTGTCCTCGAGGACTTGTTGCGTGATGCCGCTGATCGGCACCAGATCCTCCCACGTCATGGTGCCCATCTGGATGGTCTTGTCGGCGGCGAAGCCGGGCAGTGCCGCCGCGCCGATGAGCGCGATGGCGCAGAACATTCTGCAAAGGATTTTCATGAATTGCTCCTCGTTTGCTTGATATTGGAGAGAAAGGGGTGAGTGCCTCCATCCTCGTCATTGCGCCGCCAATGTCGGGGACGTTCGGCATTGCGCAATTCGTTGTCGCCGGCCATGGCCGGCGTGTTTCGTTGCATCCGACTGCATGCGGTTGCGGGCGCATTCATCGCGTCGGCTCCTGTTGCAGCGAAGCTTCGATCCGCCGATCGAATGCACGCGATTGCGATGCATGGGGCGCGATGTAAAGCGCCATGTTTTCGCGCGACAGCTCCCAGTGCTCGTAGATCAACTCGGCCACTGTGTCGCCATCCTGTGCGGCCAGCGCCTCGATGATCGCCTCGTGATGCTCGATCGACTGACTGAGACGTTCCTGCATGTCGCTGTCACGCGGGTTGAAAAAGGTGTGGCCGATGCGGGCGTGATCGATCAGCAATCGGCTCAGGCTGAGTTGCAGGTAGAGGTTGCCCGACATGGCCCCCATGATTTCGTGAAAACTGTTGTTCTCGTGCACCATCGCTGCCACGTCTCGTGACTCGCAGGCCCGGCGGAAGCGCGACTGCGTCTCTCGCAGATCGGCCAGCTGTACATCCGTGAAATTGTGCGTGGCCAGCCGCCCGATGGTGGCGTAAATCATCGGCGCGACCTGGAAGAAGCTGCGCAGGACCGAATGATCCATCGGCGCCACACGCGCACCCTTCTTGGCCCGGATTTCGACGTAACCCCCCGCCGCCAGACGCCACAGAACCTCCCGCACGGGCGTACGCGAAAGCCCGTAGTGCCGGCTCAGAGACTGCTCATCAAGATCTTCACGAGGCTCCAGCTCCATTGTCAGGATGCGCTGCTTGATGTCCTCTAACACATTGATTTTGCTTGTTTTCACCGCTGTATCCTCATTGCTCTGTGCGCACTCTAAGTATTGTATACAATTATAATAATACATGTATAAAAACAAAATACAATATATTCCTAGTCGTTGCAATACTGCTCGTCCATGGTCTGTGCAGGTACGGAAAATTCGTTACCGCTCTGCACCAGAATGCAAAGGTTCAGGTCGTTCGTGTCACGATGCTGTCGGTCAAGGAGAGGTAGTCATTGATCTCGGCTTCTCTTGTCGCCACTGCACTCCGCATCGATGTTGTGGCTGGAGGCATTTTGATAGTGATGTCTAGCACGGCGGAGCCGCCTCGCTTGATTGAGTCGGACTGGTCACCGGCGAACGGTGTAGTCATGTGGCGATGCACAGCCGGTCAGGGCAAAGGATGGGCACTTGTGGTATTACCGAGTCGGAAATGCGGCATGAACCGCACCCAATGACAATTGCCACTGGTTTACCTGTTGCCCTGAAAGACCTGTACAGTGGCGTTTTGCCGGCTAGGCAGTGCCAGTCTTTCGAATCTCTGCACAGTCATATACCAGCGCTAAGAAGGTCGTCGGCTTTGATGTTATTTCAACTAAGGAATTCAAGGAGAAATACAATTGAGGACCCATATCACCGAACTCTTTTCCATTCGGTATCCCATCATCCAGGGGGGGATGCATCATGTCGGTCTTGCTGATCTGGCTGCGGCTGTCTCCAACGCCGGCGGACTCGGTATCATCACGGCATTGACCCAGAAAACTCCTGAAATGCTGGCCGAGGAAATTGCGCGTTGTCACGAACTGACCGACAAACCCTTCGGTGTGAACCTGACCTTTCTGCCGGCTGTCACCGAACCCGATTATCCAGGTTATATCGATGCGATTATCGAAGGGGGTGTGAAAATCGTCGAGACTGCGGGCAACAATCCGCAGAAATGGCTGCCACAACTGCAAAACAACGGCATCAAGGTCATTCATAAATGCACTTCGGTGCGTCACGCGCGCAAGGCCGAGAGGATCGGTTGCGACGCGGTGAGCGTTGACGGTTTCGAATGCGCAGGACATCCGGGTGAGGACGATGTGCCCAATTTCATTCTCCTGCCACGTGCCGCCGAAGAACTTTCCATACCATTTGTTGCTTCCGGAGGCATGGCCGATGCACGCAGCTTGGTGGCCGCGTTGGCACTCGGGGCTGAAGGCATAAATATGGGGACGCGCTTTGTCGCGACAAAAGAAGCACCTGTGCACGAAAACGTAAAGCAGGCAATCGTTGACGCCAGTGAATTGGATACGCGCCTGATCATGCGACCACTGCACAATTCCGAACGCGTGTTAATCAACTCCGCCGTTGCTCGTCTCATCGAAAAGGAGGAAGCGTTGGGTGATGACATCAAATTCGATGACATCAGGGAAGAAGTCGCCGGTGTCTATTCTCGTGTCATGCAGGAGGGTGATGTGGAAGCCGGCGTGTGGAGTTGTGGCATGGCAGCTGGCCTGATAAATGATATACCTACCGTGCATCAGCTGATCGACGACATCATTCGGGAGGCCGGCGAGTTGGTTACACAGCGTCTGGCTCGTTTGTAGATTGAAAGTCATTCTGATACTCGGAAAGCAGCGCGTGTGAGCGTTGTAATCGAAATTTTGATCCGACGTCCTAAACAACGACGACTGGTTGCAGATGGGAGTTGCGACCGGCCGGGATTTGACCGCACCATACTTCACATCAGCAACACACTGCATGCAGCTCAAAAACGGTATTCGACCATCGATGATCGAACTCCGCCGGATGGAACTCCGTGCAACCGATCACTCCCCGATACTACACGGGAAGATCTTTTGGTCGTGAGTGTCACCTGCAGGGCTGAAACAGCATATTGGTCTTGTCATCAGTCCACCGAGGCGCGGGTTCGGACTGTGCGAGATCCGGAAATCATCATACGGAAATATTGATTGCATGCTGCCCGGTAAATCTCATCACAGCCCTTCAGTACAGCAAGACGGCATAACGGCGTGGTATTTCGGTTGGAACATTGTTGTGGTCGCGTCTGTGCTGATGCTGTTGGCTGTCGGTCTACGTCTGGGGATCGGCCCGTTTTTCTTCCCGATCAGCGATAGCCTGGGACTCAGTCGAAGCCTGCTTTCGACCATAGTTGCGATCACCATGCTGTTTTACGGCTTGGCCATGCCTTTTGCAGGTTGGCTGGTCGTGCGTATTGGTACACGGAACACGCTGCATCTGGGTACACTCATGATCGTAGTCGGAGGATCATGGGCGGCCTGTGCGGAGACGCCGTTTGGGTTTTCCATATCATTTGGCGTGATATTGTCCGTTGGTCTGGCTTTTGTCAGTCCCGTGACACTGACCCCTATCGTCAATCGTTGGTTCACGCACCACCGCGGCATGGCCTTGTTCTTTTTGTCCACAGGTGGCATGGCCGGCCTTGCTGTGGTCACACCCTTGTTGACCTGGACGATAGATATATTCGGCTGGCGAGCGACTCTTGCAGGATACACGGCAGTACTTGCAGTTCTGACCATACTTGGAGCACTGTTCGTCATGCACGACGAGGCACCTGTCGATGCGGATCAGTCTGCCGGAGTCGACAAGCGTGCAGCAGATCAAACAGCGTTGCCCGGCAGTTTGCGTTTTCGCGATGCTTTGGTCACGTCGCCTTTTTGGAAATTGACGCTCGGTCTCATTGCCAACGGTTACAGCATGACCTTGCTCGGGACTCATGGCATACCGATGCTCATCGATAACAAATTCGATGCATCCACAAGCTCACTGGGTGTGGGCCTGATCGGTCTGGTCGCAATTTTCAGCACCATTGCGCTAGGACGGATCGCGGATGCCGTATCCCGAAAGAATATGCTGGCTGTCATTTTTTTTGTTCGCGGATTGGCTTTCATGGGTCTGGTCTTGGTAGTCACAAAATGGCAGCTTTATACAGTGGCGATTGTCGGTGGCCTGGTCTGGGCGGGTGCGATTGCACTTGTTTCGGCAATAATGGCCGACATATATGGCGCTCGACTCCTTGGAAGCCTCTACGGTATATCATTCTCGTGCCAACAGCTGGGCGGCATGGTCAGTGCATGGCTTGGCGGGTGGGGGAATGAGAATTTCGGGACGCACTGGATCGCGTTCGGCAGTGCGGCAGCAATACTTTTTGTAGCGGGTTTTGTCTCCGTGTCCTTGCCACGACAAGGTATGGGGGGAGTATCGCATGATTCGGTCCGTTGACCATGATTTCATCCGCAGGAGAGCATTTCGGCGCATTTTCCCGAACAATTTTTCTCCAGACTGGTGAGCTTCTGTCGGTGTCGATATGGACAACAGTTCGCAGTAGGTGGTTGTTTGCCGCATGGCTACAAGCGCGGTGCAACCACAAGAGATCGGCAGCTTCACTGAATGCCAGTGGTGTTTCGTACTGCATTCGGCTTGAGCGTTCGCCATTTCAGCGCCGGGTCGAGCACTCGTGTGCGGATGTGTGGTATTCACAGCTTCGCGGGGAAGTTATCACCACAAGAAGGGAGCGCAGACCATGTGGCCGGGACCGCAGTGGTTTTGGTCTGACACCGGAGCCGCAACAACAACGGCTGCGAAAGCACGGGCCTGATCGGTAATCAGCGGTCGGCCGTGTGCCCGAACTGCTCGAGATCCTCCATCATCGATCGACTCGGGAATGAGCAGCCAAGCGCTGCTGCATCGTCCAACACGGTATTGCCGAGGCGATTGCGCCATACCGGACTGTGTTGGCGTATCCACACAGGGCTACAGTGCGGCCTGCCGGAGAACCAGTGAATCCGGACCTCTGATTTCGGGCCACGGACTTGACGCGACGATACCCAGATTGGAAGATGACTCGTGTCAACCTACACTCGGAATCGGGATAAGGGTGATGCGCATTGGTGATCAACTCGGGCCTGCACGTGATCGTCGTTTTGTTGCGCTTCATGAAGGGGCACGAAAAAAGCCCCGACTTTGGTGTAGGATGTCGAGTTCCAAAAAATCACAGAGCAACACTACACCCGATAATCAGAGGAGAACCAAAATATGATGCACAAGCTAAAACAGCATATTGCATTGGCTGCAACCGTTGCCTTAACCCCCGCGGTATTTGGCTTTCCCGCATATGCAGCTACCGATACGTTAGACAATTTGCCGGATACGATGCGGTGGAGTTCGTATGACCAGGGTTCTGCCGGTTATGCCGAAGCCTCTGCGATTGCCAATGCCTTTAACAAAACCTACGACTCCCGAATCCGTATTACGCCCTCCGGTTCATCCATCGGCCGTCTGGAACCGCTTGTCAGAAAACAGGTCAACTACGGATTCCTTGCCACCGAAACCTTTTTCGCTACAGAAGGGATTGCGGATTTTGCAAGCAGGGAATGGGGGCCCCAAGATCTCAGGATTCTTGCCGGGCGGCCGTCCTCCTTCGGAATGGTTACAGCGAAGGATGCGGATATTCGTTCGATCACGGATGCCGAAGGCAAGCGTGTGGCTTATGTCGCCGGCAACCCGTCGGTCAACCTCAAATGTGATGCCATTCTCGCATTCGAGGGCATGACCCGTGAGGATGTCGAAGCAATCAAATTCCCTACTTACGCGAATGCCATGAGTTCGCTGGCGGAAGGCAAGGCGGACGCGACCTGCACGACAACCACGCCGAGCCAGATGTATGAACTGGCCGAATCGCCACGCGGCATCCACTGGGTTGATATCCCGAAGGACGACGAGGAAGGTTGGGAACGGATTACAGAGGTTGCCCCGTTCTTTCAGCCTTACACTGAAACCAAGGGAGCCGGGATCTCGGAAGACAACCCCGCAGAACTTTTCGCATACCGCTATCCGATGATAGTGACAAGGGCCGATGTGAGCGCGGATGAAGTATACGCATTCATGAAGGCTCTGGATGAAACCTACGGCCAATACAAGGACGCCACCGACGTCATGCCGCGCTGGGATCTGGAAAAATCCGGTACGCCGCCTGCTGATGCACCGTTTCATGAAGGTGCAATCCGGTATCTGAAGGAAGAAGGTATATGGACCGACGAAATGCAGGAGTGGAACGATGCCCAGCTCGCACGGCTCAGTGCTCTTCAGGACGCCTGGGATGAAGCCATGGCGGAAGGCGAAGACATGGATGATGATGAATTCGCCGAGCTCTGGGAAGAGTATCGTGAAAATGCCTTGGACGAGCTGAATTGATATCAGTCCGTGATATCCGAGAGCCGTAAAATGGGGCGGTCTGAATGACCGCCCCATCCATGACGTAGTCCGACCGGAAGTTGTCCATGCCCGAGCCTGATACCACTGCCTCGGCGGAAGAATCGTCGGTTGTGCCGGAACAACCGGGGCGTCTGGGCGGGCGCCTGGCGTATTGGAGTGTCATCCTCCTGGGCTCCATCGGTCTCACGATGACCATCAACCAGGTATTTTTCCTCCACCTCCTCGGCTTCCAGCCACTTGGCAATTCGTTTCTTTATTACATTATCGGCATTTTCCTCGCCATAGCCTTTCTCTGTTATCCGGCCCGACAGCGCGATGCCAACCGTATACCATGGTATGACTGGCTGCTTGCAGCAGTGGCGATCATTGCGACGATTCATATCGGGTGGCATGGCCTGGAAATCATAAACGAGGGGTGGGAATATTCCGCTCCAGGTGAAATCATGGTATCCAGCGCGGCATTGGTCGCCGTAGTCTTGGAAGGCATTCGTCGTTGCGGCGGTTTGCCGTTGCTTATCGTTGTTCTCGTATTCGGCAGCTACCCGATGTACGCTGACATGATGCCCGGATTCCTCTGGGGAACCCAGTATGACTTGGGTGGCACCATCCGTGCACACGTCCTTGGTGTGGAGAGCATCACCGGCGTTCCCATGCAGGTGGTAGCCAACCTGATCATAGGATTTATTTTTTTCGGCGTTGCACTGACTGTCACCGGAGGTGGCGAATTCTTCATGAATTTTGCTTCCGCGCTGATGGGGAAGAGTCGTGGCGGGCCAGCCAAAGTTGCTGTTATATCCAGCGGTTTCATGGGGAGTCTGTCCGGTAGCGTGATTTCCAACGTAATCACCACGGGCTCGATCACGATTCCGACAATGAAACGTACGGGCTATCCGCCCATTTATGCTGGCGCAATCGAAGCCTGTTCATCGACCGGTGGCGCTCTCATGCCCCCTGTGATGGGAGCGGTCGCCTTCATCATGGCTTCTTTTCTCGGCGTGCCCTACGCAACGGTAATGGTCGCCGCCTTTCTGCCTGCTCTCATGTTCTATCTAGCCTTGATATTGCAGGTGGACAACTACGCTGCACGCGTCGGTCTGAGAGGCATGGAAGAAAAGAATATCCCGCGGCTCGGCCAGACACTGAAGGAAGGTTGGCCCTATCTATTCAGCCTGTTGATGTTGATCTACATGCTGTTATTCATGCGGATCGAATCCTATGCCCCGTATTATGCTACCGCAGTCCTCCTCGTTATAGCCGTGCTCAGGCCCAACGCTGAATATCGCATGAGAGTGTCCCGGTTGCTGGATCTGCTGCGTGATACTGCGGAAAGTGTCGGGAACCTAGTGGCCATCCTCGCCGGTATCGGACTGGTGGTGGGAGGCCTGTCTTATACGGGGGTTGCAGGGGCTTTCTCCCGCGAACTGCTCCATCTCGCCGGAGACAGTCTGCCACTGATTCTCATAGCAGGGGCGGTTACCAGTTTCATTCTCGGAATGGGGATGACTGTCAGCGCGGTGTATATCTTTCTTTCCATTCTCATGGCCCCGGCGTTGGTAGGAGCCGGCCTCAATGACATCGCCAGCCATCTGTTTATACTGTATTGGGGGATGATGTCGTACATCACGCCACCCGTTGCCCTGGCTTCGATTACCGCCGCTGGTATTGCTAAGTCGGATCCGACTTGGACCGGCCTTTATTCCCTGCGGCTCGGCAGTATTCTGTTCATCCTGCCTTTCCTGTTCGTCCTCAATCCACTGCTGATTCTTCAGGGCCCGGGCCCGGATATCCTCCTTGCCAGCGCGACGGCATTGATTGCGGTCTGGATGTTTGCTTCAGCACTCGAAGGCTATCTCTATTGGGTCGGTAGAATCGGATGGGTCACTCGTTTGGTCATCATCGCGGCCGCAGCGGGGATGGTTTATCCGTCCCTGATTAGCGACTTGACCGGGATTGTCATTCTGGCGGGGGTATATTGCATTCACAGATTGGTGCCCGCCGGGAAGAACGATCGAAGCCAAACGCATATCTGACATTCCACTGTATTTGATGCATGAGCAATAAAATCAGCTTGTCCATGACGGACGCCGTGGCCGGCATCCGTGATAACGATACCGTGATGATTGGTGGATTCGGCAGTTCCGGTATTCCATATCATCTGATTGAAGCCCTGCTCGATCAGGGTGCTTCCGGCCTGACCGTGATTTCCAATAACGCGGGAGTCGGTGAGGTGGGCATTGCCGCCTTGTTGCGAGAACGGCGCATTCGAAGGGTGATCTGCTCCTACCCACGTTCGCCGGGCTCGATTTGGTTCGAGCGCTTGTATGAAAACGATGAAATAGAGCTGGAAATCGTACCTCAGGGAACCCTTGCCGAACGCATTCGTGCTGCCGGCTCCGGTATCGGGGGATTTTACACCCCCACCGGTTACGGTACACGTCTGGCCGAAAACCGGGAAACACGTGTAATCAATGATCGAGGTTATGTGCTCGAACTGCCACTTCATGCGGATGTGGCCCTGATTCGGGCGCATCGCGCTGATCCCCGGGGCAATCTCGTTTACCACGCTACGGCAAGGAATTTCAATCCCGTCATGGCCACGGCCGCCCGGCTTACCATCGCTGAAGCAGAGTCAATCGTTGACGCTGGCCGGATAGATCCGGAAGCCGTCGTGACACCGGGAATATTCGTTGATCGAGTCGCAGCAATCACAGAGGAAAAATGAACAGACTAGCCGTAGCCGATATTGCTCGCCACGTCGCAGAGGATATCCCGGATGGTTCCTATGTGAATCTCGGCATCGGCATGCCGAGCGAGGTTGCCAACCAGGTCCCCGAAGGTCGCGAAATCATCTATCACAGCGAGAACGGCATCCTGGGCATCGGACCGGCGCCGGACCCCGGTGAAGAGGATCCCGAGTTGATCAATGCCAGCAAACAGTACATCACCATTCTTCCCGGTGGATCATACTTCAATCACGATGTTTCATTCGCAATGATGCGGGGCGGCCACCTGGACATTGCAGTGCTCGGTGCTTATCAGGTTTCGGCCAATGGCGATCTGGCCAACTGGGCGACCGACAATGATGCATACCCGCCGGCGGTTGGTGGGGCGATGGATCTCGCGATCGGCGCAAAACAAGTATTTGTAGTGACGAAACACATGACCCGTGAAGGGCAGCCGAAGATTCTGGAACGTTGCACCTATCCATTGACGGGAGCTGGTGTGGTGACACGAATCTACTCCGACTTGTGTGCCATGGAGGTTACCGAGCGTGGCCTGCGTGTCTTGTCGCTGTATGCGGGTAACAATTTCTCGGACGTACAAGCCTGTACTGAAGCGGAATTGCTGCCGCCCCGAGATTGATCATGACTTTCGCGGTTCTGCTCACCCGGATTCAACTCGGTGGAGTGGCGTGGTACAGGAATGCAAACGCGCCGTACCGGACGTTTGGTTTTGCGTCGAAGTCGAGATGCACTGGCAGCGTCGATCTAGACCGCATGGTTTTTGACAGCGACCAGACCGGATCAGACGCAGGTTCGATGGCAGCATGCGGGATGTGTGGCCTGAATTCGTTCAGGCGTGTCATCGCGTGAATTGAAGAATATTGGTATGAGCCTCGCGGGAGGCTGAGAGCCCGGAGAAATGAATATGACGGGAGACGGAATGAGTGAAGAACGAAACATGTTGGCAGACTCTGTAGCCGCATTCGCGGGTGAGGGCAGAGGTATTGCCCGTGCCCGCCAACTCAGTTCCGAGAAATCGGGACTCGACCGCCGGGTGTGGTCCGAGATGACAGACATGGGATGGCTGGGCATGCTGGTGCCGGAATCGGCCGGCGGTCTTGGACTGGGCGCCGGTGACATGGCTGTCGTGGCCGAAGGGCTGGGCACCTATTGCGCTCCCGAGCCCTTGATAGAGGTTGCTTTTGCCCAGGCTGTCCTGACTCGTTGTAATGAGTCTTCTCTATCACGTGAGCTGTTGCAGGAGAGTGCGCAAGGTGATCGATTGATCGCTGTTGCATGGCAGGATCACGCAAACAATGCCGTGGCAGAAGACCTCCCCGACGATCTCGAGCAGGGGAGTCTGAATGGGGTGAGATATCTGGTGCACCCGGCCGAAGCGGAAGTGTTCATCGTCGCCATTCGGGATGATGACGGCCTGTCTCTGTATAGTCTGCCGCGTGGTCGCGCCGGGATGAAGATCCGGGAACAGACCCGGACGGACGGCAGCATCGTTCTGACGCTAGAATTTGAAAATGTTGTCGTCGAGGATTCGGATCGTCTTGCCTCCGGAAGGAATGGGGAGGAGGCGCTGAGATACGGATTGAGTGTGGCGCATGTGGCCGCCAGTGCCGAATTGCTGGGACTGGCCTCCGCACTTTTTGACATGACCACCGAGTTCATGGCGACACGCAAACAGTTCGGCCAGCGTTTGTCCGCTTTTCAGGCGCTGCGCCACCGTGCGGTCGATCTGTTCATTCAGCGCGAACTGATGCGCAATGCCCTGCGTCAAGCGGTGCGCTCCTTCGATAATGACAGCGGGCTCGTGGAATTGCAGCTTGCAGCATCTCGAGCCAAGGCACGTTGTGCCGATGCCGCACTGGTTATCGGGCGCCAGGCTGTACAGCTTCATGGCGCCATTGGCTATACCGAAGAAGCCAACGTGGGTGTCTACCTGCGAAGAGTGTTGTCGCTGGCGGCGTGGCTGGGTAATGCCGCATCCCAGCGCAAGCAATACACACGCCTGAGCCGTGAACAAAAAATGCAGGGAGAGCGGAAATGAGTGATTGGAATGCCATGTCTGATGCGGATTTCCGCGAGCGAATCCGCGCTTATCTCGAAGCCGAATATCCGCAAGCGCTTAGGCATCCGCCACGCCGGCTGCGTTGGCATGAAGTCAAGGACTGGTATCTGAAACAGTCTGCTTCCGGCTGGACTGCTCCGGGCTGGCCGAGCGAGTACGGCGGGGTGGGATTATCGCCTGCGAAACAAATCATTCTGACCGAGGAGCAGGAGCGCATCGGGGTCGCGCGTGCGCCTGATCATGGCGTGGTCATGGTCGGGCCGTTGCTGATTCAATACGGAACCTCGGAACAATGCGAGAAGTATCTGCCGAAGATCTTGAGCTGGGAGCATATCTGGTGTCAGGGATATTCCGAGCCGAACTCCGGATCGGACCTTGCCAGTCTACGCACACAGGCTGACGACAGAGGCGATCACTGGGTCGTCAATGGTCAAAAGATCTGGACCACGCTGGCGCAGGATGCAACACACATATTCGTGTTGGCGCGTACCGAAACGCAGGTTGAACGCAAGCAGCAAGGCATAAGTTTCCTGCTGGTTGATCTGGAAACCCCCGGCGTCACTGTCAGACCAATTGAAAATATCGCAGGGCACGAGGAATTTTGTGAAGTCTTCTTTGATGATGTTCAAGTGCCGAAGGACAATCTGGTCGGCGACATCAACGAAGGCTGGACTATCGCCAAGGCTCTGCTCGGATTCGAGCGTCTCTTTCTTGGTAGTCCGAAGCTGCCGCAGAATGCGTTGGCCCGGCTGGACAGCTATGCACAATCCCACGGTTTGCATGATGATCCGGAATTTTCAGCCGAATTCACAAAACTGCAGCTCGACGTGGCCGACTTGTCGGAGGCATTTGAATCATTCGCTGCCCAGGTTCGTGCCGGTGAAAGACTGGGTGCTGAAGTTTCCTGGTTGAAGATCTGGGGGACGGAAACCTATGGACGGATTGCCGAGCTCGCCATGCAAGTCGCTGACGGCGAGGCGCCGATTGTCGAAGGACAATCTCTTGGCAATGGCGCTTCCTCCGATATGCTCAGTTTGTATTTTTCCTGTCTGCCGACCACCATCTACGGTGGTTCCAATGAGATTCAGCGCAATATATTGGCCAAGCAGGTTTTGCGTCTGCCGACTTAATCCCGATAGTGGGGCGGTGGCCGTGGATTTTCCAAGCGAGGAGTTATTATGACGGATGCGATTGATCAACCAGTAGCGGTGGTTACCGGGGCCAGTGGCGAGATTGGCCGTGCCATTGCGTTGGAGCTGGCCGGCGATGGCGCTGCTTTAGTAGTGAATGACCTGGGCACCAGCGTCTCCGGTGACGGCAAGGATCAATCCGCGGCCAAGACTGTGGTTGATGAGATTGAAACAGCTGGAGGCAAGGCGGTGGCGAATGGAGACAGCGTGGCCGACTTCGACGGGGCTTCTCGGATCATTGCCGCCGCCATGGACAACTTCGGCAGACTTGATGTGGTGGTCAACAACGCCGGTATCCTGCGAGACCGCATGTTTCACAAGATGGACCCCGAAGAGTGGCGGTCAGTGATTGATGTCCATCTGCATGGGACCTTCAATGTCTCGCGGGCAGCCGCTCCCATCTTCCGGCAACAGGAATCGGGAGCTTATGTGCACATGACATCGACCTCCGGGCTGATCGGCAACCGTGGTCAAGCCAACTACTCTGCAGCGAAACTCGGCATTACCGCTCTGTCAAAGTCGATCGCATTGGACATGGCTGCTTTCAACGTACGCTCCAACTGTATTGCTCCGTTCGCGTGGAGTCGGATGATCAGCAACATCCCCACTGACACCCCCGAGCAACAGGCACGGGTCGAGAAATTGAAAGCCATGACCCCGGACAAGGTGGCCGTGCTTGCCGCCTACCTGGCCAGTACACGTGCAAAGGAGGTATCGGGACAGATCTTGTCAGCCCGAGGAAACGAACTGTTCGTCATGGGGCAGAGCCGACCGCTGCGTGGTGTGCATCGGGGTGATGGCTGGAATCCGGATACCATTGCCGAGGAGGCGATACCTGCGCTCAAATCGCATTTTTATCCACTCGAGGTTTCCGGCGAAGTATTTTCGTGGGATCCCATTTGAGTTCCCCGGTGGCCTGCAATGACAACTTGAAATGACAGGTCGTGTTCAACCGGCTGACGTCCGTGATGCTCCGGAATTCTGCGCCCTGGTTTGCAATGACACATTGTGCAAGTCTGCCGATCGACGCAACCGATGACGCCGCATTTCGTTTTCGAAGCGGAAAAGGGATCGGGAATACGTGACCCGGTCAAATCGAATCTCGAGTCGATCGCTTCTTCGGCGATTCATCCGATGTTTCGCGCGAGGTGGGCGTTCGCCAATTCCCTGTTCACAACTGGATTGTGTTCGGCAGGTCGGATTGATGAGCCTTGAGCGGGAAGCCAGCCCGCCCCTGCATACTCCTGGCGGAGAAAAAGCATATGTCCTGGACCAAACAAGATGAAATCGAATGGACGAAGAAAAACCCTTTTCGCACTTTCCTGGGAGTGGAAATAGAGCATGTAAGTAGCGACGGCAGTGGTGATTGCGAGATTTCCATCATGGCGGACGACCATCTTGTACAGGCGTATGGCATGATTCACGGTGGTATTTATTGCACGCTCATCGATACCGTCCTTGGTACTGCCGTGCGTTCGGTTTATCAGCATGATACCGGGCCATTGACCATCGATCTCAACGTCAGCTTTCTGCGCCCGACCGGCAAGGGACGAATTTTTGCGACGGCTTCTATAATCAAGGCAGGGCGTCAAGTGGTAGTGGGGAGAGCTGACGTGTTCGATAGTCAGCGGCGCCACTTGGCCACCGGGCGTGGTTCATTCGCGTTGCGTGATAATCCGCAGCACGATGCCAGCCGGTAATCGGGGAAAAGCAACACATTTCTGCAACTGGAGAACTTCCATGACACGACAAGCTCAGCCCGTCCGTTCCGATATCGCCTGGAGTACACGGGATCGCATCGAGGTGCGCGGCAAGAGTTTACCTGATGAAATTCTCGGTCACCTCAATCTGGGTGACCTGGCCTATCTCCAGCTGACCGGCAAGATGCCGACCGAAGCCGAGTCCGAGGTCTTCAACGCCATTGTCATAACACTGGTCGAGCACGGGATCACGCCTTCTGCTCTGGCGGCCCGCATGACCTATCTCGGTGCGCCTGAATCCCTACAGTCCGCGGTCGCCGCAGGCCTGTGCGGTCTGGGTACGGTATTCGTGGGTAGTATGGAAGGTGCTGCCCAAATGCTGTACGAGGTTCTGCCTCCGGAAGACGCGGATGCCGATCTGGATGCGATTGCCAGACAGACTGTTGCCGATTATCGTCGCGACAAGAAAATCATCCCGGGTCTTGGTCATCACTTGCACAAACCCGTTGATCCACGTACTCCGCGTTTGTTCGAGATTGCCGAGAAGAATGGTATGGCGGGCTCGTACACCAGCTTGCTGCAAAAGATTCAAGTCGAGGCCGAGAATGCTTCGGGCAAGCAGCTGCCCATCAATGCCACCGGTGCCATTGGCGCGATCTGCTGTGAGTTTGGATTTCCGGGCCATATCGTGCGCGGTTTTGGCGTGATGGCGCGTGCCATCGGTCTTGTAGGCCACATCCTGGAAGAGTCGGAGCAGCCCATGAGCATGGAATTGTGGCAGCGCATCGAGGATGAAGCGACCGCGCATATTCGGCCCGAATGAGCACGACGTTTCGTCCCGTTCTCTCGTTCAAGGGCCTTGCAGCGGGCATTGCAGCTTGAAAAAGCATGGCACGTGACCGCTTGGAAACAATGCAATACAGAGCTGGAGCTGTTGTGGGGCCTCCGGTCTTGAAGGGCGTTGGCGGGATGGTTTTGTTGCTGGCGGTGATATCAGTGACGTGTTGTGCAATCACAACGACCTGCAGGCATGCCTGGGCTGCGTTCTCTGTGCATGAGCAATCGCTATGGATGAAGCGGAGCCCGCATACGCTTGGAAGAGACCGTGCCCGGGCCGCTGGAGAAATGCGCAAGGGCACCCGGTGAAGACCCGGGATGGCCACTCCTGCATCGTACACTGGCTGAAATTGAACATGCATTGGATGAACCCCTGAAGCGTTGCCGAGCCACAATGGTGGATATTGGTTCCATCTCCATCCCGCGAATCATTCGACTCGCCGGAGTTGAAACGGCGTGAAGACATCGATGCGTTCCGCCATGGACCACCCCGGGATTCGCAAGAGCCGACCGGGAGCGGCATTGCCTCAGGACAGTCACCCGCGACTGGAACCAAGACTTTGTACAAGCCGAATCGTTTCGGTCTGAAAAATGGAATCTGACTTCAATACAAGGATTTATATCAATGTCTACGCGTGCTCCCGACCCGGGTGCTGTAAGAAATCTGCTTGAGCCCGAATCAATCGCCGTAATAGGCGCTTCTGCCGATCCGACACGTATCGGTGGTCGTCCAATCGATTATCTGAAACAGGCCGGTTTCCCGGGGGCTGTTTATCCGATCAATCCTGGACGCGAGGTCGTTCAGGATCTGACTGCCTATCCTTCGGTGCTGGATACGCCCGGGTGCCCTGATCTCGCACTCCTGGCCGTTCCCGCTGCGGCCATGAACGACGTCCTCACTGAATGCGGCAAGAGAGGGGTGCCGGCCGCCATCATATTCAGTGCAGGCTTTGCCGAGATGGGGGAGGATGGTTCGAAAGCTCAGAACCAGCTGCTGGCGATAGCCAGAGAGTATGGCATCCGCTTGCTCGGGCCGAATTGTCTTGGCGCAATCAGTACGTCACGTGGGTTGATTGCCACTTTCTCCAGTTCTGTGCAGAGCGGGTTGCCGAGCAACGGCAATATTGGATTCATCACTCAGAGTGGGGCATTCGGCTCTCATTGCACTGCGCTTGCACGCGAGCGTGGCGTGGGACTCAGCCGGTTGGTTACCACCGGCAATGAATGTGATCTCGACGCTGCTGATTGTCTGGCTTATCTGGCCGAGGATGAGGAGACCGACGTCATCGCGATGCATCTTGAAGGTTGTCGTGACGGCGAGCGAATGAAAAAGGCTTTGGATGTCGTGCAGGCCAATGGCAAACCCTTGATTGCTCTGAAGGGAGGGGAATCTGAAATTGGTGCCGAAGCGGCCAGGTCACACACCGCCAATCTGGCAGGAGCGGATGCCGCCTATGAGGCGTTGTTTCGGCTTTATCCGATTCATCGTGCGCGCAGCATCCGCGAGTTCATTGATGTTACTGATGCTGCGGCCCGCGCAAAACTGCCACGTGGTAACAAGCTCGGTTTGATCACGGTTTCCGGTGGTGTGGGAATCATCATGGCTGATGCTGCTGTGAATCAGGGACTTGATGTGGCCCCCTTGCCGGAGCCGGGCCGGAATCAACTGCAAGAGATGTGGCCTGCGGCAAGTACGCGTAATCCGGTCGACACGACTGCACAGCCGGTTGCGGATCCTGATCTGGCTGCGGCGTTCGAACGCGTCATGATTGAACAGGGTGATTACGATGTCATCATCAATTTTCTATCCATGTTGCCACTCGCCCCGGAGTTGGCGGCGAAGCTCCGTCCGGGATTTCAAAAACTCAAAGAGGATCATCCGGACAGCATCCTGATGCATGCCGCCGTATGTACTCCGGATGCCCGGCGTGATTTCGAGTCCGATGGTTATTTCGTATACGAAGATCCAACGGCCGCGGTTGAAACGGCGGCTGCTTTGTGCCGACTCGGTCAGGCTATGTACACGGCCAGACCATGGCTGCGTCGTGTGGAGTCGGAGGCCGTGCTCGAGCACGATGCAAATTACACGGAACATGATTGTCTGCGAATTCTTGCCGAGGCGGGTATCGCCAGTGTACCCGCTCGACAGGTTGCAGAGGTCGATGCGGCGGTTGATGCGGCTGCTGCTATCGGATTTCCGGTTGTGATGAAGATTGCTTCTCCGGATATTCTGCACAAGTCGGATGCCGGATGTGTCGAGCTGGGACTGCATGATGAGGGCGAGGTGCGCGATGCCTTCCGGCGCATCATGGCCAATGCCCGCAAGCATCATGCTGGGGCACGAGTGGAAGGCGTGTTGCTCGCCGGCATGATAGCCGGTGGCGTTGAGATGGCTGTTGGTGTGCAGAATGATCCGACATTCGGTCCGATGGTCATGGCGGGACTTGGAGGTGTTTTCATCGAAATCCTGGAAGATGTCGTTTTCGAGTTGGCACCCCTGGATGATCAGAGAGCGCGGGCAATGCTGACACGACTGCGTGGATATGGCTTGCTGACGGGAGCTCGTGGGCGCCAGCCGGCCGACATTGATGCTCTGATTTCAGCCCTGGTGAAGTTATCGGAATTCGCGGCTGCCAATGCCGCAGTCCTGGAGTCAATCGATATCAACCCGCTGATGGTCATGGGCCCCGGTGAAGGGGTAGCTGCAGCGGATGCAGTCATTCTGACCGGGTAGAAAAATTGATTGGATGCTATCCATTGCGAATTCGGTTGAGCTGATGCCCTGTTGTGCCACTGTGGTATCCGGGAACAGCATCGGCTGGGTGCGCACTGATTCATTGCCGCCGTACCGAAATGCGGCCTTGGCGTGAAAGGGATATGAGTTTTTCCATTAAATTACAATGATCGTGCGGGTTGCCATAAGCATGCCGGCAGTTGTCCTCCGGCCATGCTTTTGACAGGCACAAATCGCATGCCGGAATATCCAGCCGTGCATAATCGAGAAGGAGAATGAAGTCATGAGCCTTGATCCAGATCACCTGATGTCCTATGAGATTCCTTCCGTGACTCAAAGCTACAGCGAAAAGGATAGTGCCCTGTATGCTCTTTCACTCGGAGTGGGCCAGGACCCGCTTGATAAATCGGAGTTGCAGTTTGCGGGTGGCGCGGGTCCTGTTGTGGCATTTCCTTCCATGCCTGTGGTGCTTGGCCATCCGGGCTTTTGGCTCGGCAGACCGGACACGGGGGTTGATCCTGTCCAGGTTGTACATGGCGAGCAAAGCATAGATATCTACAAACCCATTGCAAGCAGCGGTACGGTGACCGGCACCACAAGGGTTACGGGGCTCGTCGACAAGGGTCCGGACAAGGGCGCGCTCCTTTATACTGAAAAGGAGCTGGTAGACGAGGATGGCGAGATTTTCGCAAAAACGCACAGAACCACGTTCATACGTGGCGCCGGGGGTTTCGGCAAGTCAACAGTCGAGGAGAAAAGCGTACCGAAACCGCCCGAGACCGAGCCGGATATAGTGGTCGAGAGCGCCACACGCCCCGAGCAAGCGCTGTATTATCGTTGGAATGGAGATGACAACCCACTTCACGTTGATCCCGATGTTGCGAAAAAGGCGGGGTTTCACCGCCCCATACTTCATGGCTTGTGTACCTATGGGATCGCCGCCAGATTGATTGTACACAGTATGCTCAAAGACAATCCGTCTTCTCTGCGTCATCTGTCCGGACGCTTTACATCACCGGTATTTCCGGGTAATCGTCTGCGTGCGTTCATCTGGAAATCCGGCTATTTTCGGATTTTGAATGATAGCAATGGTCGTATCGTCATGGATAATGGAACGTTCAGCTCAACCTAGTGCTTCACAGCATGCCATGTCTCGCATTGCGTCCGCCGCCCATGCTTATACACGGATCATTCTCGTTGAATGGCGGTCCTGCGCGCGAGGTGTGCAACTTGCAGGGAAGAGCTGCATCGACAGTCGGACGTTGTCCATCCGGAGACATACATGGTGTGGGCAGCACTTGATCGGCGAATCCGTTTTCAACACACGAATGGGCTTGCAGCGCTGGTAAACCGATAATGGGTCGTCAGTCGGCCGGCTCTTTGATTATCCCTTCTGCAAACAATCTTTCCTGTGTCTGTCGATCGATGCCGAGTCGGTCCAAGACTGCACGGCTGTCGGCGCCATGCTCGGGAGGCGGCGTGCGATAAGTTGGCGGAGTTCTCGACATTTTGATCGGCGATCCCGTACCGCGGTACTCACCGATATCCACTATCATTTCCCGATGATGCGTATGAGGATGGTCGGACATGGCGGCGATGTCCTGTACCGGGCCAGCGGGAATTCCGGCATGTATCAGTTGTCGAGCCAGGTCGGCGCTTGAAGATTCTCGCATGAGATCTTCCAGGCGCTCCCGCAGAGTCTCCCGGTTTTCGCAACGATCCGCATTATCCGCAAAACGGGGGTCATCCGGGAGTTCCGGCGCACCCAGGAGTTCGCAGAGCTTTGCAAATTGCCGGTTGTTGCCCACTGCCAGGAAGATCGGCCCATCACTGGTCCGGAATGTCGAATATGGTGAAATATTCGGATGGTCATTCCCCGTGAGCTGCGGCAGCCTGCCGTCCGCAAAATAATTGGGCAGATGGGGATGCATGAAAGAAATCCCCGAGTCATACAGTGCGATGTCCAGCGACTGCCCCTTGCCGCTGAATTGCCTTTCATAAAGTGCCAGCATTACAGCGAGGGCAGCATTCATGCCTGTCACCATGTCGACCACCGGCACGCCAACGCGAGACGGACCACTATCTGCAGATCCATTCACGCTCATGAGGCCGGCCATGGCCTGTATGATTGCGTCATAGCCCGGTAATCCTCCCAGTGGCCCGTCGGGTCCGAAGCCGGTGATGGCACAGTGAATGAGTTCGGGGAATTGCCGTGACAGCACTTCGTCATAGTCCAGCCCCCAGCGCGCCAGTGTGGAGGGCTTGAAATTCTCCACCAGAACGTCTGCCTCTGACAGTAGATTAAAGAGGATGTCCCGTCCCTTCTGTTCGGAAAGATCAAGCACAATTCCCTGTTTGTTGCGATTGACCCCGGCGAAGTATGCCGCAACTCCATCCACGAAAGGTGGCCCCCAGGTACGTGTTTCATCCCCACCCGGTGGCTCGACCTTTATGATTTCGGCGCCGTGGTCGGCCAGTATCTGTGTACAGTATGGCCCGCCAAGGACACGGCTCAAATCAACTACCTTGACACCATCAATGGCTCCTTTCTTCATGACAGCAGCTCCAGCGCCTGATCCTGTGACATCGGTGTTTCGTCCAGCAATGCCCGCAAGATATCCGCATGCCTGTCCGCAGATTCCGGTGCCAGTGGGTCTGCCGGCTCCAATCGGTGCTTGATGACCAAGTGCGCCAGTGCCAGACGGCGCCAATCGTTGTCCGTCATTGCTGCCTCCCAGGCCATGAAGATTGCAGAGCACAGATGGTACAGACTTCCCGCCACCTGACGAGTGATCTCGTCGGTGCCGGCCTCGGCGGTTTTCTCGACCAGATCCTCGGTCCGGTCAACCAACGCATGCATGCGGTCCCGGCTGCTACCGGGCAAATCGATTTCAGTCAAAAGCGAACGCAGATAGTTGGTGAGTGGGTGAAGGGCTTTCGAGCGGCGCGTTGCCCTCATGACATCGAGCGCGACAATATTGCTGGTGCCTTCCCATATCGATCCCAGGTGGGAATCGCGGACCAGTTTGGGATCGGCCCATTCCTCGATATAGCCAACACCTCCACGGATCTCCATGGCTTCGCCTGTGGCGGCCCGCGAGTCTCGTGTTGCCCGGTATTTGATCAATGGGGTCAGAATGCGCACGCATTTTTCGGCTGTTTCCTCTCCAGCGTCGGCGCGGTCGAGGCATCGTGCAATATGCATGAACATCGAGCGCGCCTGTTCCGCCGGCACCATGATCTTGAGCAGTTGTCGCTGCATCAAGGGCATATCAATCAGGTAGCGGCCGAAAGCCTGACGATTGCGCGCCACGTGCAATGATTCAGTCAAAGCGCGCCGCATCAAACCGGCTGCTCGCACACCGTTGGATAGACGTGACATATTCATCATGTCGGCAATTTGTTGACATCCGTATCCCACTTCGCCAACGAGGTATGCGACTGCGCCATCCAGGATGATTTCGCCGCTGGCCATGGAGCGTGTGCCGAGTTTGTCCTTCAAGCGCACGATGTGATAGCTGTTCTGCGAGCCATCCTCCAGAGTCCTGGGCAGCAGGAACAAACCGATGCCTTTCATGCCCTCCGGAGCGCCATCCACATGTGCGAGCACCATGGCCAGTTCGGCATCGGGATTCGAGCAGAACCATTTATCGCCGGACAGATGCCACTGCCCGTCCTCCTGCCACGCTCGCGTTTCAATGTGAGCAATATCGGAACCGGCAGCCTGTTCCGTCATGAACATCGCGCCCTGATACAGCGTATTCAGATCCCGTGAGGTGAGATACGGCAGGAAGCGGTCTACCAGCTCCCGATCTCCGTATTTGCGCAAAGTCCGGGTCAGGGAGTCCGTCATGCTCACGGGGCAACACAAGCCGAATTCCGCCTGTACCAGAACATAGGTCAGTGCGTATTTGATCAAAGAGGGCCTATTCGTTTCTGTATGGCTGTATGCGGCCAATCCCAGTTCTTCGTAAGCGACTTTTTCCAGGGCGGTATAGGCAGGATGCTGCTCAATGCTCTGGACACCGACCCCGCAACGGTTGCGGTGTCTCAGGATCGGCGGGTTCTTGTCGGCGGTCAATGCAAGTTGATCAAGCTCTTCAGAAGCTCTTTGACCAAGATCAATCAGCTGATCTTCAATTTCCGAGTATGTGGATTCGCCCAGATACGCATTGAGCAAGCCGCCATATCCCGGGTCACTGGTAAACAGATTGATACCGTAGGATTCAGGGATGTTCCGCCCGCCTGATAGTAGCGGGCTTTTTTGTTGGCCTGTCAGCATAGTGGAATCTCCTATAACTGTAGTAGTGGTCGCGTTTGCGTTTACATCCAGACGTGGTGTTGGGGCGATCTAGCACACCACAGATTGGCTATCGGGCCGCTCAAAGCAATGCGCGGGGGCTCGTTGTCATCTCCCGAAGCTCATCGGGCAGCAAATACGGCAACTGCGTTGATTGACTCGGCAGTGTTTGTTAATGTCAACTGAAACATATGAACCGCCCCGGTTTTGCCGGAGTGACTCCACACCGTGTCATCGATGCTCAAGCCAATGAACCAACGGAACAGCAGGTTGTATTGCACCTGCTCCATCAAGGCCCGCTCACTGCGGATGGAATAAAACACTTGTAACATCAG
>Ga0079226_10000134_pt1 | contig 46087 bp, 45 predicted proteins | sample Poulit2014_FD_76345 | JGI IMG/M metagenome (GOLD analysis project Ga0079226, IMG submission 76345) | Agricultural soil microbial communities from Georgia to study Nitrogen management - Poultry litter 2014 | ecosystem: Environmental > Terrestrial > Soil > Agricultural land | place: USA: Georgia...
CAACAGCTCGAAAACCAATTTGACCAGCCCAGCTTGCTGCAGCAAGCCCTGACGCACCGTAGCTTTTCCGCACAGCACAATGAGCGCCTCGAGTTCTTGGGCGATGGGGTGCTGAACTTCATTGTGGCTTCTTTGTTGTATGATCGGTTTGAGCGCATCAACGAAGGCGATCTGTCGCGGGTTCGCTCTAATTTGGTCAAACAAGACACCCTGGCCCAATTAGCCTTGCAGTTGCAGCTTTCTTCCCATTTGCGCTTGGGCGAAGGTGAACTTAAAAGTGGGGGCTTTAATCGGCCCTCCATTCTGGCCGATGCCCTAGAGGCAGTATTTGGGGCCATTTATCTGGACGGTGGTTTCGATGCGGCCCACGCCGTCATCAAAAAACTCTATCAGCCGCTGCTGGATCAGACTGATCCCAAAACAGTGGGCAAAGATGCCAAGACGCTATTACAAGAAACCTTGCAGGGCATGCGTCTTGAGCTGCCAACCTATACGGTGATCGACACACGTGGGGCAGCCCATAACCAGATTTTCACGGTCAATTGCCACATCGAGGCATTGGCCATACAAACACAGGCCGAAGGGCGCAATCGGCGGGCCGCCGAACAAGAGGCGGCAGCACTGGCGCTGGCGGCTCTGCAGGATCAACGACCCGGAAAGAAATCAACATGACACATACCCCTTTTCGTTGTGGATTTATCGCAGTGGTGGGCCGGCCCAATGTTGGCAAATCAACGTTGACCAATGCATTGGTCGGGGCCAAGGTTTCCATCGTCTCGCGCAAGGCGCAAACCACGCGCCATCGTATCCATAGCGTATTGACACGGGAATATGAACAGTTTGTTTTTGTAGATACCCCCGGCTTTCAGACTCGGCACAAAGGGGCCATGAATCGCATGATGAATCGCGTTGTGACCCAAACTTTGAACGACGTTGATGTCATTTTGCATGTGCTTGAAGCCAATCGCTGGACAGCTGAAGATGAACAAGTGTTGCGGCTGTTGCCCGCCAACAAAACGGTGGTGGCGGTACTCAACAAAGTTGATCGTGTGCGCGACAAAGAACAACTCTTGCCTTTCATTGCCGAATTAAGTGAACGTTTTGATTATGCAGCCATCGTGCCGGTGAGTGCTCAGAAAGGCACCCAACTGACCGCTTTGCTTGATGACATTGCCCAGCGTTTGCCGATTTCAGAGCCTTTTTTTGATGAAGAAACCCTAACCGATCGGCCCATGCGTTTTATTGCTGCCGAGTTAATCCGGGAAAAAATCTTCCGTCTGGTGGGCGATGAGCTTCCCTATGGCTGTACTGTGTTTATTGAGAAATGGGAAGAGACCGAGCGGGGGGTCAGCATAGCGGCCTGTATTTTGGTCGAGCGCGAGTCGCATCGCCCCATTCTGTTAGGCGCTGGCGGTTTGCATATGAAGCGTATTGCTACCGAGGCCCGCATGGACATCAAGAACATGCTGGACATGCCCGTATACCTCGAGGTCTTTGTCAAAGTACGGCGTGATTGGTCAAAAAGCGAGGCGCAATTACGTCAGCTAGGCTATGAGTAATCGGCGCCAACGGGTTCACGGTGCGTCTGCCTATGTACTGCATACGACAGCCTGGCGTGAAACTTCACTGATCGTCCAATTATTCAGCCAAACGCATGGGCGTGTTGCAGCAGTCGCCAAAGGGGCTAAACGCCCTTATTCACGTTTAAAAGCCGTCCTGATGAGCTTTCAGGCCCTAGAAGTAGGCTGGACAGGCAGCGGCGAGGTGAAAACCCTGACCAGTGCAGAATTATTGCATATCCACCCCTTGCCTGGTCCGGTATTGCTCTCAGCCTGGTACCTGAATGAGCTGCTGTTGTACATGCTGCCCAAAGAGGACGCCTATCCAGATTTGTTCTCGACCTACCAGGAAACCTTGTTTGCCCTGCATGATGCTTCGGGACAAATAGCCCCCATCCTACGCCGCTTTGAATGGATTTTATTGCAAGAAACCGGTTATGGGTTAGAGGGGAGCATGCCCAGTTTGACACAGTTTGCCCAAGATGGCCGACTGCGCCAACAATTGCACCACCGTCTGGATGAATTGCTGAGTAGACCGCTGCGCACACGCCAGGTATTGCGCGAACTGCACCAACTCTGAAAAACCACTTCGTCAAATGCAGGCCAGAGTCATGACTTCTTCAAGACAACCACGCCCTATTCAACCCGTACCCGTGGTATTGGACACCTGTGTATTACTCTCGCGTCCGGTTTCTAGCTTGTTGTTGGGCCTTGCCCAGGCACAGTATGTGCAGCCGTATTGGAGTCATTTGATCAAGGAAGAGTGGTGGCGTCATGCTGGGCGCCTGTGGGGCTGGTCTACGCCGGCGTTAGAGCAGCTGTGGCACCAATGGCAAGAAGAGCATCCACAAGCCTGCCTAGGGGGCGTACAAGCTCATATGCCGGCATTGAAATATAGTGACCCCAAAGATTGGCACGTCATCGCTGCGGCCCGAGCAGCGCAATCCCAGTCCCAGCATCACTTCCAGTCTCAGGCTCATTCCCAGGCTCATTCTCAGGCCTTTTTTCAGCCCCGCCCTCTGCCTCAGACTTGTTCTCCATCTCAGCCCCCTCTGCCGGTTATGACCGTTATCGTGACGCGTAATACCAAAGACTTTAATCGCTCTGAATTGCGTCGGCTGGGTCTGCTGCGTCAAGATCCCGATCAGTTTTTAAGGCAGCAAGCCGCCGTCATTCCTGGTCCTGTATGGGCGGATTTGCTCATACAGGTGCAGCAGCAGGGTATTCAATCAATGCAACAGGCTGGTTTAATGCCTAAAACCATTGAGGTGGTTTTACGCCAAGAACGGCTATTTAATTTCCACGCATGGTTAAAAAACAAATCTCCGCAGGTGTTAACGGCTTGTGCTGACTCATTTAAGCAGTTAACTAGGGGTGACAATGGTTAATCAGGGGGTGCTGCTCTCTTTAACCGCTTCGGTGCTGTTCGCACTGGTTTACTATCTTTCGGCTGTATTGGCCCCTTTGGATGGAGTTGCCCTTTTTGCCTGGCGTACAGTGCTTGGGCTACCTGCAATAGGCGCTATGGTCCATTATGCTGGGCTTTGGCCAGAGGTGAGGCGGGTGGGCCAAAAAATGCGCTCTCAAAGGGCTTTTTTGGGTTGGTCGCTATTAAGTGCCTTTTTGTTTGGCGTACAAGCATGGGTCTTCGTTTGGGCGCCTTTAAATCAGAAGGCTGTCGATGTTTCCATGGGGTATTTTCTTTTGCCCCTGAGCATGGTGGTCATTGGCAAGCTGCTGTATAAAGAACGGCTTAGTCCTTGGCAATGGTGCGCGGTGGCGTTGGCGGTGGTGGGGGTAGGTCATGAACTGTGGCGCACGCACAGCTTTTCCTGGGCCACTGCTTTAGTGGCCGTGGGGTACCCGCCTTATTTCATTTTGCGCCGCTATCTGCGCATCGGCACGGTGGTGTCCCTGTGGTGGGACTTTTGCTTGATGTTGATACCAGCTTTGCTGCTCAGCTATTTTTATAGCACCGAAAGCATGTTTTTATTTGCGCAGCATGCCCGGCTATATTGGCAGGTTCCAGTATTTGGCTTTTTGGCAGCGGCTGCCCTGTTAAGTTATATAGGTGCCAGCAGGATATTACCGTTGAGCCTGTTTGGATTATTGGGTTATGTGGAACCGGTATTATTATTTTGGGTTGCTTTTTTGTTATTGGATGAGCCCATCAGCGGAGCACAGTGGTTGACCTATATCCCCATTTGGGGCGCGGTGGGCTTTTTAGCCCTGCAAGGGGGCTTGAGCTGGCATCGCGAGCGGCGGGCGCAGCGTAGATAAAGAAAAACGGCCCTGTAGTTAACAGGGCCGAAGTTACCGTTCTATAAGGTATTTTAGCGGATACAGCCGATTTAGTCTTGGCTACCAAAGATGCCCAACAAAGCAAGCAGGTTGCTGAAAATATTATAAAGGCTTAGGTAGACAGCCAGGGTCGCTGTAATGTAGTTGGTTTCCCCGCCATTGATGATGCGCTGCAGATCGACCAATAAAAAGGCAGAGAAAATGGCAATGGCCATGACTGAAATGGTGAGCATCAAGGCCGGGATCTGCAAGAAAATATTGGCGATGGCCGCCACAATAAGAATGACCACCCCCGTGAGCAAAAAGCGTTGTAGGTGGGTGAAATCACGTTTGGTCGAGCTGGCTATTGTGGCCATGGTGAAAAATACCGCGCCCGTGCCCCCAAAGGCCAGCATGATAAGCTGCGAGCCATTTTGAAGGCCTAATACAAAGCCAAGAAGACGTGACAGCATGAGGCCCATAAAGAAGGTAAAGGCCAGGAGGAAGACAACCCCCAGACTGCTGTTTTTATTTTTTTCCACCATAAACATCAGCCCGAAAGCCCCCACCAGGAAGACTATCAGGGACATGCCGGGTTTGGTTGCCATGGCGCCGCCAACATTAAAGCTAAGCCCCAAATAGGCCCCCAACACCGTGGGAAGCATGGATAGGGCCAAGAGCAAATAGGTGTTGCGTAGCACTCGGTTGCGTGACACCTGGGTATCGCGCGTCACGGTTGGGTGAATATTAGGACGATATTGACTCATATGTATATCCTTGAAAGCTTGGATCTTGTCAGCGTACCAGAATAACTGATTTCGGGCCTAACAAGCAACTTAGGTAAACCCTAGCTGCATGCTGTGTTCCTGGCCCTATGCCGTGCCTATGACGTGGTGCCTTCTTTTGGGCAGTGCGCCGAGATGGCCTGTCATTACCTGGCCGGCTGCTCTTGTTCAGGTAGTGGTTAATGTATTTGGAGTCTGCAGTTTTATTCAAGTTCCTGCGGATTGAGTTCGCGGGCCTTTAGTTGAAACCCCTGGTTTTGGTAAGTGCGCCAGCGATTGCGCCCCTGGGTACGGCAGTCGGGCTGGGTCGAGACGACTTCTATGATACGCCGGCTATGAGGAAAAACCGGGGGGATATCCGGATCGAGATTGAGCAGCCAGGCTTGCTGCAGCACGGATTGGGCTGCTTCGATTTGTTTGGCCTCGTGGCACAACACAATAGGGGAGTGTGCTGCATGGGGGTCATCGGCCAGGCAATGGGGGATGAATGCCGTAGGCTGGAACCCCCATAAGAGCCGATCGAAATGAGCCAAAGCGCGGGGGTCCCCATGAAAGACGATCAGTTGTCGCCCCGCCTGGTAGAGCTTGTCTATTAAAAAGCAGCTACTGCGAAAGCGGTTGGGAACCCCAAAAGCAAAATCTACGCGCATGGCAAAACAAAGGCCTTATTCGTTGCCTTGATCAAGCAGATAGCTGAACAGCAAAGGTACAGGACGGCCGGTGGCCCCTTTGTTGGCGCCACTGTTCCAGGCGGTACCTGCGATATCCAGATGGGCCCAAGCGTATTTTTCCGTGAAACGGGCTAGAAAACAAGCAGCCGTTATCGCACCAGCGCCTGGGGTACCGATATTGGCAATATCGGCAAAATTGGATTTCAATTGCTCTTGGTAGGTATCGTCGATGGGTAATGGCCAAGCGGGGTCGTTGGCCTCGCGGGCGGCTTCGAGCAGCTCGTTTTTAAGCCGTTCGTTGTTGGTAAATAACCCCGAATTATGGTGGCCCAGGGCGACTACGCAGGCCCCTGTTAAGGTAGCCATGTTGATCACGGCCTCGGGCTTGAAGCGCTCGGCATAGGTCAGGGCGTCGCAAAGCACCAGGCGCCCTTCGGCATCGGTGTTTAATACCTCGATGGTAGCACCAGATTTAGCGGTAACAATATCGCCAGGTTTGTTGGCAGTACTGCTGGGCATATTTTCACAAGCTGCAATTAGCCCGACGACTGGGCGGTCGATACCAATTTTGGCCAAGGCGTAAAAGGTGCCCAATACGCTGGCTGCGCCACACATGTCATATTTCATTTCATCCATGTTGTTGGCGGGTTTGATAGAGATGCCCCCAGAATCAAAGGTAAGCCCCTTGCCAACGAGGACAATGGGTGCCTCGTCACTACCATTTTCTGGTGTGTATTTCAGCTCGATAAAAACGGGTGGCTGGGCTGAACCCTTGGCTACGGAAAGAAAAGCCCCCATATTGAGCGCTTCGATTTGCTTTTGGCCCAAAACCTCGGCCTGAATTTGGGGGAAATCCTGGGCCAGTTGCTTGGCCTGCCCGCCCAGATAGGCTGGTGTGCAAACATTTGGGGGAAGGTCACCCAATAAACGCGCCAAATTTTGCCCCTGACCCAAGGCTTGGCCTTCCCGGAGACCGGCCTTGGCCTCGGCGTCCTGGGTTTTGGGTACCCAGAGAGCCAGCCCGGTTAAGGCGATGGGATCAGATTTTTTGCTTAGGGTTTGATCATAGCGGTATGTGCACAAAACAGCTGCTTGTGCCGCAGCGCGGGCGCGAACGCGCAATGAAGAGCCAGCGCAATCATTAGCGGCCAAGGTGGATACTGCTTGTTTGAGATTGGCGTTCACACAATAGGCGGCAAACTGTTTTTCCGCCTCGAAATGTGTTTTAGTGTTATATTTTTCCTTGTCGCCTAGCCCCACAAGAACGATACGTTGTGCGGCAACCCCGGGTAGCTGGCGCAGCACCAGGTGGCTTTTGGGCTTGGCCTTGAATTCGCCGTCCTCAAGTACGGCAGTAATGGCCCCCTGGGTCGCTTTATCAAGCTCCATGGCGGCGGGGCTAAGCGTTTTTTCGGTGTATACCCCTACCGCTAGTGCAGCGGTTTCAATTTCTACTAAAGGCGTTGAAAGGGCACTGAATTCCATATGAGTTCCTTGTGATTTCTTGGACCGCGCGACTGCGCGCACTGATTATTGATGTTTTGTTTGGGTTACTGACATGTCTTTGTTTAGACGCAGCGTAGTATCTGAAATATTAAGCCACGGCGGGGTGGTCTTGTCCACCTTGATTGTGGTCTGGTTAAGTGTACTACTTGTGCGTCTGCTTGGGGATGCCGCTACTGGCCGCATTGGTGCCGAGGTGGTTTTGGGCCTGGCTGTATTTTCCAGTGTGACGGCACTGCCTGTTATTTTAACGGTTTCCCTGTTTATTGCAGTATTAACCACGGTCACCAGAAATTATCGTGAATCAGAGATGGTTGTCTGGTTTTCCAGTGGGCTTTCCCTGGGGAACTGGATGCGCCCGGTCTTGTATTGTGCCTTGCCTACAGCCCTGATTGTCTCCAGTTTGACCTTTTTTGGCGCGCCCTGGGCATATCGGCAGATTGCCGAATATCATCAGCGCTATGAATTGCGCTCTGATCTCAGTAAGGTCAGCACGGGCGAGTTTGTTGAAACAGAAGGGGGGGAACGCGTATTTTTCAGTGAGGATCCCCTGTCTGAAGGGGACGATCTGGGTCAGGTAGTTGTGCGCATCCAGGGCGACGAGTGGCAACATTTAATCACGGCCGATAGCGCCTATACCGAGTTTGCTGATAATGGCGATCGGTTTTTGGTGTTGCGCGATGGGCATCGTTATGATCTGACACCCGGGCAGGCAGAGATGCGCCTATTCAGCTTTGATCGGTATGGGGTGCGCATGGAAAACCGGGACGAGGACACTACCCCCGAGGCAATACGCGAACAAGCCGAGCAGCAGCTCAAGGCGCGTCGTAGTGCCACCTTGTTAGGCCAATTCGAACAGGGTGGGGCACAGGCACATTTCATGTGGCGTTTGGCCATGCCATTGGCAGCGCTTAACCTGGCCATGTTGGCGGTGCCCTTGGGGGCGGTAAATCCGCGTCTGGGGCGTGGGGGCGATATTCTTATCGCTGGATTGCTGGCTTTGTTGTATATGAATTTGATCAACCTTTCACGAGGGTGGATCAACAAGGGCGTTTTACCTTTTGGCGTCGGTGTTTGGCTGGTCCATGCGCTTTTTGCCTTGTTGATGGTGTTTTTATTATGGCAGCGCCTGCGCATCAAAAAGCCGCGCAAGCAGCCATCAGCCACTGTCTAGGGCCAATATGGCCGTAAAGCCGATCAGCGCTGGGAGCCCCATGCTAATGCTTTGGGGCTCAGTGGTTGAAAGCTAAAAAAATCTCCTATACTTATAATCATAATCAATAAAAGCCAGCTGCCTTATTACTTATAATGGCACCAAAGGAGAATACGATGAATTTACAGCAGTTTCGTTTTGTCCGCGAGGCAATCCGACGCGACTTTAATTTGACGGATGCGGCCCGTGCCCTGCACACTTCGCAGCCAGGTGTGTCCAAAGCGATTATCGAGCTCGAAGAAGAGCTTGGCATTAAAATTTTTGAACGGCATGGCAAGCGAATTCGAGGCTTGACTGCCCCTGGTCAGGATGTATCACAAATTATTGAACGCATCATGCGTGAGGTGGACAACCTCAAAAAAGTCAGTGCCGATTATGCCCAGCACGACTCCGGAACGCTGACCATTGCCTGTACTCATGCCCAGGCGCGTTACTTGCTGCCGCGTGTTATTCCCAGTTTTAGAGAGCAGTTTCCCAAGGTCCACCTGATTTTGTCAGAGGGCAGCCCACCGCATTTGGCCCAAATGGTGCTGCACGAACGGGCTGATGTCGCCATAGCTACCGAGACCTTGGCTGAAACGCCAGGTTTGGTGGCCTTGCCTGTGTATCCATGGCAGCACACGGTGGTGGTTTCCCCCGAGCACCCGTTGGCTGATCTGCCAGCCAATCGAGCCTCAGAGCTCACCTTAGAGCGTCTTGCGCAGTATCCCATTGTCACTTATGACCGCAAGTTTTCAGGGCGCCCGGTTATCGACGATGCTTTTGCCCAAGCGGGTATCGAACCAAATATTGTGCTCGAGGCCATTGATGCCGATGTGATCAAAACTTATGTTGATGTCGGTTTGGGGATCGGCGTTATCGCGGGCATGGCTTTTGATCCTCGCCGCGACAAAGGGCTGGTTGGCCTGCCGGCTGGGCATCTTTTTGGCACCCATATTACCCGGGTGGCGCTCCGCGAAGGGGCCTTCCTGCGTGATTATATGTATCTATTTCTCGAGATGTTGTCCTCTGAATTGACCCGGGAGCGCGTTGAACAAGCCATGTATGGCTAAGTTTACGTTATCTATCGTTCTACCCACTTATTTGCCTGCCAGTCTCCTCTCCTGCCAGTCTATCCGCCTGCTAGTTAGCCTATCCATTTGGCTAGTCTGTCTGTCCTGCTGGCGCGCATCGATGCCTGCGCTATGCCGCCCTTGTGCATCAGTGACCAGGATACGTCATCTAGTTGAGTTGTTTGAGGCAAGTAATTATGTTGTGACTGCTTGCTTTTTGTTATTGATAACGCAAATGAGAGCTGTTATCATTTATGAAAATGGACAAAAAGGAGCGAGTTATGAGTACTTTTAATGCAACGGCCCGTCATGCTGTTATTGTGGGGGCAGACCGTCTGGGCAAAATTCCCCAGTTACTTAAAGCGCATGATATTCGTATTGCCAAGCATATCAGTGGCCGCGAGCCCGCCCACCAAAAAAAAGGGTTGGCACTGCCCTCGGGGACCGAGGTATTGATTTTGTTAACTGATTTTTTGGGCCACAACGTCATGCGTGCCTTTCGTTCAGCAGCTCAGCGTGCAGGTGTGCCGGTACTGGTTTGCAAGCGTTCGGTGTCAAGCGTAGAAAAAGCGCTGTTGCAAGAAGGGTTAACGCGCTTGAGTCATTAGACGGCCTGAGTCGTTAGACGCGATCTGTGTCTAAAAGAACAGAGTGGGATGCTAAGGCACTTGCCCTTGTTTAGGGTTGTTGCTACGGCAGTTGGGGCAGCAGTTTTATAGCTGCTGGGAGCTAGCGACGAGCCAGATAAGAGTCGTTGACATCAAGACGGCGGGCGCCCGTAAAGCGCTGTGCCCAGTAGGAAACGCCCATGTCTTCGACGCGGACCACTGCGCCGGTGCGCGGTGCATGGACGAATTTATTATTGCCAATATAAATGCCGACATGTGAAAAACGTGCGCCACGGGTATTAAAAAATACCAGATCGCCCTGTCTGAGCTCATTTTTATTGATACTGTTGCCCATTTTGGCTAACTCGGCCGAGCTGCGCGGTAGCTTTAAGCCCAGCGATTGTTCTGCCACATAACCCACCAAACCACTGCAGTCAAAACCGTTGGCAGGGTCTTCGCCGCCAAAGGTGTATTTGACGCCAAGCAAATTGAGGGCTTCGCTGACCATGGAATGATTACCCTTGCCGAGATCTTCGCGCATATGAGAGAAGCCCCGATCGGTGAGCCCCCGGTTGGCTAGATAAGAACCTAAAGGGTCGGATTGGGTTTGGTATGCGTATTGGGTGCGTAGCTCGTCCAGGAGTTCGTCTAGCTCGGCAGTTTTTTGCGTGCTGTTTTGGCTGCTGGCACAACCAGCCAACAGTAATGAAGCGAGCAAGGCGCCTGATAGTGGTCTGAGGTGGCGGAAAAATATTCGAGCAAAGCGAAGCGTTGTGGTGGATGCGAGCATAGGGGCACTGTTGTTAATTATTTCAAGTAGAGCCCAACGGAAGGGGCGAAAAACGGCCAACTGGTTGGGCCAAAAGTGGCCAACTGACTGGGCCCGGCAACAAGGCAGACCAAATTTTACCCAAGAGTAAAATGAAGGTAAAGTAGCGAAGACCATCTAATGGACCCGCTACTTTAGGGTTATTTGACAGGCCGGATGTTGTTGTGCCTGTCTATAGGGCGCATAGGCTCAGCTACATGCCGCTATAAACCGGCCCTTCACCACCTTGGGGGGTTACCCAGACAATGTTTTGTTCCGGATCTTTGATATCACAGGTCTTGCAATGAATGCAGTTTTCCGCATTGATTTGTAGCTGCTGTTGACCTTGTTCATCGCTGACAAACTCGTAAACCCCGGCCGGGCAGTAACGGCTTTCAGGGCCGGCATAGGTCTTGAGGTTGACCTGAACGGGAATGCTGTCGTCCTTGAGTGTGAGGTGAACGGGCTGATCTTCCTCGTGGTTGGTATTGGTCAGGTAAACAGAGCTGAGCCGGTCAAAAGTAAGCACACCGTCAGGCTTGGGGTAATCAATGGGTTGGCATTGATCGGCGGGTTGCAGATAACTGTGGTCAGGTTTGGTATTTTTAAGCGACCAGGGAAATTTGCCCCGCAGTAGCCATTGCTCTACCCCTGTCATAAGGGTGCCCACTGTGCGCCCCTTTTTGAACCACTGCTTGAAGTTGCGTGATTGATGTAGCTCGTCATGTAGCCATGATTGTTCAAAGGCTTTGGGGTAAGCGACAAGCTCGTCATGCTGGCGGTTGTTTTGTAGCGCATCAAAGATGGCTTCGGCAGCCAGGGCGCCGCTTTTCAGGGCGGCATGGCTGCCCTTAATGCGTGCAGCATTCAGGAAACCTGCCTCGCAGCCGACCAAGGCGCCACCCGGGAATACCAATTTGGGTAGCGATAGCAGGCCACCTGCTGTTAATGAGCGCGCACCATAGGCAATACGCTTGCCCCCTTCAAAGGTGGGGCGTATGTCGGGGTGGGTTTTAAAGCGCTGAAATTCTTCGAAGGGGGATAGCCAGGGGTTGGCATAATCGAGGCCCACAACCAGACCCACAGCAACCAGGTTTTGATCCAGGTGATATAAAAAAGAGCCCCCATAGGTATCTGCATCAAGAGGCCAGCCTGCGGTATGCATGACCAGGCCTGGATGTGATTGGCCTGGGTCGACCTCCCAGAGTTCTTTGATGCCAATGCCGTAGCTTTGGGCGTTGCTATCTTTATCAAGCTGGTAGCGCTCGATAAGGCGGCGACCCAGGTGGCCCCGGGAACCTTCTGCAAAAATGGTGTACTTGGCTAACAGTTCCATGCCAGGCTGATAGTTAGGCCCTTTGGTGCCATCGCGTTCGACCCCCATGTCGCCAGTGACTACACCGCGTACTGCGCCCTCATCGGTGTAAAGAATGTCTGCGGCGGCAAAGCCAGGGAACACATCGATTTCCATTGCCTCTGCCTGTTCGCCCAACCATTTGGTGAACTCGCCCAGTCGTACCACGTAATTGCCTTTGTTTTTGAAAGTGTCGGGCAATAGCCAGGCGGGGGTTTCACGTGCTTTTTCGGGGCCAAGGAAGAGGAAGCGGTCCTCAGTGACAGGCACATTGAGCGGAGCACCTTTGTCTTTCCAGTCAGGAATCAGCTCGGTCAGTGCGTGCGGGTCCATGACGGCGCCAGACAAAATGTGGGCGCCAACCTCGGGGCCTTTTTCGAGGACACAGATGCTGACTTCTTTTTGGGATTGATGGGCAAGCTGTTGCAAGCGGATAGCGGTGGCCAAACCAGCGGGGCCGGCACCAACGATAACGACATCATATTCCATAGAGTCGCGTTCTGACATGTTTAGGTTCTCCGAGTAGTTATCTATCGATAAGTTAGCCTGTGGTCACTATAACGCTGGGCAGTCCGACTGCCTAGGGTTAGCCTTAATATCCTAGCGTGTAACGAGACGACGCGCTAATATAGAAGCTGAGGTCTAATATTAAAACACAAATACCTACACCTATAGGAGTACATTAATGAGCAAGGTCTATCCCAGTGCGGCAGCCGCTCTCGAGGGGATTGTCGCCGACGGTCAAATGATCGCTGTGGGCGGTTTTGGTCTCTGTGGTATACCCGAGGCCCTGATTATGGCTTTACGTGACACCGGGGCAAAAAATCTTACCGGGGTTAGTAATAATGCCGGGGTCGATGGCAAGGGGTTGGGCTTGTTATTGGAAACACGCCAAATCAGTAAAATGATATCTTCCTATGTGGGGGAAAATAAAGAATTTGCACGCCAATACCTTGCTGGCGAGATCGACATCGAATTTACCCCACAAGGGACACTCGCAGAGCGCCTGCGTGCAGGTGGCGCTGGTATTCCGGCCTTTTATACAGCAACAGGTGCAGGTACGGTGGTGGCCGAGGGCAAGGAAGAGCGCGAATTTGACGGCCGCACCTATGTCATGGAACGCGCTTTGGTACCTGATGTTGCGCTGGTCAAGGCTTATATCGCCGACAAAAGCGGCAACCTGGTATTCCGCAAAACTGCCCGTAACTTTAATCCAAACGTCGCTATGGCAGGAAAGATTACCGTGGTCGAGGTAGAAAAGCTCGTTGACATTGGCGAGCTCGACCCCGAGCACATTCATTTGCCTGGGGTTTATGTGGACCGCATTGTGTTAAATGAAAATCCTGCAAAATACATAGAGCAACGTACGGTACGTACTGAATAAGGAGGTTGCAATGGCTTGGTCACGTGATCAAATGGCTGCGCGTGCAGCACAAGAGTTGCAAGATGGTTTTTATGTGAATTTGGGCATTGGTATGCCCACCCTCGTAGCAAACCATGTGCCCGAGGGCATGACGGTTTGGCTACAGTCTGAAAATGGCCTTTTAGGTACGGGCCCATTTCCCTTAGAGGACGAGGTCGATCCCGATCTGATTAACGCGGGCAAACAAACCGTAACGACTATTCCTGGTTCTTCTTTTTTCTCTTCCGCAGAATCTTTTGCCATGATTCGTGGGGGCAAAATTAATCTCGCCATTTTGGGCGCCATGCAGGTTTCTGAAACTGGTGATCTGGCCAACTGGATGATTCCCGGCAAAATGGTCAAGGGAATGGGCGGCGCCATGGATCTCGTTGCCGGGGTCGAGCGTGTGGTGATTCTTATGGATCACGTGGTGCGCAAAAAAGATGGCACCGAAGAGCTCAAACTACTAAAAGAGTGTACTTTGCCACTGACAGGGGTAGGGGTTGTTGACGTGATTATTACCGATCTTGGGGTTTTTGAGGTTGGTGACGACGGCCTCATAGTGACCGAGCTTGCCCCCGGGGTAAGCATAGACGAGGTCAAGGCAAAAACTGCTGCCAAGCTTGATGTCAGTCGGGTAGCTGCCCAGGCTTAACCCATGCCTGCCATGCCCGCAACTGCGTAACCGCATTAGGTTGCAGTAACTACGCCCGCGACAGTGACGGGCGTAGTTTTGTTTTGGCCATCGCAAGGCGGCCGTTAGCGAATAATTTCTTTTGAGTGCCCATCTGGTTTATCTTGAGGCAAATATGAACACATCGTCCGTAGTATCGCGTTTGAGTCAATTACGCGAATTGATGCATGAAGCGCAAATTGATGCCTATCTGGTATTGAGCTCAGATCCGCATTTGTCTGAGTATTTACCAGCCCATTGGCAAAGCCGCGCCTGGTTAAGTGGTTTCGCGGGCTCGGCGGGTACTTTGCTGCTAACCCTGCAAGACGCGGCCCTATGGACTGACAGTCGGTATTGGGTCCAGGCCGAACAGGACCTGGCAGGTAGTGGTATCCGTCTCATGAAGCAGGGGGCACCTGGGGTGCCCGAGCCATCCGCTTTTTTGGCTGCGCATTCGGGCAAAACGCTGTGCTTTGATGCCCAGGTCATGCCGTTGACGGCGTATCGGGCATGGCAGGACTGGGCCCAGCAGCAGGGGTGGCAGCTAACTACAACAGATCATTTGCTTAATCAGCTGTGGGTGAGTCGGCCAGCGCTGCCTGCTGAGCCCGTTTATGTACACGAGGCTAATTTTTCATGCCGCTCACGACAGGATAATATACAAGCGTTGCGTCAAGAGATGGACCAAAAAGGTGCGCGCTGGCATCTGCTTTCCAGTTTGGATGATATTGCCTGGTTGCTGGGTTTGCGGGGGGCTGATGTCGCCTATAACCCCATTTTCTTGGCACATATGCTGGTCGGTACCGATGAGGCTTATTTATTTGTTGAGCCTTCCAAAGTTGAGCCTGTTCTCAAACAAGCTTTGGCCCAAGATGGGGTATATGTACGGCCTTATGACCATTTGGCGCAGCAGCTACAAGCTTTGCCTGCTGACCAGCAGTTATTGTTTGATCCCGAGGCAGTTACAGCTGGGGTGGTGCTGGCCGCCCAGCACATGAACTGGCTGCAAGAAAATAACCCCAGCACACTGTTTAAGGCCTGCAAGAACGAGCAAGAACTGGCCCATATTCGCGCTACCATGCGTGAAGATGGCATTGCGTTATGCGAGTTTTTTGCCTGGTTCGAGGCCGAGGTGCAAAAACGGCCCGTCAGTGAGCTCGAGGTAGACGAGCACTTGACAGCAGCGCGCGCCCGCCGCCCCCATTTTGTCAGCCCAAGTTTTGCCACAATTGCTGGCTTTAATGCTAATGGTGCCATGCCGCACTATCAGGCAACAGCCACACAATATGCCTGGATTAAGGGCGATGGCTTGTTGCTCATCGATTCAGGTGGGCAATATTTGGGTGGCACGACAGATATTACCCGGGTAGTACCTATTGGCACGCCCACCCAAGAACAAAGACAAGATTACACTTTGGTCCTGAAAGCCATGATAGCTTTGGCACAAGCAGTCTTTCCACAGGGGGTCAGCGGACAACATTTGGATGCCATTGCGCGCATGCCTTTATGGCGGGCCCAGGTTGATTATGGCCATGGCACAGGGCATGGCGTTGGTTATTTTCTGAACGTTCACGAAGGGCCTCAGTCTATTTCCTGGCGCCTGCGCCCCGGGCGCACCCCCGTGGCGCTGCAGCCTGGCATGGTCACTTCCAACGAGCCAGCCTTGTATCGCCCAGATCAGTGGGGTATTCGCATTGAAAACCTGATAGCAGTACAACCAGAGATAACAAATGAATTTGGGGCATTTTTAAGTTTTGAAACCTTGACACTTTGCCCCATAGATACCCGCTGCGTGTTGGTTGAATGGCTCACTGAAGATGAATTGCGTTGGTTAAATGCGTATCATGCCCAGGTTCGTGAGCAATTAGCGCCGCACCTTGAAAAAGATGCTTTACAATGGTTGCTCATGCGCACCGAGCCACTGGAAAAATGACAAATTTGAAACCTTTGTTGCTCCAGAGGTGGCAGCGGTTATAATTTTCCATTTCTAGCTTGCACCCAATAATGATTGGGCCATCAATAATGACCACCAAATACGTATTTGTCACAGGGGGGGTCGTCTCCTCTCTCGGAAAAGGAATTGCTGCTGCCTCTCTGGCAGCTTTGTTAGAGTCGCGTGGCCTCAAAGTTACCATGCTCAAGCTCGATCCCTATATTAATGTGGATCCAGGCACCATGAGCCCCTTTCAGCATGGCGAGGTATTTGTGACCGAAGACGGGGCAGAAACTGATCTCGACTTGGGTCACTACGAGCGTTTTATCTCAACGCGCATGCGTAAGGTCAATAATTTCACCACTGGCCAGATCTACGAGTCCGTATTGCGCAAAGAGCGCCGGGGCGATTATCTGGGGAAAACCGTGCAGGTTATTCCACATATCACCAACGAGATACAGGATTTTATCGCCCGTGGGGCCAAGGCAGCCTATGAGGGCCAGGCCGATGTGGCTATTGTTGAAATCGGGGGCACGGTCGGTGACATCGAATCATTACCCTTCCTCGAGGCCATTCGACAAATGAGCCTGCGCTTGGGGCGCCACAATGCCGCTTTGGTGCATTTGACCCTGGTGCCTTTTATTGCCTCGGCAGGCGAATTAAAAACCAAACCCACTCAGCATTCAGTGCAAAAGCTGCGAGAAATCGGCCTATACCCTGATGTGCTGTTGTGTCGGGCGGATCGTGAAATCCCCGAGGATGAGCGGGCAAAAATTTCGTTATTTTCCAATGTGCCCCTGGAAGCAGTTATTTCCATGTGGGATGTCGACACCATCTACAAGATTCCCAGCATGTTGCACGCCCAAGGGCTAGATAGCCTGGTTTGTGATGCTTTGCGCATGGAACCTGCGCCAGCAGATCTTGGCCTCTGGGAAGGGTTGGTTTATGCGCTCGAGCATCCCAAGCACCAGCTCAAGGTAGCGATGGTCGGTAAATATGTCGAACTCACCGAATCCTATAAATCGCTTACCGAAGCCCTGGTGCATGCTGGCATTCATACACGCACGCAAATTAAAATCGATTACATCGATTCCGAAGATTTGGAAACGCAGGGTACTGCACAACTGGCAGATTACCACGCCATTATTGTTCCGGGTGGTTTTGGCAAGCGTGGTGTCGAGGGTAAAATCAAGGCAATTCAGTTTGCCCGTGAAAACCGGATCCCTTTTCTGGGTATTTGCTTGGGCATGCAGCTGGCGGTGGTCGAATTTGCCCGTCATGTGGCTGGCTTGGGCGGTGCCAATAGTACCGAGTTCGATCCTTCGGCAGCCCACCCGGTCGTCGCCCTGATTACCGAGTGGCATGATCGCGAGGGGCAAATAGAACAGCGCAGCGAGCAAGACGATTTGGGCGGTACAATGCGTAAAGGGGCTCAGCGCTGCGCCATCAAAGAAGATACGCTGGCCTACCAAATCTATGGCACCCATGTTAACGAACGGCACCGACATCGCTATGAGGTCAACAATGTTTATGTGCCGCGTCTCGAGGCTGCCGGGCTGGTGATCAGCGCCCGAACACCCAACGAAAATTTACCAGAAATCATGGAGCTACCCGAGCACCCCTGGTTTTTGGGGGTTCAGTTCCACCCCGAGTTTACTTCGACCCCGCGCGCCGGGCATCCGCTGTTTATCAGCTTTGTCGAAGCGGGCTTGGCACATCAGTCTCAACATGAGTTGGCCTCCTAGGAGATTTTCATGAAACTGTGCGGATTTCACGCGGGTATCGAGCAGCCTTTTTTCTTGATTGCTGGGCCGTGCGTGATCGAATCAAGGCAAATGGCTTTTGATACCGCTGGCTATTTGGCTGAACTTTGTGCTGAACTGGCCATACCATTTATTTATAAAAGCTCTTTTGATAAGGCGAACCGTAGTTCGCTGGAATCTTATCGGGGCCCGGGCATGCAAGAGGGGCTACAAATTCTGGCCGATGTTAAGGCGGATTTGGGCGTGCCCATCTTGACCGACGTACACGAAAAAGGGCAAATCGATGAAGTAGCTGCCGTGGTCGATGTACTGCAAACCCCAGCATTTTTATGCCGTCAAACCGATTTTATCCAGGCAGTAGCTGCTACGCTCAAGCCGGTTAACATCAAAAAAGGCCAGTTCTTAAGCCCCCATGAAATGGTCAATGTGGTGGACAAGGCTCGGGCAGCAGCCCAGGCAGCTGGCGGCGATGGAAACAATATCATGGTCTGCGAGCGCGGTGCCATGTTTGGGTATAACAATCTGGTGTCTGACATGCGCTCTTTGGCCATCATGCGCGATACCGATTGCCCGGTGGTATTTGATGCCACCCATTCAGTCCAGCAACCTGGCGGTCTTGGCGGCCGTTCAGGGGGACAAAGCGAATTTGTGCCCGTTCTGGCTCGGGCCGCCGTAGCCGTAGGGGTCGCCGGTCTTTTTATGGAAACCCATCCCAATCCGGCTGAAGCCTTGTCCGATGGACCTAACGCCGTGCCGATGGCACATATGAAGGCATTACTGGAATCACTTAAAGCCATTGATGAGGTTGTCAAAACCGAGCAACGTGCAATGCTGGGTTGGTAACCAGAGTTTATTAATTGGCAAAGCCAAACAGCTTTGCCCTAATGCGAGCAGGATACATAAAACATGAGTGCAATCGTCGATATTGTAGGCCGTGAAATTCTCGATTCACGCGGCAATCCCACCGTTGAATGTGATGTTTTACTTGAGTCTGGTGCGATGGGGCGGGCTTCCGTACCCTCTGGTGCTTCTACCGGCGCACGCGAGGCGCTCGAGCTGCGGGATGGTGATGCCGCGCGCTATCAGGGTAAAGGGGTTTTGCGCGCAGTAGAACATATCAATACCGAAATCTCTGAAGCGCTGATGGGCCTCGATGCCCAAGAGCAGTGTTTTATCGACAAGATCTTGCTCGATCTTGATGGCACACCCGATAAAAGCCGGCTAGGGGCCAATGCCCTCTTGGCGGCCAGCATGGCGGTAGCTCGTGCAGCCGCAGATGACTGTGGGTTGTCGCTATACCGCTATTTTGGGGGCAGCGGCGCCATGCAAATGCCCGTGCCCATGATGAATGTCATCAATGGGGGGGCGCATGCCAATAATAATCTGGATATCCAAGAATTCATGATCATGCCACTGCAGGCAGATAGCTTTAGCACGGCGCTGCGCATGGGCACAGAGGTATTCCACGCCTTGCGCAAGATTGTGCATGATCGAGGCATGTCTACCGCTGTGGGTGACGAAGGGGGCTTTGCTCCTAGCGTTGAAAGCCACGAGCAAGCCATCCAGCTCATTTTGCAAGCCATCGATGCGGCAGGCTACGAGGCGGGCTCTCAAATCGCCTTGGCGCTGGATTGTGCCAGTACCGAATTTTACCGCGATGGTCGCTACCATTTGGCTGGCGAGGGTGGGCTTAGTCTTAATAGTGAAGAATTCACCCATTTATTGGAAACCTGGTGCGATAAATACCCGATTATTTCCATTGAAGATGGCATGGCAGAGGACGACTGGGAAGGCTGGAGCATATTAACCCAGGCCTTGGGCCACCGCGTACAATTGGTGGGTGATGACCTCTTTGTGACCAATACCGAAATCCTCAAGCAGGGTATAGAGCAAAGGGTAGCCAACTCTATCCTGATCAAAATTAATCAAATTGGTACGCTGACAGAAACCTTCGCTGCCATCGAAATGGCCAAGCGCCATGGTTATACAGCGGTTATCTCGCATCGTTCTGGGGAAACCGAGGACTCCACCATTGCAGATATCGCGGTAGCAACCAACGCCATGCAAATTAAAACGGGTTCTTTGTCCCGCTCAGATCGCATTGCCAAATACAACCAGTTATTGCGTATCGAAGAAGAATTAGCTGATATCGCTTCTTACCCTGGTCGCGCAGCTTTTTATAACTTGCGCGGCTAAGCGCGTTTGCCTCGGCCCAGGTTTGTCCCTGGGCCGCTAAACCATGCGTCTGCTTTTGTTGCTTTTAGTTATTGTGGCGGCTACCCTTCAGTACTCCTACTGGTGGAGTGACAGTGGCCGTCCGCGCGTGTTGGCCTTAGAGGCGCAATTGGCTGAACAGGCAGAAATTAATCAAGCGCTAAAGGCGCGTAACGATGCCCTACAAGCCGAAGTTAATGAGCTCAAGGGTGGCGAAGCTGGTGCCCAGGCTATCGAAGAAAGGGCCCGGGCCGATTTGGGCATGATTCAGGAAGATGAGATCTTCGTCCGTATTGTGCCCGAGCCATGAGCCTTCTGGTGACTACAAGCATGAGCCCGCCAGCGGCTACAAGCATGTGCTGCAGCCGGGGTGGTCACAAAATTCAATAGGCGCATCGCTGTGCAACGGGGATGGGGAAATAACCTTATCCCCATTCCCGCCCGAACCGTAGTCCGGGGGCCGAGCATGGGCCAAGCCAGCTTTCCCCGCGTCTATGGACGCCTCTGTGGATGATGCAGGATTTTGCCCCGTTTCTAATTCTAATGGCCCAGCAGGCGTTGCCGATGGGTTTTTTAATTGCGAGTCTGCCTGCGTAAATTCAGGGGTGGGCTTGTCTGTAGACTGATGACGATAATAAGGTAGCTCAGGGTGTTGGGGCCAGGCCACCGGGTGGGAGGCATAGGGATGCGTGAGCTCGAACACCAGGGGCAGCAAGCCTTGAGCCAAAAGCCTTTGGGTAAAGGGGTGTTGCACAGAGCCATGCAAAGGTTTCAGAATTGCCCTTACCAAAGGGTTTAGGGGCTCAAAGGCATAATAAAACACCAGTTTCAGACTATTGGCGGCAAATATGTTGGGGTTGGTTGAGGATAACCCCCCGACTGAGGGTAGCCCTCCGACTGAGGATTGCCTCTCGGCTGAGGACTGATGATGCTGGTGTTGGGCATCGAGATAATGATTGTTGATCGTAGGGTGAGACCAGGATAACGCTTGTTCCAGTTGATGGTCACGGAACAGAGAAAAATCTTCGTCGTTGGGGCGCAGCTGCTCTGCATGCCAGCTATGTGGCCAGCCCAATGGCTGTGGAACCGCTAGCTGCTGCAGGGTTTGCTGCAATTGGGCAGCAAAATGCTCTGGATGCATGTGTGCGCGACTTTGCAAGCGCACGCTTTCAAGCAAGGCATGCGAGACCTGGTGCCTTTGTAGCAGGTAGCGTGCCCCATCGATGGCAATGGAAAAACAAGTGAGCAAACTGCCCAGGACCCACAAGGCTTGAGCAAACATTGGTATCCCCTCTCATAATCGCCACTCTGATTATGGAGGTGCCGACCGGCCCAGGCTATTGGCAATGGTGCTCAATGAGCATTTGGGCACAGGGCAGGGTGATTTAATGCAGCTTTTGTGATGTAGGACCGCTGCTGTTTGGGTGAAATAGCTGTGCGCAGTCAACCACATCAAAGGTATACGGAGCACCGCAGAATTGGCAGGCCACCTCGATTTTCCCCTGTTCCTTCAGGATGTCCTGTATTTCTGCTTCGCCCAGCATTTTCAGCATGTTGCTGACGCGCTCGCGAGTGCAAGGGCAGTGCCAACGTACCGCTTCAGCCGGCAGCTGCAGCAAGTCTTCTTGCCAGAACAAGCGTTTAATCAGGGTGTCATTATTATTAGCCAATAATTCTTCGGGTTTGAGCGTGGCAAATAGTGGTTGATTGCGTGCCCAGCTGTCTTCTTCCTGGGTATTGGCTTGTTCTGTTGCGGGCAAACGTTGTAGCAGCATGCCGGTCGCACGCTCGTGGTTAGCCGCCAGACACAATTGGGTATCCAATTGCTCAGAATGCTGCATATAGCTTTGCAGGGCTTCGGCGATGCTGTTGCCTTCCAGGGGAACGATACCCTGGTAGGGTTTAAAACTATCTTGGGCGCGTGGCTCTAAAATCACCACCAAACGGCCTTCACCCTTGGGATTAAGCAAGCTCTTGAAATCTGCCTGGGGATCGATGGTGACCCCTTCTTTGAGCGAAACTGTGGCACGTACCTCGAGCGTAGAGGTACATTCAACCACCAGCAGGCTGACTGGGCCATCGCCTTGGGCTTGTAGAATCAAAGAGCCCTGCATTTTGAGATTAGCGGCCAAAAGGACGGCAGCAGCCGTCAACTCGCCGAGTAATGTTTGTACCGGTTCTGGATAGTCTCGGTGTTCAAAGGCCTGTTGCCATGCTTCTTCAAGAAAAACGGTTTGCAAACGGGTCAGGCGATCAGAAAACAAATATTTGTGCAGTTGGTTGGTCATGATGTCAATATTCGGGCAGCGTGGATGCGAATTGGGTTTAGCCAGGTTGGTTACGAAGCAGCGATTGGTATACGGCAATCAATGAGGCGTGTCCGGCTTAGCCGATCGTGCATAAATTGCTGCTCGGGGTCAAACCAGGTATAGAAAAAATTGCTGAAAGGGGCCAAGATGATCAGGCTGCTCAGGGCGACCAGCCCGCTTTGACGCGCCGCCAGTTCTATGCCAAAGGCAAAAATCAGCGGGAATACCCACATTAGGACATACCGTTGTATCAGGCGCAGATAGGATAGTTTGCCTCCCAGTGGGTTATGCAGGCGAATATGCCATGTTTTCATGGCCAGGGTTTGCCCACTTAGGCGCCAGGCACTTAAAAAATAAATGCTGATAATCACAAAGAGGAATAACTGCCGCCCGAATCGCCACTTTAAGCCATGGCGACTATCTGTCACAAGATCAAAGAGCAAAGTGGCAATAAATACCAAGCCAAAGAGCAACATGCCCTCATAGAGCATGCAGGCAAAGCGGCGTCGGCGACTGGGGGTAATGAGGGGTTGGCTAGACATAGGCCAAAATTATAAGCGAAATGGCAGCGTTGTTGGCAAAGCAAAAAAAACGGTTCCAACAATGTGGAACCGAAAAGTGTAGAGGAGACGAAATTAGGAGGAGGTTTATATAGGAGACTTATTTGGCTCTTTGCATAAAGCTGCGGGTCAGATTTTTGAGCGCCACTAATGGGCGGAAGCGAAATTGTTCAGCAATTGCTTGTTCCAGCAATTGACGCTCAAGAGCATCCGACAGATAGGAGACTTCAGTGTGCTGTGAAAACTTTGGCATGATAAAAACAAATAGAGATTAATTAGGGTTAACCCCCATTATAGGGAAAACCCTAGCACCATGCAAGCCAAAGATGTCCGGCGTCTATTTGTGCTGTTGGTTTGTATGGACAGCCGCTGAACTTATTCTGTATTGTGCGGGTTTTAAGGTTCCGAGGTCGCGCCAGCACCATTAGGCTCTGTTCTACGGCCATGAATTTGAAATTGAAACAGTCGGCAGTCCAGGGCGCCATTAAAGACCGGAAAGCGCCGGTCAGGGCTAAGGCGCAGATGGCCTGGCAGGCCGAGTTCACTACTGATAACGTTGACTGACCAGCCATCATAATGGGTTTTAAGCTGGGCCGACCAGTCAGACCAGAAAGAACTGTCTTGGGCGCCCAGGCGTTCGCCGTAGGGGGGGTTGGTTACCACCCAGCCAGGGCGCCCCTCGGGCGGCAACAGCTCTAGGGCATTAGCGACTTGGAATTGAATATTGTCCGGAGCCAGTTTGGCTTGTTGCAGGTTCTGCCGCGCCAAATCTAGGGCCGCTGAATCGGTATCCGCGCCAATCAATAGCGTTTCAAGGGTGGGCCGTATCTGGCTGCGTGCCTGATCTTTGATTTGATGCCAAATACGCGGGTTATGGTTACGCAAACGCTCAAATTGAAATGGGCGGTGCAGTCCCGGAGGGGCGTTCAGCGCTATCCAGGCCGCCTCGATCAAGATGGTGCCACTACCACAAAAGGGATCCACAAGCGGGTATTCAGGCGACCAGTCTGCCAGCGCCAGTAGGCCTGCTGCCAAGTTTTCGCGCAAGGGGGCGGCACCTTTTTGGTAGCGCCAACCGCGTTTGAATAGTGATTCGCCGCTGCTATCAAGATAGAGTGTGGCACTGTTGGCATCCAAAAACAAATGCACCCTGGCATCTGGTCGGACGGTGTCAACATCGGGGCGCGCACCCTCGCGCGCTCGAATGCGGTCGCAGATGGCATCTTTGACACGCAGGTTGCAGTATTGAAGGCTTTGCATGGGGCTTCCTACTGCCGAGGTATCCACCCGCAAGCTATGGCGGGCTCCAAACCATTTTTCCCACTCGGTATCCAGGGCCAAGGCATAAATATCTTCGGGGGTACGTACGGGCGCTTGGGCCAGCTGTACTAGTATGCGCGTTGCAATTCGGGAATAGAGATTGGCGCGTAAAATATCGCGCCAGTCAGCTTGGAAGTGGCAACCTGCCCGGCCGGGAGTGACATCGGTGAAGCCTAGTTGTTTCAGTTCGCGCGCAAGCATTTCTTCGAGCCCGCGCGGGCAAGGCGCAAAGGCAGCAAAGGGCAGGGCCTGCGCTGCAGGGCCTTGTTTTTTTTCAGAGGGCTTGGGTGCAATGCGTTGCGGGCTGGTTTTGACGATGGCCTGGTGGCTTGCTGATGGGGTGGCAGTTTGTCGGGGCTCGACAGGTCTTTGGCGCCGCCGGTTTTGGCTTTGTGCACGCGCGGCGCGCGCACCCGAGCGCACGCGTTCCTCGTGTGGTGTAGGCGCGGCCTTTTTACGAGGAAGGCGAAGGGTCTTTTTAGAGGCTGACATAAAATTTAAAAGGGTTTAAACAGTACCAAATAAAGTACAAGAAGCAGTAGCAGCACCGGTATTTCATTAAACCAGCGGAAAAAAACATGACTGGGTGTAGGTGCTGATTGCTGAAAGCGCTGTAGGTAGCGCCCGCACTGCCAATGAAAGAGGATCAGTAATATTACGATCAGGATTTTTGCGTGGATCCAGCCTGCACCAACCCCTATTTTGTAGTAAAGGTAGAGGCCCAACCCGGTGATAACGGCCAAAATGGCCAGTGGGCGCATAAAGCGGTACAGCCGCTGCGCCATCCCTGTTAACAGGTTATGTTCCGCCTGTTGTTGGGAGTTTAGCTGCGCTAGGTTGACATAGATGCGGGGCAAATAAAATAACCCCGCAAACCATGAAATAACAAAAAGGATATGGGCGAGTTTAAGCCATAGCAACCCCATTTTATTGACCCCGTAGCTGGCCGTTACCCGTAAGCACCCATTTTTGGGTGGTGAGGCCTTCGAGGCCTACCGGGCCGCGGGCATGCAACCGGTTGGTTGAAATGCCTATCTCGGCACCCAGCCCATATTCATAGCCATCTGCAAAGCAGGTCGGCAGGTTGACATAAACGGAACTGGAGTCCACCTCTTTTTGAAAACGCAGCGCCGATTCAAGGTTCTCTGTGATGATGGATTCGGTGTGCTCTGAGCTGTACTGGGCAATGTGATCCAGGGCTTGCTCCAGGTTGTCAACAATACGGATGGCCAAGATAGGAGCCAGATATTCGGTTTCCCAGTCTTGTTCATCAGCTGCCTGGATTTCGTCAATAAGCTGTCGGGTGCGTTCGCAGCCACGCAGTTCCACCCCTTTTTGCATGAGATCTGTGCATAGATCGGGCAAAAAGGCAGGGGCTACCTCTTGGTGGACCAATAAGGTTTCCATGGTTCCGCAAATACCATAGCGATAGGTCTTGGCATTAACGGTAACCGCATGAGCTTTGCCAAGGTCTGCATCCTTGTCAATATAGACGTGGCAATTGCCATCAAGGTGTTTAATCAAGGGTACGGTCGCTTCTTGGGTGAGGCGCTCAATCAGCCCTTTGCCACCTCGGGGGACAATGACGTCAACATAGTCAGTCATGGTCACCAGGGCACCAACGGCATCACGATCGGTGGTGGGCACAATTTGCACAGCATCGGCGGGCAGCCCGGCTGCCTCGAGCCCTTTTTGAATGATGGCGCCCAAGGCCTGGTTGGAATGAAAGGCCTCGCTACCACCGCGTAAGATGGTGGCATTGCCAGATTTTAAGCACAATGCGGCGGCATCAATGGTCACATTGGGACGCGATTCATAAATAATGCCAATTACCCCGATGGGAACACGCATTTGGGCAACCATCATGCCGTTAGGGCGGATAACGGTTTCACTGCGTTTGCCGACTGGGTCGGGCATGTCTGCAATTTGGCGCAAGCCCGCGGCCATGTTCTGGACCGTGCTTTCACTAATGGTCAGCCTGTCGATTAAGGGCGCAGCCAGTTGGTTTTCCTCGGCAGCCTTGAGGTCTTGCTGATTGGCGGCAATTAATTGCTCCTGGGTCGCCAGCAATTCATCGGCCATGTGCCGCAAAGCGGCTGATTTTTTGTTATCCCCGGCATTGCGCATCAGGCGTGCCGCGGCTTTGGCCTTTTGGCCAATTTCTTGCATGAGTTCTTGGGTGCTAAGTGTGGTTTGGGTGTGCGTTGTCATGTCTAAAAACCATTACAGAAAGTGGGCCTGTTCAGGCCAGAGCTTGGGTTAGGCGTGTACACAGGCGTGTAATTTCCGCCCAAGGGTTGTGTAGGCGATGCGCAGGCGTAAAACCTTTGATGATCTGATCAATATCATAAGCATGAGCAATACTTTGCGTCCAGAGTCTGGCAGGTGCCCTGTGCAAGGCCCGTTGTACTTGTTGTTGACGGGGGCCAAAAACACGAAAGCGTGTGAAGAGCGCGCGGGGGTCCTGGCCAGCTTGCTGGGTAGCACTGAGCTGAGCCAAAAGGCGTAGCTCTTCGCTAATCACCCATAATACCAGAGGCAGAGGCTCGCCTTCGGCTTCCAACCCATGGATGATGCGTAGGGCACGTTGCGTGTCGCCACAGAGTATTGCTTCACGTAAGTCAAATATGTCATAACGAGCCACATTCAGGACAGCAGCCTGGACAGTCTCCAAACTTAGGTCACCGGGCGGGTAAAGCAGCCCCAGCTTGAGTATTTCCTGATGAGCTGCCAGCAAATGGCCTTCGACCTGTTCAGCCAGCCAAAGTGCGGTGTCTTCAGTGCAATGCTGGTTTTGTTGTTTGAGGCGTTGCGTGATCCACTGCGGGAGTTGCTGCCTGGTGATCAGTGGGGCATCAATCCAGATTGCTTTTTTTTGTAACGCCTGGGCCCATTTGCTTTTTAATGTGCTTTGGTTTAGGTAGGGCAGTTGGATCAAAACGGTGATGTCATCGCGCCCCTCGAGGTATTGGGTCAGCTGGATAAGGCTTTCCCCACCCTTTCTGCCCGGGCGTCCCGTGGGCAAAGCGATTTCGACCAAGCGTTGCCCGCCAAATAAGGACTGGCTTTGACAGGCGGCCAGGGCGGTACTCCAGTCTGATTGAGCATCCAGCTCGAGATGCTCGCGTTCGTCATAGCCCAGGCGTTGGGCGGCGGTGCGCAAAGCATCACCTGCTTCGATATGCAACAGTGTTTCGTCACCGGCAATGACGTATAAGGGCGCCAGCTGTTTGGCCTGGGCGGCTTGGGTCAGCCATTGCTCGGTGTGCAGACGGGTTGCCATGGTAAAGGATTAGGTCGCGTTGTCTAGAAATAATAATGGGGCCAATCAAGGCAAAAAGTGCTCTTCATCATCGTCGGACCAATCATCCAGGTGATCAGCATCTAGGTCGATGGTTTCAGTAAGGTCTTCGTCCTCGTCGGGTACTGCTTCGTTTTCAAGTGCCTGAAAGCGGCTGCTGATATCCGGGGCAGTCAAGCGCCGGGATATGCGCCCGATGAGTTCTTGTTCCATGGAAGCATAGAGACTGGCGCGCTCGCTTTCCTTGGCCTGCACTGAATCAGGCTCATTGGGCAAGTAGCGGGTCACCGTCAGCGTGGTGGGGGCGAGGATTTTGCGGCCTTCCTTGTCGAGCAGCTCAAAACGGAAATTGAGATTGAGTTGGTATTCCTCGACATTGCCTTGAGGGTCTAAAGCGACTTCGCGCGTGCTGCGGCGGTTTTGCAACTGCATCAACGATGCCTGGGCCTGCCCGCGTTCGTCGACAAAACGCAAGCCGGGTGAGTCCGCTTGCAGGATACGCTGTAACTGGGCCCCGAATGATGAATTCAATGAAATGTTGGTGTACAGCGTGTCAAAGGGTAATGGCGTGGCCCCCTTGAGGCGGAAACCACAACCCTGCAAGCTAATGCTGACCAAGAGCAGGACACCAAGCCACAGGCTGGCCTGGCGCCAGGCCAGGCCAAAGGGGCGAGCAGAAAACCCGGTGAAACGGCGCATAATTAACCTACCACGTTTACCAAGCGCCCTGGCACCACAATGATGCGTTTGGGCGGACGGCCATCCAGGTGCCGTGTTACAGCCGGGTGCTCGGTAGCTGTTTGTTCAATAAGTGCTTGCTCAGCACCGTTGGGGACCATAATTTGCCCACGCACCTTGCCGTTTACTTGCAAGGTAAGCTGTATTTCCTCTGCAACCAGGGCCTGCTCGTCTACTGTAGGCCAAGGAGCATCCAGGATATCGCCCCAGCGCTCGGCATAGCCCAGGTGGCGCCACAAGGTCCAGCATATATGGGGGACGACGGGATATAAAACACGTAATAAAATGGATACGCACTCTGCCAGGGCCGTTTGGTGGGCCGTATCGTCCGCCAATTTTGCTTGTTCTAGCGTATTGAGCATTTTCATGCCCCCTGATACCACCGTGTTGTATTGGATACGCTGATAATCGTAATCGGCTTGTTTGAGCAAATTGTGGATTTCACGACGCAAGGTTTTGCCTGCTGCCTCCAGTTGGGTGAAATCTGGCTCGGCCGTTTGTTGATTGGCCTGGACAAGCGTTGCCTGGTGCTTGTAGGCAAAGGCCCAGAGGCGTCTGAGGAAACGGTGCGCACCATCGATGCCGGTGTTCGACCATTCAAGGGTTTGCTCGGGTGGGCTGGCAAACATGATGAACAAGCGCGCCGTATCTGCCCCCATACTGTCAATAATGGCTTGCGGATCGACCCCATTGTTTTTTGATTTGGACATCGTGCCGATGCCTTCATAGTCGACGGGGCTGCCGTCGCTTTTGAGTTTGGCGCCAATAATATTGCCTTGGTCGTCGTAATTGTTTTCAACCTCGCTGGGGGCAAAATATTCTATGCCACCGCGCTCATTGCGGCGGGAATAGATATGGTTAAGGACCATGCCCTGGGTTAGCAGCCGGGTAAAAGGCTCGTCTATTTTGACCAGCCCCATGTCGCGCATGACCTTGGTCCAGAACCGGGCATAGAGCAGATGCAGCACTGCGTGCTCGATGCCGCCAATATATTGATCCATGGGCATCCAGTAATCGTTGCGGCTGTCTACCATAGAGTCATGACTATCGGGGCAGGTATAGCGCATGAAATACCAAGATGAATCAATAAAGGTATCCATGGTGTCCGTTTCGCGCTGTGCGGGTTGGCCGCATTGGGGACAACTGCAGTTGAGGAAGTCTTCATCATGGGCCAGCGGATTCCCCGTGCCATCTGGAATGAGGTGTTCGGGCAGAACGACCGGCAAGTCTTCTTCGGGGACGGGAACCGGCCCACAATCAGGGCAATGTATGATGGGAATTGGGGTGCCCCAGTAGCGTTGGCGCGAGATACCCCAATCGCGCAGCCTGTAAGTAACTTGTTTTTGGCCAAGCCCTTTGGCTTCAAGATCGGCGCTGATTTTTTCGCGTGCTTCGGGGCTGCTTAGACCGTTATAAGCGCCAGAATGCACTAATACCCCGTCATTTTCATTGGCGTACCAATCGTTCCACCGTTGATCCGAGAATTCATGGCCGTTGACATCAATGACTTGTTCGATGGGCAGCTGGTATTTCAATGCAAATTCGAAGTCGCGCTCGTCGTGGGCAGGAACCCCCATAACGGCACCATCACCGTAGCTCATGATGACATAATTACCAACCCAAACGGGGATTTGTTCACCGCTGATAGGGTGGGTGACAGTCAGCCCTGTTGGCATCCCTTCCTTTTCCCTGGTGGCAATATCAGCCTCGCTTTGGCCCCCCAACTTGCTGGCCTTGATAAAGGCAGCCAGTTCAGGGTTGTTTTGGGCAGCGTGTTCTGCCAAGGGGTGTTCAGGCGCAACAGCACAGAAAGTGACCCCCATGATGGTGTCTGCCCGAGTGGTAAATACAAAGAGCCGGCCTTCCTGGATGAGTTGGCCCTGGTTATCTTTAATATTGTGCGTAAAAGCAAAACGCAGACCATGGCTTTTGCCAATCCAGTGTTCTTGCATCACGCGAACGCGTTCGGGCCAACCGTCCAGGTCGTTTTTGACCCCATCCAGCAGTTGGTCAGCATATTGCGTGATGGCAAGATAATAGCCGGGGATTTCGCGCTTTTCTATCAGGGCGCCGGAACGCCAGCCTCGGCCGTCAATAACTTGTTCGTTAGCCAGTACCGTTTGATCAACAGGGTCCCAGTTGACGACCTGGGTCTTTCGGTAAGCGATGCCTTTTTCCAGCATGCGCAGAAATAGCCATTGGTTCCATTTGTAGTAGTCGGGATCACAGGCACTGACCTCGCGCGACCAATCAATGGCCAACCCCATCGCCTTCATTTGTTTTTTCATGTAGGCGATATTGTCGTAAGTCCATTTGGCGGGTGGTACTTTAGAGCGCAAGGCAGCATTTTCGGCTGGCATCCCGAAGGCATCCCAACCCATGGGCATGAGTACGTTATAGCCTTTTAGACGCAGGTGACGGGTCATGACATCATTGATGGTGTAGTTGCGTACATGCCCCATATGTAACTTGCCACTGGGATAAGGTAGCATCGAGCAGGCATAAAATTTTGGCTTGGGCGTGCCATCGGCTTGGGTTGCGTGCTCTTCGACACGATAGACATCGTGGGCTTCCCATTCTTGTTGGGCGGTGCGCTCTATCTCGCTTGGTTGGTAAGTTTCCTGCATGTGATTAAAGACCAAAATATTAATAGTGAACTAAAACAAATCAGGAGCCTGTCAGGGCTGCTGTCTGGAATTTTTGTACTGGGCGGTTAAGCCCATTGAAGCCCATTGGATTAACAGCATGAAATACGTCGTGCGGCAAAAGGTGCAGGGTCCACAAAAGGGGTTTCCTGGAACATTAGTTCTGCCAGCAGGCGGCCAGTTGTCGGCCCCAAGGTAAAGCCCTGATGGGCGTGGCCAAAGGCCAGCCACAGGTTTTGGTGTTTGGGGGCGGCGCCAATAATGGGTTTCATATCAGGTAAACAGGGGCGCGAACCATGCCAGGGCTGCGGTTCAATTGCTTTGCCAAAAGGCAGAATGCCCCGTGCCAGCCGCTCGCACAGCAAGATTTGCCCTGTCTTCACAGGGCCGTGCAGCGTAGTCATCTCGGCCCCCGTGGTCAGACGAATGCCTTGGCGCATGGGACCCAATAAATAACCATTATCTGCATCATAAATGCTGTGTTGCAATGTGTTTTCCACAGTAGGCTGATAATGCCAGTGGTAGCCGCGCTTGGGGAATAATGGAAAGTGATAGCCCAAGGGGCGTAGCAGTCGCATAGACCAGGGGCCCGCGGCAATGACCACCTGCTGGGCGGTAAAATGGCGCTGACCACATAGAATGCGCCAGCTGCCATTGGGTTGTGGGGACAGGGAGGCGACGCGCTGACGTTCAAATTGCCCACCACCCTCGACGAAGTTTTGGGCATAACGCTGCACTAACGCCCCAGGATCAGAGACCTGCCACGAGTTTTCCCAGTGGATGGCCCCTGTGAAAGGATCGGCATTGAGGTGTGGCTCGAGGGCAGCGATATCGGTTGATTCGAGGCGGCTGTACTCAACCCCGTATAGCTCGGCAGCCTGTTGGGCTTGGGCCAAGGCTTCGTCAAAGGATTCCTGATGGCGGTGCAGTTGTAGCCAGCCCTTTTTACGCACCAAGTCATCTGCCTGGGCGGCTTTGATCATGCGATCGTGCTCGTCTAGGCAGGTCTTGATAAGCTGCGCCCATTGGTCGGCAATGGCACGCCACCGCTTTGGTGCTGAATAATGACGATAGGCGAGCAGGGCAGGGGCATAACGCAGCATTCCTGCCATTTGATAGCGGATATCAGGGCGCTGATTGGGAAGCACACTGAGGGTTTCATTAAAGGCCCGGGGAAAAGCATGAGGGAATACGGCTTCGCGTTGAATGAGGCCAGCATTGCCATAAGAGGTTTCCGAGCCGATTTCAGCGCGATCAACCAAGAGGACATTGGCGCCTTTTTCCCTTAGGTGCCATGCAATGCAAGTGCCGACCATGCCGGCACCGATAACCACGATATCACTTGCCATAAGTTTACCCCCAATAATGTTGCCCTATTCTAACATTTGGACGTGCCATTCAAGGATTTTGCCACAAAATTATGCGTCTGTTGGCCAGTGGGTAGCCATAAAAAAACCACTTCCGAAGAAGTGGTTTTAGTGCGCGTGCATACTCGGTACGAACACAACGGAGTGTGTGCTTTAACGTAAGCGGGTCTCTTTGTATTCGACGTGCTTGCGAGCAACGGGATCAAATTTTTTGAGGACCAGCTTTTCAGGATTGTTGCGCTTGTTTTTGGTGGTGGTGTAGAAGTGACCCGTACCAGCAGACGACTCGAGTTTGATCTTTTCGCGTATTCCTTTTGCCATGGCGAGCTCCTGTTAATCGTTGATAGAGTGGCAGTTAAGTGCCAGGCCCATAGCAGCTTTTGATGCCAAGGCTATTGGCAGCTGTGGGCGGATGCTTAACCCCTGTATTTAGACGCGCTCACCACGAGCACGCATCTCGGCAAGGACGGTATCAATGCCTTTTTTGTCGATAAGACGCAAACCTTGGGCGGATACACGTAAGCGTACCCAGCGGTTTTCGCTTTCTACCCAAAAGCGTCGGCTATGCAAATTGGGCAAAAAACGACGTTTGGTTTTGTTGTTTGCGTGTGACACGTTATTCCCAACACGTGGGCCTTTTCCTGTGACTTGGCATACGCGCGCCATGGTAAACCCCTTTTCTCGTCGCATGCCATGGTTACCCGCCAAATACTGCCATAGGCGCGATATACATACGCCTTTTTCCGGTAACTGGCTGCGTTTCTTAATAAAAATATCTAAAAAATAAAAACTAAGCTAAGCAAGCCATTTTATTTTAGTTTATGGCTAAAGGCAAGCAAACCATGTGGGGCATTTGCTTCAGCATCATCATAAGCTTGTTTGCCGCATTTTTTGTCCGGGTGAACGGTGGTTAATAAGCGCAAGCAAATGAGGGCTGTTTAGCTAGGCCGAAGCAAACGATGGCCATTGGCTGATCAGGTTTTGCTGCTGGCTGCTAAACGCCCGCATGCCCAAGAGGCGAGTGCACAAAAGAGGAAAATACTGGTTAACGGCACGGTGGTGGGGCTGGACCAGGCGCTAATGGCCAGCCCGGAAAGCGCCCCGGCCAGCATTTGCATGGTGCCTAACAGGGCAGACGCGCTGCCCAGCCGGCGGTTGTGGCGACTAAGTGCCAGCGCAGTGGCATTGGGGTTGATAAAGCCAAGGCAGCCCATGAAAAATACAATGAGCAACATAAAAATTGGCAAAGTCATCAGGCCCAGCAAGCTGAGGCTGATGCCGATGACCGCCACAATGCTTTGTGTGATTTGTGCAACGCGCAATAGTTGCGCCGGCTGAAAACGATTGAGCAGGCGCGCATTAACCTGGGACATGGAGATAAAGGAGGTCGCGCTCACACCAAACAAGAAGCCAAAAAACGAGGGTTGGATGGCAAATATCTGGATGATGACTCGCGGCGAGCCGCTAATATAGGCAAACATGCCCGCTGAGCCCAGGGCACCGGCCAGCGAGTAAAGCATGAAGCCCCGATGCGTTGAGAGCAAGGCATAGTTGCGTGCAATGATGTGAGGTTTTAACGCTTGCCGGCGGTGCGGGGCAAGGGTCTCGTCCATGTTGCGCCAGCTGATGGCAAGCATCAAGGCAGCATACAGCGCCATAAAGATAAAAATGACATGCCAGTCAAAAAAGATCAGGAACTGTCCGCCAATTAAGGGGGCCAGAATAGGAGTAACGCCCATAATGAGCATTAACATGGAAAGCGCCTTGGCCGCATCATTGGTGGCTAGGCGGTCGCTGATCACGGCGCGCGGGACTACCATGGTCACGGCGCCCCCAAAGGCTTGGGCCATTCGCCACATGGAAAGCTGTTCAATACTGTTGCTATAGGCACAGCCTATTGAGGCAATCAGAAAAATAAGAAGCCCAGTGAATAAAGGTAGCCGCCTGCCAAAACGATCGGCAATCGGACCATACACAAGTTGCGCCAAAGCCAGGCCAAACAAATAACCCGCCAGGGTGCGCTCAATATGTGCTGGAGTGGTATTCAGATTGTCTGCCATCGCGGGGAAAGCGGGCAGGTACATGTCGATGGCTATGGGGCCCAGGGCAGTGAGAAAGCCCATAAGGACAAGCCAGCCGGGGATCCTACGCCCAAAGTGCTGCTCTGCAGGGGTTGGCATAAATGATTGTTTACAAAAAGGTCAAAAAAAAACGGAATGCTATCGCCAAATGTAGCGTTCAATGCTACATTAAAATCGTGTAAATAGGGGCAATATTAGCATGATGACCTAGTGATAACCCGTATTTTCAGATGCATCACGTGGGCTGTTTGCTAATTTCGTCCAGAATAAAATAGACACAGGAGGAAGTTTTGACCGCTGTTGCAGCTGTAGAGAAAAAGCTTGAGGCACTTCCCGTGCAGGTGTTTGTTACGTTACCCAATGGTCGCACCATGGGGTCTGCTACCGATGCCCAGATCAAGCTAACAATAAAAGACAATACTGTTCTCGCGCTGATAGCTACTGGCCAAATTGGAGTATTGGCCGAAGCCTACGTACAAGGCAAGCTCGAAATCGAGGGCTCTATGCGCGATTTAATGCAGGCCGCTGTTGCCATCTTGCCGGCTTCGCCCGCAGAGCAAAAGAAAGCCAATTGGTTGTCTGCCTTTGTGGGGCGCATGCATTCTGTCTGGCGCCACACGATTGCCCGGGATGCGGCGCAAATCCAGTTTCATTATGACCTATCTGATGACTTTTACGCCCTTTGGCTTGATCCGCGCCGGGTGTACTCCTGTGCTTATTATCAAACCCCTGACATGAGTCTGGCACAGGCCCAAGAGGCCAAACTAGATCATATTTGTCGAAAACTTCAGCTGCAGCCGGGTGAGCGTTTTATCGATATTGGGGCGGGCTGGGGCGGTCTGCTGTTGTGGGCGGCCGAGCATTACGGCGTACAGGCTACTGGGGTGACCCTGTCGCGTAATCAGCATGCTTATGTGAACCAACTGATCGAGGAAAAAGGCCTTGCCGGCCGGGTGCGCATGGAGCTGCTCGATTACCGCAAAATTCCCACCGAACCGCCTTTTGACAAGCTGGCTTCGGTGGGCATGTTCGAGCATGTGGGCCGGGCACAGCTCACAGATTATTTTCACCATTTAAACCAGATGGTACGTCCCGGTGGGCTCATCATGAATCATGGAATTACCGCCCAGGCTGTTGATCATAAGCAGTTAGGGGCCGGGATGGGTGATTTCATTGAACGCTTTATCTTCCCGGGCGGCGAGTTAACCCATATTAGCCATGTAGTGCGCCATCTCAGCGAAGGGGGGCTTGAGGCCCTCGATATTGAAAATTTGCGCCCTCATTATGCCCGCACGCTTTGGGATTGGAGTGATAGCCTCGAAGCTCGGCTACCGCAGGCTCAGCAGATTTTAAATACCGAGCAGGGACAGCGCTCGCTACGTGCCTATCGTCTTTATTTGGCGGGCTGCGCCATGGCCTTTGAGCAAGGCTGGATTTCCCTCTATCAGGTGCTGGCTCATCGTGATGTGGTCAAAGGCAATGCGCACGAGCTAGATTATCCAGAAGGTCAGGCCTACCCCTGGCGGCGTGATTATATCTATGCGGCCGACAACGGTGGTGCGACTACTGCAGGTGAAACGGCTGAGGCCGCCGATGCTGCCAGCGAAGCGTTTGCTGACGAACGGCCTGCTGCCAGCGCCTAGGTGTCTTTAGCCTAGCGCGCGCGAATGCGCAAGAGGCGGAACATTTCGTTGCGATCGCCGCCCCGGCGCCCTTGCCAAAGTAGCTCAGCATTATTGGGCAGATTGGCATTTTGTTCTTCAAGACTCAGCTTGGGCGAGGTTTGTTGCAGCCACAGGCTGCATTGGCGCTTGGGGCTGAATTCAAGCTGGTTAAAGACATAAAAAGAGGCGCGCTGTCCGGGGTTTAGTTGGGCATAGACGCAATCTTCCGAGCCCTGATAGCGTTGCAGCGCCAGGCTAAGCTCAGCGGAAACCGTCCGGTAGCTGCGCGCATAGTTCAGGGTGGGCATCCACAGAGTCACCAGCAATAACCAGGTGGTAATCAATCCGGCAGCTGATAGCACTGTGCCCCGCCATAATGCGGGAGGGTGCTGTGTGAGGCGCCAGCGCACCAAGGCCATCCAGAATAGGGTGCCCAGCAAGGCAATCAGTAGTGCTGACCAAAAAATTTCAAGCTGGTAGCCCTCAGTCTGCCGCTGAATGCTTTTGGCAATTTTTGGTGGCCAGCCCGTTTGTTGAGCGACCCAGCCTAGCCATACGGTGGCAGCTGTAAGTGAATAGCACATGACAGCGAACCAATCGAGAGCATTGATTGCCCCGCGCCGCAAGGTGGGCAGGGCAAAGGCTGCTAAGGCGGCACTGGGCAGGGCAAGCAGCATGTACTCAGGCTCAAAGGCATTACGGGAAAAAATAATAAGCAACAGGCCGCCGGCGCCCAACAGGGCCGCTATGGCGATATGAGGCGCCCGTAGCCAGCTGCGCCATTGCCATAAAGCAATAAGCGCCAAGGGCCAAGTGGGCCAAAGAAACCACAATAGATCGCGGCCCGTTGCATGCAGATTTGCGGTAGTGGGCAGGGTAAATTGTTTTTGTTGCCAGAACAGCCAGGCGCGTAACCAATAGGGGTCATTTTTCCAGGCAGGTATTAACCAGGCTGCGCTAATCAATAAACACAGGGCAATGCCTAATCCCAATACCCAAAGGCGCTGGCGATAGTAGGGCAAAATGATAAAAACGGCCAAGGTGGCCAAGAATAATGGGGCGAAGGTGGTAAAGCTTTGATTTAGAAAGCTGCCACCCAGCGCCAAGCCCATTGTCAGCGCGGCGATTTTGGGGCGCTGTGGCAGGACGCTAAGCCCATAAAATAGCAGAGCAGCAAGTGCCAGGCCCAGCGGCACCATCGACGTTTCATGCATGCGCCAAATGATGCCGACCGTGGCAACCAGCAATAACAAGCCGGCATCGGCAATCATGCGCCCATAAGCCATGGGGCTGGGCTGGCCCCCAAAAGGCAGTGCCAAGGGCTGGGCTGCCGGTGTCTGGGCAAGGCGAAACAAACCATGCCAAAAACACAAGGTCAGCATGAGGAACCACACCAAATTAGGTAGGCGCGCGGCAGTGATGGCGGCATCCAGGGGGGCGAGCCAAGGGCTAAAAACAGGGCCAAAGAAAGTGATGCTCAACGCACCTATCCAGCTATTCAGGGGGCCTTCGTGGATATACGGGGTCGCACCAATATGGGGTAACAGCCAGACTGATGTGCCGCTTTCATTCAGCAGGCTGAACATGGTGGCAATGCCGATGACATCATCACTTTTCCAAGGGTCACGAAAGAATAGGCCCGCCAGAATATAGACAAGGCCCACGCCAATCAGGATGAAGCGGGGCAATTTGGTGGCAGCTGGTTCGGTCAGCCGTGCAGGGGTGGTGCGTTGTTGTGTGTTATTCACTATTTTTACTTGGTATAGGCTAAGCCATGGCACGGGGCTCTGGCGGTTTCAGTAGGTGCCCATTATAAAGGGGAATGAAGTCAGGCTAAAACCCTTGCCCATGCTTGCGTATTAAAAAGTTGGGCGCATAAAAAAAGCAGCCAGGGTAGGCTGCTTTTAAAAACTTGAGGTAGACCCCATCAGTTTTTCTTGATGGCACCGGCGGTACGGGCGAAACGCTGACGGAAGCGCTCAACGCGGCCTGTCTCAACTGCGCGCGCTTGGGAGCCGGTGTAAAAGGGATGCGAGTCAGAGGTGACGTCACATTTGTAGAGTGGGTAGGTTGTGCCATCGATCTCGATGGTTTCGCGGGTGTTCACGGTCGACCGGGTAATAAACTGTTTGCCAGTTTGTTGGTCGAGGAACACAACCGGACGGTATTCAGGGTGGATATCTGCTTTCATGACCTTGTCCTGTATGCTAAAAATTTGGCAGCAGCTAAGCTCAACGCACAATGCCTGTGTCAATAGCTAAAGCCCATGTATCTAAGCTAATGCCAAGTATTTTTAGATGCTGCTTGGCATAAAAGCATATAAATATACCAGTTAATGGTTTTTTTGCCAAGAAAACCTGCCCAAGATTTCAGCCTGCTGGGGGCCAGAAGCCACAAAGATGTTTTATTTGTCTGGCTCAGGTATTTCAAGTAAGCAAGCCCTCTTCTGCCATTGAGGTCGCATGGTTGGCCGTGACAATGACGTGGTCAATTAAGCGAATATCGACCAGGGCCAATGCCTTACTCAAATGTTTGGTCAAGGCAATGTCTGATCGGCTTGCTTCGCGGGCACCTGAGGGATGGTTATGGGCTAGAATGACGGCAGCCGCATGGTGGGTTAGTGCTGCTTTAACAACTTCGCGCGGGTAAACATAGGCTTGGTTGAGGGTGCCCCTGGCTACCTCAACTGAACAGATCAGTTGTAACTGGGTATTCAAAAAAAGCGCCAGGCAATGCTCAACGCGCAGATGGCCCAGCTGGGCGATACAGTAGCGTTTCACCAGCTGGGTTTGGGTAAAGCCAGGCCCCTGCTTAAGCTCTTGCTCTAGGGCGCGGCGGCTTAATTCGCTGACGGCCATAATCTCGCAAGCACGTGCCTGGCCAATACCAGGTCTGGTCAACAGACTTTTGGGTGGGGCATGTAGCAGCTCGCGCAGACCACCAAAATGGCTTAAAAGCTGTTGGGCAAACTGAACCACATTATAGTGAGTAGTCCCCGTGCGCAACAAAATGGCCAGTAGCTCGGCGTCACTTAGTGCCTGTGCTCCATGGCTAAGCAAGCGTTCGCGGGGTTTTAATGAGGCAAATGTTTTGCTTTGTCTCTTCATCTGGTACGTTTAAAATGTGGTGGAACAAAATGGTTTCTATAAAGGATGGCAAAAAGTGACGACAAACGGGCTCATTGGGGCTAAAAACATCCAGGCGGATTCTTATGTCACCCTGCATTACCGCATCACGGTCTTGAATGGTCCGGCCGCGGGCACCGTGTTTATTGATACTTATCCCATGCGTCCAGCGACGCTCCAATTAGGGGTAGGGCAGTGGTCCCCCGGGCTTGAGGCCCCGTTGTTAGGGTTGGCAGAAGGTCAAGAGGCCAGTTTCGAGGTCGAGGCCGATGAGGCTTACGGCAGTCGCAATCCTGCTTTAGTACAATGGGTATCCAAAGAGCAGGTACACGAAAATGCCAGCCCTGATGCACGCTTTAAACCTGGCGATGCGGTTGAGTTCATTGCGCCAACTGGTCAACGTTATACTGGCGTGCTTAAGCAATGGGAAAATGATCATGCGCTGATTGATTTCAACCATCCGCTGGCGGGCGCAACAATTCGTTTAGACGTAAAAATTTTAGGAATACTATGACTCAGCAATACGATTTGAATATCATGCTGGCACAGCCCAGAGGCTTTTGTGCCGGGGTGGACCGCGCCATTGATATTGTCGAGCGCGCACTCGAAATTCATGGCAAACCCATTTACGTTCGTCACGAAATAGTGCATAACCGCTATGTGGTGGATGGTTTGCGCGCCAAAGGGGCCATTTTTATCAAAGAGCTTGACGAGGCGCCCAGCGGGTCCATTGTGGTGTTTTCCGCGCACGGGGTTTCCCTGGCCGTGCGCCAAGAAGCAGAACGGCGCGGGCTAACCGTGTTTGATGCCACTTGCCCGTTGGTCACCAAAGTGCACGTAGAAGTCGCACGTATGCGCAAAGAAGGGCGCGAGGTTATCATGGTGGGTCATCGGGGCCACCCCGAGGTTGCCGGGACTCTGGGTCAGGCTGATGATGGCATGTACCTGGTGGAAACGGTTGAAGATGTCGAAGCGCTACAGGTCAAAAATTCCGAACACCTGGCTTTTGTTACGCAGACTACTTTGTCGGTAGATGACGCCCATCAGGTGGCCGAGGCCCTGAGGCAGCGTTTCCCAGGCATTGTCGAGCCCAAGAAAAGCGATATTTGCTATGCCACCCAAAACCGTCAGGATGCGGTCAAAACCATGGCTACCCAATGCGATGTCGTTTTGGTCGTGGGCAGCACCAATAGCTCTAATTCCAACCGTTTGCGCGAGGTTGCTGAACGCGCTGGAACCCCAGCTTATTTATTGGATGATCCCGCCATGGTGCAGCCCCAGTGGTTTGAGCATGGCGAGCGCGTCGGTGTTACAGCCGGTGCCTCTGCCCCCGAAGAGCTTGTGCAGCAGGTCATTGACCGCCTGCGCGAATTAGGGGCCAAAACAGTACGCGCCCTGGATGGGGTCGAGGAAAAAATCTCCTTTCCTCTGCCACGTGAGCTTTCACGAAAGATAGCACAACGTGAAGAGCTCGGTACGGGCGAATCCTGATCTGCTGGTGACCGAATACTGCGACCAAAAGCATGCGCCAAAAAAAGACTTTCATTACCCTTCTTGTGCTTATCACTGTGGTGATAATTCATGGGGCTGTTTCTTGGTGGGTGGGCGCACGCGCAGAAAAATTATCCCTGCAGCAGGTCGAGTATTTAAATCAGCAGCTAAAAAAGCTATCTACCCAACATGATCCCAGTCAGCGGGTAACACTCAGGCTAAAGACCAAAGAACGCGGCATCTGGTCTACACAGAGGCAATTAATACTAGACTGGTATCGAGGGGTGCAACATCATCGTTATGTTCTTGATGATCAGCTGCAACATGGTCCTTGGCCTTGGGCCCGCTTGCGTGCTGGCCAGTGGGCGCCGGTTGTCGCCTATAGCGAATTAACCCTTAGTGATGAAGACGACGGCGCTTTGCTTTACCAGTGGTCACAAGGGCGTCACCCCCTTAAAGCCCAGACTGAAATCGATTGGCAGGGGCAGTTCAATAGCCAATGGCGCTGGGCTGCCTTGACGGCCAAACAGGCCGAGTTCCAATTTGTGCTGGGGGCAGGTGGGGTAGATATCCGCGGGCTGGGGCAGAATAATTACCAGATCAAGGCCCAGGCACCGGCTTTGACCTACCAGCGCCACGAGGGGTTGCGCCTGATTGAGCCAAAGCTGCAGTGGATTACTACGGAAAACAGCTCCCTTTACGATGGCCAAATGCATTTCAGTGCCACAGAATTTGCCTGGTTAGCAGAACCAATGCTGCAGGGCGAGGCGTTGTTGGTTGAGTTCATCCAAAATAGTGATGATGGGCTGCTTAATTTTTCAGCCCAGGGCAGTGCCGAGAAAGTGGTTGCTGATCGGGGCATTTTGCTGGGCGACTTCCAGCTGCGGTTAATGCTCGAGCGCTTGGGCGAAAATATTGGCGCTCAGGCCTTTACCTTGCTGGACAGCAAGCAGTACGAGGCCTTGTGGCTAGAAAGTCTGGCTGCGCATCCGCGTTATACCATTGAAGAATTCATCTGGGAAAACGAAGGCGGCAGTGCCGAGTTTTCGGGCTTTTTTGAATTGAGCCCGCGCCTGGGCGACGAGCTGGAAAAGGCAACGTTGCAGGTTAATTTGCCCAAATCGGTGATTGAAGCGGTGATAAAACAAGAAAAAGGAATGAAAGCGGCCTTGTTGAGCTTATTGTTTGATACGGCACTTAAGGAAGGGCAGCAACTAGAGCTGATCACCTTTGATGGCAAAGTCATAAAAACTTATATGCATTATGACCAGGCTGCTGATAACTATGTCCTTAACGGACGAACGCATAGCAAAGATGATTTGCAAGCCATCTTGTTAAAGTGGCTGCTGTGGCTCGTAACCTAGGCAAGTCAGGGCGTTATTGTAACCAACCAAGCCCTGGCTGGGCTGTTTTTTTCTGCTTGGGTTTTGCTTGTCGTCTAAGGCTTGTTGCTGCAGGTTAACGGGGCGGAAAGCATAGTTGCTGCAGGCCCGCTTGCTGAAACAGCTGATATAAATCGTAGATATCCAGGCCTACGACAGCACTATAACGACCCTGCAGGGCCTGAATAAAGTAGCTGGCTGTTCCCTGGATGCCGTAGCCCCCTGCTTTGCCATAGGGTTCCTCAGTGGCGCAATACGCTTTGATTTCTTCCTCGGTAAGCGCCCTAAAGATGACTTTGTTGCTGCTTAGGCTTTGATAGACCTTGCCTTGAAATGCCAGGGCTTGGGCGGTATACACCCAGTGGCTGCGTTGGGACAAGCGGCGCAAAAAAGATTCGGCTTCTTGTTGATTGGCAGGTTTACCCAGCACCTCGTTATCCAAAGCCACGCAGGTATCAGCGCACAGTATGGGCGTTTGGCGGCAATAATTATTTTCCCTGATCCACTTCTGAGCCCGTGCCAGCTTTTCCCGAGTGGTGCGTTGGGCATAATCGGTGGGGCGCTCACCTGGGTAGATAGGTTCGTCTTCTGCATCAGTGTTGGGGATGATTAACACCTGATGGGCAATATTTAATAGCTTGAGCAGCTCATGACGGCGCGGGCTGGCAGAGGCCAAATACAGCATGATCTAATCCATTCAGAATCAATCAGGTCTTTTTCTTTTTTAGCTTGTCAGGCTCGGGCAGTGTTTGTGCCAGTATCTGTTCTAAGCTGATAGGGTGATCGCCCCAGATTTCTTCAAGTCGATAGTAGTCGCGGATGGCCGGCTGCATGCAGTGCACAATAATATCGCCCAGATCGATAAGTACCCATTCACCGCCGTCTTCTCCTTCAGTGGCAACAATGTCAATGCCATATTCTTTGGCTTTGCGGCCAAGCTGATCGGCCAAGGCGCGCGTGTGGCGCCCCGAGGTGGCACTCACAATCACAACCCGATCAAACAGGCTGGTTAATGGTTGCGTATCAAAAACCTGGATATCCTGACCTTTGGCGTCTTCAAGGGTCTGGACGACGATTTTTTGCTGTAGTTGTAAATCCATTAGGTGTTGTTACCCTACGTTAAATAAAGTTTATGCTTCTTAATGTACTGTTGAACCGCAGGGTCGAGCAAGCCATCCGTATTTTGGTGTTGTTTTAAGCGGGTGCGAATTTCAGTGGCTGATATATCTATGGGAGGGAGGCTTAGCCGATATAGTTGCTGCTGCTGTTCAGCCAAATGGGCTTGCAGGGCAGCAGGCGGGGCCACTTGTGCACCAGGTCTTTGAGCCACCGCAAGATTGACGTAGTTCAAAATATCTTGCCAGCCTTTCCAGGTGCAAAAGTTTTGTAGCTGATCGCTGCCCAGAATCCAAAAATATTCAGGTTCGGAAGGCAATTGAGCCAGGGTTTCAAGCGTATAAGTAGGGCCGCTTCGTTCCAGCTCGATGGTGTTGATGGTCAACCCTGGGGAGCCCTGAATGGCCAATTCAAGCATGGCCAGGCGGTGCTCGGGGCTGGCCCCCAGTGGCGCGCGCTGCCATGGGTTGGCCGCAGGTATCAGGTTAACCTCATCCAGGCCCAGGGCATCGAGGGCATGGTTGGCCAACTGGATGTGGGCCCGATGAACCGGGTCGAAGCTTCCCCCCAGCAAACCAATACGTTTCATAGCCAGTCGCGGGGTGTCAGGTATTCGTAGAGTTTAGCTTCCGGGCTGCCGGGTTCGGGTGACCACTGATAGCGCCAAGTGGCCAAGGGAGGCAAGGACAGCAGGATGGATTCGGTGCGGCCCCCTGATTGCAAACCAAAGGTGGTGCCACGGTCGAGTACCAAGTTGAACTCGACATAACGGCCACGGCGATAGGCTTGAAAATCGCGCTCACGTGTTCCATAAGGTAGGTGACGGCGGTTTTCCACAATGGGCATATAGGCTTTCAGGAAGTGATCGCCAACCGAGGCAGTGAGATCAAAGCAATGCTGAAAATCGGGGGTATTAAGATCGTCATAAAAGATCCCCCCAACACCGCGTGTTTCATTGCGGTGCTTAAGGAAGAAATATTGATCACACCAGGTTTTGAAGTGTGGGTAATAATCTTTGCCGAAAGGGGCCAAGGCATCGTGACAACTTTGGTGAAAGTGGCGGATGTCTTCCTCAAAGGGGTAATAAGGGGTGAGGTCTAAACCCCCGCCGAACCAGAAGACAGGTTCATCGGCATCCGTTGGAGCATGTGCGACAAAAAGCCGTACATTCATGTGTGTCGTGGGGATATAGGGATTGGTTGGGTGTAAAACCAGTGACACCCCCATGGCCTCCCAGGGGCGGCCCTTGAGCTCTTGGCGCTGTGCCGTGGCTGATGGTGGCAGATGGGCCCCTTTGACATGGCTAAAGAGTACGGCGGCACGTTCGAATAGGGCCCCGTGCTCGAGATAGCGCGAGAGCCCGCCACCGCCTTCTTCGCGCTGCCATTGATCGGTGGCAAAGGGTTGGCCATCGGCCAAACTTAAACGTTTGACAATACGCTCTTGTAGATCAAGAAAATAATCGTGGGCCAATGAAATTGGAATGCTCATAATACGGATGCTTATGGGTTTGTTGGGGTCCCCAGGGCGCGCCAGCCAATATCGGAACGGAATTGCTTGCCATCAAAATGCACTTGGGTGACCGTGGCATAGGCGGCTTCTTGGGCGCGGCGCAAGGAATCGCCCAAAGCGGTAACGCATAACACCCGCCCACCGGAGGTGACCAAATTGTCCTCTTTAATTTGGGTGCCAGCATGGAAAATAATGCGATCCTCTTGGTCTTGGGGCAACGGCTGAATGGTGTCCCCCTTGCGTGGCGCTTCAGGATAACCAGCGCTGGCAATGACCACGCCCAGCGCGGGGCGGCGGTCCCAATCGATGGTGGCCTGATCGAGCTGGCCCGCCAAGGCCTGTTCAAAGATTTCGCTGAGGTCGCTTTTCAGACGCAGCATGATGGGTTGGGCTTCGGGATCGCCCATGCGGCAATTGTATTCCAAAAGCTTGATAGGCCGTGTGCTATCGGGCCCGTCACCTATCATCAGGCCAGCATATAAAAAGCCGGTATAGGGAACCCCCTCGCGGGCCATGCCTTGTAGTGTGGGATAAATGATTTCGCGCATAATGCGATTATGCAGTGTGGGCGAAACGATAGGGGCCGGAGAATAGGCGCCCATGCCACCGGTGTTGGGGCCCTGGTCATTATCGAGCAGGCGCTTGTGATCTTGGCTGGTGGCCATGGGCAGCACATGTTGACCATCGCAAAGCACGATGAAGCTGGCCTCTTCACCTTCGAGGAACTCTTCGATGACGACGCGCGCACCAGCCTGGCCAAACTGGCCGTCTCCCAGCATGCTATCGATGGCGGCGTAGGCTTCCTCGAGGGTCTGGGCAACCACCACCCCTTTACCAGCAGCCAACCCATCGGCTTTGATCACGATGGGCGCACCTTGTTCCTGGATAAAGGCTTTTGCTGCGGCAGCGTCGGTGAAACTTTGGTAGGCGGCCGTGTCAATATTGTGCCGTTGCATAAAAGCCTTGGCGTATTCTTTGGAGCTTTCTAATTGGGCCGCAGCTTGGGTCGGCCCGAAGATACGCAGGCCTGCCTCACGAAAAGCGTCTACAACACCCGCTGCCAAAGGGGCTTCGGGCCCGACGACGGCAAAAGCGATATCATTTTCCTGCGCAAAGGCGACCAGCTCCTGGTTGTCATGGAGCTCGACGTTTTCCATGCGCTCAGCGCGGGCAGTGCCGCCATTGCCGGGGGCGACATATACTTTGGTAACGCGCTGTGATTGAGTTAGGCGCCACGCTATGGCATGTTCACGGCCGCCTGCACCGATAACCAGTATTTTCATAGTGTTTAAAGAAAAGTGTTAATCAAGTGGGCCAGGATTATTCGGTTTCGTCCATGACGGCCGTGGTATAGACCTCTTGCACATCATCCAAAGATTCGAGGGCATCGAGCATTTTTTTCATGGTTTCTGCTTCTTTGCCCTCGAGCTCAGTTTCGTTCAGGGCTTTCATGACGATTTCCTGCACCTCGGGCACCAAGCCGGCCTCTACCAAAGCATTTTTGACGGCTTCATAGTCCGCAGGCTCGCAGATAACCTCGATCAAGCCCTCTTCGTCAGTAACGATATCTTCGGCGCCTGCTTCCAGAGCTGCCTCCATGACCGCCTCTTCGTCAGTGCCAGGGGCAAAGATGAATTGACCGCAGTGTTTGAATTGAA